>OGLB01000057.1_pt1 | contig 69521 bp, 68 predicted proteins | sample 1572551 | NCBI WGS metagenome assembly OGLB01 (sample SAMEA2582003, study PRJEB24529) | metagenome | biome: Human gut stool | place: China | collected 2011
TAGCAGATAGCCAATGTTGCGCTCTTTCATGGTTTCCCAGTTCTCCACATAGAAAAGAGCGATCGGTATCTGGTGCGGGTTCCCAATTAGCCTGACAACGTTGGGAGTATTATTATGGAGACGGTTTAATAGGCTTACTCTGAAACCTATAAAGTTATAATCAAAAATCCCTTTTGTAATCAATGTTGTATAGTATACAAACAATTACAAAAGGGATTTTTTATATCTATCATTGAATAGACTTATTACTTCATCATTTCGTTGAACTCGTCGAGAGTGATTTCCTTCTCGTTGAGAGTAACAGTGTTCTTGAGTGCAGCAGCGAGCTTCACGTCGATTGCGCGCTCTACGAAGTTGTCAACAGCCTCACGCTTCTTGAGAAGCTCGTTAGCGTAGTTGTCGATGTACTCCTCAGGAATGCTTGTCATGCCGTACTGAGCGAACTGCATGCGAGCCATCTCCTTAGCAGCCTCGCGGATGTCAGCATCCTCTACCTTCACCTCTGCTGCCTTAACGAGCTGCTCCTTGATGAGGTGCCACTCGAGCTGCTTGATGCTCTCAGCGTAGTTCTTCTCTACGAACTCCTCGCCCTTGTCCTGGTTGTTCAGGAGCATAACGCGCTTGAGGAGTGCGTCCGGCCATGTGAGCTCACCCACCTTCTTCTCGCAGTACTCGCGAACGTCGAGGAGGAACTTGAAGTTAGAGTTGGTCTCGAGCTGTGGCTTGAGCGACTCAGCAATCTTGTTGCGGAACTCTTCCTCGCTCTTAACCTCGTCCTTACCGAACACCTGGTCGAAGAGGTCCTGATTGATCTCTGCCTTCTTGTAGCGGCTGATCTCTGTGATCTGATAGCTGAAGTCAGACTCGAGCTCCTTAGCTACCTCGCGGTCAATCTTGAGGAGAGCAGAGATCTCTGCTTCGCCTTCCGGATAAGCCTTGCGCGGGTTGAATGTGATGATGTCGCCGAACTTAGCACCCTTGAAGAGGTCCTTCTGCTCGTCAACCTTGATGTATGAAGGCATGAGCACAGCAGCCTCAACGGTGATGCCACCTTCCTTTGTGTTACCCTCAGCGTCGAGCTCGCGCAAGTCGCCCTTGAGCATATCGTTCTTTTCGCCATCGTACTCCTCTACCTTCTCGTAGCTGCCTGCACGACCAGCGTACATATCTACCTGCTCGTTGATGAGCTTCTCATCAGCCTTGATTGTGTAGTAGTCGATCTTGTTGCGGCCGTCGAGAGTGATGTTGAACTCCGGAGCAACAGCGATGTCGAATACGAATGTGTAAGGAGCTGGCTTCTCGATGTCAGCCGGAGTCTCCTGCTTGTCAGAAGGCAGAGGCTCGCCGAGCATCTGGATATTGTTGTCCTTGATGTATTTGTAGAGCTGCTCGCCTACGAACTTGTTTACAGCGTCGTAGCGTACAGATGCACCGAACTGGCGCTTGATGAGACCCATAGGAGCCTGACCCGGGCGGAAACCAGGGATGTTAGCCTTCTTACGGTAGTCCTTAAGTGTCTTCTCGACAGAGTCCTGGAAATCTGACTCTTCGACTGTGATAGTCAACAGACCATTCACTTTGTCGGGATTTTCAAATGAAATGTTCATTTCTTCGTTGTTTGTATTTATTGTTTTTACTTATTATATTCCACGGAAGTGCAAAATTACACATTAATAATGTAAATAGAGAATATATAGGTCAAAAATTTGTTTTTTTAACAAGCTCTTGCAGCACTGTTCCGTCCATTCTGCGCACGCGCAGCACGCCGTCATCGTAGGTTGCGAAAGTGGGTTCGTTGCCGCCTTTTGGGAATGTTATGGAGCCGAGGTTGCACACCACATCGCCCTGCTCCGTCGCTTCGAGCTTCCAGAGGTGGGTATGTCCGTAGATGAATATGTCGTGCTTCAGCGTTGGGCGGTTCTGTTCGTTGTAGACGTGTCCGTGTGTGAGGAAGAAGCGTTGTGTGCCGTCTACGACGAGGGCGTAGTCTGCCATCATCGGGAACTCCAACAGCATCTGGTCCACTTCTGCGTCGCAGTTGCCACGCACGGCTACGATGCTGTCCTTGCGCTCGTTGAGCAGTGCCACGATGCCTTTCGGGTCGATGCCCTCGGGTATGCTGTTGCGCGGGCCGTAGTTGAGTATGTCGCCTAATATGCAGAGCATATCATAGTGTTCGCGGTCGTAGAAGCCGAGCACTTGCTGCAGTGTGGGCAGACAACCGTGAATATCCGAAACAAATAATATCTTCATGTTGTTGGTTATACCTTAAAGTTCTTGTTACTTATCCTTGTAGTTCGCGCTCGCGGTCGCGCTTGCGCTTCTGCTCGTCGATGAGTTGGAAATCCTTCATCTTCAGCTCGAACTGCGAGCCGAGATACTTCTCGCGCACGATGCGGTTCTGCGCCAGTTCCTCCGGCTTGCCCTGGAAGAGGATGCGTCCCTCGAAGAGCAGGTAGGCACGGTCGGTGATGGTGAGTGTTTCCTGCACGTTATGGTCGGTGATGAGGATGCCTATGTTGCGGTACTTCAGTCGCCACACCACGTGCTGTATCTCCTCCACAGCGATAGGGTCTACGCCGGCGAAAGGTTCATCGAGCATGATGAACTTAGGGTCGATGGCGAGGCAGCGTGCAATCTCAGTGCGTCGACGCTCGCCACCGGAGAGTTGGTCGCCCATGTTCTTGCGCACCTTGCCGAGGTTGAAGTCGGCAATGAGCGCTTCGAGTTTCTCCAACTGCTCATGGTGTGTCAGCTTTGTCATCTCGAGCACCGCCATGATATTATCCTCCACGCTGAGTTTGCGGAACACGCTCGCCTCCTGCGGCAGGTAGCCGATGCCTGCACGCGCACGCTTATAGACGGGATAGTCGGTTATATCCTTGTCGTCAAGATAGATATGGCCGTCGTTAGGCACGATGAGTCCGGTAGTCATGTAGAACGACGTTGTCTTGCCGGCGCCGTTCGGTCCGAGCAGACCGACTATTTCGCCCTGCTTCACGTTGATAGACACGTCGTTGACAACGGTACGCTTGCCGTATCGTTTCACCAGTCCTTCGGTGCGGAGCACCATGCAGTGGGGTTTCTCCTCTGCTGCAGCACCAACCGCCTGACCATTTATTATGTCGATTTCGCTCATGTTCTTGTTATTCTATTATTGTACAAAGGTAGTGCAATTTGATAGAAATACCACAAATAAAACATAAAAACTTCGGTGTAATGCCGAGTTTTTATGTTTTTATTGCTACTTTTGCAGCATTAATACATATTAATAATGAGTTAGCAACTATGTTGATATTAAAATACTTAAACACATTAGGACGTTATATCCTTCTGATGGGACGTTCTTTTGCGCGCCCTGAGCGTATGCGCATGTTCCTGAAGCAGTACACCAAAGAGATGTCTGCGCTCGGTGTCGACTCCATAGGCATCGTGCTGCTCATCTCGTTCTTCATCGGAGCCGTTATCTGCATCCAGATGAAGCTGAACATCCAGAGTCCATGGATGCCGCGTTGGGTGTCGGGTTACACCACTCGCGAGATTTTGCTTTTGGAGTTCTCCTCAAGTATAATGTGTCTTATCCTCGCTGGCAAGGTTGGCTCGAACATTGCGTCGGAGTTGGGCACGATGCGCGTGACGCAGCAGATTGACGCGCTGGAGATAATGGGTGTCAACTCTGCCAACTATCTCATACTGCCGAAGATATTAGGACTCGTCACACTGATGCCGTTCCTCGTCATCTTCTCCTCGGCTACGGGTATTCTCGGAGCCTACGGCACGGCGTACATCGGACACATCCTCTCGCCCGAAGACCTGACACTGGGCTTGCAGCACTCGTTCAACGCGTGGTTCATGTGGATGAGTATCATCAAGAGTCTTGTCTTCGCGTTTATCATCGCGAGCGTGTCGAGCTTCTTCGGCTACACCGTCGAGGGTGGCTCGGTGGAGGTTGGCAAGGCGAGCACCGACGCTGTTGTCAGCTCAAGTGTACTGATATTGTTCTCAGACGTGTTCCTCACTCAGCTGCTCAGCTAAGCAAGCTGAAGTTGTTATGGTGAGATGGTGAGATGGTGAAAAATGAAGTTGTTGTGGTGAGATGGTGAGGTGGTGACATTACCATCCTAACAACAAATCTCAACACCTCAACAACAAATCTCAACATCTCACCACCACAACATCTCAACACCACAACATCTCAACATCACAACATCTCAACATCTTATGATAGAAGTAAAACACTTATATAAGTCATTCGGCGACAAGGAAGTGCTGAAAGACATCAACGCCGTCTTCGAGGACGGCAAGACGAACCTCATCATCGGACAGAGCGGTTCGGGAAAGACCGTGCTGATGAAGAACCTCGTGGGACTGCTCACGCCTACGAGTGGCAATGTGCTCTACGACGGGCGCAACTTCGTGGCAATGTCGAAGGAAGAGAAAGTGCAGATGCGCCGCGAGATGGGCATGATTTTCCAGAGCGCAGCGCTCTTCGACTCGCTCAACGTATTGGAGAACGTGATGTTCCCGCTCGATATGTTCTCGAAGATGAACTACCGCGAGCGTGTGCGCCGTGCCCAGGAGTGTCTCGACCGCGTGAACCTCGGCGATGCCCAGCTGAAGTATCCGGGCGAGATATCGGGCGGTATGCAGAAGCGTGTGGCTATTGCGCGCGCCATTGTGCTCAACCCGAAGTATCTGTTCTGCGACGAGCCTAACTCGGGTCTCGACCCGCACACGTCGCTCGTCATCGATGAGTTGCTCTCGTCTATTACGAAGGAGTACAACATCACGACTATCATCAACACGCACGACATGAACTCGGTGATGGGTATCGGCGAGAACATCCTCTTCATCTACCAAGGCAACAACGAGTGGCAGGGTACGAAGGACGATGTGATGGGTGCCACAAACGAAAAACTCAACGACCTCGTCTTCGCTTCCGACCTCTTCAAACGTGTGAAAGAGGTTGAAATGAACAAGATCCGTCAAGCGCAAGCCAACAGATAAAAGCTGTATAAAACAGACAAAAACTGTATAAAACACATAGACAAAGGGGTTAAGCCGTCGGCTTAACCCCTTTGTCTTTCTAGCTCCTCCATCTTATCCATCACGTTCGCAGGCGGACGCTGGTTAAGGTATTCATTCTTCATAAACTCCATGTATGGTGCCACGTGTTCAAAGAACTGCTGGTAGCCTCGGCACAGATAGTTCTTACCGGGATTGCCGTAGCAATCGTTCACGAAGCGGTTCTTCGGACACTCACCGTGGCAGGCAAACTCCCAACGACATTCCTTACACTCCTGTGGCAGCGACTTGTGTTTCAGCTCGCTGAAGTGCTGTTGCTGCTCGCCGTAGAGCATCTCGGTGATGGTTTTCTCGCGTATGTTGCCCAGTCGGTATTCGGGGAACACGAAGTGGTCGCAAGAGTAGACATCGCCGTTGAACTCCATCACGCCGGCGTGTCCGCACTCCTTGGCGTACATACAGATGCCTGGTGTCACACCGACCCAGTTGGCAAGCATACAGTCGAACAGCTCCACGTATATCTTGCCCACGTCGTGGCGCACCCATTCGTCGAAGATGGTGCAGAGAAAGCGTCCCCACTGCTCGGGCGTGACGCTCATGTCGGACAGCGGTGCGTCGGCAGCATCGGTGAGCGTGGCGAGATGTCTGCCGTCGGCATGGCTCACCGTGCGCTCCACGATGGGCGTGAACTGTAGATACTGGCAGCCGTTCTCCTTGAAGAAGTGGTAGAAGTCGAGTGGATAGTCGGCGTTGAAGTCGTTGACCACCGCCATAGCGTTCCACTCCACACCGTGCCTCTTCAGCAGGCGTATGCCGTGCATCACTTTCTGCCATGTCTGTCCGCCCGACGCGGTGCGGCGGAACTCGTCGTGAAATTCCTGTGGTCCGTCGATGGAGATGCCCACGAGCCAGTTGTTCTCGCGCAGGAAGCGGCACCACTCGTCGTTGAGCAGCGTGCCGTTGGTCTGTATCGAGTTGGAGATGCGCCTACCCGCGCCGTACTTGCGCTGCAGCTCCACCGCTTTTCTGTAGAACGCCAGTGGGCGCAACAGTGGCTCGCCGCCGTGCCATGTGAATAGGATGTCGGGCGAGGTCTGTGCCTCAATGTACTCTCGGGTGAACTGCTCGAGCATCTCCTCCGTCAGCACACGCTTCTGCGTGTCCTTGTAGAGGTTCGACTTTTCAAGATAGTAGCAGTACTCGCAACGCAGGTTGCAGGCTGCGCCAACAGGTTTGAGCATAACGTATAGCGGACGGGCAAAGGGAGATATGGTTGACATAGATGGTGAGGTGGTGTTATGTTGAGATGGTGATGATGGTGAGGTGGTGAGATGGTGAAATTGGGGTGATATTGAGGTGAGACAAAATTACGGATTATTATTCTATTAACGCGTTGATACGCCTCAATATTTTGCACAAAATCTGAAAAAACGACAAAAAACACCCCGAAAAAGAACAAAAAACAACTAATTCAAAAATAAAGTGGCAGATAATTTGTGGATATTAGAAAATAAAACTATCTTTGCAAACGAAAATTATCATCAATACATAACAACCTACCAAGACCATAAGACACAAACCGTCTGCGAGCGGTCTTTTTACAGGACGAAGCGAGCAGATAAGTACCTTTTAAACAATCACCTAATAATTACCTTCTCAAAGAATAAGAAAAACTGATAGTCATCACTTTACTATTAATTGAAAAGCCATGTCGCAGTTGATGCAACATGGCTCTTTTTTTTGTATATGTGTATATTCTCAGCGTAGCATCCAACAGCCGTCGTGCAGCACGAGTGGCACTACTACTTCTTCTTTCGTCTTGTCGCCGAAGCCGAGCAGCAGGTATGCCTCACCCACGTGCTTCGCGGTGTCGGTGCGTGCTCCGGCAGTCTCAACGCTCACGAGTCCCTGGTGGTCTTTCTTCATTTGTCCCACGTATTGCTTCGCGCTCACTATGAGTTGCTCGCGGTAGCTCTCGGGTATGCTGTCGGGGCGGTAGAAGCCGTCGATGTATGCCTCACACTTGCCGTGCAGCAGATTTTCGTAGTAGAGCTTCGCCGCACGCGATGCCAGCTCGTCGGGCTTCAACTCTGATGCCGACTTGCTGCAAGAGACGAGGGCCAGACAGCACAAGGTTGTTATTAAATATATAATGTGTCGCATAGATTGGTGTAAATAGAGGGTGTAAATAGAGGGTGCAAATAGGGGGTGCACTTGTCTCAAGTGCACCAACCAGTTAGATTGGTGCAGATAGGTTGGTGCAGTTGCTTCTTGGTTGGTGCAGTTGAGACAACTGCACCCCCTTTAGTTACTTCTGGCGGATGAAGATGTTTATCGGGCAGCCGTGCATCGACCAGTTGTCGCGAATCTTGTTCTCGAGGAAGCGGCGGTACGGCTCCTTGATATACTGCGGCAGGTTGGCGTAGAACACGAACGACGGTATCTGCGTGTTAGGCAGCTGCGTGCAGTACTTTATCTTGATGTACTTGCCCTTTGTTGATGGTGGTGGGTATGCCTCGATGAGCGGCAGCATCACCTCGTTGAGCTTCGATGTGCCCACGTGCGCCTTGCGGTTGAGGTACACCTCCTTGGCTGTTTCGAGCACCTTGAAGATGCGCTGCTTGGTGAGTGCCGAAGCGAAGATGATAGGGAAGTCGACGAACGGAGCCATGCGCTGACGGATGGCGTTCTCGAAGGTCTTGATCACAGCCTGGTCCTTGTTCTCCACGAGGTCCCACTTGTTCACCACCACCACGAGCGACTTGTTGTTGCGCTGTATGAGCTGGAAGATGTTCATGTCCTGTGCCTCGATGCCGCGTGTTGCGTCGAGCATGAGGATGCAGACATCGGAGTTCTCGATGGCGCGGATGGAGCGCATCACCGAGTAGAACTCAAGGTCTTCCGACACCTTGTTCTTGCGGCGTATTCCGGCTGTGTCCACGAGGTAGAAGTCAAAGCCGAACTTGTCGTAGCGTGTGTAGATAGAGTCGCGTGTGGTGCCGGCTATCTCGGTCACGATGTTGCGGTCTTCGCCGATGAAGGCGTTGATGATAGAGCTCTTGCCGGCGTTCGGGCGTCCTACTACGGCGAAACGTGGTATGCCGTCCTCTACGTCTTCCTTCACTTCGGGTTTGAGCTTTGTGAGCACGAGGTCGAGCAGGTCGCCCGTGCCGCTGCCCGTTGCCGACGAGATGCACTGCGGCTCGCCCAGTCCGAGTGCGTAGAACTCAGCCGCGTCGTATATCTGGTCGTTGTTGTCGGTCTTGTTAGCCACGAGTATCACGGGGAGCTTGGTGCGGCGGAGGATGGTTGCCACGTCCTGATCCCAGTCGGTGAGTCCGGTCTGCACGTCAACGACGAAGAGCACCACGTCAGCCTCCTCGGTTGCCACTATCACCTGCTTGCGGATGGCATCCTCGAAGATGTCGTCGCTCTTCACGACCCATCCACCGGTGTCTACTACAGAAAACTCGCGTCCGTTCCACTCGCACTTGCCGTACTGGCGGTCGCGTGTTGTGCCTGCGGTGTCGCTAACGATTGCCTGACGTGTCTTGGTCAGGCGGTTGAACAGTGTGGACTTGCCCACGTTCGGGCGTCCCACTATTGCCACTAAATTTGCCATATTCTTTTAGTCATTCTTTCCTCCGCATCTCACGGAGGCTTGTAGGATGTGGTCTCTGCATCCTTGTTAACGATTTTCCGAAGCTGACCTGACTCCGGCCCTCGCCAGTCTGACGAGAGTGTCCCCTCTTTGCTATTCAGGGGAGTTTACTCCGGGTTATATCCGAAGTTGTCGAGTTCGCGTTGCGAGCTGCGCCAGTCCTTGTCCACCTTCACGAAGGTGTGGAGATATACGCTCTTGCCGAAGAACTTCTCGAGCGACTTGCGTGCCTCGGTCGACATCTTCTTCAGCGCCACGCCCTGGTGTCCGATGATGATGCCCTTCTGCGAGTCGCGCTCCACGTATATCACGGCGTGTATGTCGATGTGCTTGTCGGTCTCCTTGAACGACTCCACCTTCACCTCCACCGAGTACGGTATCTCCTTGTCGTAGTAGAGCAGTATCTTCTCGCGTATTATTTCCGAGACGAAGAAGCGTGCGGGCTTGTCCGTGAGCTGGTCCTTGTCGAAGAACGGCGGCGAGTCGGGCAGCAGTTCCTTGATGCGACGCATGAGCATGTCGACACCGAACTTGTTCTTTGCCGAGATGGGGAGGATCTCGGCGTTGGGCAGCAGCTGATGCCAGCGCTCCACGGTGTCGCCGAGCGTCTTCTGGTCGCTCTGGTCAATCTTGTTGATGAGCAGCAACACGGGTATGGTCATGCGCTTCACCTTGTCGAGAAAGTCCTGGTTCTTCTCGGGGTTCTCCACTACGTCGGTGACGTAGAGCAACACGTCGGCATCCTGCAACGCCGACTCCGAGAATGCGAGCATCGACTCCTGGAGCTTATAGTTCGGTTTAAGTACGCCGGGCGTATCCGAGAAGACAATCTGCGCGTCCTCCTCATTCACGATGCCCATGATGCGGTGGCGCGTGGTCTGCGCCTTGAACGTGGCAATGCTGATGCGCTCGCCGACGAGCTGGTTCATCAGCGTCGACTTGCCCACATTAGGATTGCCCACTATGTTTACAAATCCTGCTTTGTGCATATTTCTTTTACGTTTAAACAAAAGGGGTGACACTCCCAACGGCGCATCTGCGCGTCGCAAGGAATTGGTCTTGATCTTAATTTGCTGTTAATGAATATATACGTATAAATAGTACTATGCTGCAAAGTTACTCTTTTTTTTCTACACTACGTGTATCTGCATCTGCATTTAAACGTTTTTTATTGATTTTGGTGATACATAGGAGGGTGTGGCATCCCTGCCATACCCACGCAGCCCGCCATACCCACGCAGCCTGCCATAATCAAGCGTTCGGTGTCCGCCTTAGCCCTACAAATACCATCGTGCAGCGGACGCAATCTAATCGGACACCGAACGCAATCTGATCGGGCACCGAACGCAATCCGATCGGACACCGAACGCAATCTGATCGGGCGGCGAACGCGAGCGGTGACAAAAGTATAACATACGCACACGCGAAGTTGAACTGTTTCAGGGGGTGCACTTGTCTCAAGTGCACCAAAAGTATAACATACACCACCAAAAGTATAACATACGCACATGCGAAGTTGAACCGCGAAGCGTTAATAGTTATTAAAATAGACCACAATACAGCCGAAGTTTAGAACAATTCAGCTAACTTTGCAACCAATTATTTAAGGTAATTATGGTAAACAAGTTTAAAACAGTATGCTTGACAGCAGCGATTGCCTCAAGCAGTGCGACTTTCGCCGGTGGTCTTCTCACTAACACCAACCAGCACGTCGCTTTTAATCGTATGATGAGCCGCGAGGCTTCTATTGGTATTGATGGTGTGTATTACAACCCTGCCGGCGTTGTGTTTATGGGCGAAGGAAGCCACCTCGCTATCAACTGGCAGATGGCATACCAGACACGTACTATCAAGAACGACTACAAGTTGTTCACCAACAACGTGAACAACCCCACTACTCCTCGCGACTTCAAAGGTAAGGCTTTCGCTCCCGTTATCCCGTCTTTCCAGTACGCCTACAACAAGGGCAGATGGTCGCTGCAGGGCAACTTCGCTCTGACCGGCGGTGGCGGTAAGTGTACGTTCGACAACGGACTCGGCTCGTTCGAGAAGATCGTTGGCGAGACTGCCATGGGCGCTATCGGACTGGCTCGCGCTATCGACCACGCTGCAAACACGATCCTGGTTCCGGGATACCCACAGGACCCTACCAAATTCAAACCGATGTTCACCTCCGACAAGGCTTTCGGCAGCAAGGGTGCTTACAGCTTCAACAGCTACATGCATGGTCGTCAGTACTACTTCGGTCTCTCGGCTGGTGCTGCATATAAGGTGAACGACAACTTCAGCGTTTACGCCGGCTTGCGCGGAATCTACGCTACATGTAACTACTACGGATATGTTGAGGACATCAAGGTGGGCAATATGCCGCTCTACCAGGTGCTCGACCCATCGAAGGAGAACTCGGCTAACATCGAGCTGAGCTGCGACCAGAGTGGCATCGGCTTCACACCAATGTTGGCTGTCGACTATAAGACCGGACGCTGGAACTTCTCGGCTAAGTACGAGTTCAAGACTCGTATGCGCCTGAAGAACAAGTCGGTTAACAAACTGCCGTCTATCGGTAACCTCGACGACAACTTGAAGAACCAGATGAACAAGCTCTTCACCGGCACATTCATGGCTGCCGGCATGCCGCAGGAGCAGGCTATGATAAAGGCTGAGCAGGCTTCTCAGGCTGTGCTCTCCGACCAGAACGTTGTTGCTACGACAGCTGGACTGAAGCAGCAGTTCGACTCGAAGATTAACGAGGCTCTCGGCGAGTATGCCGACGGCAAGAAGATTGCGGGCGACATCCCGTCGCTGCTCACCGTAGGTGTGGGCTACAGCCCGATCGACGAGCTGCGCATCAACGTGGGCTTCCACTGGTTCGACGACTATAACGCCACTTCTTACAACAACCGCAACAAGCTGCTCAAGAAGCGCGGCACACTCGAGTTCAACGCCGGCGTTGAGTACGACGTGACAAAGAAGATTACGGTCAGCACCGGTTGGCAGAACACCAACTATGGCTTGACAGACAAGTACATGGACGACAAGTCGTTCGTTGTAGGCTCCAACTCTGTTGGCTTGGGCGGCGTGTACCACATCACAAAGAAGCTCGACTTCTCCGTAGCTTACTTCCACACGTTCTACAACCACATGAAGACTTCTGAGACTGTTACTCTCGCTCCCGGCGTGTCTAACACATACAACTCTGATTACACACGCAACAACAACGCGTTTGCAGCCGGTGTGAACATCACGTTCTAAGCAAACAGCAATATAATAAAAAGTTACGGAGACTGTTGATATTCTCCGTAACTTTTTAGAAAAACACTTCCACAACAAGTAAAGCAAAAAATGATGCCTTAGGCACTACTGTACAATGAATAAAAAAACAATAACATATAAGCAAATATCAGTATGTCTGATACTTCTATTCAGCCTTCTTTTATGTCATGCATGTTCAAAAGACGATTCTAATTTGAATACTATTCGTGTACAAATAGAAGCGAATTCTGATGAACCTATTAGAGTTTATGGAATTAAAGATAGTGGAGAAACAGGACTTGTCATAAAAAGGTATTTTGAAAAAACTTACGAGACGGAAAGTAAAATTATTTCAATAGAAGCAAATTGCGAAGACGAGAACACATTGATGACAATTAAGGTTTGGGTCAATGGGAAACTCAAGATTGACAGATCAAGAAATAAATATCTACCATCTGGAGATATATTATTATAGAGATTGTACAGCAAAGGCTGGAAGATACGTTTATCTTATCTTCCAGCCTTTGCTTTTATACTATAGCTCCTACTCGGTGAACAACGCACTCGTCGCACCCTTGAAGATAAGGTGTTCATACGAGGCAGGCGACACCTTCACGGTAGAGTTCTTCAGCTTGCCCCATACCACCTCCGGTGTGAGGTTCTTCGGATAGGTGTGGATTTCTACCGTTACACCATCCTCAAACTCCTTGCGCAGCGCAGCCAGATACTTAGCATCCTTGCACACGATTGTGAACACAGCCTTGTCGGCACGGTGTTCGATGGTCACCTTCACGGGGTTGGTGCTATCGAGAGCATACTCGGTGCCGTTGATGTAGATGCGCGATTCGAGCTCTACGTCATAAGTGCGGATAGCGAAGTCGTCAGACTCAGCGATGTTCTCGTACTCGAGCGGAATCTCCACTACAACATTGTCTACGAGGTCGCGCACATGAACCGTGGTCTTGATTTCCTGCCATGTGTTGTGCTCCTGCTGGTGTATGTCCACTTCGATGTTGCCCTTGCCGTCGTTAGGCAGCGAAGGAGTCTCGGCAGAGTCCTCAAACTTATTATCCTTGTTGATGCCTGGCACATCAGTGATGTTGTCAACGCTCTTGAATGTGAGCACGCCGTCGACATGCCAAACGCCGCTCTCGAACTTAGACACATACCAGATGATGTGCAAGTCCTTGGTGTCAATCTCATCAACATCCAGCGACCAGTCCTGGTTGGCAGACATCAGCGACGCGTAAGAAGGTACGTCGCCGAGTGTAGCTTGCACAGCCTTGCCCGTAGTGTCGTACACGTACTTGGTGATGCCGTCCTGACCGAAGAACTTCCAGTAGGGATAAGTGGTGTTTACTGTACCCTTGTTGCCCTCGGCGAAGACCGAACCGCCACGCACAGTGCGCGGCCAATAATAGTTGGGCTTGCACGCTCCCATGTTCGGGATACGGTTATCCACACGAATGAAATAATAAGCCGGAGCATACGTTGCCAAGACGGAAACGGGGGCTGCCGCATTAGCCTTCACCTCCTGCCCCATCACAAACACTTGCGTTGAGGGCGCATTGTTCTTTACACCTGCACCATCGTCGTCAGACGAACATGCTGTCAGCATTATGACAGACATGATAAGTAATAATACTTTCTTCATAATTGCTTGATTAAATCGTTAAAGAATTGATGTTATAAAAAACTACAATATGTTCTGCATTTGCAAGACGATGCGCACACCGTCCTTGCTCTTCGTGTCGATGTATATACATCCGCCTAAGAGACATGCCATTCGATGACACAACTCGATACGCACGCCGAGGTCGTCTACATCCGGGTCGTTGAGCGTATCCTTAACGTACACGGGCAGCTCTTTCATTCCCGACAGGCTGCTGTTGGGGGCTAGTACTGCGAGTTCGAGTGCGCCGGCATTGAGCTTGGCACTCAGCAGCAGTTCGTCGCTCGACGCGAACTGCACACCATAGAAGAGCATATGCATCAGTATCTGCTGTATGCGTCGTGCGTCGCTTTTTATGGTGAAGCCGTCGGGCAGCTCGTTCTGCAACTGCACTTGCTTCGACTGCGACTGCGCGAACTGGAGCGACTGTAGCGTGCTATCGCATATCTTTGCCACATCAACCGGCTCGCAGCTCACGCCGAACGTCTTTTGGTTGGTCTGCGTGTACTCGATGAGGTCGTTGAGCAGCAGGTCGAGCATACGATAATTGTCGTTGATGTAGGTGTTGTACTTCTCGCGCTCCTCATCAGTCCACGACCCCTCGGGCATACCGAGCAACTGCGCGAAACCATACACCATATTGAGCGATGTGCGTATCTCGTGACTCATGTTCTGCAGAAACTTCGTCTTGCTTTGATAAAGCTTCTCACGAGCAGCTGTAACAACAAACACGTACAGTATCAGCACCGACAACATGAAGCCCATACTGAAGAAGGGCGATGCGAAATACTTCACATTCATGATGCCCGGCAGTAGCGGTATGAGCGAAGAGAACAACACTGCCTTGCACCTTGCGCAGCCTTTAGCACCTATGCCTCTGCGCATCATGGTGAAGAGCGTGCCTAACAACACCACCACAAACACCGAGTAGACGTTGAACGATGTGGCAAGGGCATACTTGCAACGCATGTACTCGCCGTCGACGATGCGGAACAAAACCGGACTGAAGAAGTTGGCGATGACCAACACCACCTCGGAGAGCAGTAGAACAGTCGATACGAATTGAATGACGTAACGACGCCTGCGCGGACACCTTATGTATTGCAGCACATAGCAAAGCCACGACAAGGTGGTGACGACAGCCAAGACGTGGAGCAACGCCGACGAAGCGTAGTAGACGGCATCGGAGCGTATAGCCTTCACCAAGCACAACCCCCATAAGAAGTCGACGACAAAAAACGTCAAGGAGATGCACACAAGAGGCATGAAGGCACGTCCCACCTTTTCGTTGTGGTATATATACTTGCGTTCTCGTATGAGGATAGTCAGCGTAATGACTATGTAGCCCAACACCGACACCCAATATAAATCATTTGTCATTGACATTTACCTGCCTGTATTTTCTTTGTTAATTCTTCGGTGATAGTGCTATAGAGTTGCGCCATGACAACAGGCTTTGTAACGAACTGGTTGGCACCAAGCTCCAAGCCACGCTTTATGTCCTCGCTGAAGTTCATGCCCGAGAGTATCACTATCGGCAGCTTCTCCTTGCTATGCGCCGGGATGTTAAACTCGCCGTCGTTAGAACCGTTGCGCAGCACCTCTATTACCTTGTAGCCGTCGATGTCGGGCATCATAAGGTCGACAATGGCGAGGTCTATTTCCTCTGGGGTGCCCAAACGCTCTTGTATGGCGTGCAGTGCCTCGCGTCCGTTGGAAGCTTTCACCAGTTGAAACTCGAACGGCTTAAGCATCTTGTCGAGCAAAAGCAAGTTCAATGGTATGTCGTCGACAATAAGGATTTTGAATGTATTGGAGCAAACACCTGCAATCTCTTTCATAATTATTACGTGTTATAGTTGTTTTGTTATTTTATTTTATTTTATTTTTATTCTTCGTCTCTTGACGGATGGTCATCCGTATAGTATCCCTTCTCGCTATAGCGTCCGTCGAGGAGGTGTTCGCCTACAGAGCGCAGCTCCTTCTGGTGATACTCCTCGTGGTCGGATAGGTCGATCGATGGGCGCACTACATGCGTGTCGAACACGAGTTCAGCCACACCTTTCGGTGCGATATTGCCGTAGAGGCGTATGCTGTGGCGTGCCAGTCCGATGTTCTTGTCGGCGTGGTAGACGAACTTCAGCGGTGCCTCCTCGCCTGGCGGTATCGCCGTCACGTTCTCCGCAGCCGACTCGATAGTGGGGCAAGCCGGCTGTATATCGGTTATCACCAGCATCTCGTCGCCCGTGTTGCGCAGCACGTACACCATCGTGAGTTCGTCGCCGAGCACCAGAGAGGGATAGTGGCGCACGGAGTCTGCCACTTCCACGATGGTCAGTGCGAGCCGCTTGTGGCACGACGTAAGCGTGCTGCTGCCCACTAATTCCAGAGCCACAAGGAGCAGTATGCCGAACGCAGAGCGCAGGGCTGTGCGCCGAGTGGCTTTTATATGTCTCATGTTTATTCCCATTTCTTCAGATAATCGTCTATAGAGTGTCCCGACTCGTCGCGGTTGTTCATGCCTTTCAGTTCGCTATGTCCCTTCAGTATCTCGCGCATCTCGCCAATCGTCTCCTCGTCCTTTGCGAGCAGTCCGGTGCGGTACATCTCAAGCTGCGTATAGGCGAGGGCGGTGAGCAGTGCGTTGAGGCGTTTGCGCTCGTCGCCCACAGTAAGCTTGCTTGCTTTATCGAGCCGGCTACGGAAGCTGACAAACTCCTTCACATCGAGATACGACTCGCACATCTCCTGCATGGAGCCATAGAGCGGCAGCAGGTGGTTGGTCGACTGTGCGCGTTGCTCCAGTCCCCAGTAGTATGTGGTGAGCAAATCGGCGGTTTGCGGATAGTGCTCGCGGTAGTAGCGTACTATCGACTTGTGCACATCGGTGTCCGGATTGTCCAGGAGGAGCGCGAGGACATAGGTCTGCATATCGTCGAACGCCGAGTAGTCGTCGCCACTACCATTGACGAACACGCCCTGCACGCCCAAGTCGCGATAGAGCCTGAAGCGTGCCTGCATAGCAAGCAGGCAGGGGAAGGGCGACAGATAGTCGTCGTAGTTGCGCTCGTAGTCCCACACGTAAATGCGTGAGCACTGCTTGCGCCATGCCTTCACGTTCTGCACGAACTCGTTGTAGCCCTCCGTCTTTGTGAAGTCGACCCTCATAGGCAGCTTTATGCTCGACACGAACGTTCCGACGTTGGCTGCAAGCGACGTTGCGGGCAGCGTATTGGTTGTGTGATAAGCCGACGTAAAGAACTTATGGCGCGGAAACTCCTCAGCCAAACGCTCCACGAACGCCGTGACAGCAGGTGTTGCGTTGGTGGAGGTGTTGCCTCGGGCTGTACAATCGTCGCAGGTGCACGCCGTCTTGTTGTCCATAGGCATTATGCTGATGCGCTCGCTGTAGTCGGCAGTGCCCCAACCGTACTGATCGAGTACGTATTCGCGTACCTTATTATATAGTGACTTGCTGGAGAAGCAGAACTGCTTGCGGCTGCGCTTGCCGTCGACGATGGCGTACATATCGTCTGTGGCTCCGTCCTTAATGAGCTTGGCGAGGTTATGCCCCCACACTCCCCAGTCGTAATCAGGGTGATTGGTGTGCATGGATGCCTGAAACTCCTCCGTGTTGGAAGGTGTGTACAACCCGTGATATTCGGACAGGGGGTCTGCGCTCTGCGCTGTCTGCGCATTGCTATGGCACCCTCCGAGCACAACGCCCACGACGAGTGCCGCCAAAGACTTAGAAATGGATTGTAACATTTGCATTCAGATATAGATAGTTCTTACTATTGTTAACACCCGTTGCATCGTCCGACTTCACCGACATGGTGTACCACTGACCTGAGAGTCCGAAGTCGAGCGTCGCATTGAGCGAGTAGACGCCACCCAAGCCGAGCATCGTGTTGAGCTGACTGAACCTTATCGGCATCGAATTGTCGATGAGCGACACTTCCGGTGCGTTACCCACACTGCCCGTCAGGAACAAGTTTGTCTTGCTTCCCTCGATGGGATAGCACTTGGCTATCACGCTGCCGTTGACAAAGAAGTGCCCGTCGAAGCTGGCTGACTTCTCGCCAAGCATTATAAACGTGCGCAGGTCGGCTCCAACCTCAAAGATGTTGACAGGCTTTGTAGCACCCACGCCTAAGCTCAACAGCGATGTATTCTTGTCGCCACCGATGAGTCGATACGACAAGCTGCCCTTTGCAGTCAGTTCGTATGGCAGCAGGTAGGTGCCGTTGAGCTCGGCACGTATCTTCGGGAAGAACTTGTTAGCCCAACTAACTATTGCTGTTGTGCTTAGCTTGTCGTCCCACTCGTATAATCGCAAAAACGAAATGTGCAAAATCTGAAAACGAAACGAGCAAAACTTTCTTTTTTTTGCTCCCTTTTCAAACCTTTCCAGTTCTTTCCAATTCTTCAAACATTGGAAAGAATGAGCAAAATAAACGCTGATTAAAAGCCTTTCAAAAAGCTAATAATCAGCGTTATTTTTATACCTTTTCTTTTGGTCAATTCAACATTATTTTGTACCTTTGTATAGGTTAAATTAGGTGTGTTTTGGTCGTGTTTTACACGTTCAATTCAAACTTTACGGCTTCATTTCCTGCCAGAAGTTCGCGCGTTTTCTCGGCGTTGTTCGCATAAATGTGGACGTTTCCAAGGTTCAGCGTTATAGACTTCAAAGGCAGTTCAATTTGTCGCGTTATCAAATACAAATGGTAAATGTCAGCAGGCAAACCCAAATTTGCATCGCTGCTTCTTTGGTAGGCTGACAAAACCAATTCACCGTCTTCAATCTGGAACTGAATAAGGCTCAAACAAGGTGCTTGGTTGGTTTCCGCTCCAGTTGAACCCAAGAACAACACATAATTTTTGCTGTTGCGTTTCTCCCTGTTGATTTGGGCGATTAAAGCCGGCAACTTCTCAAAGTAGGTCGGATAACTGTTTATAAGCATTTGCCCGCAATAATCCCACCAATTTATCCCGGCTTCCCTGTATTTGCTCAGGTCTCTTTCTCCCTGCATAAACAGGCTTAATTCACTGCGCAACTTCTTGCGTGCTATGTTGTGACCCTCAAAGATGTTTAAGAGGTCAGAAGGCGACAAACAAAGCCGCTCATTGAGCAGGTAAATAATATCGCCCTTTTTATTGCTCTGTTTCTTGCCACAGCGCAATATCTTGTCTAAGATGTAATAATACTTGTTTTCCATTCGTAGGCACAAAATTAGGCCGTTTCTGGGCCTTACACAAGGTTTTGCGCCATATCACACTGAAAAGGATTTGCAGTCCTGGCCAAATCGCTTGACCACATCGTAAACGGTCCGCTCGCTCACCTTGTAACGGTCTGCCAGAACAGCCACGATATAACCCACCTTTTCGCCCGTTTCCCGGGCTTTCCGGTAATCCTCATAAAGTGCGACATACTTGTAGTCGCCGGCTTTAATTCCGGCGTTTGTAAGCCTTTCTAATGGCTCACCAAAGAATTTTAACAGCTCATAGATTGTCATTCAGCATTTTTGTTGTACCTTTGCAACTCCTACCTCATATATTGAAAATACGCCGATAACGCAGTGGAAGGCATTTTGCCCCCGGCTGTGCGTTATTGGCGTATTGCGTTTGTATGAGGTAGGATTCTGCAAACAAGCCGGGGGCTTTTATTTCCCCCGCGCTTATGGAATAAGGTTAGAGCTTCGTTATCATCATGTCATTAAATTTTGCCTGGTAGTTAAGGGTGTTGGTTCTTACTTGCGCCTGTGCGCCGTAAAGTGGTGCTGCCGCTCCGTACTCGCAGGTCAGCCACTGGCATAGTTCCGTTATCTGCGACTTGTCAGAAGTGAAATAAACATACTTCGTCCCTTTGGTCAGCTTCAGCACATCCAAATAATCGGTAAGCCTCCAGTAATTCTCATATTGCCCCACTTCGGTAGTCAAGTACGGCGGATCCAGCAGGAACAGCGCACGACTGTTGTCCTTATGCAAGGCAAATAGTTCCCGGTAATCCATGCTGACCACTTCCAAACCGTCAAGATACCCGTCACAGTCATAACCGCCAGGCTTCACACGGTTATACATCGTATGTTTGCGCAGTTCCTCCAAGGTCTTGACCCATTTGCCGCTGAAAAGCACCGACCGCCCAATGGTCATTATATCCACATAGCCGGCTGCCGCATATCGTCCCACTATCTCCAGAACATCAGCACGCTGCGCCTCGCTTAACCGGGCATTCGGTTGAACACCGGTTAAACGGTCTTTAATCAGCATTAAAATTTCATTGGTCTGCTCAACATGGGCAAGACGCTGCGTGTAACCGTCAAAGTCATTATACACGACCCTGCACCCTGGCAGTACCCTTTTGGCGGTGTGGCTCAGCAAGCCGCTGCCACCGAACAAATCCACCACCGTATCAATTTTACCCTCCACACTTCCAAGCATTTCTGAAAATGCCCGGACAAAATACCGCTTTTGCCCCATAAAAGGGAGCGGCGCACTTTTATAAATCCTACTCATTCAGCATAATTGCCTCGTTTTCTTTGTCGTTTGAAAAAAATGTTGTAATTTTGCGGTATCTGTTAGAACACCAGTAAAAGTCCGTTTGTAGCCCGATATGCACCGTTTAGAATTTTCGTAAAAGACCTGTTTGTTAGCTTCGGCGACGTTCGAGTCCCAATGACCCAGGGGACTTTCCGAAAAATGCTTGCTCAAGTTCCCCGCGACCCCAAATTGAGAAAGGGGGAATAGCAAGATTTAACCCCGTCCCTTTGCTTCCTGTTTAGTCCCGCGAGGCGAATTGCTTCCGAAGAGTGCTAAACAGGCCGGTAGCAAACCATTTATTACTACCTTGATGAGCGTACATAGAGTTTCGACCGCAGGGACTTAAAAGTGAGGTTTTCCACCCCACTTTTTTTATGCCCTTACGTTTACTGTCATTCCATGGAAAAAGAACGTTTGAAGCCCCACGCAGAAGGATGTTTTTTCCCTCCGGCAATACTCCTGTAAATAGTTACATACTGCCGTATGCGGTATTTCATGCGCACGATTTCACCGCCACTGTCCTTGCCGCCCGTACTATTAAGACGGGCTATCTGCAAGCCGATAGACGCATAGCCGGAATGTTGCGTGCCCTTGGTGCTTGCAGTGCCTTTCAGCACTATTTTTTTGCGCACCCCTTGGATGCGGAAAGTGCCGTCGCCGGAAACATAGAACAGCGAAGCGCACAGGCCTGCCAGTTCCTTTCCTATCAATGCCCTGTTGTCCGCTCCTGGTGCCACATCGATACATTTAGGCACATACCATTTGCCCGGCGTCCCCTTGCTTAACCGTATGCCCTTAAAATGCACATACTGCGTTTTTGCGGCTCTCTTTTTACGGATCCCCTTATTCTGGCTGTACGCCTTTGGCCCGCCGGTGGCCCGCCATGCGCTGCGCTTTTTCTTGCGAAGCAGCACAAGGGAGCAATCCTCGCCAATAGCCCCGTGGCGCACATAAACAGTTGTACCGACTATCTTAACATCCAAGTGCATGGCGGTTTCCGTCTGGTGCTCCCATGCGCCCCATGTGGTACGGTCGCCGGTGCGCACATAACGGCTGTTACTGCCCTGTATCAGTTCCTGGCGCACGTTCTTGCTGCCTTGTTCCGTCACTATGAGCGTGTAGTCCGTCGCTCCGAACAGGGCGACACTTTCAGAACAGGACAAAACGCAGGCGGTACGCAGCCCGTTAATCTGTTCTTTGGTTACTCCTTTCAGGGGCTTGCTTGTGAGCTTCTGCGCCAAAGTGTCTTTGAGGTACTCCAGAACCGTGGCAGGAAGGTTTTTAATCTGCTCCGCCAAAAGGGCATTGCTTGGGAACGCCCCAAGCGTTTTGCCGGACACATTGGCAAAACTGTTGATGTCGTAGCTTTCCACCCCCTTGGCCGTGGTGAACTGCGCCCGGCGGTATGTCCGTGCCTCCAGATACTTCTCGTCGTCCGCCTGGATGTCCTCCCTTTCGGTCGTTACCGTTACATATTTCACGGACGGGGAAAATGCCGGATTCTGCATCAGTTCCAGAACCTCCGGGCTGCCGTTCTTTTGGGTAATGACCACAACGCCGCCGGTCTCAGTCTGCAAGATGTAGTTTTTGCCACCTATGCCGGCCAGACATTCAAGCAGCTTTATTTGTGATTGGATAAAGTCCAGCGTTTCGGTTGAAAGCGGATATTTGCCAACGCCACCGGTGGCCGTTGTCGTACTTGTATAACTTGCGGTATTCATTGTTTAATTGCTGTTAATTGGTTAAACACATCCGGGGACCAGGTCGTCATTATCTCCAAATCCTGACCGACTGAATACAGGCTGTTGGTTTTAATGTAATGCGCACGCTTGGTCACGAGTTTATATCTGTCCACCATTGCCTTGATTTCTTCCAGACGCGCCCAATAGGTACCCGGAACAAATACCACAAAATCATTTTGAGCAGCGTTAAGCATCTGCTCACTGTATAACACCGGCACTCCCTTTCCCTCCTCGGTAACTGCCAGCGTAATGTTTTCCCCTGCTTCCGTAACGGCATACAACCACTCACCCTCCTGCTTGATGTTGCCGATTTTGAAGCCGGGACCAAAGTAGTAGTTTAACACGCCCCGCAAATAACAGACTTGCCCGTTATGCGTCAGGCGTAAATTATGCTCCTTGCGCCGCCCCATGAAGTCCTTGTAAACCCTTTCCACTCCACTGACGCCGGCACGCAGCATCCCGAAGATGAGGGGACGGCGTAACGACATAGGGAGCAGAAGGGCGACAAGCCGCTTAAAATCCATTTCAAACATCATTCAACGGCTTTATAAGGTTGGTAGTCCACGGTCAGGCTGTTGATGCTGTAATAACCGCTGTAAGGTCTGTTAAAGCCCGTTACGGTTTCATAGTCCTTTGCGCTGTGCGGCTTCACCTGTACGCTCTTGATGTCTGCCACCTCGACGCACGGAAGGGCTTGCAGGGCTGCCATAAGGTCGCTTTTACGGAATACACCGTTAAAAGGCAAACCGGTAATGACCGACTGTACGGCTTCACGCACAGGCTCGGAACCGTCGGCAAGTATGCCGGCGCCGTTTCCGTCCAAGCTCAACAAAGTGGGGTCGTAGTAAATCACAAGGGCAATCCTCATGTCGTCCGCCGGCTCGTTACGCACCTGCACGGAAACACCCGCGTCCTTGATTTCGTCCAGATAGGCACGAAGTCCGGCAAGCTGCGTATCGGTCAGCTTCGCAGGGTTGCCGTCGGCATCCTGCCGGGCGACCTTGATATATACCACGGTATTGCTTTCGGTAGCAACGGCATATTTAACCACCTTGGCGGCTTCTATGTCCGTGGGGGACATTGCGCTTGTGTCGTAATAATCACTGTCAGCTACAAGTTTGTAGCCCTGCATATATGCTTTTGTCTTTGCCACATACCAGCGCAGGGTGTGGGGCTCCAGTTCCTCAATGAGTTGCTCCACCTCCTGGCGGTGCATGTCAAACAACGACTCAAGCGACCACACGGCAAAGGCAAAAACATAGAACAGGATATTTTCAAGGCTCGCAGCACTGAAACAGTCCTTGAAAGTCTTTTTACCGTCAAGCCCGTAGGCGGACATGACCGCCGGCTGTTTCATCCATTCAGCGGTCATGCCATTCTTTATGTCCTCTATTGTTCGTGCCATAGCCGGAACAGGTTAGAGGGTTCGTGCCAGAAGTTCGTCCACCTCATCCTTGCACTGGGCACGCAAAGCGGAGAACTGCGCCAGTTCCGCAGCGTGTTCCGGCGTGTCCTTACCGTTGGCAAGGGTGGCGATTTGTGCGTCAATATCGTAATGGAAGCCGATAAGCCCGGCGACAAACTTGTCGCGGCGGTTCTCATCAGTTACACCGGCCGCCTCAATCAGGGTGCCGCCGTCGGGTTGGTCGCCCGTGTAGGCAAAGCCCGGCACACTTTCGCCGGTCTCGGGGTTGGTGACTTCACCGGCCTGCTCATTCAGATAAAGCAGCACATGGCTTTCATCATACTTTACAAACTTTTTCCTTTCTGTGTAGGTTGCTGTGTGGTTCATTGTTTATTTGCTTTTTAATCGTCCGGATCGACGATTTTATAAAAGCACCGATTCCGTTCGATTGGTTGTTTAATTATTTTTGCCCTGAGCGGTTCCGTTATCTCCACACCCTCCAACTGACGTATAAGCGCCTGGCTGCCCGTAAAGGTTATATGCTGCACCCAGCTTTTAACCGGGACGCCCTGGTCGTCAATTACCGGGCGGCTCGTGCCGTCGGCCATTACTTCCATTAGCGGCTCCTCAATCTCATACTGGAGCGTGAGGCAGGGTTCCGCATTGTGCTTTGACGGTGCAACCGTGTAGCCGGTCAGGTGGATTTCACGGTTCAGGATTGTGTCGATGTGGTACTTCGTACCTGTCAGGTTGCCGGACTTTGCCGGAACAAGTTCACTAAATTTCTTCATACCAAGTATTTTTAATAGATGTTTGCTGTTGCAATGCACCATGAAGCCGACACGCGAAGCGGTCCGCAACATGATATCGGGTTCGGGTACTCTCTTTTTCCTCAGCTTCGCCACCTCCCTGCACAAGCCTTTTTTGTTGCGCTTGCGTGCAAGGCTGTGGGTGTGATAGGTCACATAACCCACAAAGTCAATTCCCCGGCTTTCCACCGGGAAAATCTGGTAATTGCTTTTCATTGACAATTTGCGCTCGGTGTTCAGGTAGTCGTTTATGAATACACGGACACCGTGCAAGGTCGCTTTGTCGCCGGCCAGCACCACAATATCGTCAGCATAGCGGTAATAATAACGCACCCCGGCCACCTCTTTGATGCGGTGGTCAAGTTCTGACAAATAAAGATTAGCGAAGTATTGGGAAATATAATTGCCGATTGGAACGCCCGGGGCACTGTCTATAATGCCGTCAAGCAACCAAAGTACCGCAGGGTCTTTGATTTTACGGCGTATGACCGTTTTAAGGATGTCGTGGTCTATGCTCGGGTAGAACTTGCGTACATCCAGCTTGAAACAGTAGCGCGTACCCTCCGGGTCCTCTGCCAGGTCCTTGCGCAGTTGCTTAAGAAGGGAATGAATGCCACGCCCCTTTATACAGGCATGGGTGTCAGCCGTGAACTGCGGTGTCCATATCGGCTCAAGAACCTGCATAATAGCCCACTGTACGACTCTGTCCCTGAAAGGAAGTTTGTAAATCTCGCGCCTTTTCGGCTCACACTTTATGAAGATTTCATAAGGGGAAGTCGCATAAGTCCGGCAAAGCAATTCCGTGCGTATCTCTTGCAGATTGTTTTCAAGGTCTGCAAAAAATGCCTGCACCTCATCGCGCCGGCGCTTCCCATGTGCCGCATTATAGGCGGCGGCTCGCAGGTTGTCAAGCGAACAGATTCGCTCGAACAGATAGCCGTATCTTTTCATCGGGTCTTGGGGTCATTATGTCGGGTCTTTGGGTCTGCTCTGCACGCTTCGGAAACGGTCAATACCATACGGCTTTTGCCGTGGTCTTACTGGCATCCTCTGCATTCAAGTTATCTTTTGCCAAGTGGCACGGTCCAGTCCCTTTATCGCAATGCTGTATTTTTATTCGTGCAAGTATAGGGGCGACGAGTAATTCGCATTCGCATTCGAGGGCGCATTGTTCGCATTCACGTAGAACGCGCCTGCATTCGCACCATTGTTAGCGTTACCGCCAGCCGCGCGGACACGAAGGCCCGTCTGGGTGGCTCCGTTGGTATAAAAGTTATCACCCCAACCGGTGGTTGGACTTGCTCCTACTTCCGTAGGCATGGCACATAAGCCCTCGAAACTCTTGCGCTTGATATAACCCTCTTTCTGCGGACATTCAGCAACCTTTTTAAGCCCCTCAATGCTGTTGGGGTCAAAGGCGGCCGCCATGCTCTTGGCCACATATACCTCTGTTTTTACTCCAGCTTCCTGGCTGACTGTCAAGCCACGCACCCAACGGAACAAATGGCCAAAATGGGCATGTACCAAACCAAAGAACACCGGTACCTGGAAGGTAATTAACGGTGCGTCCTGGTCCTCGGCATTTCCTGCCGCAGGAACGGAATAACTTACCAGGCCTGTACCGTCACCCATTTCAAGACCGACTTTTGTTGGCACAAGCGGGTAACATCCGTTATAATCTGACCATATCTGGTAATTCATCGTGGTAACACCTGCACCAAAACCGCCCTGATACAATCCGTCTGCATCGCGTTCCTCTGTAAATGCAGCCTGGGTGTTACGGTCTCCCATGATGACCAGGATAAGAATTTCAACGGCTGCCTGTGCCACAAACCAGTTGGCCTCCCAACCGTCACCACGCTTGCGGGCATTTGTGCCGAAGGTGGTTGTACTTATTGCCGTCGCTGCCATTCCAAGCATTGAAGCCTGTGGAGTGTCTGCCGCCGGCAACTTCGGGTGTGTGTCCGGGCGCGCAGTACCGCTACCTCCCCTGTACCTTTCGTCCTCGCTGATTACGGAACACAGTTTGTTTTCCGTGCGGTCCATGACACCGGCACCCAGCCAAGATGTACCGCCCACAGGAATGCGGTAACTTGTGCGCCCCTCGATAGGTTTCAAGGTTATGGCCCAATAGCTGCGTGAACCCTCGCGCCAGGTGGTGAAGTACCAGGGACGGGACCAGCACCACATGCACTGACCCATTGAGCCGTCCAAGGCCGCAGGGCTGCCGTCCTCAAACTTGGTGCTGTCTTTCGGATCAAGTTTGCGCATGGTGAGGTCGTCCGCCACAAGGTAGCGGCCAAGCCCCAAGGTATCAGGCAACTTTTTCAGGGCTTCCAACGAACCGAACCAGCCGGCTGCCTTGGTGGTGGCGTTGTCCTCATTCCACCAGCGGCCCGCTATCGGGTTGCCGGCTTCGGACACGGCACGCTCAAGCTCCATGCGCCGGGTCTCGCCCGTCTCGTCCATGACTTCAATCTGCATAGCGCCAAGGTCGCCGGTTGCCTGTTCCAGCTCATTGATGCGCTTGCCGTTTTCAAAGGCTGCCAGCAACTGCGCCAGCTTCGCCTCCTGTTCTTGTGTAAATGCCATTTTAATAACTGTTTAATGGTTGTTTAATACTCGTTGCTGTATATTTCGTAATCCTCATCGCTTACCGCGCTTACGCTGACGGCCTGATAATTGGCTTCTGTGGCTTGCGTTGCGGAATAACTTTTAATCACTACTTTGGTTATGTCGAAAATATCAAAGAAGGCACTGTAAACCTCCAAGGGCTTCTTTTCGTCCAGGAACTCACGGAGCTGCCGCAGTTCCTCGGTCGGGTAGTCGTCCGTTATGACACCGCCACGCACCGCCTGGACACCTATAACAATGTTGATAGCCCAGTCGCCCTCATTTATGTACTCTTTCACAGTGCCGTCCCGCCCGGTCAGGGCTGTGCAGACAATACGCCGCTCACGGCTGACCGCCGCCACTGCGTCCGTTATTTCCAGTTCTGCGCCGTCCTCCTTGCGGAAGGTAAGAGTACAAAGGGCGTAACGGCCCTCCCAATATGCCCGGTCGGTTATCGGTGTGCCGACCTCATGGGTGGTTATGTCATTGCCGCGACCCTCCCAGCTCGGTGCTTCGCCTGTGCGTCCGGGCTTGAACCTTATAAGCGACTTTGCAGCGAACTGCGCCGCACCGACCGCCATAAATGATATGCTTACGGGTAGTTTCATTCTGTTGCCAGTTGGGTATCATTGAGCGCACCCATTAAAGCCTCAAGCACCCGCTCCTTAATCTGTTCGGTGCCCTCGCTTACGGTCGCTGCATGCAGTTCTATGCGCTCAACCAGTTTCTCTATGTTGATTGTCACGTTGCGGATTTTTCCGCTGCCACTGTCCCCGGATGTCGTGCCTTTGCCGGTGGCCGTCCCCAGACTGCCGCCCGTGGGGTCCACCACCTTGGGAATTTCCACCTCGGGGACTTCCGTCCCGGTTCCGTTGGTGGCAGGGGTCTTTCCTTTGGCTTTCTCCGCTGCCTGCTTCTTGGCGGCTTCGCTCATTTCTGCATCGTATGCCTCATTGAACGCCGCGCCTATCTGCTTGCCATAGTCGGAAAATCCGGCTTTCAACTTATTCAAGGCGTTGGAAATGCCTTTTGCATCAAGGCTGAAAGCGGCTTTAATGAGGTCGCCGATAGCACCGAATGTCTGCTTTGCAAGTTCTCCGATACCGGTAAAACAGGCTTTGAAAGCTGCCCACGTTCCTTTGAGCACCGCCCTGAATTTTGCGGAAGTGTTCCAGAAGTACACACCAATGGCGATAAGGGCGGCTATGGCTGCCGCTATCCAGCCCACTATCGGGATATTCATTATCGCAATACTTACGGCACGGCAAGCGGTCTTTGCGGCTGTGGCAAAGGCGGCAAAGGATGTGGAGGCTATGGTGGAAAATGTCGCGGAAGCTGTGCCGCCGGTCACGAAGGACAGAACCAGTGCGCCCAAGCCTTTAAGGGCATTGAATATGCCGACCGTGGCGAAACGAAGCACCGCAAAGGTGGCCTGCACCATATTGGCCTTAAACCCGCCGCTCACGACAATGCCTGCCGCCAAAGTTTGGTTATACATGACAAGACCGACGGTGGCAGAAATAAGGCGTGTGCGGATTGCGGAAAACATCCCGGCCCAGTTCAAACCTTTTATCCACATCATCAGTTTGCCGACACCAAGCAAAAGGGGCATGAGCTGCGCCAATGGGGTCAATAGCCCCATAATGGCTCCTGCCCAAAGGGTGGTGTCACCGGTGGCCTGGAAAACCGATATTTTGAAGTCCTCGATTTTCTGGTTCACTACCGCCTGGCGCTCGGCATAACTCTGCATGATGATTGCCGCCTGGTCTGTGGCGCTGTTCGTCCCGGTAACGGCTTGCGTGAAGCCGTCCAACGCTTCTGTGCCTTGTATCAGCGCACGGGCGGCGTTGGCGTTCTCCACACCGAAAAACTTTGATAAAAGCGCACTGTCGTTTAACATAGGCTTCAACATTTCGAGCCGCTCTTTCAGGCTCTTGCTGTTGTCGCCCAACGCCACCACATCAATGCCCGCCTTTTGCAGTTCCTCGGCTGCCTGCTTCTCCACAAACCTACCCTTTGAAAGCTGACCCAGCACGTTACGAAGGGCGACACCGCCCTCACTGGCTTTCTTGCCGGCTTTGTCAAGCACCTGGATTGCAGCGTTGGTTTCCTCAAAGCTGACATTTGCCGCCTTGGCTGCCATACCGCACTGTTGCAAGGCTGCGGATATTGCCGGAAGCTCTGCCGACCCCGCCTGACCCGCTGCCGCCATTACGTTCATCATGCGCGCCATTTCCTCACTGGCTGCCATTGGGTCCTCAAGGCTCACGCCGTACTGGTTCATCGCCGTTGTCAGGACCTGGGCGGCCGCCACGCCGTCGCCTCCCATCAGCTTACTGGTGATTTGGATGTTGTCACCCATAGCGCGCAGGGCTTCGGGATATTTGCCAAGCTCCGGGCTTAACTGGGACAAAAGCAACTTATAACCCTCCACGGCCACACTGGCATCCGTGCCGAAGGTCTTGGCGGACTGACGGGCGAAGCTCTCAATCTGCTTAAGACTGTCACCCGTAACGCCTGCAACGGCGCTAAGGTCGTGCATATTGCGGTCAAGCGCTATGCCGGACACGCTGAATGCGTCTGTCGCCTGCTGCAAACCTGAAAGGGCATTTTTAACCAAATCAATACCGGCCAGCACCGTGGTAAGTTTGCCGATGCTGTTCTGCGCACCGTCAACCTTGGCCGAAAAGTCCCCGGTCGCAGTGCTCATGCCGTTAATGGTGGCAGTATAATTGCCCCCGATATTGAAAATGTAGTCAAAAACGTTAGCCATATCAGATTATTTTATTACTTTTGCATTGTGTTAAGTTCCTAACATTATGGTCAATATATTAGCTCACATAATAGGTTGGATTTTCGCCGCTGCCTTGGTACTCGGTATCTTGGGGCTTGTCCTCTATTTGATTGACCTTTTCCGCTTCACTCTCTCAAAGAAAAGTGCCGGGCCGCTTCCGTGGTGGATGTTCTGGCGCTCTTAATGCTTCTTTTCGCCGAATAGCGCCGCGATAAGTTCCGCGCGGTTCCGGTTGCGCCACCGTTCAAGCCAAAGGGCCTGACCGTAGAGTGCCGCCCATTCCTCCTCCGTTTCCACTTCGTCAGGGTCTTTGTGAAGGTTCGCCCGTATCAAGGCGCAACCCTTGGCGAATGTGTCCTCGTTATCATCATCCGCCAAAGTGTGCGCCTCTACAAGTTTTTTATGGAACCCATGCAGCCGTTTACCAGCTTGCCGAGCTGCACCTGCACCGCCATGAAAAGGACGGCGTCCGTGCCCAGTTCCTCACTGCCACCCAGCCAACAGTTGTTAAACATTATCTTGCCGGCTTCCACCTCGTCGGTCTTGGATACCTTGGTTATTGCCTTGATTGTCGCGAAGTCGGGGCGCTTGAAATAGCCTATATGGGTGTCCTCACCGTCCACGATGTCCACACGGTAGACCTTGCGGTGCTTGTTCTTCCACGCTGCCAACTGCTCGGGGGTAACACCCCCGTCGAATGTCTGTGCCTGTACGGCTTCTTTATTCTCGTTCATACTGTTTAATTGGTGTTTAATCGGTTTTTAATTGACTGCCAGTGGCCGTTAAGGTCATTAACGCTTAACGGCCGCTGATAAGGTTTTAGGCTGCTTTCGCACCCCATTCAATGTGTGAAGGTACGAGCGGAAGTTCAACCTCCTGCCCGGTGTCGCCCTCTTTCCATTTCCGGGCGTTGCCGGAAAACTGGCAGTTGCGGATTTTGTCGGTTATGATTATGCCGCTGTCAGGCAGATACTGGACAATTACGTCAAAAGGCGGAAGGTCTTGCAGTCTGCCGTTGGGTGCCTGCGCCTGGAGCGCCTGCACCTCTTCCTGATACAAAATCAGTTTGCCGTTAGGGGTTATGCGCCCTTTGGCCCGCCCAACAGGGTGACGGCCCGCGCCCCATTTGTTTACGACCTCCTGCTCGTCGCCGTACTCTATGCCGACAATACCCGTTACAGGCACGCCGCCGATAAGGATAACAATATCGGCCCATGCGCATAGCATACCATTGATCAATGGGATGCCGTTGTTTATTGTACTTGCCATTTGTCTTTATTTTTAGAGGTTATACGGTTTTTGAAAAACCTATCTTAATGTTGATATGGCGGATTACAGGGCTTGCCACGTTCTTGATTACGATGTCTATGCGGCTTGTGCTCGCCACATCCTGCTCGGGGTCTATCTCGGCCTTGTAGCCGCTCAGTTCCCCGGCGCGCTCCATGTCCTCGAGCGCATGGTTCGCAACGCTTTCAAGGTAGCTGACACTGTAACTTGCCAGCTTGCCGGTCTCTGCATCCACATAGACATTACCGCCCAGCTCGGGCACTATGTAGGTACGGACACCGCGCACGGCCTTGTCCATGGTGCGCACGCTCTCAATGGCGGAGTAGTCGCTTGTGGCTTCGTCCATGGTGTAGCTGTCATTCATATAGCTGCCGGTCTGTCCGGGCTGCGTGACAAAGAACAGATAACGGGCTTTGTTCAGCTGCTCCACAAGGGCCTTGTCCAAATCCCTGTAAAGGGTTCCGTCACCGAAGGCAGGGGCACTTATGCCGGTCGGGAACTCACGCACCCAGGCAATGCACTGGTGTACTTTGGCACGGCTCAGAAGTCCCAGAACGGTACCCAGTCCGCTGACGCTGCTCTTGGCCGCGTTGCCTTTGTCCTTATACAGGGTTGCGCCCGTTCCGCTGCCTGCCTGGCCGATTACCACGCTGACACGGCTCTTGCCGATGCCGGCTGCGTCCTGCGTTATCTGTTTGATGTTCGCCACTTTCGGGGCATACAGAATGGACAATTCGGCTGCCTGGTCTGCCAGCGTGTCGCCAATTCCTTGCAGAGTGACGATGTCGTCGGCACTCATGTTGCGGTCGCCACACCATACGCCTATCTGCCTGATACGGCCACCGGCATAATTCTGCACGGTTTTCAGTTCGGCAAAGCTGTAGGCGTCATTTGCGCCGGTAGGCTTGGCGAAAATACCGACATACAGGCTGACCGCCGGATTGGTGCGGTAAATCTCACTGAGGTGGTAGTGCATCACCCGGACCGCCCAACTGGCGGCGTCGGCGGTGATGCCGGCTGCTTCCGCCGCGTCTATCGTGGAAAGGGGCTGCACCCGGTCGGTCTTGAAACTTGCCGGGGTCTCCGCGTCGGGCAGATAGGCCACAAAGCCGGATATATGGTCCTCGCCTTGCAGCGTCTTGGGGACATTCCCGTTGGTTCTTTCGATGGTTAGTCTTGTGCTCATTCCGCCGTTACTTTAATAAGTTCTTTATTGGGCAGGTTGGCGGCGTGTGCCTTTGCGTCTCCCTCTAAGGGGAAACACTGGCCGTCGTCCGTCACCCATACCTGTGCCAGTTTGTGAAGTTTGCACGCTTCACGACCCACTGCCTTAAGCATTGCCGGTGCATCCGCCTTGCCGGGCTTCTGCGCCTTGGGTTTGGCGTTGCCCTTGGGCTCTTTTGCCTGGGTTTCGGGGGCTGCTGCCTCCGTCCCGGTCTGCTTGGTATCTTTTGTTTCGTCTGCCATGTCGTTTATCGTTTTTTGAGTTTATAAATTATGTACCCGGCTACTGCCAGGATAATGATTGCCACGCCCCACATAACGCCCTTTTTGATGCACTCCCAAAAGCTTTGCGGTCGTTCCGCCACGACTACCGCTTCGGACAATTCGCCACCGTCATAGGTCTGCGCTTCCTTGACTTCGGCGGTTTCCTCTGCATGGTATGCCGTCACTTCGCGACTGGTACCGGTGCGGTCGGTGCGCTGCCTGATCCGGGCTTTCACGGGATGCGCCCCGGTCTGTGGGTCCGGCTCGGCTTCGGTGTCGTAGATTTCAATCTCCGTAACCGTCACCGCCTCGGCGGTTTCCTCATGGCTCTGCGCCTGTTCCTGCCGGGTCTGCGTTTCCTCCTGCCGGGTGGTGGTCTCCTGGATCTGCGTTTCCTGTCTGGTGCTCTCCAGAACTTGTCGGGTAGAGGAGCAACTCGTACTTAACAGGGCAACGCTCAACATGAGGACACCCCCAAATGCGCTCAAGCGCGACATTAAGCCGTTGTACGTCATTCCTTAATTTGTTTATTTCGTCTTGAAGCGGCGGAACTATCGACTGCATGAGGATGTCGGAAGCCTTGCGCACATTTTCAAGCTCGTGGCTCTTTACTTCGGCGATTTTGTCTTTCAGCTCCGCACGGAGCTTGCCGACCTCCACCTCATATTTTGCACGTTCGACTCTTCGTCCTACCCACGACCCTAACGGGCCGGCTACCGCCGCGACAAGCGCCGCTACTATGGTAGTGATTAGTTCGCCGCTCATTCACGTTGTTACTGTTTTATGCCTATGGATTGCAGCCACTCCGAAACCTCGAAGCTCGGGCAGGCTTTCATCCATTCGCAGGGTTCTATTTTTCCGTTGTTGTTTCTGTCGGGGCTGAGGTCCCGGTGGCCAATGATTTTTACATCGGGGTGGCGCTTGTGGAAGTCGCGCACATACTCGGCCATTGCCTTGCGCTGTGCTGCGGTTCTGGTGTCCTTGGGCTTCATTTGGCTGTCAAGTCCTCCGGCATAAACAATGTGTCTGCTTACACTGTTGTAACCGGCTGCCCCGTTGGTGATTTCCCAACCGTCCACAAATGCGTCCTCGTTGTTCTTCACAAGCCGCTCACGGGTGCCGTCCAGCCGAAACAAGTCCGTATAACCGACCTGCCGCCAGCCACGCCCTTGGGGCTTCGGGCTTGTGTGCATCCGCCGGATGTCGGCGGCGCTCACATCCCTGCCCTCAGGCGTTGCAGTGCAATGGATAACCAGATATTTTAATTTCTGCTTTCCCATGCGTTAGGCTGCCGGTTTAGGGGCGCTCACGATTGCCGCGCGGCTCTTGGTGTCAGTCAAAGGCAAACAAATGCCCCACTGGCGGAAGTTAACAAGGTTGCGGTGGTAGAGAGGGTCATTCTTGGCGTCGCTGTGGTAGAAGGTGGTGGAGCCGTAGGCTTTCATCATACGGCCGGCGTAGAACGCCACGGAAGCGCGGGCGTCACCTGTTGCAACCGTTGCACCCCAGGCTTTCTTCTTGCCGGTGCTCATGGTGTAGTATGGTGTGCCGTCATACTCGTAGATGTCAAAGCCGTACATGCGGCAAATCTTGCCCTCAGTCTGGTTGATGTTGTAATGCTCCTTGAACTTCTGCTCGGTCTCCAGCAGGTCATTTACATGGTCACTGCAAAGCACCAGGATGCGGTCTTTCTGGGGGATGCCCATTGCGTCAAACTTGCGTTTGAGGGTCAGAATGTCGTTATAGGTCATTTTCAGGCGTGTGCCGTCACTCGCTCCTGTGGTCTTGATTACGGGCGCACCCGCCTTGTCTGCATCCGGGGCGATTGCGTGGATGGCTTTCTGTGCTATATTCTCACGCAGCGCGTCACGGTGGCGCTCCTGGACACTGGCCATTTTGTCGTAACTGATAGCGTGAAGCTCATCATCTGTTACAGGGGTGGCCTCGGTGTCGAACTTGTCAAGGCTGATAGGCTTGTCTGCGTCCGTCAGGGATGTAATGGCAAGGGGATAACTGGTGTTGTTCACAAGCACGTTGGGGTCGCCTCCCATTTCCGTGAAGTGGATAACATCATTTTCCACATACTGGTTATAGGAACGGATGCGCTGCATCCAGCCCAACGCCTCGGGGGCAGTGCGGAAAGTCTTAATCATTTCACCCGTCCAGATTTCAGTCAGGACACCGGCACGCGCCACACCTGCGGGGGCGAACTGCCCGGCAACAAGGGCAACGGCATTACCTGCCACTACTCCGATGCCGGGGTGCAAGCCTACCACAGAAGCAAGCACGGCACCGGAGGCACTGTTGAAAGCTACCGCGCCCACAATAGCGAACAGGGCGCACATCACTTTTTTAAGAAAATTGCTTTTTGCGTTCATTGTTTATTACGTTAATTGGTTGTTGTTCGGTTAGTCTTTGAGTTCCGGGCAGTCGACACCATATTCAGCCTTGAAAAGCTCGGCATACTTCGCAGGGTTGTCTTTGCGCAGGGTCATAAGTTCCTTTTCGGGCACTTCACTGAGCTTTGCATACTCCTTGGGCTGCGCCGCACTTCCGGGGGCACTCTCCTTGCCAAGGTGGAGCACTTCGGTAGGCTTCTGCTGCGGTGCCATGAGCTTCAGCGTGGCCGTCAGGTTCTCCAGTCCGGCGGACTTGCCCAACGCAATGAAATGGTCGCGGTTCTCTGCCACAATTCGTCTTTCTGCGATGGCCGTGTCTACCGCCGACGTCACGGCCGCCAACTGGATGGTCTCTGCCTGGTCGGCCTTGGTTTTGAGCAAGCGAAGCGATGCCAACGCCTGCTCCTCGGTCGCTGTTTCGGGCAAACCGAGCAGGGTTAAAAATTCCTTGTTCATTTGGTTGTTTATTTGTTGGTTACTATTATCCTCGCCCTCGCTCTGCTCGGGGTCGGCGTTTAATTTCAACATGGGGATGGCCGGGTGTTCCTCCCCGGCTGCAAGGGTCAGCAACTTGCCGGCCTCATAGAGTTGCAGGGCTTCGTCATTGCTGCCGATGTCCACGATGCTGACCTCCACAAGTTTGGAGCGCGTAACGGTGGCACGGGTCTGTCCGGCCCATATTAGGGTCTGTTCGTCGCTCACTTCCAGGGGTTCAAGCCCGGCGGAAGCCATGCGCAAAAAATCATTTTCCCATTTATACTCTACCATTTTGGCAAATGGGTCGTTCTGGTCAAATACCGGGGTGCCGATAAGTTTGTTCCCCTCAATCCTTAAATTTTCCATACGACCGATTGGACCGGCGGTATTCTTATAACTTCTTTGGTGCATCCAAAGGAGCACAGGGTTCCGCTTGTACTGCTCCAGGTCTATGCCGGAAGTCAGTATGCGTGTGCCGTAACTGTTGACGGCTTCTGTTGATATTACAACTTCTTTCATTTGTCTAAAAAATAAAGCCGGGCCCGCGTAACGCCGCAATGGTGTGGAGGGGTGGTGTGCGCTCGGGGCGCCGGCTTCGTTAATCAATCTTTTTACCTTATCCTGATTGTTTGTTGCGGAGGCGGGAATCGAACCCGCGACCTTTGGGGAATGAGCCCAACGAGCTACCGCTGCTCTACTCCGCTAAGTCGTTCAGCACCGCAAAATTGCGCACATTTTGAAGCACGGCAAAAAAGAGTGTAAATCTTTTACACTCTTTTTTATTGTAAGCCCATTTTAAGCCAATTTTGCACCGTGGAAGCGTGTCCATAGTGGATGCGCCATACTTCTTAAAACCGGTTTTAATATGAATGGCAACTAAAAAAGAACTTGAAAAGATGCGCGAACACGCACGACTGCTTTACATGCAGGGAGAACCCCAGAAGGTCATTGCGGAAAAGGTCGGCGTTTCGGCACAAACAGTAACCAAGTGGGTGAACGACGGGGGATGGCAGGCTGCGCGCTCCGCTGCCAACATTACACGCCCGGAACTTGTAAACAAGATTTTGAAAAGCATCGACGTACTGGTTGAGGACCTCGTGAATGAGCCAAGCCCGGAAAAGACGGCGGCCGCTGCTGACAAACTTGTGAAATTCTCCGCCACCATTGAGCGGTTGGACAAAAAAACTTCCGTCGTGGACATTATAGAGGTATTTATGGCTTTCAGCAAGTGGCTACAATATCGTATGAGCTTCGACCCGAATGTAACCCCCGAACTGATACAGACAATTAACCATTATCATGACCTGTTCATCAGTGAACAGCTCCAGAAAACTTTTTAGCGCATGGCAACAAAAGCGGAAATAATAAAAGCACAGGAACGGTGGAAACAACACTGCGAAACCGTACAGACGGCCACGGCCGTAAACATAAACGAGACACAGGCGCAACGCCTTGCACGTATCAGACACCTGCGCACGGATTATGCCGCTTTCGTGGATTACTATTTCCCGCACTGGACCGTAAACCCGGAAACCGGCAAAGCGACACCATGCGCACCTTTCCATGTGTCTGCCGCCAACAAAATTTTGAAGGACCGGAACCTTAAGGCGGCTTTCCAGTGGCACCGTGGCGCTGCAAAATCCACCAACATGGATGTCTTTGTCCCCATGTGGCTAATGGCCCAGGAACACCGGGAAATAAATGTCATGGTTCTGGTCGGAAAAAGTGAGGATAACGCTAAGACACTGTTAGGTGACATTCAGGCGGAATTACAGTACAACCAGCGTTATATCCATGATTTCGGGGAACAGTATAACGCCGGCTCATGGGAAGAGGGACAGTTTGTCACACGCTCGGAAGTGGCGTTTTTCGCCCGTGGCCGTGGCCAGTCGCCCCGTGGTCTGCGCTACCGCTCACACCGTCCGGACTATGTCGTTATTGACGACCTCGACGACGACGAACTGGTGGAAAGCCCGGCACGTGTCAGCAAATTGTTTGACTGGGTGCGCTCCGCATTGTTCGGAACTCTGGACGGCGGACGCGGACGCTTCATCATGGTGGGCAACCTCATTGCCAAAAATTCAGTGTTGGCAAAGTGGTGCGACATTAAGTCGGTGCATGTTACCCGGGTGAACATCTACGACAATAAAGGCGGTATTTCCTGGGCTTCCAAATGGACACCGCAGGAAGTCAAGAACATTGAGGATGTGGTGGGTTATCGTGCCTTTCAAAAGGAATACATGAATAACCCGATAATCGAAGGCGCCATTTTCCGCAACGAGTGGATCAGGTGGGGCAAACGTCCGGCATGGTCCAAGTTCTCGGAAATTGTCCTGTATATTGACCCCTCTTTCAAAGGCTCTACCAAGAACGACTACAAGGCTGCGAAGCTCTGGGGAAAGGCCGGCACACTTCTTTACCACCTCCGCGCCTTTGTCCGCCAGTCCTCGGTTGCTGAAATGGTGCGGTGGTGTTATGACCTCTACGAGTGGACCCGGGAGCAGGGCATTTCCGTCCGTTGGTACATGGAAGCCAATTTTATGCAGGACACCATACTTGACGAGTTCCGCCGTGAGGGTGAACTGCGTGGCTACCAGCTGCCCATTACAGGCGACAAGCGCAAGAAGCCGGACAAGTTCCAGCGTGTGGAAGCAATCAGCCCGCTGTGGGAGCGTGGCTTTGTAGTGTACGACGAGACACAACGGGACGACCCGGACATGCTTGCCGGCATTGACCAGACTTTGGCTTTTGAAAAAGGTATGCGCGGACACGATGACGCCCCCGATGCCGACGAGGGCGCTATATGGATGTTGCAACGTGACACCCGCGCAAAATCGTTTAATCCCTCTTTCGGTAGGAGGACTAATGCAAAAAATGTATCATGGTAATTATTGACTACATCCGCGCCTGCGTATTTGACTGGCGCAAGAAAAAGGCTATCAAGCAAGCAAAAAAATCAGCGGAACTATACCGCAAAAAGTACCTGGTGCTCGTACATAACGGTCGCCCGGTCTGTGTTTCAATGCAGGGCATTAAACAACTGATAAGGCAACACAGGTTTGCCCCGGGCTTCACCGCAGAAAAGGCCCGGCAAATCGCCATTTATGAAGCTGTGCCCTCTAACACCTCCGCCCATGTTTCTGACCATTGAGGATTACCGTTCTGTCTGCGACCAATACGAATTTGAGCAGATAACACAGAATGAGGAGATACGGCTTACTGCGGAAGCCGCTGCGGTAGAACAAATATCCTCATACTTGCGGCACCGCTATGACACCGACCGCATTTTCTCCGCCGTCGGGGAATGCCGCAACCCTATGGTCGTACAGTGTGCCGTCAATATATCCCTGTGGCTTATGGTTCACCGTCTGCCGCAGAATATGGGCCATGAGCGCCGGGAATGCCTCTACAACGACGCCATTAAGTGGCTGCGCGATGTCCAGGCTTCCAAGGCTTCCCCGGATCTGCCGGTGTACGTGTCCGAGGACGGCTCCACGGACACACACAACCCCATACGCACGGGCTGCATGAAGCCCAACCGTTACGACTATTAAAAACCAATTAAACACTGTTTAACCGATGTTTCGATTATGCGCAAAAATAGAGATTAAGGGCGACCGCTCGTGGTCGTTTGACTTCGTTAATGCCGTGGAGATTACCCGCGACACGGAAAAGCTGACCACCGAAGCAAAAATCACCATGCCCAAAAAAGTAAAGTGGGACGGTGCGGACGAAATACCGGTAAAGCGTGGCGATACGGTCACTATTTCACTGGGGTATGATGATAATCTGCAAACGGCATTTGTCGGATATGTCAGGGATGTGGGCTTCAAAACGCCCATAGTCATAACCTGCGAGGATGAGATGTTCAAACTGAAACAGATGCCGGCACAGAAAAAGGCGTACCGCTCTGTCACGCTTGAAACCCTCCTGAAAGACCAAGGGATTGGCTACCGCCTTAACATCATGGGGGAGCAGTCACTTGGGGCTTACAGGGTGACGGCTGACACGGTGGCCGCCTTGCTCGGCAAACTTGCGGAACAGGGTGTCCGCTCATTCTTCCGCTATGAGGACGGGGAACCGGTTTTGTACTGCGGTGTGCTCTTTGAAAGGGACACCAAGCCCTCCCAAGTGTTCAAAACCGGGCTTAACATCATATCAGACCAAAGCCTGCAACATCAGAAGGCGGAAAATATGCGTCTGCGTGTTAAGGCGGTCAGCCTCATGCCGGACAACAAAAAAATTAAGGTGGAGGTTGGCGACGCGGACGGGGAACACAGGACACTGCACACCTACAACAAGAAGGAAAGTGAACTGAAAGCCTGGGCGGAACAGGAAATAAAGCGCCTGAAACGCGACGGGCTGACCGGCTCGTTTACCACTTTCGGACACACACTTGTTGATTGTCTGGATGCCGTCGGCATTGTCATTGACGGGGTTAAAATGGGCGTGTACCAGGTTAAGAAAAATGTGATTAAATACGGGGATGGCGGCTACCGTCAGGAAATAACCCTCGGGCTGCGTGTCGGCTAAATTATAAGACTATGGGAAGTATAAGAGACGCAATAAGACAACTTGCACAACCGGACGGGGAAACGGTCGCCCTTGTGTGTACCGTGGACGAAATAGACAAAGAAGCCCGTACCGTGGACTGCACACCAATAAACGAAGGTGCGCCGCTCCTTGGTGTTAATCTGCAAGCCAATCAGGGGTCAGACTTCGGTCTGGTCATTTACCCGGAAAAGGGGGCTTATGTAGTGGTGGGCTTTGTGGCCGACGGTGCCGCCGGGGTGGTACTTGCCACTGACAAGATAGAGTCTGCAGAACTGGTTATCGGGGAAACCTCCGCCGTGCTCGATGCGGACGGCTTGCGTGCCGAAACTTCCAAGATGTCCGTACACATCAATAAGGAGGACATTGTTTTCAACGGTGGCAATTTGGACGGCTTGGTCATTATCCAGAAGCTCACGGACAAACTCAATGAGTTGGTCAATACATTTAACAGCCATACACATAATGTTACCGTATCACACCCAGGCGGTTTGTTTACCACCGTTGCACCGGGTAGCACCGCAAACCCATTTAACAAGGCTGATTACGAAAACACAAAAATAAAGCAATGAAAATTATAGGACTTCAAACCGACACGGAAACGGCGGACTTGCTCGTTCATCAGCGCGCTGCCGTAGTTGCAGAGGCTTCCGGCTTCATTGCCGAAACAGTCCTCCGTGCCGCACCGGGGGACTTCAAGGAAATGCCCCTGCTCGGTGCGGATGCGCCCGCCATGCTCGCCGCCAACCGCGACCCGTTCTGGCCGGGGAACACTAAAAAGATGCTGCGTAACATCGGGCTTGATGTCGCGGCCATAACCGTTGCCGACACCGGCGTAATTACACTTTCATAGCTATGGAAATAACAGTAAAGGACCGCCAGACACTTCTTGACCTCGCTATCGTTGCCCTCGGCTCTGCTGCCGGGGTATTCGCGTTTGTAAGGCGCAACGGCATTTCCCTGACCGCCAAACTGACGGACGGGCAAACCCTGGCATACGATGCCGCCGACATAATTGCCCCGACAATACGCGACACATACGACGTGCGCGGGCTGTCCCCGGCCACCGACATTGATAGCCGGGAATACCAAAGCCTGCTGATTGCAACAGGCACAAGCGTTAAACGCTATACACAGGCGAACAAACCAATGGGACTGCCTGCCGATACGCTGCAAGTGGACCCGTTGGAGGAAGCCCTTGCAGATGTCATTGCAGGACGTCCACCAAAAGAGAACACGGAAATACACCTTACACGTATATTTCAAAATCCGTTCGACGACACATTCGCATAATTTTAATACTCATTATAATGGAAAATCTTACACCCATACCTCTGCCGCCGCTTGATACCAAGGAACTGGCAGAACGTGCCGCCGCCATTCGCGATGCGGTACAGGCAAAGACTGTATCAGCCGCACAGGTTGGCTCCCTGTTTTATGACCTGGTGCAAAGCTGCGGGAATGTCCGGGCGGCTCTCGAACTGTTCATAAACACCAACCTGCCGGAAATACAGCAGGACATTGACCAAAGACTCTCCGGGGTGGACGAAGCGGTGGGCAAAGCCGCAGCAGAGTTGCAGAAGTCCGAAGCCGCCCGCGCCTTGGTGGAGTCCCTTGTGGCCAAGCTCTCATCCCAGAACCTCGCCGCACCTGTCCGCATTGACATACAGCGGTGTCCCGGCTCTGTCACGCTCACCAACACGATGCGCCCCAGGATTGATGCCACCTTGTTCCCTCGTTTCGGGCTTGGCTCCATTTTCTTCTATGCCGAAAACTCAGCCGCAAGGATAACGCCGGACGGAGAAATAATGCCATTGGAACAGGGAACCGCCCACATTTATGCAGTGGCAACCGGGAACACATCCGTTTACAAATCTATCAGCATTGAGGTGGTGCCGCCACGCCTGCGCCTTGCAGGGGATGCGCTGCGCCTCGATGCGGAAGGCAATATCAGGCTTACATAATGGCACAGGTTAGACACATAAACTACAAAAGCGACTTTATTCTCCGGGAGCGCTTCCGTAATGCTTCCGGGGATATTGTCGCGTTGCCGGATGTGGACTTCACGCTTGAATATCAAACCAAGCACGGGCATAAGTTCACAGCTTCACGCATAGGCGGCAAGTATGAGAATTGCACACCTGACGGGGATGCGCTGCTTGTCATTTTCAAGGATCACGGGCTTTGTGAGGGCGCACTGTGCCGGGAACTGCATTTGTGCCTGATTAACGACCTTATGCCGGACGGTCTGCAAAATGTCTATTATCCCGAAAAAATCAATGTGGAACTGTGGCACCTCGCCACTGACACCGAGGGAGTAATAGAGTGTGACACCCTGGCCGCCTATACCCGTGGGCTTCCGTTCACTTATGAGGACTTCACGCCGGAACAACTGGCGAAGCTCAAAGGCGACAAGGGCGACCCGTTCACTTATAAGGATTTCACCGCCGCACAAATACAGTTGCTCCAGAAGCCGGCAACGGATGCCGCGAAACTGGCCGACGAAGCGACCAAGAAAGCCAACGAAGCGACCGCAAAGGTACTGAAGCAGGGGCAGGAACTTGCCGGAATTTCAGACAAGGCGGTTAAAGAGTGTGCCACCGAAACGCAGAAGGCAAAAAACGCCACCGCCCAGGCGAACACAGCCACACAGAACGCACAGGCTGCCGCCGTGGAAACACAGGCGGAAAGGGCGCTGACGGAACAGACACGCCAAAGGCTTGAAAGCGTGGCGGACCGTGCGGAACAGGTGGCACAGCCCATTCCCTCGGGGCTTCGGGTGGAAACGCCTGCACCCGTAACCATTGGCAACCCGGTGCCTCGGTATATCGCCGCAAAGGTGCTGCCGCTTTCTGCCCTGCAAAATATCATTTTCCAGACGGACGGCACTGTTGCCAGGATTGAGCCGGACGGGCGCATAGTGCCCAAAGAACCGGGAACGCAGCGGGTGCATATAATCCCCACCGGCGGCACAAGGTACTACAAAACCGTTACCCTTACCGTTGTGGCTCCGGCTCTGCGACTGGCCGCCAACAACACGCTGCGCCTGGACGCTTCCGGAAACATTCGTTTAACTTAAGATTTTGAATAATGGCAAACCTCATTACAAACATACGGGAATGGTTCGACCGCCCCACAAGGTCGGAAATAATGACCCTTGCACGCAAGGCGTCAAGCAAGCAGGGGCTCAAGGTTACGGCACAGTTGCTCCAGCAAACCGACACCCTGACAAAAAAGGACATTGCAGACTGGCGCAGTGCCCACCAGATGGCTATTGACTACGAGAACCCAAACCGCTGCCGGCTTTATGACATTTACGCCGATGCGGTTCTGGACGCCCACCTGTCCGGATGTATTGGCCAACGCAAGGGCAAAACGCTGCAAAAGGATTTCCGCCTTGTGGGCAAGGACGGCAAAGAGAATACGGAAGCCACCACACTGCTGCAACAGGAATGGTTTACGGACTTCATGGACCTTTGCCTTGATAGCCGTTTTTGGGGGCCGACACTCATACAGTTGGGGGACATTATACGCGACGAGGAGGGCATTATGCGTTTTGACGGGGTGGAACTGGTACCGCGCAAACACGTTGTGCCTGAATATGGGGTCGTGGTAAGGTCGCCCGGCGATGACTGGCACAGCGGCATACCTTACACCGAGGGGGACTTCGCCAACTGGGTTGTGCCTGTCGGCAAGGGGCGTGACCTCGGGCTGTTGTTGAAGTGCTGCCCGTCCTGCATATCCAAAAAGAATATGTTGGCTTTCTGGGACATGTTTGGTGAAATTTTCGGCCAGCCTATGCGTATTGCCCACACATCAAGCCCGGACGAAAGCGAACGCAGACGGATTGAGGACGCGCTCCAGAACATGGGCGCAGCGTTCTGGTCCCTGTTCCCGGAAGGGACGGACATTGAGATTAAGGAAAGTAGCCGGGGCGATGCCTATAATGTCTATGACAAGCGTGTGGACCGTTGCAACTCGGAACTATCCAAGGCGGTGCTCATGCAGACTATGACCATTGATTCGGGTTCCTCACTCTCACAGTCTGAGGTGCATCTTGAAATTTTTGAGCGTGTCACGGAAAGCGATGCCGCAATGGTGGCAAATGTCGTTAATGGGCGATTGTTGCCGCTCATGGTGCGCCACGGCTTCCCGGTGAAAGGCTTGCGCTTCCAGTGGAACAACGCAGCATCATACACCCCGGCGGAACAGCGCGAAATTGAACGCCTGCTCCTGGAGTATTACGAAATTCCGCCCGAATACTTCACCGACAAATACGGCGTACAGATTGCCGGCGCCCGTGAAGCAAAGACACAGCCCGACCGTTTTTTCGACTAAGCCCCGCACCAGATGCCGGGCTGCGGGGCTCATATCTTGCGTTTAACCGCGCTTTGGGCGACTTGTATAGTGACGACCTCCTGCGCCTTGCAGAGGGCGACACGCGCCCCGATTTTGACGACACGGCCTTTTCTGACGCTGCCGGCATGGTCTATAAGGCAGGACACTTTGATGCGTCCATGCTGAACACCCCGGAAGCTCGTGAAATGATTGCCGAAACGCTCCGCGTGCTTAAAACCGGCATTGATTCAGGGTTGCCCGTGGATGTGCCGGAAGTGCTGCGCTATGCCCTCGAAAATAACGCTTTCATCTTCTCCGGGTTCAAGGCTTTCCACACGCTCCGGGAAGTGGGGCTGTCCCTGCTGACCGACAAGGGCGAAATAAAGCCTTTTGAGACATTCCGCAAGGATGTGGAGACAATTAACAAGCGCTATAATCACAACTACCTGTATGCGGAATATAACCACGCTGTCGGGGCTTCGCTAATGGCTTCACGGTGGCAACAGATTGAAGCCGACGGCGACAAGTACGACCTCCAGTACCGAACCGCCCAGGATGACCGGGTGCGTGAAGATCACGCCATACTGCACGGCACGACACTGCCGCCGTCCGACCCGTTCTGGGGCAAATATATGCCGCCTAATGGGTGGAACTGCCGTTGTACCGCCGTACAGGTCAGAAAAGGCAAATATCCGCTTTCTGACCCTGACCTGTCCATGAAACGGGGCGACAACTGCACCGAAGCCGCCAAACAGCAAATTTTCCGCTTCAATCCGGGCAAGGAACTGCAACTGTTCCCGCCTAAGCATCCATATTTCAAAGGGCCAAAGGCAGAACCGTTAAAGCAATCCATTGACGGCTATACACCTGCGGAATGGACACCCAAAACAATAGCCGAAGCGGAACAGTTCTACCGTGACCAGTTAGGCGTTAATTGCTCACTTGCCGGCTTTACAAAATCGGACATGGCACAGGTGGAAAGTATCTTCAGAAGTGTGGAGCGGCATTTCCAGTGTTTCCCGGAACTGAAAAAAGAAACCTTGTTTGTCGGTTCTGTACTTGGACGCATTAAACTGCTTTCCGAGCGCAAACTTGCAGAACTGAAAGCAGACCCGTATTATACAAAGTATGGGGACGACATGCTGAAAAAAGAGGTAAGCCTTTGGATTACCCGCATGAAGGTAAGGGCGGGTAAAAACACCTATGCCTATTCTCATGGAGCATTTAAGGATTGGGGGCTGTCCGGCATTTGCTTCAACACATCATGGAAAGGCGAAAAAATAGACACGTCGCTTGAAAAGGATGTGCAAGCCAAATGGCACCCACCAGGCACCGGCACATTAAAAGCCGTTTTTGACCATGAACTCGGGCACGAGATTGACCGCCTTGTCGGGCTTCGCACTCATGGGGATTTTCTCAAAATATACAATGAGGAAAGGGCTAAGGGCAAAGCGCACATTACGGAGAACCTGTCCACCTATGGCCATAAAAATGCGGCTGAATTTATTGCCGAGGCTTGGTCTGAATATCTGAATAACGAAAAACCGCGACCTATTGCGGTTGCGGTTGGAACTATAATTAAAAAACTGTATGCGAAAAAGTATCAGGGTTCGGGTTCTTCGTCACCGTCCACATAAACGCGCATGGTATCACGGGGCTTTGCCGGCTCAAAGACATAGTCGCCTTTTTGCTCCGGCAATACCGTGGTATGGCTTTCTGCATCAAGCAAAATGCTTAATGGGATGTTGTCAAAAGCCAAACAGGTGTGTCCATGCTTAAAGTGCTTGCAGTGCTCACACATATAAGGGCATTCCTCTATTTTATCTGTAATTCTTGCCATGCCGCAAAATTACAATTATTTTTTGGATTAACAACTATTAAACGGTAACTAAATGCTCAACGCCAACGAATTAAAAACGGACATACTCAATGACCTGCGGGTTGAACTATCGGAAGAGTTCGACCGAAACTTTGAGCGCAAAGCCTTTTTCTCGGACAAATGGAAGCCACGCGCACACGATTACCCCAAAGGGTCGCTGCTGATTGTGACCGGTGCCATGCGCCGATCGACACAGGGGCGCGTTGAGGGGGACGGGGTGCGGTTCTCGTCCGCCCTGGCATACGCTGCCATTCACAACGAAGGCGGAACCGGGTTTAAGCCTGTCAAGTCGCACCAGCGCAAATCCAAGAAAGGGAAAGTTTACACCGTCCGGGCACATTCCCGCAAATTCACCATGCCCAAACGTCAGTTTATCGGGGACGGTCCGGACACGCAGCACCTCATTAAGGGTGTCATTGATGACAATCTGCAAAAGTTCAATTTATCATTAGCAAACTTTATAAAGAAATGAGAAAAGCAATTTTTACGGCCATTGCAAATGCCCTTTGCCCGGCAAATCCGGCTGACCCGAAAGCCGACACATCAAAGAACATAGTCCCTTATGTGGACTTGTGGAATGACCAAGTAAACCTCCTCGGGGGCGGCTCTGCCTTTGAGACGCCGGCGGTGTTCGTAGAGTTTGAGCAAATAGACTGGAAACAGCAGAACGCCGGGGCACGCCGGGGCGATATCCCGGTACGCCTCCACATTGTGACCCGTGCCGTGGCTGCACACGGCTTTCACGATCCACGTATGGGGGACGTTCTGGCGGTCTTTGACCTGATAAATGCGATTAACGCCAAAATGCAGGGACTGCGTGGGGAAGGCTTTGCCGGCTTCCAGCTTACCACATCTGCCACGAACCACAACCATGCCGAACTTGTGGAAAATGTGGAGCGGTTGGTAACATCAGCCCAGGACTGCACAGGTATGCGCAATATGCCCCATGTGGTCGGGCTTGCCGCTGCTATTACCAGCACCAAATAAATAACATCCCCGGCGGTTCTGCCCGTCGGGGATGTCTGTAAATTCAACCGAATAATGTAGGTTGGACGTCTTGTCGGTAATCCGGGTCCGTGTCAGGGTCTATTCCTAAATAGGTCAAATATGTGCGGTAACAAATACCATACTCGGGCTCTATATAATGACGCCAAACAGCCCTGTAACACTTCGCCTGATTGCCGGATTCATAATGTAGCGCAGTAAGTGCTTTTATATGCTTTGCACGCGCTATCGTACTTTTATGCCGCTTTTTCATTGTCATTTGCCCGATTTTTTGTAATTTTGCACCATCCTTTTACATCGGGCGGCGTCTGTTTTTTTGTTCTCGGGCAAATGAGCTTACGCAGCCTTTTTTTTATGCGTCTGTCTCTGCCTCCGGCTTATCCGTTTCCTGTTCGGTTTCCACCAAGTCAACGTCTGTTATACCCAGCGGAATGTTACGCCAGCCGTTGCCGGTCGTTTCATCACGATACTGCGCCCGGATATAGCGGCGTGTTTCGGTCGGCATATAGCTTTCCTGGATGATTTTTACACCCTCCTTGAACTGGTCGTCGTTGCTTTCCTCCGCCATTTTGGCCAACTGGAGCACACGGCTTGCATTGAGGTTGCCCTGCTTGTCCTTGCTCAACAGTCTAAGTACGGTATTGACAAGGGTCTTGGTCTTTTCATCGGTGGCAAGGCTTTCAATGTACTTGCGAACCATTGCGATGCCGGTCTCTGCCATGTCGTTCCAGCCGTCCACGGTATTGACACCAAGGGTCAGGCGCAGGGTGCTGTCAGAATTGGTGAAAGTGTGGCTAAACTGGCCGTCCTCCTTGAAGCCCACGACCTCCGCTTTCATGTCAAGGACGGTTTGGAAGTTGCCAAACACGGTGTCCTTAACCGTGCGGATGTCCTGGCTGAGCTTGCGAAGCTCCGGAACTGCTTGCGCCAGTTCATCATCGACCATTTGCTGATAAGTGGCACGGGCTGCCTTGCGCCGTTCTGCCGCTTCCTTTTTCTCTTTTTCAGCCTTGTAGGCTTCCCATTCTTCCCGCTCTTTGGCGGTCATTGTTACTTGTTCACTCATTGTTAAACGCTTTTTTATTAGTTATTAAATTGCTGTTTATCGCCTGTTTTATCCTTTCACATCGGCGCAGCGTTAATTATCGTAGTCCTCTGCATCTGCTGCGGAAAATTCCAGTTTCCCGGCTTCATTCTCTGCCCAGTTTGCAAGTTCGCGGAGCAATTCAATATATGCGTCTTGCTCCATGTCGGCCGTTTCCGTTCTTATGGTGGCCGTCAGTCGTTGCAGTTCTTTGTCCATATCACAGGCACAGGTAAACCAGGGTAAAGAACAGAATCTGCAAGATTTGACCGACCAAGCCGCCCAGAACCGTGGCCGCTATGTCCAGCCAGTCCCATTTACCGCCATAGGCGTGGTCCTTATACTCCATGCCCATAGCGACACCAAGGGCAAAAAGGAATGTGCCTACAAAGCCGCACAAAATGGCATACTTAAAATGTTTCTGCCTGTTGCTTTCTGTAATCCAGCTCATAATTGATTATTTTAGGGGTTATTATCTTCTTGATATTTTTATTTCAACATCTCCGATTATCTCTTTAATGTGATTAAGGCTGCCGGCCTTTTCACTGACCAAAAACAAATCGTATTTGTCTTTGGGGAATTGAACAAATGGGTAACGGTAGGTGTTTACCCGGCACTTTCTAATGAGTTGCCATGTATTGGGATACTCATTGCTATCCACAAATTGCCATTTTATCCCAAGCCTTACATGGTAGCCTCTACCGAACGGATAAGCCACCCCGTCAAGAAAAGCATATAACTTCTTTTTTGCCTCCATAACTCTTAATTATATGTTGGTTCTGCATCTTTGCCGCCGGTGAACGCCTGCACAAGCATGGCACTTGCCAACGCATCCACGCTCTTTTTGTCCTTGGTCTTGTTGTTGAAAGTGGCTATAAGGTTGCGCAGCCTCTCCCTCGGTATCTTGTTAAAGTCACTGTACCCGGTGGCACGGCACGCAATGCCTTTTATTTTGCTAATGCCTTGGCCCTGGCAGGTTTCACGCAACCAACCGCCAATCGCCGCAATTACCTGTTTACGCAGCTTATCAAGCGAAGCGGAGCCGTTCTTGTGGTTCACCTGTTCGCTCAACTTGGCGCAGATGTCAATTAACTGGTGTTGGGTCAGGTCGCGGCTGCTCTCAACGCCCCAGCTTGACAAAATGTCCTTTTTCTGGTCGTCGGTCAAGCCCAACACACTGCAAAGGGTGTGGAACTTCTTAAGTAGTCCACGGTGGATCTGGTCCATTGTCTTATTTTCTTTTGTCATAGCCTTTTTATTTTATTTGGTTCAACCAGTAAGCGTCTGCGCCCTCCTGCCATATTATAAAATCCTGGCCGCCCTCGCCAAGTTCCGGAACCTCGTAGCGTGTTGTTACAAACCCTTTGTACCCCTCCACTTTGATTTTAATTTCAGCATCATAACGGATAGACTTTGCAAGGTTGCCCCTTGGCTCCCCGTGGTCCTCCTGACTTATGAAAATGAAAAGTTTGTCCGGAAACTCGTCTTTTAATTTGGTGTAGTCGCTCCATTTCCAGCCATGCAGATACTGCACACTGTCAATTACCACAACTTCGGGGCTTTTACGCTTGCGCAGTCTGGTGCGAAGGTCTGCCATACTTTCCTTATTCAACAGGATTATTTGGCTTCCGGCTTCCTCCATACCCACGCGCTCCCATGCCTTTTGCAGGGACAAACTCAAACCCTGCTCGAGTGAGTTATAAGCCACGCGCCGAAACTTACACAGGTACTTGCAAAGCATCAGCAAGAAAGTAGTTTTACCGCTGCCACTTGGCCCGAATATCAGCCAAGCACCGCGCAGTTCGGGGCGGCCGAAACTGGCCAAAAATGGCCCGTCAAAATCCGCCGTCTCGAACTGTGCCGCCAGCACATTTTTATTGCTTATTGCTCTGCTCATAATACTGCTTTACTCTTTTCGCATTGATACAATTCTATATTTTAGAAAGCCACGAATTATATGAGGGTAATTATGTATCGGGCATAACTGTCCAACCTTGGCCAACCAATAAGGAATATAGGAACCTTTCCATATTTCATTTTGGAATGGTCCGGCCTCCTCTACAAGTCCGCCCTCATTAACTCGCAACCATAGCAGGTCTTGACCTTTGTCCTCCAGTTCTATTCTTGTGATCATACTATTCTGTGCTTTTTGTAAACCAACCGCCCAATGTTTTAACGCATTTACCTACGCACTTAACGAAGTCCACAAAGCTATCTGTGTCCACAAAAATGCGCACGAATGCCATTGGCACATAAACCACGTATAACAACGAAAAGCACAAACAGATAGTAGCTGCTTTGAATATGCGAAGCACTGTGTTTAATCCTCTATTTTTCATAATGCACCTCCTTTTAAGGTCGCCCACACACTGCGCTTAACGCGGCGAAGGTCGCCCTCACTTTCGTTTATAATTCTATTGATTCCCTTGTTGTCATTCAGTCCGTTTGCCACGCATACGGCTGCGATGTCCTCACTGTTCAATACGGGCAGTTTCACGAACTTGCGCCCTATACGGCTATATATTTCCGCATAACCCTTGCGGTTCAGCCTTACACCGCGCTCAATGCGCTTTTGCAGGAAACTGGTAGCGGTCAGGATTATGCCGCAGTGTCCCTCCAGTTGGTTATACAGGCTAATGAAAAAATAAAGCACCTGGTCGGTCAGTTTGTCGGCTTCGTCAAGGATGATAAGGGGCGCATCCTTACGTTTGAGGGTGTCCACTATATCGTCCATCATTTCGCTTACCGTCGTGCCGCTCACGATTATACCCATGCACTTCAATAGTTTGCCCATGAAGGTGCGGCGGTTCCAATACTCCGAACAAGTCAGGTGGTAAGCGTTGGGATGCCCGGCGGCATAGTTCTTTATGGCTTCGGTCTTGCCGCATCCTGCCTCACCGGTAACGGCAAGCACCAGCGCATCCGCCTGGGCATTGGTCAGGGTGAAGCTCATGCACTCGTATGCCTTGGTGTTCACCACCTGCCACCCCTCCGGCTTTCCACCGGTCTGGGCGGCTATCGTGCGCCACATTTCGTCGCTGATAGTGTCCCATGTGCCGGCAAGCACCTTGCTGATTGTGGCGCTGCTCACACCGTTAAGGCTGTTGGCCGCCTTGTTCTGGCTGCCCTTTTGGTCGCAATATGCGCGCAGCTGCTCGCATATCTGTTGTTTCTGTTCCTTTTGCATCGTTTATTTGTATTTAAGTTGTTGTTAAATCGGTATTTTAGAAGATTGAGTAATCATCGGCGCGGTAGTCGCTTGTGTCCGTTGCAGCCGCTCCCTGCGGAATGACCGGAACCTCCACGGGCTTAACCTCTATGGCTTCAATGTCAGACGCTGCAAGGCGTTTCCGGCTGCGTTGGTCCTTGTGCTGTCCTCTGCTGTCCGTCAGCAACAGGCGGTCTTCAATGCTTCCACGAAGTGCCGGGGTGCTCGCTATAAGCTGCTCGGTCCGTTGGTAGTTCAGCGCCATGCGCTCAGCGGTCTGCTGCTCCAGTTGCTTGTTGAAGTCCTGCACACGTTCCAACTGCTCATAATCGCCGGGCTTACGGTCTGCAAGTGCCATAGGCTGCACATACTTTTCTGTGAGCATATAGCGGCGTGTGCCGTTATCATTCACTGCAAGGATTTCGCTAAGGTCGTCGGGATCATACTTCACGGTCCAACGCTCTGCGGCGTGTTCGCGGAATGTCAGGTCGAAACAGTCATAATCACGCTTGACACCTAAAATGGTCGGGCGAAGTCCGCAGCCCTCCAGGGCGTTTTTGAAACCTGTTTCCTGTCCGAAGTTCAAGAGGTACTGTTCCCGGCTCAAAGGCAAACGGCGTTCCGGTTTCAGATTGGCCATAAGCTCACGGAACTTGTCCACCTTGCACATCCTTTCCAGATACATGATTTCGTCTATCTGCTTACGTACTCCCTGCTCATCAGGGAACTGGTGGCGCAATTTGTTCAGTGCCTCACTGTTTGGCTGCCTCTTTGGATCCGTGGTTACACCGTAGCCGCTCCAGTTGTTGAACCTGTTGCAGAAAGTGGTGTTTAAGTAGTTGAAATATGCCTCCACAGGCTTTGCCTTGGCGTTCTTTACTCGTGCCGGGGTCAGTTTATCGCCCATGACTGCGTAAAGCGGCGACATGGCCTTAAATGCGTAATGGTCGCACTGTATTTGGTTTGCTCGGAGCATTTCCCCGAACAGTTCCCGGCTGTGGATCGCTGCGTTGCGCAAAGCCTCCTTAATCAGTTCCGGGCATTCCTGCTTGCCCACTGCGTAACCTATCGGGTAATCAACGCAAGGGTCAAGCACCACAACAATGGTAAGGCGGTTTGTGTAGGTCGTCACATTGCCGCGCTTGGTCTGCTTGGTGTCCTGGTACAACAGTTCCACGGTCCAGCCGTCAAGTGTCCACATCAGGAATGGGGCAGTCGGACGGCTGCGCTTAACTTGCATTTCCTTGTTGTTTCGGAAATTTGAGACACCCAAGCGGCCGGCACTGACCACCACATCCAATTTTTCACGCCATACGCCCACAGCTGCCGGGGTTATCTCTTTCCACCCAATCTCACGCGCTGCATGGTTGTAGTAATCTGCCACACGCACATCGGTAAGATTGTTGTGGTGGCTCAATATCGTGGCCAATAAACTTTCCTGGTCCTCTGTCACCACCTTGCCGGCGTTGTTGTTCTGATACTTGCCACTAATGAAGCATACATAACCCTGCTCCAGATACTCGGAAAACTTCATCTGCAAGCGGCGGGCGCTGCGTGGCAGGGAATGAGGGAAACGGTCTGCAAGATATTCAAGCGAATTGGCCGCCTTACGCCAGAACTCGCCCAAAGGGGCGCGCTTGTTGCCACTTTTGCTGCGCTTGCTTTGGCAGTCCTCGATACAACGGCGAAAGGCATTCATAATGGCGCAGTTGTTGGCGAGCTCCACCTGCTTGACTTCCGGCAAATTCCTGCCGTCAGAAAGTTTATAACTTTGGTAGAACAACAGGGCTGCGCCGTCCGGCTCTATGGTGTCCATAAATTCGCGGCTGTCCGCCTGTTCCTGCAAATCTGGGTAACGCTTGTAAACCTCTGTGCGCCACTTCAAAGGCAGACTGTCTACGGCAAACAAGGCCGTCCGCCCGTTGCCGCCTTTGCGCACTTGCTGCACCTGTCCCTTACGCACAAGTGCGTTAAGGTTGGATGTCGTAATTATGCGCCCGGTCAGTTCTGCGTGGCTGATACATATTTGTCCGTTAATTGTTTCCATACTCAAAGGCTTTCTGCGTACATTTGAATTTCGGAAAGTTTAGGGATGGTTACATTCTCCCAGTTACCGATGTTTTCACCTTTGCGGTTGTAGGCAACAACATTGCCGGTGCCCTTGTCGACCTCCAGTTTCACGCCGTTGTCGAAATTCTGCACCATAACTTGGCGTCCGTCCTCAGTCAGATTATGCAGGGTTTCACACTCGGGGCAGTGGTGCATTGGCTTTCCTTGATAGTCACGCACAGCGACATACCGTATCTTTTTAGCCAACATTGAGTTCTTGCGGTAAGTCAGTGCCAAATACACCATAGTACCTGTACACTTAAACAGTTCCGCCAACTTGTTTTTAGTCACGTCTGTTACATCAATGTAACGCTTTGATGCTGTTTCCATATCCTTTTACTTATTTGGTTGTTCTATAATGTTGATTTTACCGCAGCCGTAAGCAACTTTAAGGTCGTATGTCATTTTATCCAGAAAAGACACGGGTGCCGTAAAGGTCAAACCGTCCCTCTCACTGAAAAAAAATGCCACATTGTGCAGCATTAAGTAATTGCAGACTTTCGCCCTGCAATTTTGCACACGCCATTCTTTAATTTCGTCCATATCCTTTTACTTTAAGTTATTACATCCGTGTTTTCTTGCCAACCTGACACCTTTTTTGTACCTTTGTAGGCTGTTAAAGCATTAACACGCTGCAAAGATAACACTTATTTTTGACACGCAAAACAATTCCGTCAAAAAAATGTGTCATTGCACACAAAATGATGTAAAAGGATATGACAACAATTAAAGAAAGACTTATCTCAATCGCTGAATTTGAAGGGCTTTCAATAAGAGGATTTGAGGAAAGATGCGGCCTTGGGCGGGGCAACATTAGTAACATGGGACCCAATAGTGCCATAGGGTCTGACAAACTGACAAAAATACTTGACACATTTCCCAGTATTGACATAAATTGGGTGTTGACAGGTATTGAACAAAAGCCCGTAGATGGGACAGATGTATGGGAGGGCACTAATTCGGTGCTTTTGGATAAAGTAATTAAACAAGCTGAGGAAATTGGCAAACTCAAAGAACGTATTAGCCAACTTGAGCAAAGGTTGGGGAAAATTGCCGACAATGCCAACATTGGGGGTACTGCAAATGTAGGATAGGGGGTTACGCCCCCGCGTTCACTCCCGAACCTCACAGGCTCCCTTTCAAGCCATTAAAATAGTGCTCACATGGTGTTTTATACTCTTTTTGAAGCCATTAAACATATAAAACAATGAAGCACAATAACTTAAACAGACAGCCAGCCTATTATTTAACGGTTCTATTTTGGTATTAAAGGGGTGTTTATCACTAAAAAATCGGCACATTCAAAACAAAAAATGTCATTAAAGGGGTCTGAATATACACCCGGAATGATACCCAACTGTATGTCCAACTATGTGTCCAACTCTATTTTATAACACGAAACGAGCAAAAATTCACGGCCACTACCCTACCATTTTAGCCCCAGATTTTCGCCCCCAACCGTCAGCCATTTAATACCTGATTAAACACCGGTAAACATCCAGCCACAAAGCCGCACAGACACACACGCAGCGCATTCCCCTGCCCTACCCTACCAATGCGGCATAAATGCCACTGGAAGTGCGTAAACGCACCGTTTCAAGCCATTACAGCCTTTTCCCAGCCAAGTACACGCGCACACGAAAAAAGCGGCAACAGTGAGCCGTAAAAAGCCCATTGCCACCGCCAGAATTAAAGCCGGTTAAAGAGGTATTAAACCCCGGTTAAACGGTCATTAAACGGTCGTGTTCAAAAATTAAAGCCGAATTAAAGCCAATTCAAGGTTTTGCACGTTTCGTTTTTTCAAGCAACCACATCCAACAAGCCCGAAACGCATACTATATCAGCGCTTTACGAGCATTTCAGCCACACAACACTTTGCTCACTTCGTTTTTATGCCCATACTCGTGTTCCCACTCGCCACTCAACTGCACTCCACTTCCACCTTCGTCGCCTCCGTCAGCCGCCTTCGTTGCACCGTCGCGACCGGCATATCCCACGCCGACGGTGTAGGCGTTGCGCTTAGCGTAGCGCGAGTATGAAAGGAATGCCTTCGAGCTGATGTTGTCTTCCTTTGCCGGACGTGCTCGCTGGTAGTCGATGACCACAGCGTTGTACATGGCACGTCGTCTGAGCATTGTCATACGATTGTTGTACTCGCCGAGCTCGTAGGGCGAAGGATGATATAGCTGATACTGCTCAATGGCTTTCTTCCACTCTTTCCGCTTCTCGTATATAGTAGCTTTAGCGAGTATGAGCTGCTTATTATTGGGATAGTAGACCATGGCTTCGTCTATGAGCTGCATGGCTTCATCATAGCGTTTCTCCTCCATGTATTTCATGGCAAACGCCTCGCAACATCCTGCGTACGCACCGACAACAACCGAGTCGCCGATGTACTCGTCTACCAGCGGACGCAGCCGCTGCAGTGCCGCTTCGTAGTCGCCTACGCCTGCCTTCAGTTGCGCTTCCTTCAGCACAAAGAACGGGTCGGTGGGATAGCGTTTGCGTCCCCACTCCACAAGCGTCACAGCGTCGTTGTTCTTCTTCAGCAGTAGCGCAGTGGTTATGCCCATACGCAGGATGTCGGAAGAAGGGTTCTCGTTGTTCAGCACCTTTATTATCTCCGCCTCAGCCTGACGCAGTCTGCCCTCAGCCATGAGCTGTTTGATATACGGTGTCACGATTTCCTCGTACATAGCCGCACGCTTCGCAGGGTCGCTGTATGACTTCTCCAACTGGTTGAGTGCCTTCTGTCGTTTACCGGTTTGTATGTAGCATGTGAGGAGACGACGTTCGATAGCGGTCTTTGTCTCTTGGTCGACACTGAATGTCTGCAACTTCTCCAACATCGGTATCACCTCTTCGTACTTGTTCAGATCCATCTGTCGGCGCACCTCCTCCAAGCGTATAGCGCAGAGCTCTTCGCTCACCTCCTGATTGCTCGGGTACATGTTGTGAATACGCTCTAACAGCACAATGGCAGCGCGCTTGTTGCCCAGTCGGCGTTGCACGGTGTACTCGCGGAAGAGCAGGTTCTGCGTGTCGCCACGTCGACGGCGAGCCTCGCGGATGTACATCAGCGCATCGTCGAGGTAGCCTCGGCTCATCGACGTATTGAGCAGATAGGTGAGTGCTTCCTCCGAATGGTTCTTCTCATAGAGGCGTGCGTATGCGGTGTAGGGGTCGTTCTGAGCAGCATAGCGTGCCCGTTCCTCCTCCAGTTTGGTCTTCAGCCGATTGATTTGTGCGCCCCGCACGCCCGAGAGTGTGCGCTCCGACATGCTGATATACGACAGCGCTTCGCTGTAGCGGGCCATATCGCCGAGTATGCTTGCCTTCTTCTCGACGAACGGCAGTGGCTGCTTCACCTGCGTTGCGGCGTGTCCTGCCTGGTCGGCAGCTTGCTCCAAGCGTCCTGTCTTCAGCAGCAGATTGCAGAGTGCCATTTGGTATTCGGCGTTCTTGGGGGATATTTCGATCAGTTTGCGCAGTGCTTCCTCCTGTCCTACGAGGTTGTTTGTCTTGACCAGCTTGCGATAGCGTTGATCATAGTCCCACGCTATCTCCTTCTTCACCTCCACTCTGTCGGGGTATATCTCGGCGAGTCGTTGCAGCAGACGTGTTGCTTCCACGGTGTTTCCGTCGAGTCGGTAGAGTTCTATTTTCTTCTTCCAGAGCGTGAAGTCGTAGGGCGCAGCCTCCAGGAGTTCGTTGCAGTAGACAATCGCCGTGCTATAGTGCTTCGTCAGTTCCTCCAATCGCATGAGCATTGTCTTCGACTGCAGGTTGCCGTTGTCGTCTTTTATAGAACGTATGAAGTAGAAGCGTGCCTTGTCGTAGTTCTTGTAATGATACCAATAGGTGCCCAACAGTTCGTTGTAGGCAGAGAGCGAGCCATACTTGTCGTAGCCCTCCTCCACCATCTTGCGTCCTTCAGCCCACTTCCCGCTCTTGAACAGAGCGCGTGCCTGCTGCTCGTAGTAGGCAGGCAGACCCTCCTTGGCAGGCGTGTACTTACGACTGAGATGTTCGCGGTTCTGCGTGTTCTGCGCCGTAGAGGTCAGAACAGCCGAGAAGAGTATTGCTATGGTAAGTATTTTGTATCTCATAATAATCAGTTCGATTGGTTTGCATTTGGCTGCGGTGCCGACTGCTGGGCTGGCTGACTGCCGCCTGCCGGCACAGTAGCGTGCTTCACACCGGTTCGTTCCATTGACACCCACACGGCTTTCTGGCGTGTTATGTACTTGAAGTAGCCCACTAACGAGCACACCACGATTATCGGGTGGTAGACGATAGGCTCCAAAGCTGCCGCCAGCAGCAGCTTCAGATAGCTGCGCACGCTGGTGTAGGAGCAGCCGAGCAGATAGTCGTAGAACACCACGAACGCCGAGAGCATGAAGCTGAAGACGTATATGGCGAAGTAGGTGACGAAGAACGTGCTCCAGTTGACACCGCCCGTGAAGGCGAGGTACACTATCATAATGGTTCCGAAGAACTCTATAATCGGTGCGAGGAACTCGAAGAGGAACGTGTAGGACATAGTGATGACTCCGAGACGCTTGTACTTCGGGTTGAAGAGCAGGCGGCGGTGCTCCCACATGGTCTGTATCAGTCCGCGTCCCCAACGTGTGCGCTGGCGATAGAGCATGTGCAAGGTCGACGGACCCTCGGTCCAGCAGCACGTGTGCGGGATTTGCACCACACGATACTTGCGGTTGAAGTCGCAGCAGTAGGCTATCATTCGCGTAATCATATCCATATCCTCGGCGAACGACGAGCTGCTATAGCCGCCGGCGTTGATGACCACCTCTGTAGAGAAGAGTCCGTAACCGCCCGACACGTTGTTCATGGCGTTGATCTTGCTCCATCCCATCTTGCCGACGAGGAACGAGCGTTTGTACTCCAAGTCCTGGAAGAGCGGTACGGGGCGGCTCGACGGACGTATGTCGACGAGCTTGCCGTCGTGCAGCGTTGAGCCGTTGCTCATGGACATCGTGCCAGACACGGCGATGATCGTCTCGTCCATGATGACGGGGAAGATACACTGATACATGGCATCTTTCGAGAGGATGCAGTCTACGTCGGTGTTGATGAAATACGGCGTAGAGATTACGTTCAGTCCGGCGTTCACGGCATCGGCTTTTGTTCCGCCGTTCACCTTGTCCACCACTACGAGCTTGGCGTATTCGGGGTTGGTAGATCGGAGCAGACGCTTGAATGGCGCGCTATGCACCTTCTGCACGTAGTCGAACGGCACCTCCACGAGTTCGAAGGTGTTGATGAGCAGCTCAAGGGTCTTGTCCTTACTGCCGTCGTTGACGATGCACACCTCGAACTTCGGATAGTCCATATTGAGCAGCGAGCGTACGTTGTCGACGATGGTCTTCTCCTCGTTGTAGGCAGGAGCCACGATAGAGATGCTCGGCACGTAGGGTGCGCTCTGCACCATGTTGCGTATATAGTCGTCCGACCAACGCTTATAGCCCGTGCTGTAGCGGTAGGCGAAGACGAGCAGCATGACATACGTTGCGATGAGCAGCATTGAGTATGCCAGGATGGTATAGCCAAAGAAATATAGTAAGAACTCCCACATAGTTTTAAAGCATCCTCATTTGGTTGATAATAGCCATTGCGTCAATCTGGTCAAGCAGCACACGGTCGGTCTTGCTCTCAAGCACTTCGCCACGCAACTCCTCGAAGGCGTACCTTCCGGCACTGCCGTAGGAGTAGAGGCAGGCGAGTGCCACCTCGCGTGTCTCCTTCGACGATGATGTGCGATAGGCGTGTACGAAGAAGTCGACGTGCTTACCCGAGTTGATGGCTGCCAGCACGCGCAGCACTTCCCGGCGCACCGACTCGGGTTGCTGGTCGTAGGAGTCGAGTGCTGCCTGCTCTTGCGACGCGTCGTGCAGAAGTGCTACAGCGTGCAGTGCCGCTGTGCGGTAGGTGTAGTTGGGCGAGAGGAAGAGCGTATGCAGTGCTGCCTTCTCGCGCTCGCTGCCCCAGTAAGCCACCTCTTCAATCAGAAAGCGCACCGACTCCTCGTTCTTTATATTCTCGGTGAGTATGAGGAACTGCGGCATCTGCCGGTCGTTAGCCCAAAGCCATGCAAAGAGGCGGTGGAGCATCATCAGACGCCACACGCCGTGCTCGTTCTCAAGGTCGCTGACGAAGTAGTGGTAAGGGTCGGCTTGTGATGATATGACGTGACACATGCGCGCCATCTGTCGCACGTTGTCGTTGTAATGGTTGATGTAGACGGCGAGGAGTCCCTCGCTCACACAGATGTGCATGTTCACCACGTTCTGCAGAGTTTGCAATACAAGATGTCCTGTGGCAAGATTGCGCTCATAATAAGTCTTGACGCCGGTGAGCGCACAGAGTGTTTCGGCGTTAGGTATGCTGGGCAGCTCACGACTCAAATCCATACAAATCTCGGAAACGAGTCGGGAGAGTATTTCGGGGCGATACTTCTTCTTGATGTTGTCGAGCGTAGCGTTGCAGGCTATCTCCACATCCTCATAGTTGGACATGGTGTCGGAGGTGAGCACATGGTAGAAGCCATCGTAGAGGTCGGCACGTGCAACCTCAAACGCACGTCGGTCGCGGTTGTTGCGCCTGATTTTCAAAAAGAAGAGAACAAAGAGTACGATAAGCGTAAGTATGCAGAGCAATATCATACCATACAACACACGGATGTGTATTGCATAGTCTGAGAAATATAGAAGGAAGCGTTGCACATAGAACTGAATCACTTCCACTCCGTAAAAGTCTACCGAGTGTCCGTCAGGATACTGGTATCCAGCTGTCAGGAGATTGCTTATCAATGTGGTGTACTCAGTATTAAGATTTTATATTTAAAGAATGAAAAGGAAGCGCGCACCCTGGGTGTATGTCTGGTCGAGCTTCACCTCGGCACCGAGTCGGTCGGCTATGATGCTGCAGATGTGCAGTCCGAGTCCGGAGCCTTGCACGTTACCGTCCAGCTTCTTATATCGCTCGAAGATGTCCTTCGCCATCTCCGGCGGTATGCCCGTGCCGGTGTCGGTTACGGAGAAGGTGAGTCTGCCGGGGGTTTCCGTGGTGGAGAGGTGCAGATGTATCTCGCCTTGCACGGTGTGTTTGCAGGCGTTGGTGAGGAAGTTGACGAGCACTTGCTGTATACGTCTGCTGTCCGACGTGATGAAGTAGTCGTCTGCCACGTCCGACGTGAAGTACATATTGACGTTGGCGTGGCGGCGCATATCAGCCATGAGCATCGCATTGCGACACATCTCGTTCACGGCGAAGCGTCCTTTCTCCACGCGATAGTTGCCGTGCTCAGCGTCGGCTACGTCCAGCACGTCGTCGATGAGCATCGAGAGCATGTTGAAACTGTTGAATATATAGTTGAAGTACTCGTGCTTCTGCGTCTCCGACACGTAACCGTCGGGCATACAGAGCAGCTGCGAGAAACCGAACATGGCGTTGAGCGGTGTACGTATCTCGTGAGTCATATTCTGCAACATCTGCGTCTTCGAGCGGTTGGCGCGGATGTTCCGCTTCAGCTCTTCTATACGTTCGTGCTCCATCTCTTTCATCTCGGAGACATCCTTCACGGCTACCACCATGCTCTTCACGCTGCCGTCGCTATGGCGGTCGCAGACGATGAACGCCAGGCGCAACCAGTCGTAGATAGTGCTCTGGAAGTGGATGCGTGCAACGCTGTTGAATCGCAATCGCTCGTTTATGGTGGAGAGGTCGTTAAACTCCTCTAACATCGAACGGTCGCAGGGCTTGCAGAGCTGCTCGTTGAACACTTTCATAGCATCGCGAACATTGCCCGTACGCGGTATGTACTTCGTGATGACGTGTAGCGTGTTGATGTACGACATGTATTGTTCGGTATCCAAATCGACGTAGAACAAGCAGGAGTAGATATTGGCTAACGACTTCACAACAAGTTCGTCCTGCATGGTGCGCTCCACTTGCTCAGTAAAGTCCTGGTGGTAGCCCTCCATAATGCGTGTGCCATCCTCCTTCACCGATACCACACCGCCACAACGCGCATAGCGCAAACCCAACGTAGGGTGGTCCCAGCGGTATGTATTCTCAAAATGATCCTGATCGAAAATATCATCAAGCGACATACCCTTCGACAATACATCTGCCGGAGCTATACGCGAATACCAATAGTCGTAGAACTCTTCCTCTGTAAAGCGACAGTCTTTGTCTACGCCTAACAGCTCGCGCAACTTTGCTGAACCTTGAAGCCGTGGATGCTCGCCCTTGCGCAGAATAATCCTGTAAATGCCAATCTCCGCAGAGTTGAGAATTTCGTCAACTCTGTCCATCTGCATCGGGAGTTTACCGCCATCCAATGTCATCGTTCTGTCTGTCATACTATAACTATGAAATAGTCCTGTCTTATCTTCGTTATAATTATTGTAATTTTTACACTCTTTTAGTTTGCAAAATTATCAAAAAAACGCGATATACAATCAAACAAAGCACAGAATTTTACGTACGGGGGGGGGATTTTTTAACTTTTTACAAATATTTTAACTCCCTCGGGATTAATAGGATGATAACAATGCAAAAACTGTCGCATTATTACCACGCTACGGCAACATTGTTGTTGTGTTACGGCAACACGGTTATAGTGCTACGGCAACACGGTTGTAGTGCAACGGCAACATAGTTGTTGTTGCGCGTATCATAAAAAAAAGATGGTGTGTCAGCGACACACCATCTCAAGAGTCTTTATTTCTTCAGCATCTTCTTGCCATTCTTGATGACGATGCCTTTGTATGTATCGTTTACGCGCTGACCGCTCACGTTGTACATGTAGCCGTCGCGTGCAACATCGGTCTTCACAGCGTTGATGCCAGTCGGAGTGAACGAGCCGTCGAAGTCGAGCACTACTACCGAGCCGTTAGCACCAGTGAGTGTAGCTACGTTGTCCTCGACAGCCACTTCCTTCAGCTCGTTGTCTACGTAAACCTTAGCCTTAGCGAGGTTCTTGTAGTGAACGCGCATTGTCTGACCCTTGTTGTTGGTGAGTGTGACGCGTGTAGCCTCGCCGTTCTTCCAGTCGATGCTTACGGTTACGTCGCCTACAGCCTTCATGCCGTGCATGTGACCTTCTGTCCAAGCTGACGGGAGAGCCGGCAGGATGCGGATAAGACCCGAGTTGCTCTGCATAATCATCTCGGCGATGCCGGCGCAAGCACCGAAGTTGCCGTCGATCTGGAACGGAGCGTGCGAGTCGAAGAGGTTGTAGAACACGCCAGCGCCACCGTTACTGTGAGCGAGGGCGTTGTTGAGGATTGTGCGAGCGTGGTCGCCGTCGAGGGCGCGTGCCCAGAGGTTCATCTTCCAACCCATTGACCAGCCTGTTGCACCGTCGCCGCGGAGCTTCATTGAGTTGACTGCTGCGTCGAAGAGCTCTGTACCCGGCTCAATCTGTGAGAACGGATAGAGACACATGAGGTGCGACATGTGGCGGTGGCCGTTCTCACCTCTTGTATATGAGCTGTACTTCCACTCGCGCAGAATCTTTGTACCTGTAGATATAGCCGAACCGAAGGAGCCGGTGTATGTCTCTGTAGCCAGACCCTTGTCGAGCTTAGAGAAGCGGTCCTTGAGCGTAGCGAGGTCGGTAGCCGACACCTCTGCGTCGTCGCCGAGCACGTCGATAGCCTCAAGAGTGTTGCTGAAGAGGTCGTAAACGAGCTGCTGTGCGTGTGCAACACCATTCTCCGACTCTGGTCCGTGCTCCGGCGACCACTCGTTCGGGCACTCGTATGTGCCGTCAGAAGCCAGTTTGAGGCGATCCATCCAGAACTGCGATGCTGAGAGCATTGCCGGGAACACGCGCTTCAGATACTCGCGGTCGAGTGTGTAGCGGTAGTGCTGCCAGAGATGTGTAGCGTACCAAGCGTTGGCGATAACGTAGTTGTTCTTGAATGCGCTCACACCGCCGAAGATGTTGTTCTCGGTGAAGCAAGTCCAACCGCGATCCTGACCCTGCAGCTTAGCCCACTGCTTCCACTGCGGCTGCTTCTCTGCCATAGCCCAGATATAGTTGAGGAACGGCAGGTGCATCTCGCTGAGGTTTGTAGGCTCAGCCGGCCAGTAGTTCATCTGTACGTTGATGTTCGAGTGGATATCCGAGTTCCAAGCCACGCCGTTGATGTTGTTCCAGATACCCTGGAGGTTAGACGGAGAGTCGACACCGCGTGAAGAAGAGATTTCGAGGTAGCGGCCGTAAGCGAAGTAGAGCTGCTCGAGCATGAGAGCGTCTGCGCCACGACCACTGTTGTATGAGTCGATGAGACGGTTGGTTGTCATATCGTTCTTCGTACCGGCGAGGTCGAACTCGCAACGGTTGAAGAAGCTCTGATAGTCGGCTACGTGCTCTGCGTAGAGGTCTTTCCACGACTTAGCAGCAGCTGCTGCCACGCGGTCAGAAATGGTCTGAGCCAAAGCCGATGTGTTCTTTGTATATGTGCTCTCGTAAGCATCGAAGTCGGTGCCACCACCGAGCACAACCATGATTTCGTCAGCACCGATAACCTCGATACCCTCGTCGTCGGTTGTCATTGTGCCACCTACCGGCACTACCTTCATGCGTGCGTTGTAGCTGATGGTCTCGAGCTTGCCGCTGAATGTGCCCTCGCCGTCAGCGTATGTCGGGTCGGCTGTGATTGAGCCTGCAGCCATTGTGAAGCGGAAGCTGAGCTTGCCGCCCTTGCTTGCTGTGTAGTGAGCCACTACGACGCGTGCAGGGTTGGAAGCGATGTACTCGCGTGTGTACTCAACACCGGCTGCCGACTTGAACATTGTCTTGCCTGTAGCTGTGGTGAGGTCGAGCAAACGAACGTAGTTAGAAGCTGCCTTGTCGGTGGTAAGACCGAACTCGCCGCTGAGGTCCTTAGCGTAGATCGAACCGAAGTTCTCGTACTTGCCGTAGCCCTTGCCACCCTGTGATGAGCGTGCTGGTGTGCCGCTCCAGAGAGTCTTCTCGTTGAACTGGATCTCGTCTCTGTACACGCCACCGAAGAGGCAAGCACCGAACTGACCGTCGCCGATAGGCAATGCGTACTCCATCCAGTTAGAGTAGCCCTGACCGCCGCTGTAAAGCTTAGCTGTTGTGGCTGGCTCGGTGTACCAGAGTGTGAGCTTGTTCTCAGGCTTGAAGGTCATCGAACCTACCGTCTTGTAGTCGGCTGCACCGAGGTCGGTGTCGGGCTTCACGAACACAACAACGTTGTTCTGGTCGTTGGTCTTCCAGAAGCCGATCGAGTTGCCGTCGCCTGGGTCGCCCCAAAGGTTCACGACGTTGTAGCCCGACTTAGAGTTGGCAACGATCTCCCAGCCCGTGCCGTTGTCTGTGTTCGGAGCCACCTGCAGCTTGAAGCCGCCAGGCTGCTCTGATGTGCTCGGACGCAACGGGTTAGGGTTAGCAGCACCAGTAGAGGTAGCGCCAAGGCTCTGCGAGCTAACCACGATGTACTGTCCGTCCTTGTTCTGGAACTGGAAGTTGTCCTGCGAACCGACGAGACGCCACTGCTGTGAGCTTTCGCCACTGCCTGAGTAGAGGCGGATGCAGTTGTCAGAACTTACTGACATCACCTTCTCGTTACGCAGGAACTTAACGTAATAGTAAGTACCACCATCGCCCGATGTTACGAACTCCGGTGTCTTAGGAGCCGCCTTCTTTGAGGCAGCAGCACTCATGCTCTGCACGCCCACGAAGAGGCACGCAAAGAGTGCGATAAAGAATAAAGTAATTCTTTTCATTGTAGATTGGTTTATAATGTAATTTTAATTATTACAGATTGGTTGTAGATGTAATTCGCTATTACAGATTGGCTGTAGATGTAATTCGTTATTACAGATTGGTTTATAGTACGCTGCAAAGTTACTGCTTTTTATTGAATTACAGCACATTTCGCACAAAAATATTTAGGCTACTCAGGGGGTGCACTTGTTTCAAGTGCACCAACAAAGCAGCAAAAAGAGAGCACCCATACCCTCCTCGAGTTACCCTTTTGCTTCGGGGTAAGAGATGCGGGTGTGATAAATCGACTTGAGACGCTCGATGAGCACGAGCTTGGCGAGGGCGAGGTCGCGGAACGTGATAGGACACTCCTTGAAGAAGCCCTCGTCGACATCGCTGTCGATGATGCGGTTGACGAGCGTAGAGATGCTCTCCTCCGTGTACTCCACGAGCGAGCGCGAAGCAGCCTCAACGCCATCAGCAATCATAAGGATGGCCTGTTCGCGTGTGAACGGGTTAGGACCAGGGTACTGGAACTGCGTTATATCCACCTCTTGGTCGGGATGTTCGTTCTGATACTTTATATAGAAATACTTCGTAGCACCACGACCATGGTGCGTGAGGATGAAGTCGCGGATGAACGTCGGCAGGTTTGCCTTCTCAGCCATGCGCACGCCCTCGGTGACGTGGCGCATCACGATGCGCGCACTCTCGATGTACGACATCTTGTCGTGCGGATTGACGCCCGCCTGGTTCTCGGTGAAGAACACGGGGTCCTCCATCTTACCTATGTCGTGATACAGAGCACCGGTACGCACAAGGAGCGAGTCGGCACCTATCTTATTGGCTATCTCGGCTGCGAGATTGCCCACGGTGATAGAGTGCTGGAACGTACCCGGTGCCACCTCCGAGAGGTCGCGCAGCAGTCCGCGGTTGGTATTCGACAACTCGAAGAGCGTGACGCTCGACACGAAGCCAAACATCTTCTCCACGATGTACATAAGCGGATAGCAGAGCAGGAGGAACACGCCGTTCACGGCGAAGTGGTAGTACATATCGGTGTCGATGAGCGAGAGGTCGTTGCTCTGCATCATCTGCATAGCCATGTAGATGAGCGCACTGCCCACAGCCACGAGCAAGCCCGTCTTGAACACCTGCGCACGGCGTGTCAGCTCGCGCAGCGAGTAGATAGCCACGAGTCCGGCTACGAGCTGGATGATGATAAACTCGTACTGGTAGCGCACGGCAGCGGTACAGATGAGCACCATCGTGACGTGGCAGACGAACGCCGTGCGCGAGTCCATAAACACACGCACGAACATCGGTGCCATAGCCAGCGGCAGGATGTAGACGCTGAGGAAGTTGTGGCTCACCATGAGCGACACGAGCACTGGGAAGAGTGTCACCAGCGTGTAGAGCATGGCGATGGAGCGCGGCTTGCCGAAGTAGTCGCGGCGGAAGAGTCCGAGGTAGATGGTGAAGAGTGTCACAAGGATGGCGACGAACACTATCTGTCCGATGAGCATCACTATCTGCTCGCTCTGCGACGCGCTGCGCCGTTGCATCTCGCGCTCGAACGAGTTGAGCACACGGAAGGTGTATTCGTCGACAATGTCGCCACGGTCGATCACCTTCTGTCCGCTCATCACCATTCCGCTGGCAGGCGGTATCGACGAGAGGAGGTCGTTGCGCTCGGTCTCCGAGCGACTCTTGTCGTACACAAGGTTCGGCTCGATATAGTTGTTGAGGTTGCAACGCTGCAAGAGGGGGCGTTGCTGCGCAATCACGTCGTCGGTGAAGAGTTGCTCGTAGGCAGAGAGCGTAGAGTAGAACTCCGACAAGCGTATGCTCTGCGCCTTATTGCCGCTGACGATACGCACCTCGGTGGTAGAGTCGCGATATATCTCGTTGTACGCCGGCGTGTCCATGATACCACGCTGATAGAGCATGTGCAAGCGGTTGGATATCACTTTCACGTACACCGGTGGCAAACCTGGGATGCCGTTACGATAGTCGTCGACAAAGCGCTTCACCATCTTTGCCTCCACCGTCTTGTCATAATTGTAGTACGGTTGGAAGGTTTCGAGCAGCGAGTCCTCCTGCGCCTTAATCGTAGCATCGGTCTTATACACCGGGAAGTCGAACTTCGCGATGAACGAGCCGTACATCCACGGCTTACCCACGTCGTACTTATAACGCTGACGCTCATTATGTGGCAACGCCCACACTATCAGTGCCACCGTCACAACGACGAGCAGCACGCGCACGAGCAAGCTACGCCACGAAAACTTTTTCCATTGATTATATCTATTCATAGCCTTTAGTTGTTTATACTCTTAGGAGGGTATGGCATCTTGCCATACACACGCTGCCATCTTTGCATATTCACGCCCCAACAGTATCAACCATAGCATCTGCTGGGTGCGTGGGTACGATGCCATATTCACGCCCCGACAGTATCAGCCCATAGCATCTGCTGGGTGCGTGGGTATGGCAGGATGCCATACCCTCCTAAGGAGGTTCTTACAGGTTTCGAGTGCAATATTACAAAAAAAATCACAAAATACGAAATAATTGCACTACCTTTGCATCGAAAACAAAAAACAACAGAACAAATATGTCAGATAGAAAAGTGAGGGTGCGCTTCGCACCAAGTCCTACGGGAGCGCTGCATATCGGTGGCGTCCGCACAGCATTGTACAACTATCTCTTCGCACGTCAGCACGGCGGCGACCTCGTCTTCCGCATCGAGGACACCGACTCCAACCGCTTCGTACCGGGTGCCGAAGAGTACATCATCGAGTCGTTCCGTTGGCTCGGCATCAAGTTCGACGAGGGCGTAAGCTTCGGTGGCGAACACGGTCCGTACCGCCAGAGCGAGCGTCGCAGCATATATAAGAAATATGTAGACCAGCTGTTGGCTGCCGACAAGGCTTACATCGCCTTCGACACACCCGAGCAGCTCGAGGCTAAGCGTGCCGAGATACAGAACTTCCAGTACGACGCACGCACACGCGGCGAGATGACCAACTCGCTCACACTGCCGAAGGAGGAAGTGGAGCGTCGCATCGCAGACGGCGAGCAGTACGTAGTACGCTTCAAGGTGGAGCCGGGCATCGACGTACACATCGACGACATGATCCGCGGACACGTCGTCATCAAGAGCGACATCCTCGACGACAAGGTGCTCTACAAGAGTGCCGACGAGCTGCCTACATACCACTTGGCTAACATCGTCGACGACCACCTCATGGAGATAACGCACGTAATACGTGGCGAGGAGTGGCTGCCCAGCGCACCGCTTCACGTGCTGCTCTACCGCGCATTCGGATGGGAGGACACTATGCCTACCTTCGCCCACCTGCCGCTGCTGCTCAAGCCCGAGGGCAAGGGCAAACTCTCTAAGCGCGACGGCGACCGCCTTGGCTTCCCCGTGTTCCCGCTCGAATGGCACGACCCGAAAACGGGCGACGTTTCTTCGGGCTATCGCGAGAGCGGATACTTCCCCGAAGCCGTTGTCAACTTCCTCGCGCTGCTGGGCTGGAACCCTGGCACAGAGCAGGAGCTCTTCACTCTTGACGAGCTTGTGCAGGCGTTCGACATCCACAAGTGCTCTAAGGCTGGCGCACGCTTCGACTATCAGAAGGGCATCTGGTTCAACCACGAGTACATGCTGAAGAAGTCGAACGAGGAGGTAGCCAACCTCTTCGCACCCATCGTAGCCAACAACGGCGTTGACGAGACGATGGAGCGCATCACTAAGGTGGTGGCTATGATGAAAGACCGCGTAAACTTCGTGAAGGAGCTTTGGCCTCTCTGCTCGTTCTTCTTCATCGCTCCGACGGAGTACGACGAAAAGACCGTGAAGAAGCGCTGGAAGGCAGACTCAGCCAAGGTGATGGGCGAGTTAGCTGACGTGCTCGAGGGCATCGACGACTTCTCGGTAGAGGGTCAGGAACCGGTAGTGATGAAGTGGGTTGAGGAGAAGGGCTACAAGCTCGGCGACGTGATGAACGCCTTCCGTCTCACACTCGTAGGCATCGGCAAGGGTCCGGGCATGTTCGACATCTCGGCGTTCCTCGGCAAAGAGGAAACCCTCAAACGTCTGCGCAAGGCCATCGAGGTGCTCGGCTAACATAGGAGGGTATGGCATCCCTGCCATACCCACGCACCCACTGAGATAATCTCCCACAGAATTCGCAGAACACACAGAACCTTCTTGCAGAGAAGAGTCTCCCACAGATTTCGCAGATTTACACAGAGACTTTTAGTAAGAAGGTTCTGTGTGCTCTGCGCATTCTGTGGGAGTTTTTATATACTAACTTAAAGGCTATCGAAGTGCTCGGCTAACATAGGAGGGAGGTGTGTCAAAACTCCCTTATTCTAAAAAAAATCACAAAGCCCTGACTTTCA
>OGLB01000060.1_pt1 | contig 66655 bp, 59 predicted proteins | sample 1572551 | NCBI WGS metagenome assembly OGLB01 (sample SAMEA2582003, study PRJEB24529) | metagenome | biome: Human gut stool | place: China | collected 2011
TTCTCTGCGCCGTTTCCTTTTCGGAAAGCGGTTACAAAGGTACTGCCTTTATTTTAAACCGCCAAATTTTTCGCGAACTTTTTTCAAGTTTCTTTTCAAGAACCCCGCGTCCGCGCCGGTCCGACGCCCTCCGGCATCACGCCAAAGCTTCATGACCACCGGTCTGTTTCGCTTTTGCGGTTGCAAAGGTACTGCCTTTTACCTTTCCCGCCAAACTTTTCAGCATCTTTTTTTACCCCTTTTTTCAACTTTTTTCACAACGCCTTGATTCTCCGTCACTTATTCCGGAAACTTTTTTCACCCCGTTTTCCTTCTTTTGCGACAGAAACAATTTTTCATAAAACGGATGGCGTGTAAGAGTGGCTGCCGACCCTATTATAACAAGTTTCATTCTTGCTCTTGTCATAGCTACATTCATGCGGCGCAAGTCGGAAAGAAATCCAATTTTCCCGTCATCATTACTTCTGACAAGGCTGATAAAAACCACATCCCGCTCCTGTCCCTGGAAGCCATCGATAGTGTTTATTGCTATTTTTCCCTTCAATCGGCGCAAAACATTTCTTTTTTTCGCATTCCGACGCAGCCATGACACCTGAGCTTTGTATGGCGAAATAACCGCGAAATCCAAATTCTCATCCTCGATACGCTTCTCTCCTATCCTTTTTATATACGCTTCAAGGCTGTCGAGCATAAATTCACCCTCATCAGGATTGACCCTTCCCCCTGTCGCCGACACATATTTTTCAGAAAAATCCATTTCCGACGTGTCAAGCCATTCCACCGGCGAATCAAAATCAAGGATTCCCCGGCACTTCACCTCTTCCGCCGCCTGCAGACGTCCGCCATAGAACCAATCGGACGAAAACCTCATAATGGCCTCGTTCATCCTGTACTGCACAGTCAACAGTTCTACCGCCGACCGGCATTTATCAACAACCGACTCCATCAGCGACCGCGACAGTCCGGCTCGTTCCGCCTCCACCGACTTCACCGTGGGCGGCAACTGGCAATGGTCGCCGGCAAAAATAACACGATCAGCCTTGCGGATGGCTATCCAACACGCCGCCTCAAGAGCCTGTCCTGCTTCATCTATATATAAGGTGGTAAATCTGCGTCCTTTCAGCACCGCATTGTCGCTTCCGACCAACGTAGAAGCTACCACGCGGGCACTCTCAAAAATCTCCACCTGAATCTTCACCTCAAGCTCCACCGCCCTACGGCGAAGATTGTGCAGACAGTTGGACAACGCCGAGGCGTCAGCGCGCGACATGCGCCTTCTTCCAGCCGACACCTCACGGATAGCCTTGCGCACTCCCCACAGCTCAGGATAGTCGGGATGTGCCTCAAACTGACGCTCATACGTAGCCGACAAGACCTTATCGTCGACGCGCGCAGGATTTCCCACACGCAGCACCGGCACCCCACGGTCTATAAGTTTTCCACAAATCCAATCAACCGCCGCATTGCTCTGCGCACACACCATCACCTGCGGCTCGCGGCGCAGCGTCTCATAAACAACCTCAACCAGCGTGGTGGTTTTTCCCGTACCAGGAGGCCCATGCACAACCATCACATCACGGCAGCACAAAGTCTTGTTGACAGCCCGCTGCTGACTCGCGTTCAGCCACGGGAACGTCATCGGCTGCAATTCACGAAAACCCGGAGCGACAAAGCCGCACAACACATCACGCAATTCAGCCAACCGCGAACCTTTAGCCGCAGCCACATCATCCAGCGCCTCGCGCATCGCCGCAAACGACGTTTCATCGAAAGCGAGATCCACCCCAAGACGGGCAACGCCGTCTATTTCTTTAAGCGCCGATGTCGACGGCAGGACAACAGCCATGTGGCCGCCATCGCAGAAACTCACCATTGCCGGGAAATTCCTATAAATTATCTTTCCGTCAAGAGCCTCATAAAAGAATCTGACCTGACGCCCATACTCAAACGCACTGTCGACATCGTCTGCCACCTCGTCTCTTGCTACTTCAACGACAAAGCGATTGAGCGAATTGTAATAACTGCGCCCAAGCCTCACAGGAAACCAGCACTGACCATGCGCAACACGGCGCATCACACCCTGCTCGCCCGACAAGCGTTCAAATTCCGACTTCTCATATTCATACTCCATACGCAACAAATCGCGCTGTCGTTGGAAATGATGTTCTATACTTCCTTTATTGTCCATAATGCGCCACAAAAGTAGTCAAGAATCAGAAAAATGGTGTAACTTCGTAGAAAAATTCAGACATTTATATGAAAAAACTACTTCTTTCCTTTTTGGCAATAAGCATGTCGGCATTAGTAGCGCAAGCCTTCTCCATTGAAGCTTTGCGATTCCACTGCGCCGACGACACCACAAAAATCAATCAGATACTTCATGAAGCGGTTTCTAATACATCTCTGAAATCAGCAGGCAGCTACATGTCGTTTTTCGCAGACAAACTGCTCGGCACTCCATACGTGGCACACACTCTCGAAGGCGACCGCGAGTATCTCTCTATCAACGTAGACCAGCTCGACTGCACCACTTTCGTCGAGACGCTTGCCGCCCTTACTAAAGCAGCCAAAGCAAAATCCCCGTCATGGTATGCCTACGCATCCGCACTCGAAAGCATCCGCTACCATTCCGGACACATCGACGGCTACGCCTCGCGCCTCCACTACATCAGCGCATGGATTATCGAAAACGCCAACCGCGGCAACTTCACGGAAATCACGTCAAGCCTTCCGCACAGCGAATACCTCACAAAAACAATCAACTACATGTCGACACACCGCGACAACTACCCCGCGCTCGCCGACAGCGCCACCTTTGAAGGCATCCGGAATCTTGAAGCCGGCTACAACCGCCATATGTATCCATACATAAACAAGCGCAACCTCTACAAAAAAGATTTGTTTGCCGACCTGCGCGACGGCGACATCGTCTGCCTGACCACAAAAATCGACGGACTCGACGTGTCGCACCTCGGCATTGTGCGATTTGTAAAGGGCAAGCCCCACCTGCTCCATGCGTCGTCGACGGCAAAAAAGGTAATTGTAGACAAAGACGACCTTTTCGAAATGCTGAAGCTTTCGCGCAATGTCACTGGAATCCGCGTGGTAAGGCTCACCGACGACTCTTTCTAAAAGAAACGAAAAGAGGGCTGGCAACCTTTCGGCTGTCAGCCCTCTTCATATCAAAGACTGATGATTATGCTTATTTGATTTCAATGTCGCGCGTCAGTTTCGGAAGATTCTCCTTGCTGAGTTTTGGCAACGTGATGTCGAGCACACCGTTTTCCACAGCAGCACCGATTTTCTCCTTGTCCACATCGTCAGGCAGAATCATTGTCTGCTCAAATTTTGAGTAAGAGAATTCGCGGCGCAAATATTTGCGGTCCTTCTTCTCCTCCTTATTGTCGGTTTTCTTCTCCATTGAGATTACAAGATTGTTGTCCTCATCAATATGGATATTGAAGTCTTCCTTAGTCATGCCCGGGGCAGCCACCTCAACTTTATATTCTCTTTCGCTTTCGCTAACATTGATGGCAGGAGCCGTAGCGTTTGCTTTTTCCATCCACTCGTTGTCAAAAAAATCATTGAAGATACTTGGCAACCATGTCTGATTATTTCTTCTTACTGGCATCATAATTATTATCTCCTATTTTTTGATTAAAATTCATTTTTTCGAACCTCTCCAGGTGTCGCCACCTTCGGAAGTCCGACCTGCAATCTTACAAAACCGATGCCAACCAACTAAGCCTCAGCGAAGTGGACATTTTGGCGTCTTTCACTGACAAAACTTCGCCGCACACTGCCACTCTTTCGCCAACGGCGGCAACACACCCCCGCAAAAAGCCTCATTTCCTTGCGCTGAACTGCACCCCAAAAGTTTTGTGTCTAACTTTTGGGGTGCAGTTCACTTTTTTCATACATTTGCAAATCACAGAAAAGAACTTATGGAAAAAGGATATATACATATATATACAGGAAACGGCAAAGGCAAAACCACCGCCGCGTTCGGACTGGCGGCAAGAGCAATCTGCGCCGGCAAGAACGTGGCGGTATGCCAATTTGTAAAGTCGATGAAATACAGCGAGACCGGACTTCTGCAGCTTCTCTCCAACGCGCCCGCCAGTTTCGGCAAGCTGAGAATCGAGCAGTGCGGCCACGGGTGCTGTCTAATCCGCAAACCCGGAAAAGCCGACATCGACTGCGCGCTTTCCGGACTCGACAAATGCACTGAATGGATGCGCAGCGGAGAATGGGACGTTGTAGTCCTCGACGAGATAACAATCGCCATACACCTCGGACTCATATCAACCGAACAGGTAATAAACGCCATCAACAGCAAAGCCCCGTCAACCGAAATCGTAATAACCGGGCGCTATGCCCCGTCTGAATTAATCGGCATCGCCGACTTGGTGACAGACATGCAGGAGGTGAAACACTACTACTCCGCCGGCGTTCTGTCGCGCAAAGGAATAGATGTATAGAAAACGTCCGAATCGATAAGCAAAATATTTTTTTAAAAATTTTCTGCGAAAAATTTTGCATTATTTATAAATTTATTACCTTTGCAACGTCAAAGCATTGCAAAATGGCAATACAATCGCCACAATGCGAAGGAATAATCATCATTGTTTAACTCTAAAACTTGAAATAAGAAACAGACATTGACTTGACAGAATGAAGCGCCGCGGACCGCGCCGTTAGACAAATGGCAGTCCACACACCATTAGAGAGAATTAAAAAAGAGGCTTGCCTCAAATCTTTAAAACCAAGGCGTTTCCGTTCTATACTTTTGAATATGAACTATTAGTTCTTGTTCCTCGACCCAGAATACCGCCAAAAAATTCAGCGCACGGGAACAAGCAGTCGGAAGGTTCACGCTTATGGCGTGGACCGTTCCGAGTTTGCTGTGCGTAAGGTCACTTGGCGGTAACCATGGGTTTAGCAAAGCTCGGAACGGTCGCACGCCTTTTTTATACCCCGATGAAATGAAATTATTCAAAGGACTGATTGTTTTGTTCACCCTCACCTCTGTCATCTCCTGCAGAAACGGGAACGGCAACACAAGCGCGTTCTTGAACGAACGAGACTCAATAATCAAAGAAAACAAGATCAAGACACAGCAACTTGACGAACTCAACGGTATCATCTCCATCATCGCCAACGGCCTTGACAGCATTGCCATGCAGGAGAACATGCTTATCAACAACAACGGACGGGAAGGAGTGATGCTCGACCGCAACCAAATCGCTGCCAACCTGAAAAACATGGAGGACATCCTGGCTCGCCAACGATTGAAGATTCAAGAGCTTCAAGATTCGTTGGCAAGGCAAAAGACCACGCAAGGCATCGAGCGTCTGCAAAAAATTATCGGCTTCCTCAACCAGCAGCTTGCAGCGAAAGGCAAGGTAATCAAATCGTTGCGCGCAGACCTCAACGATTCAAAGAAAAGCATCACGCAGCTCCGCGCATCGATTTCCGACATGCAATCACGTGTGGACAACGCCGAGCGTAAGACTCAGGCGCTGACAAACGCTGTAAAAACGCAAAACGACATTATCAACGAGTGCTACGTGAAAATCGGCACAAAGAAGCAACTTGCCGCCGCCGGACTGCTGAAAGGCGGATTCTTGAAAAAGAAAAAGGTCAATTATCAAGATGTGGAAAAGAGCAAGTTCAACGCTGTTGACATCCGAAGATTCCGTGAAGTGACGTTGAAGTCAAGCAATCCTAAGATTTTGACACCGCAGCCGAGCAACCGTTCATACCATTTTGAAGACAATGGCGACGGCACCTGCACGCTTGTCATCACCAATCCTACGCAGTTCTGGAGCGTAAGCAATTTCCTTATTATACAACTTTAAAAACCCGACAAACAATGCTTAAAAAACTTTTTCTTTCAGCAGTGCTATGCACAGCTTCTATGGTAGCTATGGCGCAAAGCCAAATCATCACCCACGTGGTTCAGCGAGGAGAGACCCTCGAAAGCATCGCCAAATACTATAACATCAGCGTTGCCGACCTCAACAATGCAAACCCAAATGCCGACGGCTTGATATATGTGGGAATGAAACTGGCTGTGCCGGTGGCAACAACATCAACCACAACAACTGTGGCGACAACTCCGATAGCGGCAACAGAAACAACAAGTGCGCCCGCCGACGCAACGGGCGTCAATCAAGAATCAGAATCGCAAAGAACCGTTTCCTCTACTCAAGCCTCATATTCTTTCACAGAAAGCAAAATAGGAACGTTTGAGCCATCAGTTGAATTTGGCCTCGCTTTAGGCCAATTTTTGGGCGATGGCGCAAAATTCGGCGACGAACATATGTTCAAACTGACATTTGGCATACACGGTGCATTCGGTGCCAAATATTTCATTACTGAGAAATTTTTCGCAGAAGCGCTTATCGGATACCGATATTTAGACGGAATTGGAAACCGTAAAACCTTTGAGCTTATATACGGAGATGGAGCCCATGGCGAATTTACGACTCACAGCATTTACATTCCATTGTATTTCGGTGCGAAAGTAAACAAACTCACGTTTAAAGCAGGACCATATTTTGATAATATCGTAAAAGGAAAATATGTAGCAGAAAGACCTATCGGTAATTTTAAGCAGACTGTTAAAGTCAAAGATGGAAAGTTTTCCGTCGGACTTAATTTTTGCGCGGCGTATGATAATTATGGCGTAAAATTCAATATCGGTCTGAGTGATTATGGTGGCAAAATCCTTGACGGTGGTGCTAAAGAGATGGCATTCGGCATATTTATGATATTCTAACACAAACCCTTAGACACGAACAAATGAATAAATTAGCTATTCTTTTAATAGCTTCCACTTTTGCCATTGCATGCCCTTTTCTTACGGCATGCGATGGTGGAGAGGAAGAGGAGATTCTTGCGCCTGACAACAACGAGAATGCCGGCAACGACAATCAAGACAAAGTCGACAATACGGCAGAAATTGTAAAAAGAAACATCTCGGCGACTGCCAAACGCGACAATGATTATGGTTGGGTCATTTCCATCAAGTCAAATCTTGAAAAAGCATTGCCTGGCAAATCCATTATCTACGGCGTGGAAAGTGGTTATGACTATTATAAATACTACGAACATTTCACGTTTGAGAAAGAACTTTTCCAGAAGAAAGACAATAATGGAAATATGACGATTCGCTACTCTATATTTGCCGGCAATGAATTTTCAAACGAAGATTTTCTTTGGGGTCCGTATATAATTTTAAAGGACAGAATTGCAAATGGCGAAACATTGGGGGACAGCGAGATGGATTACGTTACAGAAGCCACCAAGCTGTTCAAGAAAGCCAAGTTAGATGCCTATCGTCATTGTTGTTGGCGGCTCTATGCTCAAATCAACAACAAGCGGTATTTCTATTACTACTTTGGAATAAAGGGCTACGAAGATTAAACAGACATATATCAATTTTAATCACGAATAAATCCATACAAGTCGCATTATGAACCATTTGACAACGATATTGCTGTCCGGCGGCATCCTGCTGACCGGAATCGCGGCAGCGGCGCAGGACATGATAATCTTCCGTGACGGACGCGTGAAGTCTGTGAAAATCATACAGACCAACAACGACAAGACGCTCTTCCGAGAGTCTGCCGACAAACATACCGAGGAGGAATATGTGGAAAACACGAAAGTGTTTATGCTGAAGTTCAAGACGCGCGGCAATGTGGTGTTCAACAACAAGGGCGAGCGCATACTCGCCACGTCCGAGCCGTTGAAGATACCCAAAGACGCCGTTGTGGTGTACTACAAGGACGGGCGCGAAGTGCCTGCCTACAATCTGACAATGGATGCAAACAACGTTTCTTTCAGACAAAGCAAAAAGGAGCCTACAGCACCGATTGTTTCCAAAAGGTCGGAAGTGTTTATGGTGCGCTATCCCGACGGCACGCGCGACATCCTGACCAATCTCGCCGTCGATGAAGAGCGAGAGCGGGAGGAGGAAGAAACTCGGCTGACTGCCCTGCGCGAGGCTGCCGTGGCTGATTCCATCCAGCGCGTGAACGCGGCAGATGAGGCTGCCTCTTCCACGACGCCACGGAAAGCCACTATCGTAACAAAAAAGGGGGTGCGGATGAAAGTGTGGATCTGCAGCGACACCCAATCGATGGTGTCCTACAAGAAAACGAACGACGGCAAAGCCGCCATTTTCAAAATGAGCAAATCCAAAATTAAAGAAATAATTTACTAAACAACACTTTATGAAAAAGCTGAACAAACCGACAACTATGCTGGTGGCATTTGCCATCGCTGCCGCTATGACAGGATGCGGCAAGGACGACGAGCCTATTAAAGATCTTGGAGGTGGCATTTATGAATTCAATGGGCATACGTTTGTTGACCTTGGGTTACCAAGCGGACTGCTTTGGGCAGACAGAAATGTCGGGGCATCCCAACCGGCTGCCTATGGCGACTATTTCGCTTGGGGCGAAACCAAACCCAAGACAGATTATTCTGAATACACCTACAAATATGGCAGCGACTATGACAACTATACAAAATACAATCTGCAAGACGGCAAAATGGTCCTCGATGCCGCAGACGATGCCGCGACAGCAAATTGGGGCAGCAGTTGCAGAATGCCGACTAATAGCGAGTTCGAGGAACTCTACTCTTGCTGCTCATGGACGTGGCTGACAAGCTATATTGGCATAGGCTCACATGGCTTTATTGTGACTGGAGCCAACGGAAATTCTATTTTCCTTCCCGCCGCTGGCGAATGCGAATCCGAAGGCGATTTCTCCAACCGGAACTCGCGTGGCTTATATTGGTCAAGTTCGCGCACAAGAAAGGACGAACCCTACGGAATCGGAGCATACAACCTATACATACGGCACGAAACCGACCCAGACGTCGTGGGGATTATCGAGGATGTAGACCCCTCCGATGCAGGCTGCGACAGCCGTCCATGCGGCTACTCCGTGCGCGCAGTTACTGAAAAAAAGAAATAGAACAGACAACTTATGAAAACTTCTGTTAAATTTATTTCGGCTCTATTGCTGACAGCAACAATGAGTACATTTTTAAGTTCTTGCGGCGACGACAATGCACCTGACAATTCTGCCGAAACGGCGATTGTCGGCACATGGGCCGTAAAAAACATATCATGCTTTAATTTGGAGAAATTGAGCGCAGACATCCTTACGTTTACAGACAATAAGCGAATGGAGGCAAAGCACTATATCGATGAAACAGGCTATGGCATTTTCAAGTATGATGACACATATTCCGGCTCATGGTCTGTTGACGGCAATAAAATACAGTTGCAGATGTCTCCATCTTGGGTATTGCCAAACAGTTTGAAGATAGCAACCATTCAAGAAAGCCGAATTAGCGTCAACCCCTGGGGAGATGAAAGCGCATACGCTACTATGGAGAAGTTTACTGAACCTGAAAATAGCATATATGGCTATTGGGGACTGTCAGGATGTACCGGAACTTTAACAAAAGAAGACGGCACGGTGTTGTACATAAATGATGGTTCTTTCATTTTCCATTATCTATACTTTTCAAAAACTGAGTTGCAAAACCACAGAGGCTACAATGGTGTGATATTAGACAGGAATGAGAAAAGTCCAAAATTAATCAATTATGATTTTGACGGTTCAAAGATTATAATTTACAAAACAGACAAGGGTATATTCTTGGACGGAGATTTTGTGGTAAAAAGCGTATCAACAGACCATGCCATTCTGCATTTTTATGGTCACGACGCGCCAAATGAAATCTTTGACATTGACATGTATCTCAACAGAGTTCCGACATTCCTTAATCAGTAATCAAAAGTTGCGCACAACACGAAGATATGGCTTCGTACTATCGCAGAAAAGCAAAGAAATAATTTACTAAACAACACTTTATGAAAAAACTGAACAAACCGACAACTATGCTGGTGGCATTTGCCATCGCTGCCGCTATGACAGGATGCGGCAAGGACGACGAGCCTATTAAAGATCTTGGAGGTGGCATTTATGAATTCAATGGGCATACGTTTGTTGACCTTGGGTTACCAAGCGGACTGCTTTGGGCAGACAGAAATGTCGGGGCATCCCAACCGGCTGCCTATGGCGACTATTTCGCTTGGGGCGAAACCAAACCCAAGACAGATTATTCTGAATACACCTACAAATATGGGAGTGATAGTGAAAACCCGACCAAATACAATTCAAAGGATGGCAAGACGACACTTGATTCAAAAGACGACGCCGCCACGGCAAATTGGGGTTCTAAATGTCGTATGCCTTCAAGGGCTGATTTCAGAGAGTTACGAAACAATTGTTCTTGGGTATGGCAGTCCGATTACAACGGCACAAGTGGTTACCTCGTAACAGGAGCAAATGGCAATTATATTTTTCTTCCAGCTGCCGATAGGCGTATGGCAACAGGCTCAATAGAACCTAACGAATGGGGATTTTATTGGTCAAGCACAGTATTCCACAAAGGACTCGATTATGGAGGTGCCTATAATCTATTTTTCCGTTTCAGAACTGGAAAATTTGACAAATTGGATGAGAATGCGGCTTACTCGCGTGAAGAAGGTTTCTCCGTTAGGCCAGTTGTTGGAAAGACAAATAACGATTATGAAGATAGCGGATCTGGCAACAACAACGGAAACTCCGATGGCAGCAACTCCAGCGGAAGCACTGGCGGTGGTGGCTCGACATCGTATGAGAAACCAGATATTGCTCTTGAGGACTACACAACCTATCCGACCAAAATCAAGGTAAATTACCGAATTTATAACCAAGACAAGGCGAAAGTGACGTCGGCGAAAGTGTACTACGGCACAAGTTCGCCGTCGAAATCCATATCAACAACTGTTGCCGGCACACTAATTACCACATACATCTCAGGGCTAAAAAAGGGCACAACCTACTATGTGAAGTGTATAGCCACTGGCAAAGGGGGCTCCACCACATCCGAAACAACACGAATTATAACTGACTTTTAAACGAATTATGAAACATTTATCAAGCATTTTATTGCTTGCATTCGTCTGCACGATGTTTGCAAGCTGCGACGACGAGCCAGACCCGGCAGAGAGGGAACACGACTCCAACCTGATCGGTGAATGGATTGAATATGGAGGCAAGTTTAAATACATTGCCGACTACTATTATTTCTATTCCGACGGCACTTGCCTGCATGGCAATTACGAGCGGGATATTGATTGGGTAGACGAGGACGACGAATATGAATGGTACACCGTCGACAATAAATATCTGTATATCGACGGCGTGAAATATAAATATTCATACGACGGAACCACGTTGGAATTTGACAAAAAAACTTATTCCGAAAGATAAAAAACATTACAATTACAAACAAAAACATTACAATTATGAACAAAAAACTATTAACGTATTTTCTACTGCTATTTCTTGCAGTAGCTATGCCTTCTTGCAGCAACGACAATGACAATGACGAACCGGAAAGCTCTGTCGAAGATTTAATTGTCGGCGTGTGGAAAGAAGAATTCGACGATGGCAGCTACAGCATGCTCACGTTTAATAACGATGGAACTTATGCCTACACCATACAAGAAAAATATGCTGAACAAGAAGGATATAATACTTATAAGGAATACGGAACATACGTCATCCAAAAATCGTCATTATATCGAAATAAATATATTTTGACTTTCTTTATAAAAGGTTATGCAGAAAATATCCAAGAAGATCTCCTAATCGCCAGCATCTCAAAAAGCAAGTTGATACTCTCTTCTGAAGACAAACACGATAAAGCAACTGAATTCACCCGAGTAGAGTAGTGTCATCATTTTCTAAAACAATAACTTATTCTAAAAATAAAAAAACATTACAATTATGAGCAAAAAGCTATTAACGTATTTTCTACTGCTATTTCTGGCAGTAACTATGCCTTCTTGCAGCAACGACAATGACAATGACAAACCAGAAAGCTCTGTCGAAGATTTAATTGTCGGCGTGTGGAAGATGTACTATGATCCTAAATACCCGGACGAATACGAAATGCTTAAGTTAAAGGACGATGGAACTTATATCTTCATCGCGGACGAAGGACCTGTCTATAAGGAATACGGAACATACCTCATCCGCAAATCGTCATTATATCGGAATAAATATATTTTGACTTTAATTAATTCGGATAACAATGATCCTAAAGCACTACAAATCGTCAGCATCTCAAAAAACAAATTAGTCCTCCGATACGAAGGATCTTCTGAAGGAGAGTCCACGGATGATGAAACATACGAATACACCCGAGTGGAGTAGTGACATCTTTTTCAAAAACAAAAAATATTGGGAAACTAACAGATTTAAAATCATTTTTTTATTAAAATCATTATGAAGAAATTATTCTATTTATGCCTGACATTTGCTATTGTTGCATTGTCGGCATGTTCGGACGATGAACAGTCAAGTCTTAACTTTGATGACATTCAGGGAAAGGCTGTGATTAAAGGTGTTGTGACTTATAATCCAGGCTATTTGGCTGATGGTGACAATGTCGTTAAGAAAAGTATTCCCGCTGGCGGGGCGGTTGTTACAGTGGAAGTTGACAACAGTGAATATGTTGCAACGGCGGAAGGAACAAAAACTTATCAGGCGACAGCCAATGAGAACGGAGAGTATGCCATTGAGATTCCTGTCGGAATAAAGAGCGTAAATGCTATTGTAAGCGTGCGTGAATTTGACGGCTCTTACTCTGAGTATGTTAACAAGACCTTGCTTACAATCAGCGGTGTGACTTACGGAACAACGACAACGGAAATTGTTAGGTTGAAAGAAGGCAGTGCGGTTACCAAAAACATTTCTCTCAAAATTAAGGACAAACCGGAGGTCGAGTCTCGTGATTTGAAGACGATGGTAAAAGGAAAGGTACGTGTAAAGGCTGAGGAGTTTGTGACAAACATGAGTGGAGTGCACACCGGATTGAAAAGCACTACAGTAGCTATGGCAAATGCTAAGGTGGTTGTTGTGTTTGCAAATAATGCAAGCGACGCTCGCGAACTGCGCTATGAGACTACTACAAAGTCGACAGGAGAGTTTGTTGTAAATGCGGCGCTTTTCGACAATTGGGATCTTGGCAAAACGGAGATGAGGCTTGAAATCCTTAGTCAGAAGGGAACGATTGCACATAAATATTGTGAATACAATACAAAGGATTATATCTGGCATAGCCAGATTGTGGATGTGTACTATTCTTCTACCGTGGCAAAGGGTACACTCGCCGCTATGAATAATGTCGTGCCTTACGACTTCGGTGAATACGTATTGGATTTTAGTGTGCTGACCGACAAGGACAACATTAGAGGTATCGGAGGAAAGGCGGATGTCGATGAGGATGGAAACCCGCTGTATTTCCGCAATGACCCATTGAATTTATACTACAAATAAAATCTAATTGAAATGAGAAAATTTTTAATTATATCTGTTTTGGCGCTTGCGCTCTCTGCTGGAGCGTATGCCCAGGACAAAAAGGATATGGTGTATGGTCCGCAGGAGGGCTCTTGGGCTCTCAGCGTCGGTTTGAATCCGTTTACTGACTATTTGGGCAATATGTTTAACAACAGCACCAACAATAGTTTCGAGAACCTTAACGGTGAAACCATCGCTTATGATAAGAAGACAACACCTCTTACAACTATTTCTGGTAAATATATGTTTACAGATGAGTTGGGCATCAGGGCGAATATCGGTATGAAATTCAGAAACGATACCAGAAAAGCCTACGTTGTCGACCAGGCTGCCGTTATGCATGATCCACTCTCAGAGGCTAAAGTCATTGACCAGCAGAAGGTGAAGTCGTCAAATGCAAGTGTGGCTGTCGCAGTAGAGCGGCGTCTCACGAGCAACAAACGCCGACTTCAGGCGTATGTCGACGGTGGATTGGTATGGTCGTTTGAGTTGGAGAGTGTGAATTATAAATATGGCAATGAGATTACGTCGCTCAATCAAACGCCTATTGTCAGCAGTCTAAGCGGATATGACTATGTTTCCTCCGCTCTGCCTAATTGCCGAAAGGTGTCGGACAATGTTGGCAAGACGCTTTATCATAATTTTGGCATATTTGGAACAATCGGTGTTGAATTTTTCATCACTCCGGCAATTTCGTTGGGCGCAGAAATGAATATCTCGGCGATATATACTTTCCGTGGCGACCACAGCTCGGAGTATGAAGGATACAATGTGGTGACTAACAAGGTGGAAAAATATGTGAAAGTGGATGAGCCATCGTCAAGCGCATTTGAATTCGGAACAAAGAATATCGGTGCGAATCTGACAATGAGCTTCTATTTCTAATGACTGTAGCAACTGCCATTCCGTTAAGTGAGGGTTTGGCAGTTTTCCCCATTTTAAGCAGCGGTTTGAATGAGCCGCTGCTTTCTTTTATCCAAAGATAGGCTGCGGTTCGAACACGGCTCTCTCATTTAACTTTGGCATTGTTTGTCAACCGCTTGAATATGTTACATTTACCAGAGACCAGTCTTTATGGTATAAAAGAGTAGTGACATCTTTTTCAAAAACAAGAACTTATTCTCCAAAATAATATCCAGCTGAATGCCTTGGCTCAAAAAATTTCAAAAAAATGGATTGGCGACGTCAACATGCCAAAATGATGCGTTCCAAAGCATTCAATGAAATTTTTCCGACCAAATGTTTTGGCATTTAAGAAATTGTGATTACCTTTGCGGTCGCTAATTGAATATTAACTTTTTAAACAAATTTAGAATGCATTTAAATTCTGAAGAAAAAAAGGCGATCTTCGAGAAGTACGGTAAGTCGAATACTGATACTGGGTCTGCAGAGTCTCAGATTGCATTATTTTCTATCCGTATCGCTCATTTGACTCAGCACTTGAAGTCAAATCACAAAGATCATAGTACTACTCGCGCTCTGAAGATGCTCGTTGGTAAGCGTCGTCGTCTGTTGGATTATCTGATCCGCACAGACATCAACCGCTACCGTGCAATCATCGCTAAAGAGGAGCTCGGAATCAGAAAGTAATTGTCTGCACAGCAGCAATTATGCAAGAGATTAAGGCTGTCCGCAATCGGGCAGCCTTTTTTGACGCCAATTTTTGCACGAAACATTGCTGTCAATTCACGGATTTTGAGTATTTTCGCAGTTAATATTCAACTATTAAGAAAGCTATTATGATCGACAAGGTTACAGTTAAGATTATAAACAAATCCAACAACGATTTGCCTCAATATTCCACTCCAAGCGCCGCCGGCATGGATTTGCGGGCAAACCTCAGCGAGGCTGTCACATTAAGCCCGTTGGAACGGAAACTTATCCCCACAGGCATATTCATCGAACTGCCGGAAGGCTATGAGTGCCAGATACGTCCACGCAGCGGGCTGGCTCTGAAACACGGCATCTCCGTGCTCAACTCTCCCGGCACAATCGACGCCGACTATCGTGGCGAAATAGGCGTAATTCTTGCCAACCTGTCAAACGAACCGTTTGTTGTCAACCCGGGCGAGCGCATCTGCCAAATGGTTGTGGCCCGGCATTCCACCGTTGTTTGGCAAACTGCCGACTCCCTCTCCGACAGCGAACGCGGCGCCGGTGGCTTCGGACACACTGGCGTGAAATAGACTATTTTTAAACATACAAAATGAAAAAAGCAACACGAAATATTCTTCTTGCAGTCTGCTTTGCGGCGGTGATACTGCCGATGCTTGCAGGAAAGCCGTCGGCCGCCGACAAGCGGAAGGCGGAATATGCGTTTATGGAGGCCATATCGAAGAAAGAGGCCGGCGACATCGACGCCGCATACGCTTTGCTGCGCCACGCCGTGACTCTCGACCCCGACAACCCGACAATAAACTACTACGTCGGATTTACTATGTTGAATCTCGACCGGACAACAGACGAGGAAGTAGACTCCGCAACGGCCCTGATGAGAATCAACACGATTGAACGCCCCGGCGACTACTACGAAAACTACATATACGCCATTCTCAACGCTTCGCTCAGCAACCATGCCGAAGCGACACGCGTGTTGGAGAACCTGGCAAAAAGATATCCGGCAAAGACCGAGCTGTTCCCTATGCTCGCAAAAAGTTATGCGGCACAAGGCAACTTCGACAAGGCCATCGCCACTATCGACAGCCTGGAGAAGACTGAGGGACGGACGGTGACCACCACTTCGATGAAGGTGAACTATCTTTTCAACACCGGCGACACGGCGGCAATCATAAACAACGGCAAACTGCTGCTCCACGACGCGCCCAACAGCGCTGTGCCAAACGCTCTGATGGGCAACATCTTCGCGCAGCTGAACATGCCCGACAGCGCATTCGCCTACTACGACCGGGCTCTGATCATCGAACCCGACTATGGATATGCAAATCTCCAGAAAGCATATCTATACAACAGTCTCGGCGACTCAACAAACTATGAGAAAGAAATTTCCGCAACCCTGCTCAACAAAAACATTGATGTCGACACGAAGGTGGACATTCTAACCGACTACATCCGCGACTGCATCCAGCAGGGCGACTCGTCGGCAAGAGTGGACAACATGTTTCGCACCATTTTGAACCAGCATCCGCACGAAGCGCAAATCAGACACCTGTTCAGCGACTATCTGTCGTTCAAAAAGGACTATAAGAATGCCGCCGAGCAACTGTCGTATGTGCTCGACATCGACCCGTCGGACCCAAAGAACTGGGAACGGCTCATCTGGCTCGAAATCTTCAACAACAATTACGACAAGGCAATCGAGTCGGGCAAAAAAGCCGTTGAATACGCGCCCGACGAGCTGTCGCTATACCAGGCGCTCGGTTTCGCATATTTCAAAAAGGAGGACTACTCCAGCGCAATCGCTACCTACGACACTCTGCTTGTTCGCAACAAGGACATCCAGATGGTCGACGAGGCCGACATCCACACTTCTCTCGGCGACATATACCAGCAGATTGGCGACACGGCAAACGCCATAAAAAACTATGAGGCGGCGATAAACATAAACCCAAGCAATGCGCTGACCCTTAACAATTTCGCATATTTTCTATGCACGCATAAGAAAGACCGCATCGACGACGCAGCCAGAATGGCGGAAATGGCGTTGGCGGCCGACCCCGACAACGGCTCGTATCTCGACACCTACGCTTTGGTGCTGTTTCTGAAGCACGATTATAAAAAAGCGTTGGAATTCATTGAGAAAGCCGCCGAGCATCGCGATTCCGACACTGGCAACGCCGAACTTTGGGAGCACTATGGCGACATCCTGTTTATGCTCGGAAAACCGGCGGAGGCTGTGGAGAAATGGAAAGACGCTCTGAAAGACAACCCAGGGTCGAAACTTCTGAAAAAGAAAATTGAAAACAAAACTTACTTCTATGAATAAATCATCAATCATTATAGCGCTGCTTGCCGCAATCTTGGCGATGTCAACATCATGCCGGTCGGCTCAGAAGGCAATGGTGTCGGAAACACGCTCCGGCGAAATCGCGGAATCCGTAGAGGCGGATTGGAGCAATTCCGCCTTCAATCCTCTAACAGTCGCTGCCGCCGCGCCTGAATGGACCGACTTCTCCGCATCGGGCAACATCACGGTTTCCACAACAGGCAGCCTCAGCAGCGCAATCCAGATAAAAATGGTGCGCGGACGCTCCATTTCAATCTCAATCCGTCCGCTGCTCGGAATCGAGATGGGAAAACTGTTTGTCGACAAGGATTCTGTCACGCTGGTCGACAAATACCACAACATCTACGTGCGCGAGTCTGTAAGCCAGTTGCTCGGTAACGGCATCGGACTCTACGCCCTGCAGAATCTGCTGCTGTCGCGCCCGTTCGACCTTACCGACGGTGCAATAAGCGCTTCCAACGCATACCATTTCTCAGCCACCGCGCCCGACAATGAGCGACGCTGGCAGATGCGCCCGGCAAAAGCAAACCAGCTGTTCGGATATTTCTTTGACATGATTGAAAACAACGTGAGCCGGTTCAACGTGACGCTCAACAACGGGCAGCAGTATGCAATGGACTTTTCCGCCTTCAAGCCCGTCGACGGTAAGGTTATCGCAACCAGCATCTCCGCCCATATAGAAATCGGCGGAACAAAGGTGGGAATGGACTTAAAATACACCAAATCCATCCGCTGGAACAGCGGTGTGACCGACTACATCAGAATCCCCGACGGCGCGCGGCGCTACTCTCTGGCTCAATTATTGAAATCCATCTAAAATATAAATACGAAAAAAATGATGAAACGATTCCTTTGCATCGCAATCTCCGCCGCTGTCCTGCTTGGCGTTGTGGCTCAACAGCCGGCAATGACCGACATCAAAAAGCAGAAAAAGGAGGCGCAACAGGACATCAAAAAGACTTCCCAAAAGATAAAGGAAAATAAAAACGAGACGGCGAAAACACTTGCCGACCTCAACCGCATAACGTCTGAAATCGATGCCAGTAACAAAAAAATTGCCGACCTCAATCTGCAGATTGCTGACATCAACGTGCGGATCCACGGTGTAAATCAGGAAATCGAGATGCTTGACTCCACTGTCGGCAGACTGCAGTCAAATTATCTGCGTGCAATAAAGAAAATCCGCATGCACAGGGTGTCCGGCAACAAAATGATGTTCCTGCTTTCTTCCGAATCGTTCCATCAGGCATACCGGCGCATGCGCTACCTCCGCGAGTTTTCAAGATGGAGAGAGGCGCAGACCCGACAAATCAAAGCGGCAAGGCGTAAATTGGAACAGCAGAAACACCAGCTTGTGGCTCTGCAGAATGAACGAAGCAAAACCATCAACACGATAAACTCCACCAAACTTTCGCTCGAGGGAAAACGCGCGGAGCAAAACCGCATCGTGAAGCAACTCAGAGAGGAGAAAGGCGACCTGATGCAGATTCTGCAGGAACAGCAGCGCAAGCTCAACCAACTCGACCAGCAACTCAACCGACTCATAGAGGCGGAGCAGAGGGCTGCGGCAGAACGGGCGAGAGCCGAAGCGGAAAAACGCAGAAAGGCGGAAGAAGAGAAGGCACGCAAAGCCGAGGAAGCCCGCAAAGCCGAGGAGGCACGACTGAAGAAAGAGCGCGAGGAGCGCGAGGCGGAGCTGCGACGCAACAAGGAGCAGCAACGCCGTGAGGCTGAAAAGAAAAAGAAGGAAGAGCTGAAGCGCAAGCAGAAGGAGCTCGAGAAAGAGCAGGAACGTCTGCGCAAGGAGCAGGAACGCATCGACAAGGAGCGTGAAGAGGCGCGCAAACGCGAGGAGCAACGACGCTCACAGCCTGCTGAGTCTGACGAAGACATCCGCATGGACGGCAATTTCGAAAGCAACAAGGGCAAGTTACCTGTTCCTGTGACGGGCAGCTACCGCATCGTAAAGCAGTTCGGACGCCACAAGCACCCTGTGCTTGAATATGTCACCATCGACTCTCCGGGCATCGAAATCGAAGCGGCGGCAAGTGCGGCGGCAAGATCTGTTTTTGCCGGAACGGTTACCAACATCTACAAGGTTGACAACGAATACAACTATGTTGTGCTTGTCAAGCACGGTTCATACACAACCGTATACGCCGGTCTGAAAACGCTCAACGTGAAGAAAGGCGACTCCGTGAAGGCGGGACAGTCGCTGGGTTCTTTGTTCCCCGATGTCAACGACACGTCGCACGCCGTGCTGCACTTCCAAGTGCGCAAAGGCACAACAAAACTCGACCCTCAAGCTTGGATAAAATAATGCTATGATTGAAATCCGACGATATTCAAACACCGACAAGCCCATCTGGGATGATTTCGTGAAACGGTCGAAAAACGCCACGTTTCTGCACCTGCGCGACTATATGGACTATCACGCAGACCGATTTGCCGATTTCTCGCTGATGGCTTTCAACCATCACGGCAAATTGGCGGCGGTGATGCCTGCCAACATCGTCGGCTCGACGCTGTATTCCCACCAGGGGCTGACCTACGGCGGTTGGCTCACTCCAGTGAAGCATTTCACGGCGGTGACGATGCTTGAGGTGTGGGACGCGATGATGTCGTTCCTCAAAGAGAACGGCACCAGAACTCTTGTCTACAAAGCCATCCCCTACATCTACCACCGCTACCCTGCCGATGAGGATCTCTACGCTCTATTCCGACATGGCGCGCAGATTGCCGAATGCAACATGTCGACGGCAATCATAGCCTCCGACCCAAATTCGGCATTCGACCGCCGCGTGCGCCGCACGCTGCGCCATGCCGAGGAAGAGGGCGTCGTCGTCAAGGCGAGCTACGACTACGCTACGTTCTGGAAGATTCTGTCGGACAATCTCAGCAACAAATATCAAGCCGCCCCGGTGCATACGCTCGACGAGATCGAGCTGCTCCACAGCCGTTTCCCCGACAACATACGCCTACATATGGCCTACATCGGCGAGGAGGCCGTGGCAGGCGCGGTGATGTTTGTCGACGGCAATGTGGCTCACGCCCAATATTCGTCGGCCAACGAGCGCGGAAGCGCCACGGGAGCGCTCTGCAGCCTCTTCAACCAGCTCATCAGAGTGGACTACGCCGACCATCGCTACTACGACTTCGGCACGTCGAACGAGCAGCACGGTCTGTTTCTCAACACCAACTTGATTGAGATGAAGACCGGGCACGGCGGACGCGGAATCGCCCATCAAATCTACAAAGTGGACATAAAGTGAGCGACAACCGCGTAAACATATCCAGCACCATTCTCCGCGCCATAAAGATGTTTGGGGGCGTGCAGGTGGTCAGCAACATCTGTTCGGTGGTGCTCAACAAACTTGTTGCCGTGTGGATTGGTCCGGCGGGAATGGGGCTGTTCAGCATCTTCAACTCCGCCATCGATATGCTGCGCTCTGGCACGTCGCTCGGCCTGCGCACAAGTGCCGTGCGCGACATCGCAATGGCTCACGGTTCGGGCGACACCAAGGCTCTTAACCGCATTGTCGCCGTCGTGAGGCGGTGGGCGTGGTTCATCAGCATCTTCGGTGCAGTCACGACTATGGCGCTCGCACCAGCTTTGAGCCTATGGTCGTTCGGCTCTACCGATCATCTATGGGACTTCGTGCTGCTGGCAAGCGTGCTGCTTTTCAACGGCTTTGCCAACAGCGAGCTTGCAATCCTGCAAGGCCTTGAGAAACTGAAGCGGCTTGCAAACGCATCGCTGCTCGGCACGGTCATGGGGCTTGTCCTGTCCATTCCGTTGTTCTACTGGCTGCGGATCGACAGCATCCTCTTCTCGTTGATTGTCTACCACGCCTCGCTGCTCGTCGCGGCTTTAATCTACCGCCACAAGGGCTCTGCGAAAGTGAAGGTTTCCAACAAGGAGGCTCTGCGCGAAGGCTCGGCATTCGTAAAACTCGGTCTGCTGATGACGCTCAGCGAGTTTATCACCATGCTGTTCAACTACATCTTCTCGGCTTATCTCAACCGCGTTGCAGGCACGGAAATTGTAGGATTCTATCAAGCGGGTTATTCGCTTGTTGGACGCTATTTCGGATTGATTTTCACTGCAATCGGAATGGAGTACTACCCACGCATCACGCGTGTTTGCCACAGCCGTCTGCGCACTCGCGTATTTGCCTCGCAGGAGGTCAACATCATGATGCTGTGCCTGTTGCCAATCATCTCCATTTTCCTGATTGCAAGAGAACTGATTGTGTCGATTCTCTATAGCGGGGAGTTCCGTGCCATCATCCCCTACATCTCGTTTGCAATCGTGGGCACTGTGATGAGACCATATTCCTGGTTTCTTGCCATCGTTATCGTGGCGAGGGGCGACGGCAAAATCTACATTGTCACCGAGACGCTGTCGGTGCTCACAGGTTTTGCGCTCAACGTGGCGTGCTATCACCTGTGGGGACTTGCCGGACTCGGTGTGGCATTCTGCCTGTGGTATGCGGCATATTGTCTGATTGTCGGTGTCGTTTATTTCCGCCGCTACGGCTACTCGCTGTCGCGCCAGTCTTCGCTGTTCTCTCTCTTCACGTTGGCTTTCTGCGCGGCAATCGTATTCCTTCTTAACGAAGGATGGCTGTGGGCAGCAATCGCCGCCACAGCCATCATATCCTTGTTTGCCGGCATCCGTCTGCGCCGGCTTGTCAGCCATCGTTAATTCTGCGTGAACGTGAAGTTCTGGTCGCTCGACCGCACGATGTCTTCCTGCGTATCCTGGTCATAAATGAGGATATGGAACGCCAAGTCGTATTTTCCTTTCGCCATGTGCAGCTCATCGTAAGGCATAAACAGGCGGAAGTCGCTGAAGCGCGTGCTGTCGTAGTTAGGCGTGAACGAATCCGGACAGCAAACCTGACCGCCCGTTGTGCCGTAATCGTTGTTGTAGTCCTTCAGGAAGTCGCCTCCCTCATATTTGAAATAAGCGACGCATTTTCCTTCACGTCCCTTCATTCCGTCAACCGTAAACTTCACGTGGATGAGCATTCCCTTCTTGCCGTTCTGCCATTGGTCGTAGTCGACCCACACATTCTCCACATTGCCTGAGAAGCGGCTGGCGCTGGCGTCCTGGGTGATGTCGATGCGCACTTCCTGCGAGCCCGACGTGATTTTCATATAGTCCGAACGGCTGCTGCTTGAGTTATTTGCCTCGCAACGCAACGTGAACGATGTGCTTGTGCGGTTTTCCACCGAGCACCACGAAGGAATGCCCCAAGTGTCCCACGACGACACTCCGCTCACGGTAAATCGCTCTGTTCCGCCCGACGAGGAGAAGTTGGTGCTTACCGATGTCTTTCCGTCCACCTTCAGCGTGCCGTCCGAAACGTTGCCGCTGCCGCTGTAGAGCGTAAAGTTCTGCTGATAGATACGGCTGCCGTTGCGCCACACTTCGAATCGGTATTGACCCGTCTGGTCATAGGCGCCGCCGCCCGAACGGCCCCAGCCACCGATGCCGCAATAGTTCTCGCCCGGATCAACAGTCATTTCAAACGAGTTGGTATACCCGCTTGGCGACGTGCTGCCCGACATAAGCGTGCCGTCAGGCTTATAGATTTTGTATTTAAACGCCCAGTCCTGCGAACTTGAATATGTGCTCTTGTAATATATACGCGGCATCAGATAATGCACGTCGGCGGCACAAAGACGCTCGCCATAGGCATTAAGCACATTGTCGTCGATGTCTTCGTTGCGAAACGACACGCTCGTGATTTTAAACGAGTTTGTCCGCGATGTGGTCGACGGTGTTGACTGACGGCGCGACGGCTGCGTGCTGCTACTGCTGCGCTCGTTTATTTTTCTGTTGCAGGCTGCTATACGCGAGTCCAGATTGTTGGTCTTGGGCTTGTCGGGGCATGCTTTGGCTGCGGCAAAACGCTTCTTTGCCTCGGCATAGCGTCCTTGCTTGTAAAGCGACTCTGCCTGTTGAAGATTCTTAGTGTAGCACTGTGCAAAGGCTTCGGTTCCCGTTCCGGCCATCAACAACACAGCAACCGCCACTACAAGGCGTAGTCTAAGTTGTTTGAATTTTGACATCATAGAAATTTCGTGTTAGTTTTTCTAAAGACAGTATTTTTGTATCATTTCCACAAAGTTAGTGTTTTGCAGGCACTTTTCCAATCCTTATTTGATGATTTTTTACTATCTTCGTACAATAAATTTCACTATTATGAAAAAAATACTGTTTTTAATAATGGCTTTAATCGCTTCTTCTCCTCTCGCCACGGCGAAAGACAAGACTGTCGAACTCTGCATTCTCGAGACTTCCGATGTGCATGGCAGTTTCTTCCCTTACGATTTCATCAACCGCACGCCTTGCAAGGGTAGTCTTGCCAGACTGTCAACCTACGTGAAACGTGAGCGCGAACGCTTCGGTGACAACCTGCTGCTGCTCGACAACGGCGACATTCTGCAGGGACAGCCTACCGTATACTACTACAATTTCATCGACACGGCTGCAACCCATGTGACGGCGGCGATGATGAACTATCTGCGCTACGATGCGGGAAACATGGGAAACCACGACATGGAGACTGGCCATGCGGTCTATGACCGTTGGATTCGCCAATGCAATTTCCCGATTCTCGGCGCAAACATTATCGACACGGCTTCGGGAAAACCGTATCTTCCACCCTACTCGGTTTTCAACCGCGACGGGGTGAAAGTGGCGGTAATTGGTTTTCTTACGCCGTCAATTCCTGCTTGGCTGCCTGAAAATCTGTGGGCTGGACTCCGATTCGACGACATCGAGGAGTCGGCTCGAAAATGGGTAAAGACGGTGCGCGAAAAGGAGAATCCGGATGTTGTGGTTGCCATCATCCACTCCGGACGCGACCATACCCACACAACGGGCAATTGGGTGGAGAATGCCTCTCAGCTGGTTGCCGAGCGCGTGCCGGGTATCGACATCGTGTTGTTTGGACACGACCACCAGTTCTTCTGCGACTCGGTGAAAAACGCCGACGGCAACGAGGTGTGGATGCTGAACCCTGCAAACAAGGCGGAGAAGGTGGCTTCAGCCCACGTGTCGCTGACGCTGCGGAAAGGCAAAGTGGTGAAAAAAGAAATTTCCGGAAGATTGGTCGACATCAGCGCATTGCCTGTCGACGAGGATTTCATGGCGGAATTCAAGCCTCAATACGACACCGTAGACAAGTTTGTCAGCCAGAAAATCGGCTCTATCTCAAAGACAATATCCACTCGCAACGCTTTCTTCGGGCCTTCAGAGTTTATCGACCTGACACACTCGCTGCAACTGGCGATTTCTGGCGCGGAGGTGTCGATGGCGGCACCATTGTCGTTCGACTCGAGCATAAAGGAGGGCGACATCCTCGTGAGCGATATGTTCAAGCTCTACAAGTATGAGAACATGCTCTACACGATGCGCCTGTCGGGTCGTGAAATCAAAAACTATCTGGAGATGTCCTACGACTTGTGGACAAACCGAATGACAAATGCCGACGACCACTTGCTCCTGCTGAAAGAAGTGCCTGGCAACGGCGATGACGGTGCGCGTGCGCTGTTCCAGAACTTCAGCTACAACTTCGACTCGGCTGCCGGAATTCGCTACACGGTCGACGTGACCAAGCCGCGTGGCGAGAAAATCAACATCCTTTCAATGGCCGACGGAAGTGCGTTCGACATGGACAAGGACTATTCGGTGGCTGTGAATTCTTATCGCGGAAACGGTGGCGGCGGACTGCTGACTGAAGGTGCCGGAATTCCCGTCGAAAAACTGAACGACCGCATCATCAAGGCTACCGACAAGGATTTGCGATTCTATCTTATGGAGTACATCAAAAAAACGGGTGCGATATGCCCCACTACGCTCAACCTATGGAAATTCATTCCAGAAGAGTGGACCGTTCCTGCCGCAAAGCGCGACTACAAACTGCTGTTCAAAGACTGACTCATCTCATTATCATAACCAAAGCGTGGCTACAAAAATGCAGCCACGCTTTTTTGCTACATAAGGCACAACCAACCGCCGAAATCATATTCCTTGTTTTATACAACCGCTCTTCGGCGGTAGATTATTATTCCTCGACTGACCCCAGGTAGGCAAGCCAACCTGGGGCTATGATTATACAACCGCCCTTCGGCGGTTGCCTTCGCCTTCTGATTGCCATCGCCATCGCCCCCAAAAAACCGCCCCACATCGGCATGCGCCAATGGCGCGGTGCATCGCCATCGCAAAAAACCGCCGAAGTGCGATTATATATGTTAGCACGGGGTTGGATCGCCTACCCCGTGACGCCATGAGCGCACACCGCTACCGCCGAAGTGCGGTTGTATAAAACAAAAAAGAAATGGAACCCAGCATCACGCTGGATTCCATTCCTCAAAAAATCATATACTCCTTATTTTGTCAATTTCAAAACTGTGTTGTCATTGAACTTCAATACGTAGATGCCTTTCGCGAAGTCTGAAGCCTTGATTGTGGCCTTACCTGCAAATGCCTGCTCTGCCACTTTCTGACCTGCTACGTTGTAGACTGCCACTCTGGTTGCCTTCGGGCTCGACACCACGATGTTGCCACCATTGACAAACGCCTTTGTTGCAGACACCGCCAAGTCGCTTACGCCTGCCTCGCTGTGCTGAGCCACATAGAAACGTTTCATCATGCCAAACACTTCAACGTCGAAGTATGAAGATCTTACGTCTGTTCCTTCTGGCAAAGCGCTTACGGCCACTGTCATCTTGGCTGGCTCAGTGCCTGAACCGTTAGCAAATGACACTGTGTACCAGTCGCCTAAGCCTTCACCTGTCGCTGTCGCGAGGTTTTCACCTTTTGAGCTGACCAAGTTGTAGTAAGAATCAAGGTCAAACGTTTTGCTTTCGCCGGCTGGTTTTGCCTCAAACGCGTCTTCGTCGCTGCGCAACCAGCTGTAGGTAGCGTCAAACGATGCATACAGTCCGGCAGCTGCCGAGCCGTCTTCGAATGAAAGGGCTGTCGTATTAATCATCTTGCGTGTGCCGCTGGCATCATTGAAGAATACGTAGACATTGTTTTCCACTTCTTTCGGTGCCGAGTCAAACGCATTTACGAAGTCGAATTCCTCGCCTTCTGCAAGGTTGGCTGAGAATTGGATTACAATTGGATAATCGACAAACAACTCTGCCTGTGTAGGAAGTCCATCAATTTCTCTCTCAAAATAGAAGACTGCCTTAGGATAAGATTTATCGTCCGCCTTATAAATCTCCGATGGAGAGCAGTAGCCTTCTGCCATTGCTGTAAACGAGCCGTCATCCTCCACTTTATAAACCGTTGCTTTCAGCTGCGATTTGTCGGTCAATTTACCGGCTGTGTAATAAACAACAGCATTTGCCGACGACAATGTGTAAGGTGCTGCCGGTTGCGGGATGAACATTCCCATACCTGTAACCTTCATTCCCTCTGTTTTAAGCAATTGGTTCCATGTAGCGTCTGAAGTGGCACCCATACCAAACACACCGCCATTTGCCAATGAGAACTTCGCTTTTTTACTAACGAGACGGTTTAAGTCGTACATTGCCGCATCAAACGACAGATAACTATCTCCATTCCTAATCATCACAGAACCACCATATTGCACTGCATCATAAAGCTTGGCTGCATCCGAAGTCTTGCTGCCAATCTTGGTCACAAGCGATGGTGCGTCATATTGAGCGAAGCCGTATTCCGGAGCTTCAAGATTCTTCGACGAGGATGTTGTCTCGTTGCCTTCTTCGTCTGGATATGTCCATGTGCAAGATTCAAAGGCTGGTGACACATTTGTCCACTCCAAAGAAGTCTTGTAAGGTGCCAACGCCAGATTAAGCACATTGCCGGATCCATCGCTTAGATTGTAACCATCAAGTGAAAGGCCAATTGGGAATACTGCGTTTGGTGCAGTAGCCGCTGCCGTTGGGGTGGCTTCGCCTACTTTAATGTCATCAAGCATCATTGACTCGCCGTTGATACCATAATAGCGGAATGCTATCTTGATGTTCTTGCCCACATATTTGCTGATATTGACGAGCATTGGGTGATATGGACGTACAAAGCTACTACCGTCGTCCCACAACTCATCCACTGTATAGCTGCGTGCGTCATCAAGCACATCCCATACTTTTTCCCATGTCTTGCCATCGTCGGTAGTCACAAGTACTTCAAGAATATTGTTTACCGATGAAAAATCCATCGCACTCTCATTGAAAAGAGTGAAGAATGGGCTATAGCAAAGCTGGAATGTCAGGTAGTCACCAGTTTTTGGAGTGATTGCCTTGGTGATAAGCCACTCATCCTGCTGCTCTGCAAAAGTTATAGGATCGGCTGTGAAATCTGCAATCGAAACTTGGACACGCTCCACATAAGTGCCGCTATAAGCGGATGTAAAGCCATCGCCTTTTGTCGCTTCCCACACGAGGCATGTGCCTTTGCCTTCTGGAGCAACGTGTGGCGGATTGGTTTTCGACTCCTGCGACCAGCCTTCCGGGACCCATCCTCGAGAAGTCTGTCCTTCATACGACTCAAAGCCCTCAAAAAGAGTTGCGTTCTCGTCAGCTTTCATTACCGCCGGCGCGTTGATGCGAGATTTTGACTGTGCAATCTTGTCCGACGCCCTCAAACTGCGGTTAAGCACTTTGTACAAGTGTCCATCATTGCCTCTAACAAGGTCAATCGACGAACCGTCCTTCAACTGCTTGCTTGCAACGACATTCGATTTGTCGTTCATTCGCAAGGTCACTGCAGTTTTGCTAAAAACTTGTTGATTCATGCGCTCTGCACGCAAGCCTGCGCTTGACATACGTGTCTCTGTGACCTTCGTTGGATTGGCTGCCATAGCCACGCCTGTCGCCAAGACCGCTGCAGAAAAGAGTACCATTTTTCTCATAACCTATATGTATTTTATGAATTTCGTTGCAAATCTAACCTATTTACTTTCATTTTGCAAGTATTTTAGCACTTAAATCACTTTCCAACCTCACTTTTAACATTCTGTCTGTTTTTTACAGCCATGAGCAATCCCCACAAGCAGGAGAACCGCCCCATCGCCGAATACAAACCGCCGAAGAGCGGTTTCATATGTTAGCACGGGGTTGCTTGCCTACCCCGTGACACGATGAGCGCACATTGCTACCGCCGAAGTGCGGTTGTATAAACGCCCTCTCCTATGGCTCTGCAAAAACAAGCGAAGCCCGGCATCACTGCCGGGCTTCAATATTGCTCCGCCATCACTGGCAGAACAGTGCTACTTAAGGAGCCTATTATTTGGCTACCTTAACTACTGTGTTATCGTTGAATTTAACAACATAAACGCCTTTTGCAAGATCGGCGGCTGGAACTGTTGCCTTGCCTGCGAATGCAGCTTCCGCAACTTTCTGACCTGCAAGGTTGTAAACTGCTACCGATGTTGCATTGTCGCTCTCAACAACGAAGTTGCCGTCTACAACCGACACCTTCGAATTGGTTGCCTCTACGCCAGCCACTGATGCCTCGCCCTGAGTTGCAACAAACACCTCACGGCCACCAATCACAGTTGTGAAGCTAACATCGGCACGACGACCAGAAACGCCCTCTGGAAGAGGATCTGCCTTAAAGTTGAACACTGTGCCTTTTGTTGCATCATAAGACACTGAAATCTCCAACCAGTCAGGAATGTCGTTTTCTACTGCATAAAATTGTACAGGTTTTTCTGCATAGCCATTCAGCATAATCACATTGGTCTCTACTGCAACATCCAAAGAGCCACCATTGTTGGCAAAGTGATTTGAGTTTTTGTCAAAGTCCAGATTGCCCATCAAAGCGTCGACAAACAACACCGGAGCGGAATATGTATCTTCAAACAGTGCCGAGAATGGAGCCATTTTGTCTCCAACCAAGAAGTAGCCCACTTCCGCCGGATAAGATGCTGGAATCTCGCCTTTGTCATCAACATAAGGCCAGTTAAAACACATAGACTCAAACGAGATGTCGCTGTTGCCCTTAAAGTTTGTAAAGGCATAGAACAGAGCTGTCTCCGGATAGATAGCCACCTCGCTCAAACCGCCCAACTCGTCTTCCTCGAAGAATTTGAATGTAACACCATAAAGGCCACTAGCACTAGACAGAAGTTTCACATCATCAGCGCCAGCCTTGCCGACAGCCAATTTATCGCCAAGTGTTCCGTCATCGTTGACTTTATACACATTGAGTGTCAACTCTGCACCATTTTTAAGGCTTACACCTTTCATAATCATACGGGCTGACTCTACATAGTAAGGAACGGCAGGCTCCTCAAACAAGATTCCGAAGCCATCAACACCCTCCACCAAGCAGTTGCTGCCGAAAGCGAATCTTCCATCTGTCATCTTTGGTGCCCAGTTGCCGCCGAAGTGCTGCACTGACAACGAAGGAGGAACGCCTACTGAGTTAACCAAACCGGATATATTTCCTGCCTTTTCAGAAATTCCATAAGGCTGCCATGTCTGCCCATCAGCCACCTTAAGGATAGGTGCTGAAGAGTAAGTCATCGGATAGCTTACAGTCAAGTTCTTGTCGGTTGAAGTGTAGGTCTCACCACCGGCTTCCGACTTGTCGCCGACACCGTATGTCCACAATGAAGTTGCTTTTCCCGAAGCGTTCAGATAAGACACTTCCGCAAAAGGAGGACAAGCGAACGTCGGCATTACATAGCTTTGATATTCTGCGTCAGCCCCCTCAAAGAAAAGACCCACTTGGTAATACCATGGGCATTTCGTTGCAGCTTTGCCCTTCGTAACGATTCGCGACACTGCGGCAACATTTTTGACATTGTTCACCTTCATCGCAACCGGTGCTGACGTATGGACTGTCATGTCTACCTTTTGCCTGTTGACTTCTGCGCAATTAGATTTTACCTCCTGCAAATAGTTTGGAGATGCTGCGCTGGCTGCCAAGGCTGTGCCGAGACCCAACGCAAGGAGTAATGTTTTTTTCATATAAATATATAATTAGTAAATTTATGCTGCAAAAATAATCATTTCAAAGAAAATATGGAAGTAATTCCTATCAAATAATCATTTTTTGCGAATAAAAAACAGCATTTTTCCATTTTTGCCATAAAATTGTCATTTTTCTGCGGTGGCACCGAAGTAAAACCGCCGAAGTGCGGTTGTATATGTTAGCACGGGGTTGGCATGCCTACCCCGTGACACCATGAGCGCACACATATACCGCCTTTTTATACAACCGCCCTTCGGCGGTAGATTATTATTACTCGACCGACCCCAGGTAGGCAAGCCAACCTGGGGCTATGATTATACAACCGCCCTTCGGCGGTTGCCTTCGCCTTCTGATTGCTATCGCCCCACATCGGTATGCATCAATGGCACGGTGCATCGCCATCCCAAAAACCGCCGAAGAGCGGTTATATACGTTAGCACGGGGTTGGCTTGCCTACCCCGTGACATCGACGCATTCGCAACTACCGCCGAAGTGCGGTTGTATAAACACACAGAAGCCAACGCTCTCCAGACTGGAAGTCCCCCAAAAACAAAGTTTCCGACTGCGAAACCGCAGCCGGAAACTGTTTAGATTTGGATTTTGACTTTCTTAGTTCAATTTTGCTGTAAACGTGTCGTTGCCGTCAGCTTTATTCACGAACTTCATCTGCGCCGGAGAGAACGGAGTCTCTGCTGTAACGCCGTAGCTTCCAGCCATACCTTTGACAAAATCGAGCAGCCCTGGCACATTCTTGCTGTACGACTGCGCATTGCGGTCACCCGAGCCATCGGCTGTATATGTCAATGTTCCGTCGCTTGCCACTGTAGCGTCGAGATAGAACAATGCCACAGATGCCTTGGTTGTGCCAGCCTGAAGCAATTTGACTACCATACAGATTTTTCCAGTCTTTGAGTCATACTGATAACCGAACTCCACTGTACGCTTCTTGGTTGCAGCGCCTTCAACAGCCGCATCGTAGAGCGTTTTCGTCTTTGCGGTCATTGTCTCTGGGTCAATCATCCAGCTTGCACCTGCCATCTTGAAGAGCTGCTCTACAGTAGGCGCGTTGAGCGTCACTGTGCCGTCAGGCGACGTCATCTTGGTGTTTGCCGCATCGATTGCCAAATACTGAACGCTGAACTTACCATTCTCGCCCTCGAATGGCGACGACAAGCAGACAGTGTTGTCAAGATTTACGATGATACCGCGATAGTAAGTGCGGGATGCCGCCTCGATTTCCGACAAGCCTACCGGAGTAAGCGCCATGACTCCCACGCCGAGGCCGTCAACGTCAAACGTCTCATCGCCTGAAGAGAGAGTATAGCCTGAAATCTTATTGTTGAACAAACGCGCTGTGTTAGCTTCGATAGCCTTGAAATAGTCAGCCCAGCTGTCGACAGTCTTTTTCGCGCCAGCGGCGTCGGTATATTGCGCACCCATCGGGAAGCGCACGAGGCGCATGTCGATGCCCGACTTCTTACCCATAACGTATATGGTGTCCTTGTCGGCGCTCATGCCCTTCATTTGGAACTCATAGTCGCCGCCGTGGCCCACACCGTCGGTTTGTGGAGAAGAGAATTCGTGGAAGATTTCATTGTATGTGTCGAAAGTCAACACAACCGACATATCCTGTACGAAATCGTAAGTCGATGATTCCTCTTTATATACACCACCGGTCGACACGCTGTTGTTGCCGGCGATTGTCACCTTGCCGCTTTTGTCAAACTTCATTACAAACGGATAACCTTGCTCGGTTTCCGATGCGAAATATTGAAGCACCCAGCCGTTCTCTGAGCCAGAGAGCACCTCGCGGTAGTCGCTTGTCAACTTGTTCAAGCGCTGCGCCGGAGACTGGTCAAAGATATCTTCCTCGGTCTTGAAGCACGAGTTAAGACCAAACAGGCAGGAAACGCTTAATAATATAGCAATTGTTTTTTTCATAATTCTTTGCATTGTTTTTATTGGTTACACCTGTTTTTTTCCTTATTTTCCAGGAACTGGAATGTCGTAAACCTGCTTTCTCAACTCTTTCAACAAGTCGATGCTGTAAGCGTTCTGGCGAGTCTGAACCTCATTGCGGAGCTTGTCGAGGTCGGTTCCCCATGAGTCACGGAGCCAGTTGCGGGCAATTTCCACCTTTTGTTTCAAAATTGCCAATCCGTCTACGCCGTCGTCCTTGCCCTGATAGTTGGATGCAGCCAATTTCTCAAGAGCCGCCCATTCAGCATCAGTCATTGTGATGTAGTTTGAGATGGTCTCTGCAAAGTCCTCACGTGGCTGGCTGCTTGCATAAGGTGTGGTGAAGCCGAGCGAAGCAACTTCAGCTGCATTGCGGTCCTGCCATCCAAGAGCGTCATAGTGACCGTTTGACAACTGGTCGAATTCCTTTGGATAGGTCTTGGTCTGGTGAAGCACGTGGGCAAACTCGTGGTGCATTGTGTGGAAATAACGGTCGTTGAGATCCTTGATGCTGTTCAAGTTCATCGCATTAAGTTTGTAGAGAGAAATCTTGATTCCGCTCTCTGCCAAACCGAGCACCTCTGTGTGGTTGGCGGGGTTGACTGCCGACGAACCGATGAAGTGAAGAATGCGGGGTCCGTATTTCTTCAAGAAGTCCTTGTCAGGAACAACGCTGTAGTACACGTCAAACCAGTAGTACTTGCAAAGCACTGCCAAATCGACAGAGTTCTCATACTTGGCTGGAACCAAGTTGTAGCTCTTGTCGGTCATCACGTCCTTCATGCGGTAAGTCAACGCGCAGTTGTAAGGCACGCGGAGGCTGTCGTCGCAGAACTTGTCGAGCTGATAAGTCGGCGATGTAGGGTCAAGCTGACCTTCGCTGTCGTCGAAGATGCTGTTCGGATCGAGATCATCGTCGGAGCATGCCGCAAACGTCACACCCATTCCGAGAGCAACAGCTGCTATATAAATATATTTTTTGAAATTCATGATTGTCTGATAATTTAATTGATTATGTTTATCTTACAATTGACAAGTTAAGATTTGCCTTCGTCATTGCCGACTCAGTTGTGCCCTTTACCGCACGCGGTGTCGGGGTCAGACCCGCCTGGATTGCCTCGGTTGGAATCTGGAAGGCGCGACGGTCGTCGTCAAGCTTCAACACTTCTGTACGTGTACGGCCAATCTGGTGGGTAATCTCGATGCCGAAACGCTTGATGTCGAACCAACGGGTTCCTGTAAACACCTGATCGATTCGACGGAAGTGAAGCACACACCAGAGATAAGGCAACTTGTTGTCGTCAAGCTTATACGACGTGTTGCCCGGTGCCGGTTCGCACACTTGCTCGATATTGAGATCCTGAAGGATGTAAGCTCGTGGATCCTGGCCATTGCTTGTAGCATTCTCCTTTTTATACCAATTTTTGATGACGGTAGATGTCAGCTGCGACAACGGGTGTGAGGCATCTGTGTCGTGCGACTGTGCCCAAATGTTCAAGTCGCTGACTGCTTCATCGATCTTACCCATGAAGATACGAGCCTCGGCACGTGTCAACAATGTCTCCTCGCCGGTAAACTCTGCGCGGATACGCTTAGGAAAACCAATGCCGGCTACCTTGTCGGTATACTCAAACAACATATACATCCATGACGGCCACATGCCATACTCCTGCTTGCTGTTCACGTAAAGGTGCTGAGCCATTGTAGGCAGGAAGTTGGTGTCCCAGCATGGTCCATAACCATAAAGGGTGGAGGTTGCCGCGCCGCGGTTGCATGCATAGCGTGCACCGGCAGCGTAGTAGTTGTTACACATTGAGATAAATGCGATTGAGTTGGTCGGGATCAACAAGAAGTTGGACGACGACGATGATGAGTAGAATGTAGTGGCGTCGGAGTTCAACGAGGTGAACGATGTTGACCAATAATCCTTACGCATCTTTTCAGCTGGACTCGCACCGAGAGCGGCTGTTGCATACTGCTCTGCCTTCACATAGTCACGCTTGAAAAGATAGAAGCGCGCTGCGAATGCGTTGGCTGCCGTTGTGTTGAAGTGGTAGCGGAGCACTGAATAGTACTGGTCGCTTACGTATTTCAAACCTTCAATAAGGTCTGCCTCAATCTTGTCATAAACCTGAGCTACGGTACCGCGCTCGTAAGCACCCTGCACCTTGTCTTCAGGCTCTGTCGAGTAAGGAATACCCTGGTCTGTGGCACTGTTCTTGCCATACTGCTTTGAGAACAAGTTGACAAGAATGAAGTGATGGTAAGCGCGGACGAGCAATGCCTCGCCATAGGCGGCATTCAAACGGTCGGCGTCCTCGCCTGTTGTAAACTTGCTGGCAGCCTTGAACTCCTCTACTTTCTTCAACGCGTGGTTGGCTACGGCGATTGCATGATAGCATCCCTGCCATACGGCTGTCGGAGAATCCTGCTTGCTCGACATGTTGGCGTCTTCCCATGCGAAGAACTGGTCGAGAATAGGGTCATTTGAGCCTGTAGCTTCATAAGTCACACCATTCGCATCTGGAGCGTGGTTGTCGACCATATTGTCCGAACTCAACTCGCACATTGTTGCGTAGTCGTAATTCACATATCCGTCTACGAGCATCAACTGCAATTGCTTCGGATTCTGCGGATCGATACGGTTGTCGGGCAGATGATCAAGAAAATCGCTGCACGATGTGAGTGATACCAATCCAGCAACACCTATATATAATAATTTTTGCAATTTCATAATTCTGTTGTCTATTAATTTGTTTTACAATCCTACAAGCTGAAACGAAGAGTGAATGTGAACTGCTTCGGGTTAGGAGTTGCCACACCACCAGTGTTGAAGAATTCCGGATCCTGACCGTTCAACTTCTTGTCGGCGTAAAGCAGACAGAGGTTGGTGGCCTGCACCTTAACCGATGCCGATGAGAAACGAATCTTCTTCAAGAACGATTCCGGAAGGTCGTAAGTCAACGAGATTTCCTTCAGACGGACGAATCCGCCGTCGGCGATACGCTCTGTTGAATAGTTGTAAGCATTGTATGCTCGCGACAATTGTGAGTCAGCGACATACTGACGGTAAGTTGCAATTGCAGGGATGGTTGTGTACATTTCATCGCCCGGAGTCACCCAACGGTTCTTAAACTCGCGTGGCAATGCCTGCATGTCGTCGTAGCTGTATTTGAACACCGGATCCAAACGGATCTTGTTGCCGAACGAGTAAGTCAAGAACACGTTCAAACGGAAGTTTTTCCAACTTACGGTGTTGCCGAATCCACCGGTGATGGTCGGGTCGGTAGGACCTTCATATACAAGGTGGGTTGCGTCGAAGCTCTGGAAGTTCACGTCGGACGTAACCACTTCCCCATTCTCGTTGATTACTTGAGGAATACCCTGCTCGTTCAAACCAGCAAACTGATAAGAGAACAGTGAGCGCACTGGATAACCCTGCAATGCGTAACCTGCGCCATTGACAAGGTAGATGTTGCTCGAACGCGACTGGAGATCGGTAATCTCACTCTTGGTCTTAGAGAATGTCAAGTCGGTCGACCATTTCCAATCCTTCAATTCTGGGCTAAGGTTGCTGGTTGAAATTGTAACCTCGGCACCATGCGACTTCATCGATGCTACGTTGGCATATTTCATCGACTCACCACCGACACCCGGAGTATAAGTCAAACCAATAAGGTCGAAGTTGTTACGGAAATAGATATCAGCGCTGGCGTTGATACGGTTGTTCAAGAAGCCGAGGTCGACACCGAAGTTGAACTCGTGTTTCTTCTCGTAAGTCAGCTCTGAGTTTCCAAGTGTCGAAAGCTCAAGCATAAGCTCTTGGTCGGATGCCGACGGACGCCATGCCGTTCCTGATGTATAAATAGGTGTGGCGTTGGAGATGCTTGATGGTCCGCTGTCGGCTGTAAGTGAGTATGACACACGGGCTGTTGCGTGTGAAAGCACTTTTGGGTCAACTTTCTCTCTGAAGAAGCCTTCCTCGTGTGCGTTCCATGCGCCTGACACGTTCCACGTTGGCAACCAGCGTGAGTTGCGCGACATACCCAACTTGTTGGTTCCCTCATAACGGATTGTTCCGTTGAGCACGTAGCGTGCTTTGTATGAATATGTTGCGTTGGCAAACGCTGCAAAGCTGCGGCGGTATGAAGGAGAGATTGCATAGTAAGTGTGACCTTCCTCTATCTGCTGCTTGAAGAGCTTGTAGTCGAGCGAAGGAACGCCGCCGTTGTCATAGACAAAGCCCCAGCCTTCCCAGCCGATTGACTTACGGTCGGTTGAACTTACTTCCAAACCACCCATCACATTGAAAATGTGGGTGTTGTTCCATGTCTTGTTGTATGTTGCCGTTCCACGGAAGTCATACTGCGACACGGTGTAGGTGTCGTTGTAATAAATACCACCTTGTGGCATTACCGACACTGGCAATGCGTTTGGATCGTCAGGGTCTGTGTAAAGGAACGAGTTGGAATCGCGGATTGTAGCGTCCTCCGGATCGATACCTGCGCGGTAAGCGTTGGCTTGGTTCGAGTTGTCCTTCACATAGTGCTGCTGAACGCTGCTCTGGTAGCGATATGCTCCCAAAGCGTTGATATCAAGTCCTTTGATTGGCGTCCAGTTCAATTCTGCCTGGAATTTCAAGTCAGTCACATTGATATCGATATAGTTGTTGTCAAGCTCGTTGAAGATATTGAAACTTGTATAGTTGCGAGTGTAGTACTCTGTTGGATCCAATGCGCGCGATGCGTTGATTGCGTAGCTGTACGGGTTGATATCAAAATCGCGGTTCACTGTTCCGTTTACGGCGTCGGTAGAAGAGCTCAATGTTCCAGGAGCTTTCTGCTGACGGTATGAGTCTGATGTCAAAACACTGAATTTCAATGTCGGAGAAATCTGATAAGATGCATTGGCATTGAATGTGTAACGGCGAACGTTGCTCGACAATGTCCATCCCGGATCGTTCATCACTGACAATGATGTGTAGAAGTTACCCTTGTCTGTACCACCGGCGATGCTGAACGAGTGGTTTTGAAGCACTGCGTTGCTGAACAACAGGTCAAACCAGTCGGTGTTGCGGAACTCTGCCTCACGCAAGTATGCGTTTCTCGCTGCCTGAGTGTTCTCAATTCCGAACTTACCGTTGGCATAAGAGGCAATCAGCTGATACATCTTACCATAAACACCTGATGTCGACGCTTTTGCCAAGTTGGCAAACTCAAGCCATCCTTTCTGCTCCATCTCGCGATAGATGCCCATCTGCTCCTGTGAGTTGCTGATGTTGAACTCTGAATAGTGAGGTTTCAAGCGGGTGGTCAACTCTCCTGTATAGCTTACGCGTGTATGGCCTGCCTTACCTTTCTTTGTCGTTACGACAATCACACCTGCCATGGCGCGGGCTCCATAGATTGAGGTTGCTGAACCGTCCTTAAGAATCTGGAAACTCTCGATATCGTCTGAGTTAAGACCTGCGATTGCAGAAGAAATCAATGTCACGGCGTCGCCCGATGAAAGGTCGTCGGCTGACACCTCTACTGCGTCTTCCATAACAACTCCGTCGACTACCCACAACGGCTTGCTGGCGCCATAGATTGATGTCGCACCACGCACGCGGATTTTTGGAGCTGTACCGAAGGTTCCCGACACGTTCTGCACCGACACACCGGCTGAACGGCCTTCAAGTGAACGAGATACGTCGCTCACACCATCCAGCTTTGCCTTGTCGGCTGAAATCTGAGTCGTTGCTCCGGTAAAGATTCGTTTGTCCACTTTAGACATACCTGTTACAACGACCTCGTCCAATGTCTGCGAATCTGAATCGAGTACGATTGTGAGAGGTTTGGAAGAGGCTTTCACTTCCTTCGCCTTCATACCTACATAGGTAACAACGATGCGAGAATCGTAAGAAGGAAGAGTCAGCGTAAACGCACCGTCTACATCGGTTGCGACTCCATTAGACGTACGCCCTTTTTCTACCACTGAGGCTCCAATGATAGGGTCGTTCGTCCCGGCTTCTACCACGATGCCTGTCACAGTCACGTCAGCGTATGCCGACAAACTGAGCAATGACATCAAAGCCATCATGACAAATTTCTTTAGTCTCATAAATCTTTTAAAATTATATAAAACACACAATAAATATTTCTTTTCTGTTCCTTTTCCCGGCAATTACAATCTATTACCGGAGCGAAAGCTTCCTTTGTTAAATCTTCTTAGCGAAATTAAGATAAGACGGCACTATTTGCCCGTTTTTATTATCACTTTTTTCTAATCAAAACGCTAATTTATCTCTTTTTATATTCAAATTATCGCTTTCTGTAGCACTTTGCTAAGTTACAACCGATTTTCCGTCCGTGCAAGTTTTCTTTCACTATTTTTTACTTTCCTAAAGGTTGGAAATGTTTATTAATTTTATGTTATACAACATACTTGTATAACACTCTAAAAATCAATTCTCTATATTCAACCGCAGTCCGCACGTGGCAACCGACATGAGTTTCAGTCACTTATTTCGTTTTGGTCAATATGTCGCTTTTTGCCGGCTTCCGCCGCTTGTCAGCACATAATACTGAACTAAAAGTTTGCTTTTTAAACTTATTTTTACTGACAAATTTTCAGATTTTTCCTTTTTTATCTTCACATTTGCCACAATTTTCAATCATTATGAAGTGTTAATCCAAAGTGTTAAATTTAACATTTGCGCATTTTTCACTCTATTTCAGACGCGTCGACACATAAATCACGCTCTATCAACGCAATAACAGTTTATTATGTCTAATTACAATCTAAAACCTGTTCAGGCGGCATTTGCTTTCGTTTATTTTTCTGAGCAAAAATTTTCTCCTTTTTACAATCCGCTTTTTTTACACTGACTCAGCAACATACCCCATAAAAACCGCATTTTTAACTCGCCGAGATTTTCGTAAAAAAGAGAAACGCGGCCAGCAAGCCGAATCACGGCATTCTGGTCGCGTTTTGTCTATATGCGTATTTTACCTACTTCACAACTATCAAGAAATAATTTTTCTTGCCTCGCTGCACAAGCAGATACTTGTCGTTAAGCAAATCTTTTGTTGTCACCTCCTGGTCGAACGCCGCAAGCTTTTCCTTGTTGAGCGAAACACCGCCACCCTGGGTCAACTTGCGCATCTCGCCTTTAGATGCAAAAATCTTGGCATGCTCGGCAAAAAGGTCAACCGCCTTGACTCCTCCGGCAACCACGTCGCGCGACACCTCAAACTGGGGCACTCCCTCAAACACCGCGAGGAATGTGTCTTCGTCAAGTTTATGGAGAGCGTCGGCTGTGGCATTGCCGAAGAGGATGTTTGACGCCTCTACCGCCGACTCATAATCTGCCTCGGAGTGAACCATCACTGTCACCTCTTTTGCCAAACGCTTCTGGAGCAGACGCAGATGAGGAGCCTGAAGATGCTCTGCAACCAACGCCTCTACCTCCTCACGGCTGAGGAATGTGAAGATTTTTATGTAGCGCTGGGCATCGTCGTCGCTGACGTTGAGCCAGAACTGATAGAATTTGTAAGGCGATGTGTAGCGCGGGTCAAGCCATACGTTGCCCGACTCTGTCTTGCCAAACTTGCCTCCATCGGCTTTCGTGATGAGCGGACACGTGAGGGCGTAAGCATCTCCGCCGTTCGTGCGGCGTATCAACTCAGTTCCCGTGGTGATGTTGCCCCATTGGTCGCTGCCGCCCATCTGGAGTTTGCAGTTCTTTGTCTCGTAAAGGTGCAGGAAGTCATAACCCTGGAGCAGCTGATAAGTAAACTCGGTGAACGACAGTCCGTCGCGGGCCTCGCCGTTCAAACGACGCTTCACGCTGTCTTTCGCCATCATATAGTTCACTGTGATATGCTTGCCCACCTCGCGCGCGAAGTCGAGGAACGAGAATTCCTTCATCCAGTCATAGTTGTTGACCAACTCGGCTGCGTTGGGAGCGTCGCTGTCGAAATCCAAGAATTTAGACAGCTGCTTCTTGATGCAGTCCTGGTTGTGACGAAGCACTTCCTCTGTCAGAAGATTGCGTTCCGCCGATTTGCCCGACGGGTCGCCGATCATACCGGTGGCTCCTCCGATAAGCGCCAACGGCTTGTGACCGCAACGCTGGAAGTGGCGCAAAATCATTACGCTCACCAAATGTCCGATGTGCAGAGAGTCTGCCGTTGGGTCGATGCCGACATAGGCAGTAGTCATTTCTTTCTGCAATTGCTCTTCTGTGCCCGGCATCATGTCGTGCACCATACCGCGCCATTTTAGTTCTTCAACGAAATTATTCATCGATATATGTTTTTTTATTTGTTTTCTTATTGATTTGCAAAAGTACTACTTTTCAACGGGATTTCCCAATCGGCTACCATTTCTTAAGGTAGTATGTATAGGTCTTGCCGTCAGGACCCACATATTCGAGCACCTTGTCGCTGCCTTTGTGCGACACAAGGCGGAAAACCATCTGTTTCTCAACATAAACATGCAACTTATTGTAGTCCGGAAGGCGTGATTGGTCTATTTCCGTATTCATCTCAATCGATATGCAGCCTTTTTTCCCCGAATCTTCCCATCGTCCGTACCATGTTATGCCGCCCTGTGTGCCTACCCCAAACACCGCTCCTTGGAATGCAAAAAACACATTGCCTTTATAGTCTGCGTCATCCTGCCCATCTATAGTCACACGCTCCACCTTCCACAAACCAAACCAATGTCCGATATGGCCGTTGTTCTGCACGCAGCCCGACATGGCAAGCATCGCCACAAAAGCAAATATTATAGTTAACTTCTTCATTTCCTATCGTTTGAAAATATCAAATAATCCATTATATTTCACACTGAGAAGCACTCCGAAATTGTCACCGCCGGCAAGCTCTCCCTTGTCAAACGCCAACTGTCCGTTAAGCGTCAGCCCTTTCACCTGCTTGAAATGGTATGTCCCCTCAAGCATAAACGACGTGTTGTCGACCACCGACAAACGAGGATTGCCATACGAGCCCCACGATTTACGATAGTTCACGAGCAGACGATATTCAAGCGGTGCATAAATATTGCCGCTCACACCGAGTTGGAATCCTCTGACTCGGTTGTCATAAATGCGGTTTTCTCCACGTCGGTCATAGATTGTAGACGGGATAAACATTGTGCCTTGCGACATACCGAAATTACTGTAAGGGTTGCAACGGAAATTCTGATAATAACTGTCGCCGCCTGTAACTTGATCGGTGAACTTCGTGTCCTTATGGTCGTGCGGCGCCCAATGCATTGGCCCGCTTTGGTTGGTGAAGTCTACATACTCCAGAACCGCGCCATTGACAATTCCCTTTTTCGCATTCTTATATTCCAAACCCCAGATGCCGTCGAAACCGTTCATCCAACCGATGCCCGACCCGTCTTCAAACGGCTTTTGGAAAAACGCTTTAATCTCACTGTTGTCTTTCAGTCGATAGCGCGCCACGAAGTCCCATGAGCCAAGCGTGTTGCCATAATGATAGGAAGCATCGCCCGGATTGCTTCCGCCCTCCGATGCAAAAAACGCTCTGACAAAGTCTTTCCACGTTGTGTCATAGCGATCCTCTTTGGCTTTCACTTTTCCCTCACCGCTGTCATAGCTATAGGACGTGGCTGTGCCACCGAATTCCGTCACCATCTGCATGCCGACAGTAACCGAGAACGGCTTCGACGGCTTGGTGCGGAAATAGCACCGCTTATAGTTATAATATTCGCCCGTGTTGATAAAGCCATTATAGTAATTGAAATGGTCTTCAAACCAATCGTCCTGCATGTAGTAGCCATAGGCTATCTCGCCCTGTATCTGCACCCATCCGTTGGTAAACGGAATGTTTTGAAAATCGACAAAACCGGCACGCACCTGCGGAAGCGGACGGGCGTTGTTCGACTGCGTGTAGTCGCCCACTCCGAGACTGTCGTTCATCAATGGCGACGTGCGCTCTTTCATGCCCACCGACAAATACACTCCGCGATACTTCACCTCTCCATAAAGCTGCTGCAACCATATTGCATTGGGATGATGCCCCTGCACTGCCGGTGTATTGACGGCTTGGTCATACTGCGTATATTTCGACTGATAACCTCCCACAAGGTCGGCACCGAAACCATAGCTGAACCTCTCGCTCAAGTCAAAATCCTTCAGCGCCTTGACGCGAAGCTCAACCGCCTTTGGCTGCGTAAGCGTCCCGCCACGGTTGGCCATCATAAAATATGGCGCAAAGTCGCCGCTGCCGGCATTCGCGCTCACAGAGCCTTCAACCTGCAATGGCGCTTCTGCCGATGCCACTCCGATAGCCGAAAACGCTACAAGCGTGGCAATGATTAATTTCTTATTCATTATTTATTGCTTTCTGTTTCGTGAATAGTCTCTCATTCTTCTCACCAGTTCCTGCCGATACTCAATGAATCGGTGATAGAACGTGCGGATATGACGCATTTTCTTGTCCTCATAGATGTCGGATATCGCAAAAAAGATACCCGTCTCCTCAACGTCGCCAAACTCATCATTGATTGCCGTGCCGAGCACAAGCATCTTCGGCGACAGATTCATATAGGAGTTGACAAGCGGCGGGATATTGATGCCATGGCTCCGGATATGGCTGTTGAGAATCTTATAGTCCTCGCGGAATGTCGACCCTGTGAAGATGTGACGCATCTTGTCTTCGTCGATGCGAGCATCGAGAGGATGCAACGGATACACGAGGCGGTCGTTGTCGTGAAAATATTTGTCAAGAAAATACAGGATCATGTTACGGCATTCGTGAGGATAACTTGGATACATCGTCATCTTGCCAAAAAAATACTTCAGATTCGGATAGACCACCGTAAGCGCGCCGAGTCCGTCCCACAGGTTGTCGAGCGCATAGAGTGCCTTGACGCCTGCCTTGGTCGACTGGTATTCCACCGACACAAACGAGCGCCCAAGCTCAAGCGTGTACGGAAGTTTCTCTTTCAAAAACTCCTGTGAGTAGCCAAACATGTGCGACATCGCTATCCGCGGCACTCCGTTCTTATCCATCTTCATATTCTCACCAAGAAGGAAACGATAGCCGCCTATGATTTCCTCTGCCTCCGGATTCCACACAATCAGCTGCTGGCACGGCTCCTCCATCGTGTCAAACTCATCGATATCGGCGCTCTTGCCTGTGCCGCCCCCCGACGTGCGGAACGCTATCTCGCGCAAACGACCTATCTCCCACATCACGTTGGGAGAGTTATGGGCATCGACAATGTAGATTTCATTGTGCCCTTTATTTGTGCTTCGGAGAAAACGCGCCTCCGTCAGCTCCATCTTCAACAGACTCTTATGAACCGGAGCTATGATGCTGTCTACTTTCATTTTCTATTGCTCGTCTGCCATACCATACACTTTATCCTTCACGATTTCTGCCCACTCGCCACTGCGGCGGGCGGAGGTGAAGGTGGTCCAGGGGATAGGCTTGCCTACACGTATTTCAAATTTCGACCCGCGATTCTTAACCATCTCGCCGGGCAGAAGAATCAACTCTATGTTGAACTTGATGCCCAACTTCTTGCGGAATTTTGCAAATTTATAAAAAAATCTTGAATTAAGACCGCTAAAATATACAGGAATGACGTCTCGATGCGTTTCCACGCTCTTGGCGACAAACGATTTCTTCCATTCAAGGTCGCGAACGCGGCCGTCGTCTCCCTCTCGGGAACACAGCCCGGCTGGGAAAGTGCCTATCTGGAAATCGCCGGCATAGGCTGCGTCGACTGCCCGCATCGACTCGCGCGACTGGCTGCCGTATTTGTTGATTGGCAAAAACACGTTGTCGAGCGGCTTCACTGCCATCAACACGTCGTTGACAAGAAAACGCAGGTGGTCGTCGCCGTAACGCTTCCCGAGAAACGCTATCAGACCGATGCCGTCAAGCCCGCCGAGAGGATGATTGGACACAAATACAAACCTGCCGGAAGTGGGGATATTCTCCTCGCCCATCACGCTAACGCTCACGCCGAGCGTCTGCAACGCGCCTTCCGCGAAAGCGCTGCCTGTCTTGCCTCGGTTTTCGCAAAGCACTCGGTTGAGCTCGTCCTGACGAATCAGGCGGGCAAGCCAACGGTAAACGAATCCTGGTATCCAGCGCGATGCCTTTGGCAGCTTGCCGGATATGGCTTCCCGTATGTCGATTTTCACTACTTTGTCTTCCATTATCACCGATTTTCATTACAAAGGTAACTTATGTGGCTTTCATATCCAACTATCAATGGCGTTTCAAGCCTTCTCATAGGAATTTTTCACTATCTTTGCGCTTATGAAATACTTTCTTATCGCTGGCGAAGCATCGGGCGACCTGCATGCCGGACGCCTGATCAAAGCTATTCGCAAAAACGACGACAACGCCTCGTTTGCATTCTTCGGAGGCGACTGTATGGAGCATGCCGCGGGATGCCGTCCCATAACACACTACAAGGAGATGGCTTTTATGGCGTTCTCCGAGGTGCTGCGCCATCTGCCAACAATCCTCGGCAACATGAAACGGGCAAAAAAGGCGATTGCCGAATTCCGCCCCGACGCACTTATTCTCATCGACTACCCGTCGTTCAATCTGAAAATAGCTAAATACGCGTTCAACATCGGAATCCCGGTCTACTACTACATCTCTCCGAAAGTATGGGCATGGAAGGAATGGCGCGTAAAGTCGATAAAGAAATACGTCAAGAAAGTTTTCTCTATACTGCCGTTCGAAACTGAATTTTTCGCACGCCACGACTACCGTGTAGACTATGTGGGCAACCCAACAGCCAACGAGATAGCGGAGGCGATGCTGACAATGCCGTCAAAAGAGGAATTCTTCCGCGCCAACGGGCTTGACAACGACAGACCGACCGTTGCATTGCTACCGGGGTCGCGGCTTGGAGAAATCCGCAACAACCTTCCGCTAATGGCTGAAGCCGCAAGCCGGTTTCCAAACGTGCAGGCCATTGTGGCAGGCGCGCCTAATGTCGACAGGGGCTTTTACGAGTCAGTGGTTCCAGGAATGAAGATAATCTACGACGCTGCCTATCCGCTGCTCGCCCACTCCCAAGCCGCATTGGTGACATCGGGAACGGCGACTCTTGAGACCGCAGCAATCGGCACGCCGCAGGTGGTATGCTACAGGGCAAACGGCTCAAAACTGTCATACAAGCTGTTTGGACACATTCTGAAAGTGAGATTCGTGTCGTTGCCAAACCTTATCGCCGACAAAGAAGTGGTGCCCGAACTGCTGCTCCACCTATGCAACCCCGACAACATCGCCGCCCACCTCGCGCCGTTGCTTGCCGACAGCCCTGAACGGAGCGCTATGCTCGATGGCTACAAAGCCGTCAGACAGCACCTCGGCTCTAACGACAGCGCCGAAACTGCCGCCCGCCAGCTAATCGCCGACCTGAAATAACTTTTCATTGAAATATAACAGCCAAGCCGGGCGGCGACAGATGTCACCGCCCGGCTTGGCTATGGAGCGGTAGACGAGGCTCGAACTCGCGACCCTCAGCTTGGGAAGCTGATGCTCTACCAACTGAGCTACTACCGCATTTTCTATCGCAAAGGTAGACACTTTGAGGCGAAATGCCAAAGAAAAAGATACGGAATTTGCAGATGTGACGGAAAATTGCGAAATTCGCAGAAAATTTGTATATTAGGATGATTACGCAAGAACAATTAAAAGAGACAGAAGAACGCATGTTGGCGTTGAGGAGGTATCTTTGACGTCGACTCGAAGAAAATAGAAGTCGAAGAAGAGGAACTGCGCACGCATGTACCCAATTTCTGGGACGACCAGAAGGCGGCGGAGAAGCAGATGCGCAAAGTGAAGGAATTGCACTACTGGATTGACAGCTACGAGGATATAGAAAAGATGGTCAACGAGCTCAAACTGGGGTTTGATTTCGTGAAGGAGGGTCTGGTCACTGAGCAGGAACTCGACGAGATGTATCAGAAGACCATCGAACGCTTTGAAGACGTGGAACTGCGCAACATGCTGCGCCGCGAGGAGGACAAACTCGGCGCCGTCCTGAAAATAAATTCGGGCGCGGGCGGAACGGAGAGCCAGGACTGGGCGCAGATGTTGATGCGCATGTATCTGCGATGGTGCGAGAAACACGGCTACAAGACGTCGATCATACACCTTGTGGAGGGCGACGAAGCAGGCATCAAGTCGGTAACCATACAGGTGGAGGGCGACTTAGCTTACGGATACCTGAAAAGCGAAAACGGTGTGCACCGGCTGGTGCGCGTATCGCCTTTCAATGCACAAGGAAAGCGCATGACGTCGTTTGCTTCGGTGTTTGTCACTCCGCTTGTCGATGATTCAATCGAAGTGAAAATCAATCCTGCCGACATCACTTGGGACACGTTCCGAAGCGGTGGTGCCGGAGGTCAGAACGTAAACAAGGTGGAGACGGGCGTGCGGTTGCGCTACAACTACAAGGACCCTGACACCGGGGAGACGCGCGAGATTCTTATCGAGAACACCGAGACGCGCTCGCAACTCGACAACCGCGAGAATGCGATGCGACTTCTGCGGTCGCAACTCTACGACATGGAACTGCAACGCCGAATGGCGGAACAGGCGAAAATCGAAGCCGGAAAGAAGAAAATCGAATGGGGCTCGCAGATACGAAGCTACGTGTTTGACGACCGACGCGTGAAGGACCATCGCACTGGCTGGCAGACAAGCGACGTGAACGGGGTGATGGACGGCGACATCGACGGATTCATCAAGGCTTATTTAATGGAATTTGCAAGTAACGAATAGCATACTATAATTATGGCAGGCTCAAACTTTATAGACTACGTCAAAATCCTTTGCCGAAGCGGCAAAGGCGGTGCCGGCTCATGCCATTTCCATCGCGCTAAATACGTGCCGAAAGGCGGCCCCGACGGTGGAAACGGCGGACGTGGCGGACATATCATTCTGCGTGGCAACCGCAACCTGTGGACGCTGCTCCACCTGAAATACCAACGGCACATTTTCGCCACCGACGGACAGCCGGGCGGAGAATGCCGCAGCTTTGGAAAGGACGGAGAGGACAAGATTATCGAAGTGCCGTGCGGAACGGCGGTTTACGACGCTGAGAACGGCAAATTCCTCTGCGAGGTGACCGACGACGGGCAGGAAGTGAAGCTGCTCAGAGGCGGACGCGGAGGTCTTGGCAACTGGAATTTCAAATCTGCCACAAACCGCACTCCGCGCTATGCGCAACCTGGCGAACCTGCCATCGAAAAGTCGATTATCCTCGAGCTGAAACTTCTTGCCGATGTCGGACTTGTCGGTTTCCCGAATGCGGGCAAATCGACCCTGCTGTCTGCAATATCGGCGGCAAAGCCTAAGATTGCCGACTATCCGTTTACGACTCTCGAGCCAAACCTCGGCATCGTGGGATATCGCGGAGCGCAGTCGTTTGTAATGGCCGACATTCCCGGCATCATCGAGGGTGCAAGCGATGGCAAAGGTCTCGGACTGCGGTTCCTGCGCCACATCGAGCGCAATGCCGTGCTGCTGTTCATGATTCCTGCCGACGCCGACGATATCTGCCGCGAATATAAGGTACTGCTCAACGAGCTGGAACGCTTCAACCCCGATTTGGCCGACAAGGGACGCGTGCTTGCCATCACAAAATGCGACATGCTCGACGACGAGCTGATTGCAGAGATGCAGCAACACCTTCCGAAAGGCGTGGAAACGGTGTTTATATCATCGGTGGCAGGACTGGGACTGGCGGAGCTGAAAGACGTGTTGTGGCGCACCATCAACGATGAGGATAACCGCATCCCGACGCGCATCACGCACCGCGACCTCGACATCACACACCGCGTGCAGGAGGAAGACAACTTCGTGATTGAGCAGGAAGGCGGTGACGACACGGAGGAAGAGACTTGGGACGTTGAGTGGCCTGACGAATATTGGGAAGAGGATTTCAAAGATGATTAGCCAACTTCACTTCAATCATAATGTCGGCAGCATCGACGCTTTTTCAACAGAGCGCGGCGCTGCCGACTGCTTTTCGCCCTACTCCGAGTTCAACTGCTGCGGATATACAGGCGACAACCCGGCGCACGTCGATGATTGCCTCAAGCGCCTGCGCACTCTGCTCGGCACAGAGCACATCGTCACGGCGCGGCAAACCCACAGCACCAACGTCGCCGTTATCGACAGCGTTCCGCCGACTCCGCCGACCGATGTCGACGCGCTTGTCACACGACTCCCGAATGTAGCAATAGGCGTGTTCACCGCCGATTGCGTGCCTATATTGCTGTGCGAGCCTAAGAGCGGGCTGATTGCCGCTGTCCACGCCGGATGGAAAGGTACCGCGAAAGGAATCGTGGCAAAAGCCATAGAAACGATGGTCGATGAAGGCGCCGACAGATACGGAATAGAAGCTGTGGTGGGGGCTTCAATATGCCAACGCTGCTTTGAAGTGGGCGACGAAGTGGTGGCTGAATTTGCCAAACGAGCCTTCTCTCTCAACGACATCGTATGGCGAAACCCAGTCACCGGTAAAGCCCATATAGATCTGGCCGAAGCCAACCGCTGGCTTATGGAAAGCGCCGGCGTCCCGAATGCCAACATCTCGTTGTCGGGGCTGTGCACCAAATGCGAGCCTCAACGGTTTTTCTCCGCCAGGACATTGGGCATCAACTCCGGACGGATTCTCTCGGCAATCATTCGCCGGCAGTAGCGCCGAGCGACTTGCGGTAGGTCTTCGGCGACATTCCGAGCATTCTTTTCACATATTTGCCGAAAAACGACAGATTGGGGAATCCAAGCTCGTTGGATATCTCCTTGACGCTCTTGTCGGGATTATGGAGCAGGCGGCGCACATCGTCGGTGATGCATCGGTTGATTACCTCTGACGCAGTGCTTCCGCTCACCGACTTGCTCACCGCCGACAGATATTTCGGTGTCACACAAAGGCGCGAGGCATAGTGCTCCACGGAGCGCTGCCGCGGATAGTCTGCCATCAGAACTTCTACAAAATGACGGAAAAGCATTTCCGATGAAGTGAAATTGGGCGGCGTAAGTTTTACGTGGCGGTCCATAATGTCGAAAAATTCCAACATAAAAGCCCTGAACAAAGCTTGCATCACGGCGTCTTGATGACGGCAGTAGGAGCGCGTGATTTTTGACCCAAGGAGGGCGTAATACTGCATAAACAGACTTATCTCATCTTCGGATAGAGACAACACGGGATTCTTGCCGAGAAACATTCCCAAATCCCAACCTCCGTCGGCCACCCGCCCAAGCTGATCTATAAACTTGGACGAAAGCGCCATGCCGCGGCACTCGAAATCGAGCGACACTCTGCTCTTTTCAACAATTATGTGAGGCTTGCACACAAACATCTTGCCGGCATCGACACGATAGTCCACCCCGTTGATGTTGAGCGAGCCATGCCCGTTAAGACACACAAGCAACACGAAAACGTCGAGCTTGAACGGCTGCATCTGACTGTACTCTCCTATCTGCGAAAAAAGCGAGATGTCATCTTTATACGACAAGTCTTCAATATTGCCGAATCTCTCCGACGCCATTATCATTTCTTTGTCCATAGCTGAATTTATTTGATGCAAAGTAGCGCATTTTTTCCAATACTCACGCTATCGGAATGGATCTGGAAGTGTTCTATATTTCCGCCATTCCATTTTATAGGAATTTTAGACCACTATTTCCCCTCCGCGAGCCAGACTCCGAAAATCACAGCGGCAGAACCCACAAGAGCCACCGCAGAGACGTGTTCACCAAGTATCAGAAACGCTGCAACAAAAGTTGCTACAGCATTGAAATTTATATAGTTGGACGCGCGCACCATTCCCAAATGGCGCACCACGGCATTCCATAGAGTGAAGCAAAGCATCGACGCCACAAGTCCGAGAAACAGGATATTGAAAAACACCGTCGGGACCAGCAACTGTTCGAAACGGAAACTCACTGGGTGGAAAAACGGCACCCACACAGCCATGGAGAGCAGTCCGTAGCCAAACACCTTGCGCGAAATGAATACATTGTCATAACGTTGCGACAGCTTTTTGACAAACAAACTGTAGACAGCCCACGACAGCGCCGCTGAAAACGTAAGAGCGGTGCCACAAGGATTGAACGCTGTGAAGTCACCGCCGTTCCACAAAATAACGACAACGCCTGCCATAGCGACAACAGAGCCGAGAATCACGCGTTCCGGACGCTTTGTGCGTTCCGAACGGAACACCGCCATTCCCACAAGCGTGGCAAGCAGCGGCGTGACACTGATAAGGATTGCCACATTGGTGGCCTGCATCATGCCGAGCGCGGTGTTTTCCGTGATAAAATACACAGAGCCTCCCGTCAGTCCAGCGGCAATCATCCTCATCTCGTCAGCAAACGTGTCGGCAAAAAGCCGACGAGACGCCATAAACAAAACGCAGATATAAGCAAGTGCGAATCGGTAGATGAATATTTCCGTGGGCGTCAGTCCGTTGCTGATAAGCGTTTTGGTCGACACAAATGTGGTACCCCACACGCACACTATGCACAACGCAAGCAGATGAAACAAATATAATGGTTTCTGTTTAGTCATATATGCTGATATAAATTGTTGTAATAAAAAAATGGCAGCTGCAAATGCAACCGCCATTTTATGCTTGTTGTTCCTGGGTCAACCCAAGGCGCTGATTAATTGTTACCAGCGTCCAATGGTTGAACATTGATAAACTTGCGGCCGCCTTTACCTTCTGTAAAGTTGACTGTACCGTCTACCAACGCAAACAATGTGTGGTCCTTACCCATGCCAACATTCAAACCCGGATGGTGAACTGTGCCACGTTGACGTTTGATGATGTTGCCTGCTTTAGCAAATTGACCACCGAAGATTTTGACGCCCAATCGTTTGCTTTCCGATTCACGTCCGTTCTTAGAACTACCTACACCTTTTTTATGTGCCATTTCTTTAAACTTTTAGTGGTTATGCAACTACGTCTTTAATCTCTACTTGGGTGAAGCATTGGCGATGACCGTTCAAACGGCGATAGCCTTTGCGACGTTTCTTCTTGAATACAAGAACCTTGTCACCTTTCACGAGGGGACGTTTCACCTCGCAAACAACTTTTGCTCCTTCTACGGTAGGAGCACCAACTTTAACGTCACCGTCGGCATCAATCAAGAGAACCTTGTCGAAATCAATTGAATCGCCTTCTTTTACGTTCTCGCCGAGATAGTGGACATACAAGTACTTGCCGGCTTCTGCCTTGAACTGCTGTCCCTGAATTTCTACAATTGCGTACATTTAAAATAGAAACTTTAACAATTATGTCCGTGAGGCGGACGCGCACCTGCGCTTCTCTTCTCTGAGCCTTTTCGGAATTAGCGCACAAAATTACTCTTTTATTTCGTAACCCGCAAATATTCCGACAATTATTTCTCTACATCCAAAATTTTTCCATCAATAAACGGGGCCGGCAGAAAAACCTGATTGAAAAAAAATCGTAGTGCCAGACATTCTCATGCCTGGCACCACTGGATTTCTATAAAAATGGGGAATGTTGAGTATTACTTAGTCTGGATTACAAGGAAATTCGATTTTTCCCAGAACTTCTTTGCATCCTTAATCTTTATCACCACTGTTCCGCCAACCGTCTCAATCGAGTATGATCCAGCTGGATGTGATGTCTTCAGCTCCGCCTTCTTGGCGTAAGTCTTCACTTCTGTGAGCTTGCGCTTGTCGGCTTTTGTGAAGTAAGAGCGGTCGAAATCGCCCTCCATGGTCTTTGTCTTGCCCAAGAATTTCTTTTCCAGAATCTTGTGTTCTTTAAGCTCCTTGTTGCTTCCGCAAACATAGTAGCAGATGTTGAGTTCGTCGGTGACCTTGTCGGCACGCTGTGTCTCTGCGTTGCGCTCCTCTGTCACGGTCGACACTTGTGTGTTCAAATCTTCCACATTCTTGTTCAAATCTGAGATTTTCACATTCGCATCTGCCAATGCTGCCTCAAGCTGCTGAATTTTTTGCGACTGCTCATCAATGAGTTGCTTCTGCGACTCTATGGTTTTCTGCAATTTTGCAGAATATCCGTTTGAGCTTTTCAACTTGCTCTCAAGTTCCTCCAGCGCCTGCTTGCGTGCGTCAAGCTCCTGACGGAGGGCGTTGATGTTGGCTATGATTTCCTGACGCTTGTCGGGAGTGTCCTTGAAATCGCCGCTCACAAGGATGTTTTCCATACGGTTCACCTCGAGAAGGTTCTGGCTGATGTCGCCAATAAGGTTCATCAAGCTGTCGCGCTGTCCCTCAACTTTCGAGATGTCGGGTTGCGTAGTGTCGGCAAGAGCGTCTTTTTGCTCTTTGTTGCCGTTGCATGCCACGAGCGCACCTGTAAGCGCAAGGGCGAGAATCATCATCTTCTTCATAGTAAATTCTGTTTTTTTTCGGTTTTAAAATGTGCGTACTTATCTCTTTTGCCGGCGCTTTTTTCTTCTTTCTTGCCCGACACTACTATAACAATCTCTCCTCGCGGTTCGTTCACGGAAAAATGTTCACAAAGTTCAGAAAGGGTGCCGCGGCAGGTCTCTTCGTGTAGTTTTGAGATTTCGCGGCTGACGCTTGCCTCTCGGTCCTGACCAAAGGCTTCTGCCAACTGTGTCAGGGTTTTAACCAAGCGGAGCGGCGATTCGTAGAACACGATTGTGCGAGGCTCTACGCTCAGTTCGGCAAGGCGTGTGGAACGGCCTTTTTTTTGTGGCAAAAATCCCTCAAAGCAAAATTTGTCGCATGGCAGGCCGCTGTCGACAAGCGCGGGAACAAAGGCTGTGGCGCCGGGAAGGCACTCCACTTTGACGCCCACACGACGGCATTCGCGCACAAGCATAAAACCGGGGTCGGAGATGGCCGGAGTGCCGGCATCCGACACAAGGGCTATGCGCTCTCCGCCTTTCAAACGCTGGGCTATGCCTGCCGCCGTCTCATGCTCGTTGAATTTATGATGGCTCTGCATACGCGTCTCGATGCCGAAATGCTTCATCAGCACTCCACTGGTGCGTGTGTCCTCGGCAAGAATAACGTCTACTTCCTTGAGCACGTTCACCGCTCTGACGGTCATATCGTCAAGGTTGCCTACCGGCGTCGGCACCACATAGAGTATGCCGGCTTCCGCTGTGGGTTTCTGTGCCATCGCTATAGAAAATGATTTTTTATTATCGCCATAAATTCTTTCACGTCGTCCGACTCGCGATCCCATCCAAGATCGCCATAGAAATAATCTTCCGCCTCGTCAAACGAATGCATTGCCTCCACCATATGGAGAGCGTCGGTCATCTCTGCGGCACTGTTACCGAAAAGTTCGCGGCGGAAACGGAATGTGTCGTTGAGCGAGAACGCTGATTTAAGGTCTTTCGAACGGCTGCGCTGCAGTTTTTCGTCAAGACGCAGAGGCTCGCTGTCGTCGGATGCCTTTTCATTCGCTTCCGGCTCTTCTTCTATATTATCCTCTGCCTCGACGTCTTCTGTTTCATCCGCAACGTTCGGTGTCTCCGCGTCGGGTTCTGCGGTGGGTTCTGCGGTGGGTTCTGCGGTGGGTTCATCGTCAAGCACGAGCTCGACCATAGGCTCCTGCTCATTGTCGTATTCGCCGTCGGCAACTTGCTCTGCCGTCACTTCCGCCACGTCTTCCTCCGGCTCTGGTTCCGGCTCTTCGCTTTCAGGCGCGTCCGCCACCGGCTCTTCGCTTCCGGCATCGGCCACGTCGTTCTCCACCATACAGGCGTCTTCCTGCGTTTCTTCGCCCTCATCGCCTTCTCTTTCACCAAGCAGCATCTGCAACCTGTCGAGCTTCTCTCCTATTGCCGTAAACACATATTCCGGAGTGTCGGCGCCACGATTGTCGGCGAGGAGCAGAAGTCCCTCGAGTTCGTAAGCCTCGGCAATCATTTTTCTTATGTCGGTTTTCATAATTGAGGAGTATTTTGTCGTTTGTCAATAGTGTCCTGATACGATTCAAACATTCCCACCATCAGCCGTTCTATCGATGATTTCAGTTGTTCGTAGGTGCAGTGGAAATTGTTTGTAAGCAGCACTACGGAGTAGCGCGGACGCTCGGCGGGGTAATAGCCTGCATAGCATCTCACGCCGGTCATGCTGCCCGACTTCAATGCAATGTTTCCCGACAGGCACGTGCCTTTTAGCAGGTTGCGCACCGTTCCGTCAACGCCGCATCGTGGCAGCAATGTCGGGAAAAGGTCGCCGGTCTGCCAGTCGAGTGCGGCCGAGCGCAGCACGCTTGCCAGAAACAGAGGTGTCATCCGGTTTGTGCGGCTCAATCCGCTGCCGTCATAGAGCGTCACCTTGTCCATGTTGATGCCCCATTGTTCTACTATCTTGGTCACTGCCTTCTCGCCATACTCACGCTGCGGATCGCCGTAGATGCTCTCGCCCAATTTGCGCTGCACCGACTCGGCATACATGTTGTCGCTGCGGAAAAGCAACGATTTCAGAATCTCTGGCAGCACCGGCGACTCGTACGACAGGATTTGCATGGCATCGCTGTCGCTTGCACTCACCTTCTTTCCTTCAACGGGAATGCCCTCGCTCTCGAGTGTCTCTCTCACATCGGCACACAAACCTACGGCTGGATGCGGCATCGTGGTGACCACTTCTATCGGCTCCTGCATGCGGCGCATAGCTCCGCTAAGCGTGATTCGGCTGTTGTTTTTCTTGCGTTGCACGACAGGGCTGAATCTGCCGCGATTCACCACCGTCATCCGGTTGTCTATCTGTATCGAACGCAGATGCGGCACGGTGTCGACCACAAGGGCGCGGCCGCTCGATGTGTCGATAATCAGCGAGAACAGATTGTCGTTGTAGTTTATCGAATGCACTCCCGCGCCATAGTCTTCCGTCACGTCGGCATCGAGCCAATCTTTGGGCACGGCGTTGTGCGGCTGTATCTTTTCCTCCGGGCGGACGTTGCCTTTGATAGCTTTTATGCCCCACAGTTTGATGTTTTCAACAGCGGCGGAGACAAAGGTTTCGCGGTCGGGGAAATGCTTGGAGTCAAGCGTCGGGTCAATGCCGCCCTCGATGACAATGTCGCCGTTGAGCGTTCCGTTTTTGTCGATAGTGCCTGTATATTTCAGACGCGTGCGGAAATGGAAGTTTTGGGTGAGTTGCTTCAACGCTGCCGACGATGTGACAATTTTCATCACCGACGCCGGTATCATTTGCCGCTCAAGATTGTAGGACGCAACTGGTGTGCCTGTGCGCAAATCCATCACACAGACGCCCACTGTGGCTCCTGTCATGGCACGGCTCGACACAAACTGCCTGATGGCTGAATCCATTTTCACAGAAAACGAGTCGACGGTGGTGTCGACAACGCTGTCTGACGCCGTCACGGCTTTCATCGGTTGTCTGTCGGCAAATCCGACAGACAGCAGTAAGATTATCAGAATGATATGCTTAATCCGCTTCATTTTTACTTTCTTTTCCCATTATTTTAACATTCAAAGTTAAACATAAATCCCATGAATTGGCGGTGTGTGTAAACATCTTTTACCGAATTAACAATGTTTAACCACGCATCGTTTCTTTTCCATAATGCCTGCGCACCAACAGAAAGACGCCGGCTCCATAACGGAGTCGGCGTCTTCTTGCTGTATTCCTATGCGGCGCGATGGCTATTCGAGCACCAAAGTGGCGCGTGCGGGAAACGACATGTGCGGCGCGACGGTCACGGCATCGCCGGTAATCACGTCGCGGAAAGTGTCGCCGGGACACATGATTTCAGCATATCGACTCATGTCAACATCGGTGAGAGGCTCATCGGTGCCGTTCATCAGCACGATGAAGCGGCGGTCACCGTTGGTGCGCTCATAGACGTAGAGCTGGTTGGACGGCATGAAATGACGCAATGTGCCTGCCGACACGGCTTTGTTGCCTTGGCGCCAATGGAGCAGACGGCTCATGAAGTTGAACGCGTCGCGCTGGAGCGGCGTGCGTCCGTCGGCGGTAAACACCGACACGCTGTCGCCTGGGAATCCGCCTGGCATGTCGAGGCGCACATAGCCGTCGGTCACAGCCTTGCTGCCGTGCATCAGCACTTCTGTGCCATAGTATATCTGCGGAATGCCACGGGTGGTCAGAAGGAATGCCTGCGCCTGTTTCCAGCGGGCAAGGTCAGACGGCTCCTCTAAGAGGAAACGGTCTGTATCGTGGTTGTCGTAGAACGTCAGCAACCTGCTGCAGTCGGCATAAAGCATGTCGAGCGCAAGGTGGTTAAACAGGCGGTTGAGTCCGTCGCTTCCTGATTTTGTGTGTTCGCCAAACGCTTGCTGCGCCATCAGACACAACGGGAAATCCATCACCGTTGGCAATTCTGTATTGACTGGGTTCAACTTGTTGCCGCGTTGCATATACGCAATGCTCGCCTCGTTTTCAAGCCAGCTTTCGCCAACGATGTTGAACCGCGGATACTCGCGTGCCACGGCGCGGTTCCAACGCGCCATAGCCTCCATGTCGGCATACGGATAGGTGTCCATGCGGATGCCGTTGATTCCGGCATACTCAATCCACCAGATGGAGTTTTGGATAAGATATGTCATCAAGTGGGGGTTGCGCTGATTGAGGTCGGGCATGCCCGACACAAACCATCCGTCGACGGTGTGCTTGAAGTCGTATTGGCTCACATACGGATCATGCACCGTGTTAAGCCGGAAGTTGGTGAGCAGCAACGAGTCGACGGCGGCATTTCTCTTGCCTGTCAAATTTGCCTGCTGCACGCTTCTGATGCCGTCGGCTGTCGGCTGGGCATTAAGCCAGTCGTGGCTTGGAAGGTCGTAGAGCCACGGATGGTAGAGTCCGCAGTGGTTGAAAATCATGTCCATAACCACCTTGATACCGCGGCTGTGGCATTCTGAAATCAAGCGGCGGTAGTCGTCGTTGCTTCCGAAGCGCGGATCCACACGGTAATAGTCGGTGGTGGCATAACCGTGATAGCAGCCACCGGGCATATCGTTCTCAAGCACAGGAGTGAGCCACACTGCCGTGACGCCCAGCTCCTCAAGATAGTCGAGATGGTCGGAGATGCCCTTCAGCGTGCCGCCGTGGCGCGCGCCCGGGTTCGTCCGGTCTATGCGGTAGTCGAAATTGGTAGACTGATGCTTCACGTCGCCGCCGTCGGCAAAGCGGTCGGGCATCATCAGATAAAGCACGTCGGAAGAGTCGAAACCCTCGTGACTTGCGCCGTCGCCCTGACGGGCAAGCAGTTCATATTGCTTCTTGATTTTGCGCTTGCCGCTGGCAAACGTGATGTCGACAGTTCCAGGTTTTGCGTCGCAGCCGATGGTGAGATACAGAAACTGATAATTCGGGCTGTCGAGACGCGCCACGGAGTCAAGTTTCACGCCAGGGCAGTCGACCGACGGCACAGCGTCGCGTATGCCCTCGCCCGTAACCATTATCTGCAGCTGCTGGTTTTCCATCCCTGTCCACCACATCGGTGGGTCCATACGGTCGACAGCAGTTTTTGCGTTGGTTGTCATTGCTCCGGCCAAAAGAAGTCCGGCAACAAGAAAGATTTTTTTCATCATAGGTAATTGAGTTTTTGTTTTTCCGCCATAAATTTACGACTTATTTGCCATGTAAATCACATTTTTGTGCATTTTTATGCCCTATTTGCAACTTTTTGGCTTTACGGTTGCGTCTGTAGCAACCGAGCGAGGTGGTCTACAACTCTGGGAACAGCGAGGGCTCGGCGAGCAGGCGGAAGGTGTGGCGGTGGTAGGGGGTGGCACCGAAACGCGCAATGGCTTCGCGATGGGCTTTCGTGGGATAACCTTTGTTCACGTTCCAGCCGTATTGCGGAAATTCCTCGTGGATGCGTTTCATAAACTCATCGCGGTGGGTCTTTGCAAGAATCGACGCGGCGGCGATGCTCATCATCTTGCCATCGCCTTTCACAATGCATTGGTGGCTGATGCCGTCGTAGGGACGGAAACGGTTGCCGTCGATAAGCAGAAAGTCGGGACGCACCGACAAGCCGTCCACGGCGCGGTGCATGGCGAGAAACGAAGCCTGAAGAATGTTGATATGGTCAATCTCATCGTTGTCAACGATGCCCACAGCCCAAGCCAGGGCGTCGCGCTCTATCACGGGACGCAGTGCGTCGCGGGCATGCTCGGAAAGCTTCTTTGAGTCGTTGAGAAGGTCGTTGGTGTAGCCGTCGGGCAGAATCACCGCCGCAGCAAACACCGGTCCGGCAAGGCATCCGCGCCCAGCCTCGTCGCATCCTGCCTCGAGGCGTCCCGGTTCAAGATACGGCAACAACATCAGTGGTGGCGTTTGATTATGTAGTCGAACAGCGACAGGAATGCCCGCTTGGCTTCGTTGTCGGGATATGGCTCAAGGATGCTGCGTGCCTCGGCGCGCAGACGCTCCATCGTGGCATAGGCATATTCGATTCCGCCCTCTGCCTTGGCAAAGTCTATCAGCGTCTCTATCTGTTCGGTGGTAAGCGAGTCGGAGTCGGCAAGGCGGCGCATCTCTCCGTGGCGCGGCGACTCGGTGCGCGACAATGCGTAAATCAGCGGCAGCGTCACCTTTCCCTCGCGCAGATCGTTGCCCGTGGGCTTGCCTATGGCATCATCCTTGAAATAGTCGAAGATGTCGTCCTTGATCTGGAACGACAGTCCCAGCAGCTCCACAAACTTCGACAGGTTGGCGATGTCGGTGTCGGAGGCTCCCACGGAGTATCCTCCCACCTTCACACAACTCTGGAACAGCGATGCCGTCTTCTTGTTTATGATGCTGAAATAAGTCTGCTCGTCAATTGAATGATGCTTGGCAACGTCGATTTGGTCAATCTCGCCGGTCGACAGCTCCTTGCCGAGATCGGAAATGGTGCTTATCACACGGAAATCGTTGGTGCGGATGGCACAGGCAAGGGCGTTGCTGACAAAGAAATCGCCGACAAGCACGGCGATATGGTTGTCCCACGTGTTGTTGATGGTGTCGTGGCCGCGACGCTGCTTGGTCTCGTCGATAACGTCATCGTGTATCAGAGAGGCATTGTGGAGCAATTCCACCGACGCCGCGCCGCAGAGCACACCGTCCGACACCTCGGCGCCGAAAAACTTGGCGCTGAGCACAACGATTATCGGGCGTATCTGCTTGCCTTTTGTTTCCAAATACTTGTCTACAATTTTATTGAGCAGCGGACTATTGCTTGAGAGCGACTGCTTTATTATCTTCTGCAGCCGCTCCAAATCGGATGATATCAGGTCTCTTATTTCATCAAAATTCGTCATAAAACGATTTTTAAGACACAAAAGTAATCATTTATTCTGCGAAAATTGTAATTTCACAGTGAATTAATGCCGAATCATTGATTTTTTTATATTAATTAGTACTATTCACCTACAATATATGGAACAGAAAAAATTATTTTTGCTCGATGCCTATGCCTTGATTTTCCGGGCATACCACGCAATGAAATACTCTCCTCGATTCACGTCGGGGGGAATGAACACTTCCGCCATCTTCGGCTTTGTAAACACGCTCGAGGAGGTGCTGCGCAAGGAGAACCCGACGCATATCGCCGTGTGTTTCGACCCTGCGGGAAAAACGTTCCGCCACGAGATGTTTGCCGACTACAAAGCTGGTCGCGAGGCTACGCCTGAGGATATCAAGGTGGCTGTTCCATACATCAAAGACATTATACGGGCTTACGGAATCCCTGTGGTGGAAAAAGAGGGATATGAGGCTGACGACGTGATAGGCACGCTCGCCACGATGAGCCGCAGCCGCGGTTTCTCCACGTTCATCATGTCGCCCGACAAGGACCTCAGCCAACTTGTCGACCCGTCTGTGAAAATCTACCGTCCGGGCTACAAGGGACAGCCGGCGGAGGTGCGCGGCGAGAAGGAGGTGTGCGACGTGTTCGGCATCAACCGCCCGATACAGGTGATCGACATTCTGGCGCTCATGGGCGACAAGGTGGACAACATTGTCGGATGCCCGGGCGTCGGTGAGAAAACGGCGTCGAAACTGATTCTGGAGTTCGACAGCGTGGAGAATCTTATCGCCAACACCGACAAGCTGAAAGGCGCGCTGAAAACCAAAGTCGAATCAAACGTGGACAACATTCTGTTCTCAAAAAAACTCGCCACGATATGCACCGAAGTGCCGATTGAATTCGACGAGGAGGCTTACAGCCGCCACCCTGTCGACGAAGCCGCCATCCGCGACATCTTCGGCAAACTGGAGTTCCGCTCGTTGCTGTCGCGCGTACTCGGCGACAAGGCGGAAACAAAGCCTGCCCCGAAAACCAAGCCAGCTTCCGGTGAGCTTTCGCTCTTCGGCGACGACATGACTGACGCGGCAGCCGCAGAGGCGGAGCCTGCGCCAACCGAGCATACCTGCAAAACGATCATCGCAACCGATGCCAACATCGACGAGCTTGTCGACAAGGCTTTGTCGCAAAAGACGATAGGAATCCACATGGTATGCACCGCACCAAACGCGATGGATGCCGGCATTGCCGGCATTGCTGTGGCGTTGAGTCCCGACGAGGCTTTCTATATCGAAGCAACCGAGGAATCGGTGTTCGACATCATACGCATACTCAAATCGGAAACGGTGGAGAAAGTGGGCATAAACCTGAAATTCGACATGGTGGTGACGCTCAACACTGCCGAAAAATTAGCGGCACCCTACTATGATGTCGCCATCGCGCACTATCTACTGCAACCGGAGATGAGCCATTCAATAAACCGGCTGGCGGAGATATATCTGAAAAAAATTCTGCCCGACTATCAGCTGCCCGCCACGGCAAAGGCCAACAAGTTCAACCCGGCGCTCTCGCTTGAAATCGAGGATATAGCCAAGGTGGCTTGCGCACGTGCCGCGGCATGCCTCGAGCTGAAGCCTGTGTTTGACAAGAAACTCGAGGAGGAGAAAATGGCGCATCTGCTCCACGACATCGAGCTGCCGCTCGTCGAGGTGCTCGCCGACATGGAGCACACTGGCGTGCGCATCGACACCGATGCCCTTGCCGCCTACTCCAAAGCCCTGACTCAGCGTCTTGCCGACATCGAGCGGGTATGCATCGACCTTGCGGGAATACAGTTCAACGTGGGCTCGCCGGCACAGGTGGGCGAAGTGCTGTTCGACAGGCTGAAAATCGATGAAAAAGCGAAAAAAACGAAAACCGGGCAATACTCCACCACGGAGGAGGTGCTTGAAAAGCTGTCGGGAAAACACCCCATCGTGGGCAAGATCCTGGAGTTCCGAAAGATAAAGAAGCTTCTGTCAACCTACATCAATGCTCTCCCCGAACTTATAAACCCTCACACGGGAAAAATCCACACCACCTACAATCAGACTGTCACGGCCACTGGACGCCTGTCGTCGACAAACCCGAACCTGCAGAACATCCCTATCAGAAACGACGACGGACGGGAAATCCGCAAAGCATTCATCCCCGACGACGGACACTCGTTCTTCTCTGCCGACTATTCGCAGATTGAGCTGCGCATCGTGGCAAACATCAGCAAGGACGAGGCGCTCGTGGAGGCTTTCCTTGCCGGCGAGGACATCCACCGTGCCACTGCCGCCAAAATTTTCCACGAACGCACCGAAGACGTGACCGACGACCAGCGACGGAAAGCAAAAACCGCAAACTTCGGTATGATTTACGGCATTTCGGCATTCGGACTGTCAGAGCGACTGCAAATACCTCGTAGCGAGGCCAAGCAACTGATTGAAGGCTACTTCAAGACATTCCCCGGCGTGCGTCGGTTTATGGACCAGAGCATCGAGATGGCGAAAGAGAAAGGCTTTGTGACAACCCTGTTCGGACGGCGCCGTATGCTTCCCGACATAACATCGCGAAACGCCGTGGTGCGCGGATATGCCGAGCGAAACGCAATCAACGCTCCAATACAGGGAACTGCTGCCGACATCATCAAAATCGCGATGAACCGCATTTACCGTCGGTTTGACCGCGAGGGAATACGGTCGAAGATGCTGCTGCAGGTGCACGATGAGTTGAACTTCGACGTCGTTCCTGGCGAAGAGGATGCCGTGGCCCGCATCGTAAAAGAAGAGATGGAGGCGGCGTTCTACGGAACTGTACCTCTCGTTGCCGACTGCGGCTCAGGTGCAAACTGGCTTGAAGCGCATTGACAAACACCGACGTAAACGCGTATTTAAATAAAAATTTTGCCCTGCAACAAAAAAATATCCGCAAAAACATTGCAATATTCAGAAAAGTGAGTACCTTTGCATTCGATTTTCGGACTCGGGGTGTAGCACAGTTGGTTAGCGCGCCACGTTCGGGACGTGGAGGTCGGAAGTTCGAGTCTTCTCACCCCGACTATCAAAGGTTCAAATGATTACAACTCAATCATTTGAACCTTATTTTTTCAACAACCGCAAGAAACATTTATGATTACAGTTGATGGACTGACCGTCGAGTTTGGCGGAACCACCCTATTCAAAGATATTTCCTTTCAGATAAACGAGAAGGACCGCATAGCCCTTATGGGCAAGAATGGCGCAGGAAAGAGCACTCTGCTCAAGATAATCGCTGGCGTGCGGACCGCCACACGCGGTTCTGTTTCCGCGCCTAAAGATTGCGTAATCGCCTATCTTCCCCAACATTTGATGACCGAGGACGGCCGCACCGTGTTTGAGGAGACATGCCAGGCTTTCGCTCATCTGCACCAAATCCAGGCGGAGATAGACCGCATCAACAATGAGCTTATGACACGCACCGACTATGACAGCGATGAATACATGCAGCTCATCGAGAATGTGTCAACGCTTTCTGAGAAGTTCTACGCAATCGACATGACTCATTTCGAGGAGGATGTTGAGAAAACGCTTCTCGGTCTGGGCTTCGAGCGCGAGGACTTCAACCGCCCAACCAGCGAGTTTTCGGGCGGATGGCGCATGCGCATCGAGCTTGCGAAGCTGCTGCTCAAGTCGCCCGACGTGCTGCTTCTCGACGAGCCTACAAACCACCTCGACATCGAGTCGATCGGATGGCTTGAGGACTTTATCTGCAACAGTTCAAAAGCCGTGGTGGTGATAAGCCACGACCGCAAGTTTGTCGACGACATAACCACTCGCACCATCGAGGTGACAATGGGACGGATATACGACTACAAGGCAACTTACAGCCAATATCTGGAGTTGCGCAAGGAGCGTCGCGAACAGCAGATGAAACAATATGAGGAGCAGCAGAAGATGATTGCCGACACAAAGGAATTCATCGAGCGTTTCAAAGGCACGTATTCCAAGACTCTGCAGGTGCAGAGCCGCGTAAAGATGCTTGAGAAGCTGCAACTTATAGAGGTGGACGAGGAAGACACAAGCCGACTCCGGCTGAAGTTTCCTCCGAGTCCGCGCAGCGGTGCCTACCCTGTGCAAATGAGCGATGTGGCAATGTCGTTCGACGGCAAGAATGTTTTCAGCGGTGTCAACCTTACCGTCGAACGCGGCGACAAGATTGCCTTCGTGGGGCGAAACGGCGAAGGAAAGTCGACTCTCGTGAAATGCATTATGGGGCAACTGCAAAACGAAGGAAAACTCGAACTCGGACACAACGTGCAGATTGGCTACTTCGCACAAAACCAAGCTTCGCTGCTCGACGGCGAGCTAACGGTGTTCCAGACCATCGACGACGTGGCTAAAGGCGATGTGCGCAACAAGATTCGCGACCTTCTCGGCGCATTTATGTTCGGAGGAGAGGAGTCGACAAAGAAAGTGAAGGTGCTGTCCGGTGGCGAACGCACTCGCCTTGCCATACTCAAACTCCTGTTGGAACCCGTCAACCTGCTTATCCTTGACGAGCCGACCAACCACCTTGACCTCAAGACAAAGGACGTGCTCAAGCAAGCCCTGCTGGACTTCGATGGCACGCTCATCGTGGTGAGTCACGACCGCGACTTCCTCGACGGACTTGTCAGCAAGGTATACGAATTCGGCCACGGCCGCGTACGCGAGCACTTGTGCGGCATTTACGAGTTCCTTGAGTCAAAGAAGATGGAAAGCCTTCAGGAGCTCGAAAGAAACCGCGTGAAGCCGGGAAAGGCTTAACACAAAAACAACTCGTTCTTTTTCCGATCACGGCAGAGCGGCTCAAGGCGGGCTGCCAACACTTTCAGAGACTCGCCGATGCCCCTCGCATGCGACGGGCAGACCGACACGCACCGCATACAGCCGATGCAGAGCTGGTTGTTGTTGTCTTTTGGATTGTCGGCAGATATTGCACCTGTCGGGCATTGGCTCGCGCAGACACCGCATTCCGTACAGTCTTGGTTTGCCACAGGAAAAGGTCCGCTGCAGCCTTGCTTGTACGGGCGGTTGCCTGGCAATGCGAGACGGCCAAACGGTTTGCCGCCTTGCACCCTCTCAAGAATGGCTCTGCCAAAGGATGCCAGCTCTCCGGCATCGGCAGCGTCAGGCCTGCCGGCGCCGTACATACGGCAAATGCTGTGCTCTGCGTTGGCGGCAACGGCTGCTACAACGTTGAATCCCTGCGCTGTCGCCACATCCTGCATTTCAACCAAAGCATCCTCGTAGGCTCTGTTGCCGTAAACGGCGACAATCACACAGGTGGCGCCGTTTGACTCAACGGCATTCAGTCTTTCCACAGCCAATGCCGGCACGCGCCCGGCATATACCGGCATCGAGACAACCACCAAGTCGCCGGCTGCTATACTTGGCAAGCACAGCTCTTCTTCTTTTACACAAAGTTCTGTAAGTATGCTTTTTGCCTCAATGCCGCTGCACAGCAGTTCGCTGACGCGGCGTGTGCCTCCAGTGGGACTGAACGCAATCTGATGTATGGTCATAATATCTTCGTTTTGTTTTTGTTTTCTATTTCAAGCAACATTCTTTTTGCCTCCAATCCTCCGGCAAAGCCGGTCAGGGAATGGTTGCTGCCCACGACGCGATGGCATGGAATAAAAATTGCTATGCCGTTTGCCCCTACGGCTTGCGCCACGGCTCTGACGCCTTCAGGATTGCCAACTCTCAGGGCAATATCTTTGTAGCTCACAGTCTCTCCGTATGGTATGCCGAGCAATGCTTCCCACACTTGCTGTTGGAAATCCGTTCCCACAAGACGCAGCGGGATGTCGAAAGCCTTGCGGCGGCATGCGAAGTAGTCTTCAAGTTGTTTCTTCGCTTGCTCGAGCACGGCGGATGTCTCAACCAGAAATTCCGCATTCAGCCGGCGCGCAAGCCGGCGCTTGTTGCGGCAGGCGCATGGCATCCCGTTCCAGTCGCACAGACACAAAGCCTCTCCCACAGACGCCAAGACCATCTCTCCGCACGGCGAGTCGTAATATTGTACACGTACCGGTTGCCTACCTCTCATCTTCGCCACATCACCTGCTTATTGCTGCATTTTTACTGTAATTCCGCATCACTTCTCATACAATTCAATAGGCAACCCGTCAGGATCGCTGAAAAACACAAACCGTTTGCCGGTATATTCATCCGTGCGTATCGGCTCGCAGGCTACGCCTTTTCCCTCAACCTCGCCTACAGCTGCGGCAACGTCGTCGACCTCGAAGGCAAGATGGCGCAGACCGGCGGCTTCCGGACGGGAAGGACGCGCTGGAGGATTCGGAAAAGAGAACAGCTCCACAACATTCGTTCCGCCGAGCCAGCAGTCTGCCTCCCAGGAGTCGCGCTCCTTACGATAGTGCTCGCTCACAATCTTCAAACCGAGCACGTCTACATAGAAACGCTTCGACCGCTCATAGTCGGAGCAAATCACTGCCACATGGTGTATTTTGTTCAGTTTCATATTATCAGTAGTTTTAATAACATTTTCCCACACAATGATTCACATATAAAAGAGTCGCCACCACAATCTGCAACAGCAGAATTGCCGGGACACCATACCGAAACTTCCTGTGCCTTGTCTTGTGATGCCACACCTTCATGCCGAGCCACGCTCCGACGCTTCCGCCCACAACCGCCAGCATCAGCAACGTTGCCTCCGGTATGCGCCATTTGGCGTTTCGTGCCCTATATTTGTCTATGCCATACATGATGAATGCAACTGCATTCACAACGGTAAGACAGCATCCGACAAGGCCTTGCGTTATATCCATATCCGAATCCTTTAACGACGGCAAAGTTAACGCAAATCAAACACAATAAAAATAATATCTCCGATTATCCTCTAAAACACCCGAAGGACTGTTGTAGAAAGATGCCGCGCGTAGGAAAAACCGCCGAAGAGCGGTTGTAGAGAGATGCTGCGGGAAGGGAAAACCGCCGAAGAGCGGTTTCACATGTTAGCACGGGGTTGGCTTGCCTACCCCG
>OGLB01000077.1_pt1 | contig 62007 bp, 55 predicted proteins | sample 1572551 | NCBI WGS metagenome assembly OGLB01 (sample SAMEA2582003, study PRJEB24529) | metagenome | biome: Human gut stool | place: China | collected 2011
CTCCTCCAGGCACTTCCACTACATTATGACCTGCTCGGTGCCACCGCTCCTTTTCACTATGACGTTAACCTCCCCTCCTTGACACCACGCTTTTGTCTACATTCTACGCAAACGGCAACTTTTATAACCAGTGTAAAAATAACGTGCCGCAATAGTCATACCTATTAATGGTAAAAAGCTGTCACAATTCATAAAAAACCTTAATATACGCCACCCTAAACATAACCAGCGTTAATGTAAGGTTTTTGTGTGGACTGGCTTCTTGATGTTTTTGCAACCTGGCTCTACGGCTTAAAAGTAATCGCGATAACGTTAGCGGTCATCATGTTCATCAGCGGGCTGGACGATTTTTTTATTGATGTCGTCTACTGGGTACGCCGCATTAAACGCAAGTTGAGTGTTTATCGCCGCTACCCGCGAATGAGTTACCGCGAACTGTATAAACCAGATGAAAAACCGTTAGCGATTATGGTTCCGGCGTGGAATGAAACGGGCGTCATCGGCAATATGGCCGAGCTGGCGGCGACCACGCTCGACTACGAAAACTATCATATCTTTGTTGGCACCTACCCCAACGACCCCGATACTCAACGTGATGTTGACGAAGTGTGCGCTCGCTTTCCGAACGTGCATAAGGTAGTCTGCGCGCGTCCTGGTCCCACCAGCAAAGCCGACTGTCTGAACAACGTGCTGGACGCCATCACCCAGTTTGAACGTAGCGCCAATTTCGCTTTTGCTGGTTTTATTCTGCATGACGCCGAAGATGTGATTTCACCGATGGAATTGCGTCTGTTCAACTATCTGGTCGAGCGTAAAGATCTGATTCAGATCCCGGTGTATCCGTTCGAACGCGAATGGACGCACTTCACCAGCATGACTTACATTGATGAGTTTTCAGAGCTGCATGGCAAAGATGTTCCGGTGCGTGAAGCCCTCGCCGGACAAGTGCCCAGCGCAGGCGTCGGCACCTGTTTCAGCCGCCGCGCCGTGACCGCTCTGTTAGCTGACGGTGACGGTATTGCTTTCGACGTGCAGAGTCTGACTGAAGATTACGACATTGGTTTCCGCCTGAAAGAGAAAGGTATGACGGAAATTTTTGTCCGTTTTCCGGTGGTGGACGAAGCCAAAGAACGCGAGCAGCGCAAATTTTTACAGCACGCACGGACGTCAAACATGATCTGCGTGCGCGAATATTTCCCCGATACCTTTTCGACTGCAGTTCGACAAAAATCTCGCTGGATCATCGGCATTGTTTTCCAGGGCTTTAAAACCCACAAATGGACCTCCAGCCTGACGCTGAACTACTTTCTCTGGCGCGACCGCAAAGGGGCAATCAGTAACTTTGTCAGCTTCCTCGCGATGCTGGTGATGCTCCAGCTTTTGCTGTTGCTGGCGTATGAAAGTTTGTGGCCCAATGCCTGGCATTTCCTTTCTATTTTTAGCGGCAGCGCATGGTTAATGACCCTGCTGTGGCTAAACTTTGGCTTGATGGTTAACCGCATCGTGCAGCGGGTGATTTTCGTCACTGGCTACTACGGTCTGACGCAGGGGCTGCTATCTGTCCTGCGTCTTTTCTGGGGCAACCTGATTAACTTCATGGCCAACTGGCGCGCGCTAAAACAGGTACTTCAACACGGCGATCCACGTCGCGTCGCGTGGGATAAAACAACGCATGACTTCCCCAGCGTGACTGGCGATACCCGCTCGTTGCGCCCGTTAGGCCAAATTCTGCTGGAAAATCAGGTCATCACTGAAGAACAACTCGATACAGCACTGCGTAATCGCGTCGAAGGTCTACGCCTGGGCGGTTCAATGCTGATGCAGGGGCTGATTAGCGCCGAGCAGCTGGCACAGGCGCTGGCAGAGCAAAACGGCGTGGCGTGGGAATCCATCGATGCCTGGCAGATCCCGTCCTCGCTGATTGCCGAAATGCCAGCCTCCGTAGCGCTGCATTATGCAGTACTGCCGCTGCGTCTGGAAAATGATGAGTTAATTGTCGGCAGTGAAGATGGTATTGACCCGGTTTCGCTGGCGGCCCTGACGCGTAAAGTCGGACGCAAAGTGCGTTACGTCATTGTTCTGCGGGGACAAATTGTCACGGGGTTACGTCACTGGTATGCACGCCGACGCGGTCACGATCCGCGGGCAATGTTGTACAATGCGGTTCAGCATCAGTGGCTCACGGAACAGCAGACCGGTGAAATCTGGCGGCAATATGTGCCGCATCAGTTCCTGTTCGCCGAAATACTGACCACGCTCGGTCATATTAATCGTTCAGCAATTAACGTGTTGTTATTGCGCCATGAACGCAGTTCTCTGCCGCTCGGCAAGTTTTTGGTCACCGAAGGCGTTATCAGCCAGGAAACGTTGGATCGCGTCCTGACAATTCAACGCGAATTACAAGTTTCGATGCAATCACTATTACTCAAAGCAGGTTTAAACACAGAACAGGTTGCGCAACTGGAGTCCGAAAATGAAGGAGAATAACCTTAATCGCGTCATCGGATGGTCTGGTTTACTGCTGACGTCTTTATTGAGTACCAGCGCACTCGCAGACAATATCGGCACCAGCGCAGAAGAGCTGGGGCTGAGCGATTATCGCCATTTTGTTATTTATCCCCGTCTCGATAAGGCGCTGAAGGCACAGAAAAATAACGACGAAGCAACCGCCATCCGCGAATTTGAATATATACACCAGCAGGTGCCGGATAATATTCCGCTGACTTTATACCTTGCGGAAGCCTATCGCCATTTTGGTCATGATGACCGGGCGCGGCTGTTGCTTGAGGATCAACTGAAACGTCACCCAGGAGATGCCCGACTTGAGCGCAGTCTGGCGGCTATTCCGGTTGAAGTGAAAAGCGTTACGACTGTTGAAGAACTGCTTGCCCAGCAAAAAGCGTGCGACGCTGCGCCGACCCTGCGTTGTCGCAGTGAAGTCGGGCAGAATGCCCTGCGGCTGGCACAATTACCTGTCGCCAGAGCGCAACTGAACGATGCGACGTTTGCTGCATCGCCAGAAGGAAAAACGCTGCGAACCGATCTGCTGCAACGGGCAATCTACCTGAAACAATGGTCCCAGGCAGATACGCTATACAATGAAGCACGCCAGCAGAACACATTAAGCGCGGCAGAACGCCGTCAGTGGTTTGACGTGCTTCTTGCCGGGCAGCTGGACGATCGGATCCTGGCACTGCAATCACAGGGGATCTTCACCGATCCTCAGTCATATATTACTTACGCGACCGCGCTGGCTTATCGTGGCGAAAAAGCACGCCTCCAGCATTATCTCAATGAAAATAAGCCGCTGTTTACCACGGACGCACAAGAGAAAAGTTGGCTCTATCTGTTATCTAAATACAGCGCCAACCCCGTTCAGGCATTGGCGAATTATACGGTGCAGTTTGCCGATAACCGCCAGTATGTTGTTGGCGCGACGCTACCGGTGCTGTTAAAAGAAGGTCAGTACGACGCAGCGCAAAAACTGCTCGCCACCCTCCCCGCCAATGAAATGCTTGAGGAGCGTTATGCTGTCAGCGTGGCGACCCGTAACAAGGCTGAATCTCTGCGTCTGGCACGATTGCTGTATCAGCAAGAACCGGCAAATCTTACCCGCCTGGATCAACTGACCTGGCAACTGATGCAGAACGAGCAGTCACGCGAAGCTGCCGATTTATTGCTGCAACGCTATCCTTTCCAGGGCGATGCGCGTGTCAGCCAGACTTTAATGGCGCGACTGGCGTCTCTGCTGGAAAGTCATCCTTACCTGGCAACGCCGGCGAAGGTGGCGATTTTATCGAAACCCTTACCGCTGGCGGAGCAACGTCAGTGGCAAAGTCAGTTGCCGGGTATTGCAGATAATTGCCCGGCAATAGTTCGCTTGCTGGGCGATATGTCGCCTTCCTACGATGCTGCCGCCTGGAACCGTCTGGCAAAGTGTTATCGGGACACGCTACCCGGTGTGGCGCTGTATGCATGGCTTCAGGCCGAACAACGACAACCGAACGCCTGGCAACATCGTGCGGTAGCCTATCAGGCGTATCAGGTTGAGGACTACGCCACCGCACTGGCGGCCTGGCAGAAAATCAGTCTTCACGACATGAGCAATGAGGATCTGCTTGCTGCTGCCAATACCGCCCAGGCGGCAGGAAATGGTGCAGCTCGCGATCGCTGGCTACAACAGGCAGAACAACGTGGACTGGGAAACAATGCCCTCTACTGGTGGCTGCATGCGCAACGTTACATTCCTGGTCAGCCGGAACTCGCACTGAGCGATCTCACGCGCTCAATCAATATTGCGCCTTCTGCCAACGCTTACGTTGCGCGGGCGACAATTTATCGCCAACGTCATAATGTCCCGGCGGCGGTGAGTGATTTGCGCGCCGCGCTGGAACTGGAACCGAATAATAGCAACATCCAGGCAGCGCTTGGTTACGCCTTGTGGGATAGCGGTGATATCGCACAGTCGCGGGAAATGCTCGAACAGGCGCATAAAGGGCTTCCGGACGATCCGGCACTGATCCGACAACTGGCCTATGTGAACCAGCGTCTGGATGACATGCCTGCGACGCAGCATTACGCCCGGCTGGTGATTGATGACATTGATAATCAGGCGCTGATAACCCCACTGACCCCAGAGCAAAATCAGCAACGCTTCAATTTCCGCCGTTTGCATGAGGAGGTCGGTCGCCGCTGGACGTTCAGTTTCGATTCTTCTATCGGCTTGCGTTCCGGGGCAATGAGCACCGCTAACAATAATGTCGGCGGCGCAGCGCCAGGGAAAAGCTATCGTAGCTACGGGCAACTGGAAGCCGAGTACCGCATCGGACGCAATATGCTGCTGGAAGGCGACCTGCTCTCAGTTTATAGCCGCGTCTTTGCCGATACCGGAGAAAACGGGGTGATGATGCCGGTGAAAAATCCGATGTCCGGCACCGGTCTGCGCTGGAAGCCGCTGCGCGATCAGATCTTTTTCCTCGCCGTCGAACAGCAGTTGCCGCTGAACGGGCAAAATGGCGCATCCGATACCATGCTGCGCGCCAGCGCCTCATTCTTTAATGGCGGCAAATACAGCGACGAATGGCACCCGAACGGTTCAGGCTGGTTTGCCCAAAACCTGTACCTCGATGCGGCGCAATATATCCGCCAGGATATTCAGGCGTGGACGGCAGATTATCGCGTCAGCTGGCATCAGAAGGTAGCTAACGGACAGACTATTGAGCCTTACGCTCACGTTCAGGACAACGGCTATCGTGATAAAGGCACTCAGGGCGCGCAGCTTGGCGGAGTCGGGGTCCGCTGGAATATCTGGACCGGCGAGACGCACTACGACGCCTGGCCGCACAAAGTCAGTCTCGGCGTCGAGTATCAACATACCTTTAAGGCGATTAATCAACGTAACGGAGAGCGCAACAACGCGTTTCTCACCATTGGAGTGCACTGGTAAATGCGTAAGTTCATTTTCGTATTGCTGACACTGCTTTTGGTCAGCCCTTTTTCCTTTGCGATGAAAGGTATTATCTGGCAACCACAAAACCGAGATAGTCAGGTTACCGATACCCAGTGGCAGGGGCTGATGAGTCAGTTACGTTTGCAAGGCTTCGATACCCTGGTTTTGCAATGGACCCGTTACGGCGATGCATTCACCCAGCCAGAACAGCGCGCTTTATTGTTTAAGCGTGCCGCAGCTGCGCAACAGGCTGGCCTGAAGCTGATTGTCGGGCTGAACGCCGATCCGGAATTTTTTATGCACCAGAAACAGTCGTCCGCAGCGCTGGAAAGCTATCTTAATCGCCTGCTGGCTGCCGATCTCCAGCAAGCCAGATTATGGAGCGCCGCGCCTGGCGTAACGCCGGATGGCTGGTACATCAGCGCGGAAATTGACGACCTGAACTGGCGCAGCGAAGCTGCCCGTCAGCCTTTGCTAACATGGTTAAACAACGCGCAGCGGCTGATTAGCGATGTTTCAGCAAAACCGGTTTATATCAGTAGTTTTTTCGCCGGAAACATGTCGCCCGATGGCTATCGCCAACTGCTGGAACAAGTTAAAGCAACTGGCGTTAATGTCTGGGTACAGGATGGCAGCGGCGTGGATAAACTTACCGCTGAACAGCGTGAACGTTATCTACAGGCCAGCGCCGATTGCCAAAGTCCCGCCCCTGCCAGCGGCATTGTTTATGAACTGTTTGTCGCCGGCAAAGGCAAAACCTTTACAGCGAAACCGAAACCGGATGCAGAGATCGCCTCGCTGTTAGCGAAACGTTCCTCTTGCGGTAAAGACACTCTCTATTTCTCTCTGCGCTATTTGCCCGTCGCGCACGGCATTCTCGAGTATTAAATCTCCTCCAGGTAAGTCGGGTACGACCTGGCTTACCTCTTTCGCTCTCGTCAGAATTCCATCAAGATTAATTGCTAAAAAGCGTGCTAAAGAAAGAAGATCGTTATCGGCGAACGGGCCGATCACTCATGCAGGAAGCATAGATCCTTTGAGCGGAGTTTCTGATATCTGAGGAGTGCGAAATGCAATTGAGCAGCAGTGAACCTTGCGTGGTGATCCTGACCGAAAAAGAGGTAGAGGTAAGCGTCAATAACCATGCTACGTTTACCCTTCCGAAAAACTACCTGGCCGCCTTCGCGTGCAACAATAACGTCATTGAACTCTCAACGTTAAATCACGTATTAATCCCCCACATCAACCGTAACATCATCAACGATTATCTGTTGTTTTTACCTGTGTAAAGCCCTGGTCGCGGCTGGCAACCCCGGTTATCGCTTGTCATAGCCGTACACCGGAAGTGTTCCGGCTAGCCGCCAACCACAGCAAGCAGCAACCCAGCAAACCCTGCGAAGCGGAGTTGACACGCGCATTACTTTTTACCGTATTGTCTAACTTTCTTGAGCAATCGCGGTTTATAGCCCTACTGATGTATATCTTACGCAGCAGCGTCCGCGACAGCGTCTGCCGCATTATTCAAAGCGATATTCAGCATTACTGGAATCTGCGAATTGTCGCCAGTTCGCTATGTTTAAGCCCCAGCCTGCTCAAAAAGAAATTAAAAAACGAAAATACCAGCTATAGCCAGATTGTCACAGAGTGTCGTATGCGTTACGCCGTACAGATGTTATTGATGGATAACAAAAATATCACTCAGGTGGCGCAATTATGTGGCTATAGCAGCACGTCATACTTTATCTCTGTTTTTAAGGCGTTTTACGGCCTGACACCGTTGAATTATCTCGCCAAACAGCGACAAAAAGTGATGTGGTGAAGGGCAAAGCGGAAACGGATAAGACGGGCATAAATGAAGAAGAAATGGCGCGCCCTGCAGGATTCGAACCTGCGGCCCACGACTTAGAAGTTCCTAGAACGACATTTTAAGTCAACAAATTACCGCGCCATCTCTGCGCTCACACGTCCCACTACCTCAAAACATGTAAAGCCTTGCAAGCCATTGTGAGGCCTTATGTGTCTCAGTTTTGTCCCTCTTTTTTGTACTAAAAAACATAGCAATTGAGGATAAACCTCATGCTATTTTCGCTTATATGCCTTTAAAGGCATGGCGCTTAAATAGATAAAAACACCACAAAAGCATAAAAAACCACACAGTAAAACCGCAACATAAAACAATAACAGATAATTAAACCAAAAACAGATAGCGCATTGTGATAATCATTCAATACTAAACAAAATATAAACAGTGGAGCAATATGTGATTGACTCATTAAGTTAGATATAAAAAATACATATTCAATCATTAAAACGATTGAATGGAGAACTTTTATGCGGGCGAAACTTCTGGGAATAGTTCTGACAACCCCTATTGCGATCAGCTCTTTTGCTTCTACCGAGACTATATCGTTTACTCCTGACAACATAAATGCGGACATTAGTCTTGGAACTCTGAGCGGAAAAACAAAAGAGCGCGTTTATCTAGCTGAAGAAGGAGGCCGAAAAGTCAGTCAACTCGACTGGAAATTCAATAACGCTGCAATTATTAAAGGTGCAATTAATTGGGATTTGATGCCCCAGATATCTATTGGGGCTGCGGGCTGGACTACTCTCGGCAGCCGAGGTGGCAATATGGTCGATCAGGACTGGATGGATTCCAGTAACCCCGGAACCTGGACAGATGAAAGTAGGCACCCTGATACACAACTCAATTATGCCAACGAATTTGATCTGAATATCAAAGGCTGGCTCCTCAACGAACCCAATTACCGCCTGGGACTCATGGCCGGATATCAGGAAAGCCGTTATAGCTTTACAGCCAGAGGTGGTTCCTATATCTACAGTTCTGAGGAGGGATTCAGAGATGATATCGGCTCCTTCCCGAATGGAGAAAGAGCAATCGGCTACAAACAACGTTTTAAAATGCCCTACATTGGCTTGACTGGAAGTTATCGTTATGAAGATTTTGAGCTAGGTGGCACATTTAAATACAGCGGCTGGGTGGAAGCATCTGATAACGATGAGCACTATGACCCAGGAAAAAGAATCACTTATCGCAGTAAAGTCAAAGACCAAAATTACTATTCTGTTGCAGTCAATGCAGGTTATTACGTAACACCTAACGCAAAAGTTTATGTTGAAGGCGCATGGAATCGGGTTACGAATAAAAAAGGTAATACTTCACTTTATGATCACAATGATAACACTTCAGACTACAGCAAAAATGGTGCAGGCATAGAAAACTATAACTTCATCACTACTGCTGGTCTTAAGTACACCTTTTAACGAAGTTAACCAGATTTTCTCCCCGGTGGTATTGTATAACCCCGGGGAATTTGTTTACAGTTACAAGTAGGCAATATCCACTAATTTTGTAAGCATTTAACCTATGTCATAACGTGTAATCTCTTACCGCAACACAAGACCTCAATATATTCAAATCTTATCTTTATTCCGATATTCAGAGACACAATGCGAAAAATAATCACTCATTTCAAAGTTGTTTTAACGTTACTTCTACCAGTAACCGTATCTGCCCAGCAGATACAGTGGCAATCCTGTATGGCCAGTCAATTCAACCACTGGTTTGGTGAGGAAAAACCGTCTCCTGACTTACTATGTGGTTATTTGTCTGTTCCATTAAAATATACAGACACAGGCGGAGATGCTTCTTATGAAAAAAAATCACAAGTCAAACTAGCGTTGACAAAATTGCCGGCAAAAAGCAAGCATAAAGGAAGTATCCTGATAATAAGTGGTGGTCCCGGGTTACCAGGCATAAATCCTTATATTAACTTTGACTGGCCAGTCACAAATCTTCGTGAGTCATGGGATATTATTGGATTTGATCCTCGAGGCGTCGGACAGTCCACTCCGACAATAAACTGCCGGCAATCAGATACAGAGACTCAGGAAAACATAACCGAAAAGCAACAAGTATTAAATAAAATTAATGCCTGTATCCATAATACCGGAGCCGAAGTCATTCGCCATATCGGCTCTAACGAGGCTGTATACGATATTGATCGTATTAGGCAAGCCTTGGGGGATAAACAACTGACAGCCGTGGCGTATTCGTATGGAACTCAAATTGCAGCCTTATATGCAGAACGTTTTCCCTACAACGTAAGATCTATCGTTCTTGATGGAGTCGTCGATATCGATGACCTGGAGGACAACTTCACATGGCAACTCAAACAGGCACAGAGTTATCAGGAAACGTTTGATCGCTTTGCATCCTGGTGTGCGCGTACAAAAAGTTGCCCGCTTTCTTCAGACAGAGATAAGGCAATAACTCAGTTCCATGAGCTATTATCAAAATTACATCACAAACCTTTATTAGACAGTAAGGGAGAAAATATATCTTCAGATGAACTCATATCATTAACAACAGACCTTCTGCTATGGCGTTCATCATGGCCAACCCTTGCAACTGCCATACGCCAGTTCTCTCAGGGGATTGTCAGTAATGAAATTGAAACTGCGCTCAGTGCTCCGATAGCCTCAGAAGAGTCAAGCGATGCTTCGGGGGTAATCCTCTGTGTAGATCAGGGGGATGAGCAATTAACACCAGAAGAGCGAAAATCCCGAAAAGACGCTCTTGCGAATGCCTTCCCGGCTATTAACTTTGACAATGGACGTTCCGATTCACCTGATTTTTGTGAATTATGGCCAATACATAGCGACCTGAACAAAACTCGCCTGAAAAATACTGTTCTGCCCTCTGGTTTACTGTTTGTAGCACACAAATACGACCCAACAACGCCCTGGATTAATGCCCGTAAGATGGCAGAGAAATTTTCCAGCCCGTTACTAACAATAAATGGTGATGGGCATACATTAGCTCTCACCGGAGTTAATTTATGTGTAGATAAAGCAGTTGTACATTACCTGATCACTCCACAAAAAATAGAAAATATATACTGCCCAGGAAATTCTGAAGCAGAAATACAATAATTTCAAAATATTCCGCTATTTGCTCCCAATGCAAAACATATATTGCATTGGGAGCATATTCATATTTTTGTTATTATTGTATGAAATCGTCTCATGTACACGGTCCTTTTTTCGCCGAAAACTGATATTACTTTAATCAAAAGTTGACGTGCCAGATTCGAAGTAAATTTATAAAATATCAAATCAATATACATTTTGCACCTTCGAGATAGTAATGACTGTTACTGTAACATGAGTTACAAACAGCTTCATACCCAGAGCTACTGATGTATCAACTCGATTCAACAATACCCGATATTTATTCCATGCCTCCAGCAACGATCTTTCTTCCTCCGTTGCGATTTCCAGATCTACAGCATCCTGCAGTGGCGCAATATACTCACTGAATTCCTGGATGTAGAACTGTGTGGTGACGGTCTTCCAGCCATTCGGCTCCTGCTGTATCGAAGCATACCAGGCTATTTCAATATCGCTATGCTGCGGCAGCATTTAACCCCTTGTAATTCATCGCCATAATTGATTTAATTCACAAATAAAACTATAACATGGTGAAATTAATGAAAAAAAACACAGATGATGGGGCTAAAATTTACACACCACTTACCCTAAAGCTTTATGACTGGTGGGTTTTGGGAGTATCAAATCGGCTTGCATGGGGATGTCCTACAAAGGAACACCTTCTTCCACACTTTCTGGAACATTTAGGTAACAACCATCTGGATATTGGTGTTGGAACTGGGTTTTACCTTACTCACGTACCTGAGAGTAGTCTGATATCTTTAATGGATTTGAACGAAGCTAGCCTGAACGCGGCATCTACAAGGGCTGGGGAATCAAAAATTAAACATAAAATTAACCATGATGTTTTTGAACCTTATCCCGCGGCGTTACATGGTCAATTTGATTCCATTTCCATGTTTTACCTTCTTCACTGCCTGCCTGGAAATATATCTACAAAAAGCTGTGTAATACGCAATGCGGCGCAGGCCTTAACTGACGATGGAACTCTATACGGAGCCACAATTCTTGGCGATGGAGTTGTGCACAATAGCTTCGGTCAAAAACTGATGCGCATTTACAATCAGAAAGGCATCTTTTCAAACACAAAAGATTCCGAAGAAGGCTTAACACATATACTCTCAGAGCATTTCGAGAATGTTAAAACCAAGGTTCAAGGTACTGTAGTAATGTTTTCCGCTTCAGGGAAAAAATAGCATCCAACCGCAGCACGTTCTTGCATAAGGCGTGTCTGCGGTTTTTCAACTATTCAGATACATCACTCCCATCACATTCATTCCTCCGCATCATAGGCATATAGGCTATATCACCTTGATATTTTTCTTCTTCAGATAAAAACTGTTATCTATGTATACTTTTAAACCCAATCCGTGTAGAGTCTCTGCATAAGATAGTTTGCAGTTGCCACTTCAGCTTGCGCCATAAACCGCCTGATTTTTGCCGCCACCTGTTAGCATTCCTGTATACCTGAAACGACAATGTTTATCTACGAACTTTAAGAACACCCAGGATAAAAATTGTCAACTATATCATATATAACACATTACTAATTCGAGGCTATATGAACAGCATACTGATAATCACTTCTCTCCTTATCATATTCAGCATTTTTAGTCATGCCCTAATAAAATTAGGGATTGGCATATCCAATAACCCAGACAAAACCGATGTATAAGTCAACATATCCTGAATCAGACATACAATATCGCAATGAAAATCAATAATATTTTAAGGAATATCTTCATGAAATCAAAAGACACCCTAAAGTGGTTCCCTGCGCAGCTTCCTGAAGTAAGAATTATCCTAGGGGATGCTGTAGTGGAAGTAGCAAAACAGGGAAGACCTATCAATACCAGAACATTGCTTGATTACATTGAAGGAAACATAAAGAAAAAATCATGGCTGGATAACAAAGAATTATTACAAACAGCGATATCAGTTCTTAAAGACAACCAAAATTTAAATGGTAAAATGTAATATAATAAACTTACTTTTTTATCATTTTTCCACTTTAACAACATTTTGCTCCACTTTTCCACGATCAAACAACTTGAAATCTGGTTAAAATAACACGCAACACTATTCTTCTTCCTTGAGTCCGCCCGGAACTCGAAAAACAAACCGAGTTAAAGTCATTTTTCACAAAATCGATTTTGGGTCTCACCAAAATTACGGGGTTGCATACGCATTCGTTTATTTTCGAACGTGTACATACAAATATGCACAAAAATAATCAAAATTATTTTCTGAGATGCATTATGATATGAACACCAATTTCGTATAGAGTCTCACTATGTCTCGAATTTTTGCTTACTGTCGGATATCAACGCTGGATCAGACCATCGAAAATCAACGCCGGGAAATCGAAAGTGCAGGTTTTAAAATCAAACCTCAGCAAATAATCGAAGAACACATTAGCGGCTCAGCAGCAACCAGTGAGCGTCCTGGTTTTAACCGGTTGCTTGCTCGCCTGAAATGTGGTGATCAATTGATTGTGACAAAACTGGATCGCCTTGGTTGTAATGCAATGGATATCAGGAAAACAGTGGAACAACTGACCGAAACAGGTATCAGAGTGCATTGCTTAGCATTGGGGGGCATTGACCTGACCAGTCCAACAGGAAAAATGATGATGCACGTAATTTCAGCAGTCGCTGAATTTGAACGAGACCTTTTACTTGAACGCACTCATTCCGGGATAGTAAGAGCCCGCGGCGCAGGGAAACGTTTTGGTCGACCACCTGTGTTAAATGAAGAACAGAAACAGGTGGTATTCGAACGAATTAAGTCAGGTGTAAGTATAAGTGCCATTGCCCGGGAATTCAAAACCTCGCGGCAAACCATTTTAAGAGCCAAAGCAAAACTTCAGACACCTGACATATAAAAAATAATCTCGGTGTGAGATGCTTTACGTCTTCCAAGCCCCCTTCCTTGCCGTAAATGGAAAGATACATCTAATTATAGAATTTATATGTTTTACCCTACGGCAGTGCTGGCCATTCAATATCCTGTGCAGTTGACGTATCAACACGGTTCAGCAACACCCGATACTTTTTCCAGGCTTCCAGCAATGAGGTTTCTTCCTCCGTTGCGATTTCCAGATCTACAGCATCCTGAAGTGGCGCAATATGCTCACTGGCTACCTGCATCAGGCTGTTTTTTGTTTCTTCCGCCTCTCGGATCCGGAACAGTTTTTCTGCTTCTGCATCTTTCACCCAGGCTGTGCCGTTCCACTTCTGAAACTCCCCTTCCGGCGATAACCAGGTAACATTTTCCGGTAACGGACCGAGTTCAGAAATAAATAACGCGTCCCCTGACGCTACGTCATAAACCGTTTTACCCCGATGGTCTTCAACGAGATGCCACGATGCCTTATCACTGTTGAAAACAGCCACAAAGCCAGCAGGAATATCTGGTGGTGCAATATCGGTACTGTTTGCTGGCAGACCTGTATGAGGCGGAATATATGCGTCACCTTCACCAATAAATTCATTAGTTCCGGCCAGCAGATTATAAATTTTTATGGTCCGTGGTTGTTCACTCATTCTGAATGCCATTATGCAAGCCTCACAATATAGTTAAATGCGATGTTTTTGACGGTGTTTTCCGCGTTACCAGCAGCGTTAACGGTGATGGTGTGTCCATGTGAACCAATCGCAACGGAGTGCGTATGAGCACCAATACCGACAGTATGCGCGTGTGCACCTGCAGATGCTGCTGTGCCGGACAGTGAATGGCTATGATTACCATCTGTACTGGTATTCGCTAACCACCCCGTAGACATACCTACTGAGCCTTGTACACCCCAGGTATTTTGACCTGAGCTTGTATAACCATATTGATAAGTATCTTTAAAAACACTGGGGTTAAATCGACGGCCATCTCTATGGCTGTGATTACCAGCTGCATTCGTGCTGCCACTTAAACTATGGGTATGCGCACCAGTGTTATTCGTGGATTTAGTGCCGTAATCAAACGACGATGTGGTTTTCGTCCCCAAATCCGTACTGGATGCGCTGGCGCTGTGGGTATGCGATTTAATGCCGTCCTGTTCCTGAGACAATACGGCCCGACCACTGGCAGGTTTGCCCTTAATCGTCCAGCCACGCATATCAGGGATCACGCCTGACGGATAAGCGGCTGCAAGTTTCGGGTATGCAGATTTGTCAAAAGTCTGCCCCTGCATCAGGGCATAGCCAGACGGAACGGTATCTGATGGCCACGGGATTGGTGCGCCAGGCGGATAAAACTGCTCTGATGGCGTATAGAGTGAATAAACTGTACCGTCCGTTAACCCTTCCGGCTTATTAGCAGAATATGCTGGTGACGTATGAATCGTCACGCTGGCATTACTGGTATAATCCCATTGAATATTTACACCAGTCGCATAATTTCCGATTGCAACGTAAATATCGTAAGTATCACCAGATGTATTGACCCAGGCAAAATTTGTAAACCCTGTCGATGTGCGCTGCCATAAAGCACCAGTACATGCTGCACGGCGGTGATGGCATACGTGCCGTCATCGTTCTCACGGATACTCACGCAGCGGAACAGGCGCTGGCGCAGCGTCGGCAGCTTCAGCCCCCACACGCTGTATCCGGCAACGCCGTCAGGAACACGGCTCACTTTTACCTTCACGCCGTCGGTGACGGACTGGACCTCCACGCTGACCGGATTGCCACTTCCGTCAACCAGGCTTATCAGCGTGGTACCGGAGGATGGCAGCGTGATTTCACGGTCGAGCGTCAGCGTCCGGGTCTGGCTGTTCACCGCCAGCACGCGCCCGCCGATGCTGATACCCGCATAGTCATCATCGCAGATTTCAATGACATCCCCCGGTACATGGCGAAGCCCTTCCGCACCCACGCTGAAGTCCACGGTCTGCGTTTCCAGCAGTTCCGTTTTAATCAGCCACAGCCCGGCGCGGTGCGCCTGCCCCCGGCTGGTACAGCCAAAGGCATCCATCTTCGTGACGTTACGACCGTAACGGGCAATGGCCTGCGTGTCCTCCACAAGCTCTGTCGCCGTCTCCCAGCCGTTATCCGGGTCAATCCAGTTCACCTCAACGGCATTATGGCGGTCCTTCAGGGCGCTGAAGCTGTAGCGGAACGGCGCGCCATCATCCGGCATCACCACATTACTGCGGTTATAGGTCCACACCTTATCTGATGGTCGGTCCTGCACGAACGTCAGCGTCTGCCCGTTCCATACCGGCATACAGCGCATCGCCGAGCAGAAATCACTGAGAACATCCCACGCCTTACGCTGTGTGGTCAGCCAGGCATTACAGGTGATGCGCGGCTCCGTGCCGCCAAAACCGTCCGGCACCGACTGGTCGCAACACTGGCCGATGACATACAGCGCCCATTTATCCACATCCGCCGCACCAAGACGTTTCCCCATGCCGTAGCGCGGGTGGGTCAGCATATCCCACAGACACCAGGCCATGTTGTTGCTGTATGCTGGCTTAAACGTTCCGTCCCAGATACCGCTGTATTGCCGCGTCTGCGGGTTATAGTTCGACGGCACCTGCAGAATACGCCCGCGAAGATGATAATTACGGCTCACCTGCTGGCTGCCGAACTGCTCCGAATCCACCTGTACGCCGACCAGTGCCGTGTTCGGGTAGCACTGTTTCACATCGATGATTTCGGTGTATGACGACCAGAGCGTTTTGTTCTGCAGCTGGTCTGTGGTGCTGTCCGGCGTCATCCTGCGCATCCGTATATTGAACGGGCGCGGCGGCAGGTTACCCACCACCACCGAGGCCAGATACTGCGAGGTGGTTTTGCCCTTAATGGTGATGTCTTTTTCCGTCACCCAGCCACCATTACGCTGGATCTGAACCAGCAGGCGGACTTCCGACGGATTCCGGTCCCCCTTTGAGGTGGTTTCCACCAGTGCCTGCACGCCGAAGGTAAAGCGCAGACGGTCGATGTTTGCAGACGTAATGGTGCGGGTGATCGGCGTGTCATATTTCACTTCCGTACCCAGCACCGTCTCGGAGCCGGAGGATTCAAACCCCTCCGGCGGTGTCTGCTCCTGCTCACCGGCACGGAACACCACCGTGACACCGGAGATGTTGGTATTCCCCTCAGTGTCCAGCACCGGCGTACTGTTCAGCAGCACGCTTTTTAATCCATCCACCGGACCTTCAACCGGCCCTTCGCTGATGGCATCGATCACACTCAGCAGCTGCGTGGACTTCAGGTTGTCCTTCGCTTCGCGCGGGGTATGCCCCTTACTGCTGCCTTTACCCATTCCTCACGCTCCATAAATGACAAAACCGCCCGCAGGCGGTTTCACATAAAACATTTTGCATCAGCGACCAATCACCACAACCTGACCACCGTCCCCTTCGTCTGCCGTGCTGATCTCCTGAGAAACCACGCGAGACCCCACGCGCATTTCCCCGTACAGAACAGGCAGAACATTGCCCTGGGCAACCATGTTATCCAGTGAGGAGAAATAGGTGTTCTGCTTACCGTTACCCAGCACACCTATTGCTGCCCACTGTGAGGGCGTGACTTTATCGAGCAGCTGTAAAAACCAGTAACCGGCACTACCTGCTGAGGTGCCATAGGCGACACCCGTTGTTAACTTATCCATGGATTTCATAACCCCACCTCGCAGACAAAGCGGGTGTAAATTGAGGGAATACAACGTATCGCAAAAAAGCAGAAACGTAACAGACTCGGAGTCAGTGAATAACTCAGGTATTGAGTTATCAGCTAATATCGAGACTCAAAAAATGGAAAAACCAGCTCGACGGCGGGTTTAAGCTGTGTGACGAAGTAACCACTCTTAACAGCATAACCAATTTTTTACGTACGTAAACCACTGAATGATATTTATGAGAATGCTACCGAGTGTTCAAAACACCACCACAAATACATAAGAAAATCTCAACAAATAACCAACAAATAATTTCCAGCGTTATTTTTAGCCAATTTAAATTGAACCTTCAAATCATAGAGCACTTATAAATAACAACCGTTAATATAAATTGGCTAATAGATTTATTTTTATTCAGCCAAGAGCCATGAATAGGATTCGATAGAAAAAAGTTCAGATAAAAATAGAGATCTACTTCACAAATCAAACGAGAAACCAAAACTTACATCTTGAAATAATCATATTGATTAGATGAATATTTATCGCGCAGTGACATCATTTTTTAATAATAGTTCAAAAAAAAGGGCTCACGATGAAAAAATTAACAGTGGCAATTTCTGCTGTAGCTGCATCAGTACTGATGGCGATGTCTGCTCAGGCAGCTGAAATTTATAATAAAGACAGTAACAAGCTGGATCTGTACGGGAAAGTTAATGCTAAGCACTACTTCTCCTCTAATGATGCAGATGATGGTGATACTACTTATGCCCGTCTTGGCTTCAAAGGTGAAACCCAAATCAACGATCAACTGACTGGTTTCGGTCAGTGGGAATATGAATTCAAAGGCAACCGCGCTGAATCTCAAGGTTCCTCCAAAGATAAAACCCGTCTTGCCTTCGCTGGCCTGAAATTCGGTGACTACGGCTCCATCGATTACGGCCGTAACTACGGTGTAGCATACGACATCGGTGCGTGGACTGACGTTCTGCCAGAATTCGGTGGCGATACCTGGACCCAAACAGATGTGTTCATGACTGGTCGCACCACTGGTGTTGCAACCTATCGTAACAACGACTTCTTTGGCCTGGTTGATGGTCTGAACTTTGCTGCTCAGTACCAAGGCAAAAACGATCGTAGCGATTTCGATAACTACACCGAAGGTAACGGTGATGGCTTCGGTTTCTCTGCTACCTATGAATACGAAGGATTCGGTATCGGTGCAACTTATGCGAAATCTGATCGTACCGACACTCAAGTTAATGCAGGGAAAGTTCTTCCTGAAGTATTTGCTTCCGGTAAAAATGCAGAAGTTTGGGCCGCAGGTCTGAAATATGACGCTAACAACATTTACCTGGCCACTACCTATTCTGAAACCCAGAATATGACTGTATTTGCTGATCACTTCGTTGCTAATAAAGCTCAAAACTTCGAAGCTGTTGCACAATATCAGTTCGATTTCGGTCTGCGTCCGTCCGTTGCTTACCTGCAATCTAAAGGTAAGGATCTTGGAGTATGGGGCGATCAGGACTTAGTCAAATATGTTGATGTAGGTGCCACCTATTACTTCAACAAAAATATGTCAACTTTCGTTGATTACAAAATCAACCTGCTTGACAAAAATGACTTCACTAAAGCACTCGGTGTAAGCACTGATGACATCGTTGCTGTAGGTCTGGTTTACCAGTTCTAATCTGATTACGAAAAAGATATGTTGCGGGAGGCTTTGCCTCCCCAACATATAAGTGGCTCCCTCAAGCCACTTCCTTTAGGAGCACAACCTTGCTTCTAACTATATAAACCTTCTGTTATATATTACCCTTTATTTTTGGGGGCGTCTCGACGCCCCATTTTTAATAATTTTTAGTAAACAATTGGCATATTAATTAGAGTTATTAACAACGATATCCATCTCTAACCGGATATCTAATGCCATTAACATCCCTTCAATTATACCCTCAGCCTTCTGTAACCTTTTCCCGATATAACCATCAGAGCAGCAATGCTTACCTGCCAGTGACATGAATGTCATACCGACTACATAATAATCTACTAATAAATCGTGCAAATCGCTGTTGTTCTTTTTCAGACGGGCCATGCACCCGCAAATGATCATCGCGTCATCGTCACAACATTGCGGGCGAGATTTTACTTTTGAAGGAATTAATCCCTTAAAACCGGCAGCAATGGATGACCAAGTTACATCCTCGTGGTTATTAGCCGCCCATGCCCCCCAACGCTCAAGAACCATCTGAATATCACGCATCAACTTTCCCCACAAAAATCAGGCTAGCACGCCAATTGCCAGCAAAAATCAATAAAACGATATAAGCGCAGGCGCGCCCAGCGGCGGCGAAGACGTTCTGCCATATAAGACTCAAACATCATTCATCTCCCAGTTCAGTGATGGTCAGTTCCAGCTTCCCACCTTTGGTAACAGGCATCTTCACAACGCGGTAATCAACGACCTGAACATCATCCAGCCAGAAACCTGCTTTGGTAAGTGCGTCAAAAGCAGCTTTTTGCAGATTATCCAGGTCACGGCGACGGCGATCCGGCATGTGACACTCAATGCGGATTTTCACAGGAATAGCCAGGCCGATATCCAGCATTGCGTTTTTAATGATTCGGGCGACGTTATCGCGGTATGCCTGCCCCTCTGCGCTGATGTGCGTGCGCCCGCGATTATGGCGGTAATAGCGATTATTGCTCGGAGGCCAGGGTAATGTGATGTGGTAAGTATTCACGCCTTGATTACCCCCTCTTTCAGCCAGATAACCTGCGTTCTCGCCATACCTTCCAGCGCGCATTCTTTTGCGTACTCAGCATCGACAAAATGCGTGCGGCGATCGATTTCGTCGTGGCAGGCAGAACATGCAATGGTGGCAATCAGGTCTGGCGGTTTAATACCGGTGCCGCACAATCCAGCCAGCCGGATATATGCCAGTACAGACGTTTCAGGGTTGCCATTACATACGCCAGGGATTCTTACCTGGCATTCCCGACCACGCGCTGCTTTTCTCAAATCAGCCATGATTCCTCCTTGCTGCCAGTCGCAACCATTTTTTATCAACCAGGCTGGCGGTATATCCGAGCAGTGTTGGTATTTCGGATGGCTTCAGCTCAGGTTTACGCTTACGACGATTTGGTACTTTGTAGATGTGTCCGTTCATGACACGAATAAGCGGTGTAGCCATTACGCCTCCTGCTTGTCGCGCAGCAGCTGGAACTCGCAGCTCTGCGGAATAGTCAGGTGACAGCCAATATTCATCGCCCAGGCTTCAACCTTACACAGGAAGACATACATCTCTCCGGTATCAAGATCGGAGGTATGGCGTAACGACTGGATAGTAGTGATTTCGCCGGTTACGACATCAACCAGGTCCTTGGTTTCATAACCGAGGTATGTGTGTTTGAGAGCATCTTTTACCCATGCTGCGGTAGCGAACGATTTCCCCCTGCTGATGAGGTATTCACTGATTTCGCTGTACCACATGTGGCTGAGTGCATTCTGGGAAAGACTGCGTCTCTCTCGCCACGGTTTAAGCACCATGCGAAAGCATTTGCCTTCCTCCAGATAAGGCTGGATCTGCTGGCCGATAGCGGTGAAGTTGCCGCGATGTAATTTGATGCCGTCTTGTGAGAGGTTCACGCTTCACCTCCGCAGAGGTCAAACGTTAGATGCAAAGAATTGCAGGTGCATTTCTGCATCTGTGACGGGAGAAGTGAGTTTGGATTGTGTGTGCGCATAAACGTCCCCGTTTAGCGCAGAAGTCACCGGAGTTGTTCAGGCTCCGATGAGATGATTATGGCGGGTTGATTATTGAAAATCAATTTTGTGGATTTAGGCGCAATATGAAGGATCATTAGCAGCTCTAATACCGTTCTGAATCGATTGCTCGCACCCTATTGTGAGCCAGGAAATATTTTTGCTCGATGTAAGTCAAGCCACCGGCTTCACGTCGCTCAGATACTTGAGGAAGTGGAATGACATTCTGGCAGGCGGTTAGCATCACCTGCTCGCCATAACCAAGCGAGTGTACAAAGTTCGCTGTCGGTGAATCACCTTTTTATTAGAGCGCGCTGCACTTCTCATTGAGGATAATTGGTACCCAGTAGACGTATTTTTTCGCTACTGAGTACCTGTGACGATGGCAATCAGATCGGCACTACGACAAGTGAAAAAAATCACATTGTATTAAGCATGATTTCATTAAAAACTGGCCAATAGTTATTAAAAGACCCCTTGCGGGGTCTTTTAATTTATTGTTTTTTAAGCATTTCCTTGATTTTTTTCTTACTTTCTTCAGAAATTCTGCTTTGGTTGTTGATATTTTTCTGCTTCATAAGCCCCTTCACTCTCAGTTAATCACTGTTCAATTATTAAGCTGGTTTGCTTATACTTTCTTCGCCAGTGCGTAATCCATCAAATGCCTCATCATTGTCTGCTGATTTGTGAGTTATGGCTTTCTTTTTATCTGTAGGTATTTCTCTCACATCAGGATTGAGACTTTGAGTCTCATCCTCAGCAGGAACAACCTCTGGTAACTCCGTTTCTTCTTCGAATGAAACGTTATAACCACGCTCTATAGCTACTAGCTTGACCTTTTCATAAAACTCTGTAGAAATCAAGTCAAAAATCGGCATTGATTGCGTCAATATTGTAACTATCTCAGTTTCATCTAATGCTGATAGCACTTCTTCAGCAATGTCCCATTTTTCTAAAAGTATAGCAGCCCCCAGAGCAAGCCAAGCTTCGTTTTTATCTATCACTTCATTCAGCACTTCCTCAAGCTCTTGTTGCTGTTTTGCTGAAAGCGGCTGCTTTTGTAATTTGTTGCAAAGAACTCTATTTATAAGCAATAACTGCTTATGTTTAGACGGTATTGTTCGGGATTCAAGTATGTCCATAAGGCTATTCGCAATTTTGAATTTTTTAGCATCCATTAAGTCCACTAATCCATTTACAAGCTTGCCAACTTCACCATCATTCATTTTGTTATAACTTGTTATTCTTTCTATTGACTTTTGTATTTCAGAATCATTATCCAAATGAATATAGGAACGAAGTATTAATACTTCTGTTTCGAGAGATTTCCCATTAGCCAGATGTTTAGTAGCATATTCTACACATTCATTATACTCTCCAGCACGAAATGCAGAGTTTGCAATCAAATAATTGGGGGTATTATAAAAATGAATCCCCTCAGGAGAACCAGCAAATTTAGTTTCCTTTAACATTATTTCTAAAGATTTAGTGATCGAATTATCATCTAACGATGAGTCTTTCTCTGAAAGAAGTACTTTTATTTTTTTTACAAACTGGCTTACTGTATTCACTCTCCTGACATGATCAGCAAGATTATTCATATCTCTTTTAATAATCTCATGCTGGACATCTGCGTCATCTTCTTCAGCTATAGAGAAATATCTATCTAGTTTATTAGATAATGCAGAGTATGGCTCTACTACCTCTTGCTGCAAATTACAGCCTAATGCGTAATGTAATTCAGCCATGAACTCATCAAATCCATTAATTTTAATAAGATGAAAATGAGGAAAGCGGGCCAGATTTTTAAGTTGCTCAGAAAGTTTTTCAGTGTCTGAGTCACGGATACACCAATAAATCCCATGAGGAAAACAACTACCGGAATGCAATAACGTATTGAGAGTATCCATAATTGAACGGTCGTGTCCCGAGTACCCAATAACGATCATGCCAAATTCAGTTGCAAACTGTCTAAATTTGGCCCTCATGTTATCTTCAAGTGACTCAAGCTCCCTTATAGTATTCTTGATATTGTCAAATAAAAAATCACCATGTAATTTTATTATTTTTGGCCGAGCTGTGGTTAAACGTATGCTGTTGATACTTGAATCGTGGGCACACACTATTGGTCTCAGATTATTAGAAAAGGTAAAGCAAGCTTCATTGACTAAATCATCGAAGTTAGTCGTAAAAATTGTATTAAAATGGCCTTTATCCAATAGATTTGTGAGATAAACGTATCCCCAAGATGGTTTAGCTGCGGTAATACAACTTTCAATAAATTCTCTTCTTTGAGTTGGTTGATCATATAATGCTTCAAAAAGCTCTGAATACTCATTATCTTTATCGTACCAAACTTGTTTTTTGAGAGCATCTTCTCCATACATTAGAGTGTAAGCATCTCTCCAGCGCCTTATCATCCCACCAGCACTATCAACACCACTTGAGATACTAGCACCTGCACCAAGAAAAAGAGTAAAATTTGGATGATGTTGTTTGGTTGAAGTCAGGATGTTAATTAGGTGCTGCTGTGGTCTAATTTTCATATATATACCGAGACATTCCATGAAAGTTATCATCGGTTCCATATGATACACGATATCCAGTTGGTTCGATCATTTTCGCAACAATAAAATGATGCATTCCACTATCTTATACTCCCTATGTTACCCCTAATGTTAACGAGAACTTAACACAGTTGTCTTTCATGCTCTTGCTCCTTTCAGTCCGAACTTAGCTTTGATTTCTGCGATCTTCGCCAGAGCCTGTGCACGATTTAAAGGTCTACCTGATTTGGGTAAACTTTTTTTACCTGATTCAGGTAAATTTACCTCTTTCAGGTAAACTTTATTTTTCTTACCTGATTCGGGTAATGTTGACCATTCACTGACCACATTATTAATGCCGGTATTCCGCCCGCTCTGAATAAAAATCCCACGCTTTACCAGAACACTTTTTGCAGCAGAACACTTGTGCGGCAATATCCCGGTTAATTCGGAAAGTTGCTCGTTGCTAACCCAATCCAGTTTTTTATTAAAGCCATATGTTTTGCGCATGACAGCCAGAAAGACCAGAAGCTGGTGCTGTGTTAATCCGGCCAGCATCACAGCTTCCAGCAACTCATTTGCAATGCGCGTATAACCATCATCGAGATCTGCCACGCGCGGCTCCTTTTGTGCCGCATCCGGCACTGGAAAATTGAATATCTCAGCAGTGTTTGCCATAATTCCTCCCGCAATGAGTGTGTTACGATTTGCACCTGAAAGTCGGTTCTGTTCCAGCAGACCGGCTTTCGCCATTTCTGAACCTGTCATATCGCCCCCAGCATGGTAGTAACCATCGCCATCAATGGACCAGCCAGATCTGGGTCCACACGAAACATCGACACAATACCTTCACTAATTTCCTTCAGTTTCTGGTGGCGTGGTGCGTTGAGAATGACAGCCTGTTTTGCCTCACTGAGTTCCTTTTCCATTTCAGCCAACCTAGCCATGAAGCTATCCTGCTCAACCAGGTAACCGCGATATTCCAGCGGTAGTACCGCCAGAATTGCCGGGGTCAGTTCACGCACGTTATTTCGGTATTTTTCAGAATCGAATTTGTTATCGAGGAAGCGGAACAGCTTCTGGCGTGCACGGCTGACATCATCAGGGAAATCGATGGTGCCGCCGCCCTGCTCCCGATACTCATTCACAATGAGTGTGGCAACGACATCCTGATTATCTACAGCCGACCAGGCGCGGACGGCATCACGGATTTTTTCGTGGCCTGGCACCTGTTTTGTTTGAGAACGATTTATCACCGCAGTCGGGCTAAATCCGCTAGTCTGTTGGTATGTAAGTGGTTGCATAATTGACTCCTTTAGTTTGAATTGACTGTTAAGTTGATTGCTTATTGTTAAAGAGCGTGAAATGGAAATTTAAGCTGCGTTCTTTTCGGTGTGTGGAAACAACTTCGGAAGATCCGGGCGAATCTGGTATGCCTTCACTACTCCACCAGTAGCCGTAACAATGCTGCCGACATGTTCAGGGGATACCTTTGCTTTGTTGTGAAGCCACTTATAGACGGCCTGCTGTGAAACTTCGCAAGCAGCGCCCAGTTTCTTTTGTGAACCAACGATATTGATCGCTGTTTTGATAGCTGGGTTCATAACAACCTCCGTGGTTAATTTGAATCAAGATTAAAACTATGGTTGTTTTTAGTCAACAACCATTTTCGTTTGATGGAATAAAACCTTGGTTGTACATTTGGACTATGAAAACAACACTCTCAGAAAGACTTAAAGAAGCCAGATTAGCGCGAGGCCTTACACAAAAGGCGCTTGGGGATTTGGTCGGGGTTAGCCAGGCTGCTATTCAGAAAATCGAAACAGGGAAAGCTAATCAAACAACTAAAATCGTGGAGATCGCGAACGCTTTGGGTGTGCGCGCAGAATGGTTATCTTCTGGCGTTGGAAATATGTCAGACAGTACAGTGCAACCAATACAATCAACTGTCAGCCATTCCAAATACTTCAAGATTGACGTTCTTGATATAGAAGTCAGTGCTGGGCCGGGAGTCATCAACCGTGAGTTTGTAGAAGTTCTACGCTCGGTTGAGTACTCGTTTGACGATGCTCGTCACATGTTCGATGGTAGGAAGGCGGAAAATATCCGCATCATTAACGTGCGTGGTGACAGCATGTCAGGAACGATCGAACCAGGTGATCTGCTGTTCGTTGATATCACAGTTAAATCTTTCGACGGTGATGGTATCTATGCGTTTCTGTACGACGACACAGCCCATGTAAAGCGCCTGCAAATGATGAAGGATAAGCTGCTGGTCATCTCTGATAACAAAAGCTACTCACCGTGGGACCCGATCGAGAAAGACGAGATGAACCGGGTGTTCATCTTCGGTAAGGTTATTGGGAGCATGCCGCAGACATATAGGAAGCATGGGTAGTACCAATTAAAAATTATCAACTGGGCATTGTGCTCATTCAGTAAAGAACTAATTCCTATCTTTGCTCTAGGTAATAATATTAAACCACCGCAATAATATCTTTACCTAACGGCGTAAGAATCCCGGTCACCGTGCCGGGTTTTCTTTTGCCCTCCCCTCATCACACACACCGTTAAAAAAACCACCATAACCTCGCTTCAGTTATCGCTATGCGATTCAAGTCACAAAATAAATCCATCCTAAATACAACCAGTTATATCTAAAACAACCAATAAAACAACTTTTGTTGTTGACGATAAAACAACTATAGTTTTAAATAAGTTCATCGCAACAACACAACGATACGGCAACTACCTGATTCACCGTTGCGATGACCGCTTAGATCCGCAGTTTGAATTTCAGCAGGCTTCGGGGAGTGCGAGGGGTGAAACGGACGCGTGAACGTCGGTGTGACCAGCTGAAATTAACTCAACATTTCATACCTTAGTCGCTTCAACGAGGCGGCTTAGTTATGACAACCGGCGGCCATCCACCGCCTGAATACGCGCAGAAGTCTCTATATGTTCAGCAGCCCAGCTTACGGGCAGGAGTTTTTATGGTTCATCAACATTATGGAACGCAGACCGTTAATCGAGGTGCGGTCATGCCAGGAATGCTGGTCAAACACAAAGATGGTACCTGGACTGCATCAGCTAATTTACGCGGACGGCTTTATCTGCATCGCGGCATCGAGCGCACTTATACCCGTGATTTGCTCGTGGAAGTTTTTCTCGACGGACGCGGTACTCCGTTACGAAGCGAGGCTGGGTATTTCCCGGCCTTTCTGTTATCCGAAAGATGCGCATCGACAGCAAGACATCATGGCTATCAGCTTGTCGTCGTGCAGGAATTGAAGATTTCCGTTTCCATGACCTCAGACACACCTGGGCAAGCTGGCTGATTCAGTCAGGCGTCCCATTATCAGTGCTTCAGGAAATGGGCGGATGGGAGTCCATAGAAATGGTTCGTAGGTATGCTCACCTTGCGCCTAATCATTTGACAGAGCATGCGAGGAAAATAGACGACATTTTTGGTGATAATGTCCCAAATATGTCCCACTCTGGAATTATGGAGGATATAAAGAAGGCGTAACTGATTGAATTGTAATGGCGCGCCCTGCAGGATTCGAACCTGCGGCCCACGACTTAGAAGGTCGTTGCTCTATCCAACTGAGCTAAGGGCGCGTTGATACCGCAATGCGGTGTAATCGCGTGAATTATACGGTCAACCCTTGCTGAGTCAATGGCTTTTGATCTGGTTGCTGAACAAGTGAACGACCGCGTCTGATTTTCTGATTTATTTCGCTATAGCGGCAAACAAACACACACCGCTGCGCGTCTGAATCAAGAAAACCCGTATTTTCATGTATCAAAGTACAATTTACCGCCCTAACGGAAAATTGTCCGCTCCTATGAGACTGGTAACTATGAAACCAACGTCGGTGATCATTATGGATACTCATCCTATCATCAGAATGTCTATTGAAGTTCTGTTGCAAAAAAACAGTGAATTGCAGATTGTCCTGAAAACGGATGATTACCGCATAACCATCGATTATCTCCGAACCCGTCCTGTTGATTTAATCATTATGGATATAGACTTGCCCGGAACAGACGGTTTTACCTTCCTGAAAAGGATCAAACAAATCCAGAGCACAGTGAAAGTGTTATTTTTATCATCGAAATCAGAATGCTTTTATGCTGGCAGAGCGATACAAGCTGGTGCTAACGGTTTTGTCAGTAAATGCAATGATCAGAATGATATTTTTCATGCCGTTCAGATGATCCTCTCCGGATACACGTTTTTTCCCAGCGAAACGCTTAACTATATAAAAAGCAATAAATGTAGTACGAATAGTTCAACGGTCACTGTGCTATCTAATCGTGAAGTGACCATATTACGTTATCTGGTTAGCGGATTATCTAATAAAGAAATTGCCGATAAGTTATTACTTAGCAATAAAACAGTTAGTGCGCATAAATCTAATATTTATGGCAAGCTAGGTTTGCATTCAATTGTAGAGCTTATCGACTACGCCAAATTATACGAATTAATATAATATTAATTATAATTGATCATAAATATCGCATCCGCTTTCGCCACACCTGGCCGAACACCGCTGGCTAACGCTCGATAATTGGCAAAAAAGTTTAGTGTGACATTGCCATTTGCATCTACTTCCTCAGTCGGGCTCGCCGCTCCCAGTGCGAGCCGGGAGCGATCGCTATTACGTAATTCGATGGCGATGGTTTGCGCCATTGCGGGATCATCCAGAGCCAGCAGGTTGGTATCGGATGCCGGCGTTCCCGTAAATAAAATCGCAACTGAACCCGGAGGACATCCCTCCAGCCGCAGGCTAAAAGGGACGAGTGCCGTGGTATCGCCAGCGTTCAGTAATTGTGTCGTAGGCCATCTGCCTAAATCTACCGTCTTATCAATATCCGCAGTGTTTACGGTACAGGAGAAATCAACAACGTTACCGTGCAAATTGATATTAATCGTTCCCAAAGGGTCAGCTGCCCATCCACTGGAAATCCACAGTAACCCGCAGAAACAGCTAAAGAGTGCTCTTCTCATTCTCCGTACCTCATTGATAATCGACGCGTAAATACCCCAGCGCGCTAAACGGCCCTTCGGTCGGTTTTTGACCGGTAATACTGATAGGCCTGGCGCGAAGTGTGACATTGGCTGCCGCAGCTGCATCCAGACGGAAAGGAATAACGCTATTGAGATCGTTAGGCGTGATCGGCGTATCGTTCTGATCGGCGACAATAAAACCTAAATCCTGATTGTCCGACACCATCGCCTGACCAGAAACGGCACTGGCTTCCAGACGCATTGTTAAATAAGCCTGCGCAGCAACATTCGTACATTTGACCGCAATGCTCTTGGTTTGCGGCATGACACCAGCAGGTCGATTACCCGGCCCTGCCGCACTAAATAACGATGCGCCGATATCACCAAAATCAAATTCAACAATCTGCCCGGCATTTAATTCGCAGTTTTGCGGTACTTCAACCCGGCCACCAAAACTAATGGTATAAACAGGTGTAACCAACGGATCGTAAGGCGTTGATGTCACATACACGGTAAACATCACCTGTCTGGGGATCTCCACCATGTTAATAAAGGGACGAATAACCTTTAAACGAAATATTAAACGAGAATCCATCACCCCGAATGGAAGGTTTTGTGAAACGTTAGGATCTGTTCCCATCCGAATATAATTTTGCGGGGGGAACTGAATATCCATCACACTATCAACCAGACTCATCGCACCTAATAGATAATCATTTAATTGCATATATTTATAATTATCGATAGTTTCCTGAACAATAAAGTTGGTGACATAACTACGGTATGTATAATTCACCAGCGTGCCGGGTGGACAAATTGCTGACACACCTACCCAGCCGGATTTTTCCGGTAAAACAACAATCTGCCCTGGCTGGTTATTGGTGCTATTAAAGATATTTGAGAGATCATAGTGTTCATCTTCTGCTACGCCAGTACTATTTGCACAAACAGTAGCCCAGGATATGTTTGCCAGACACAAACATGCCATCGCCAATAATAATCTGCAGATTATCTTCATTGATAATTTCCTTTATGAGCCAGGATGTGTGCAAACTGCCGAAATAACAGTGACGGCTTGCTGTAAGCTTTGCTTCGGCAATACATAGTGCGCAATGCAGCGTGAGTTCGCGCCGTCTCCCCACTGAACCAGTAATTCACCAGACAATGGCGCACCACTTAAATAAACTTGCCCGTCATCACCCACCATACTGGTTATTCCGGTACTGTTTTCCCGTACCAGTGATCCAAACGGCACCGGTTTTCCGCCCTGGGTAACGGTAATGAGCGCCCGCACGCCTATGCGGGTATCAAAATTGGCACGAACCAACGCGCCTTGCGTCGGCACAACGCTGCTGATATTTTTTTCAACATCGATGGAATTCCCCATCGTATTGGTATCAAGCGCGATACGGTTATACCGATAAACCGTGGCATACGGCATCACCGCATAGCCGCGCCAGTCGGTTAAAATGCCAGTTTGATTTTCAATGCGTACACCGCCTGCGCCAGGCGCTTTAATCAAAACATTGGTATCCCCTAAAGGCTGGCTCAGCGTTATGCCATTTTCGTGCCCGACCACACCGCCAGACAGCTGCCAGTTAACGTCATGTTGATCGCGGTCGTAGTTATACCCGACCCCCAGCGTACCGTAAGCGGCCTGCCAGTTTGCCGTGGCGCTGCCCGTATACCCATTATTCGAGGTATCACCCTGGCTTACGTGATAACTCAGGTTGTGGCCTTCTAGTAAGGTCCCACCTACACCTGCCAGCCAGCTATTTTGCCCGTTGCTGTTACGGTTGGCGTTAAAGGAGGCATAAGCGCGGTCGAGCGCATTTTCCCGGGTGTAGCGACGTTTGGTCAGAACATTGAAAGGCACTGAAACATTAAGTCCGACAATACGTTCGTTATCGGGGATCCCTACAGATTCATTCCACGAAAATGAGAGCGAATAACTGATGCCAACCCAGCTGCTGGTATACCCCACCTGATACCAGGTATCTGAATCCGAAGTATTCCAGTATTTTTGATGGGTACCAGAGATATAAAGCGAGCCAAAGTCATTAAGTGATTGTGAAATATTTAACTGCAAACGGTCTTTACGGCTAAAGCGTAAATTGTGGTAATTCACGATTATCAGTTCATCCCGATGCTCACCGTCGTAATCGTAATCATATTCGTACCCCTCCATTCGACGATACGCAACATCATCAAGGGTATAAAAACCTTGTGTCGAATAGCGGTAACCCATTAACTGAAAATTGGTGCCGAAGGTGTTCATCGATTTCGCATAGAGGAAGCGAATGGAATCCCCCTCATGACGACTGTCGTCGGCTAACTGACTGCGCGCATGGGTCACATCCAGCGACACTGCCCCCCAGTTTCCGAGATTGCGCCCCAGTCCTAATAAAAAGGCGGTGTAATTGGCAGATAATTGCGTCCCGCCGTAGGCAGTAAATTCCTGTGGTAAACCGCCGAGTGCCGTGCCCTGAAAAAAGAAAGGTGATGATTGCTGACTATTACCGCTACGAAAATCGCCCGCCGTCAGGTCAAATTTGAAACGCCCTTCGCGTTGTAAAATCGGCACTGTTGAATACGGAATTGTGTAATTCTGCTGATTGCCATCGCGCTCGTCGATGGTGACATCCAGATCGCCATTTGAAGATGTCGGGTGCAAATCTGTAATTTCAAAAGCGCCGGGGGAAACATAGCTTTGATAGATAATAAAACCATTTTGCCGAATCGTTAGCTGGGCCGCCGTACGGGCAATCCCACGTACCGTTGGGGCAAACCCTTGCTGGCTATCAGGATACATATTATCGGAAGAATAAAGCCGTACACCACGAAATCCAACACCATCGAAAATATCACTTCCTGTATTGCCGTCTCCCATTACCAGTTCACTTTTCAGCGGAATAATGGCGCGCTGTACCCAGGTGCCAATATTATTCCACTGTTCTGAATGATATCCATTTCCGCGAAAATAGTTCCAGGAACCATTGTTGCGTAAACGCCACGGGCCAATATTAATCCCGCTGAGCTCACTAAAAAAATAGCTATCGTTACCATTACCTCTGTTACCGGTGAAATTATAATTCAGGAGTAAAGCAGGAATACCTTCATCCCACTCTTCAGGCGGAATGTAACCGTGAGCGCTACTCAACAACGTTATCTGAGGAATAGTGATGTTCAGGCGCATCGCTGCAAAATCAAAGTTAATTGTGGCATCAGGTACAGCTTTCAGTAAATTGATGCATTTATTGTTTTGCTGCTGGGCTAACTCGGGAAATGCACTGCTATTAAGGCCAATTCGTTCAAGGAGTACCTGGTTAAAACAGGGCATTAACCCACCTGATTTATCACCTGTATTTTCTGTTGTCGATTCAAATACGATATCCTGTGAACCAATGAACTCATCATTACGCCAGAGATCCACCCGATACACGCGCGCAGGTTGATGATTACCTCTCTCAAAGCGCGATAAATCAGCAACGGATGTGCCATTCTCTAATAAAAATGCCGGGTTGAAATAACTTTCCGCATAGCTTAAAAAGGAGGGTAAAATGGCAAGAGATGAATAACAAATTCCGGCCAGACACCAGCTATACCTCTGCGGAATATCCGTAGTAGTGGGTATTTTCATAATTAGCTCTGATATTGTCAGATGATTCGGTTAGTTTAAGTTCACTTCTCTGACCGGGGTTACTGAACCATAATCATTAACGGTCTGAAATTTCAGCTTTCCCTGCACTCCTGAGGGTAAGGGAATTTGTGAATTAACTCTGGGTGCAGCCATAGCATTCCCCAACTTTTGGCTGCCCACTTGTAAGTTAACCAGGGTGACATAAAAAGGTGAGGGATTATGAACATTGATATAGTTACCGGATCGCGAAAACTTGAGTGTGTCCGGCGCTTCTGCGGGTAATTCTTGTAATTGAATTGGACGGAGAAATAATTTCATGCGCGATAAAATCGCCAGTTGCAAAACATTCCTGCCGTTCAATGCATTTTTATCTACCGAAGGGATCGTCTTAACATTCATCCAGAACAGAGACTCACGATCTGCCGCCAGCGGTGGACCGGTGTAAATAATACGCAAGGTATTTTCGCTTTTGGGTTCACTAACAAACAGTGGCGGTGTAATGATGAATGACTTTTCTTTTACACCGCTGCTGTTTTCAATCCACGAATTGACCAGAAAGCGCTCATTGGTATGGCTATTTCTAATCCATACCGCAGTCTGTTGAGCATCAGCGGGATAAATAATACGCGTGGCACCTAATGCGATCCCTCCGGCAGCATGGGTGCTGGCCGAAATGATTAAATAAAATATAATGAGCATCAATAACTTTATTTTAGTCATCATAGTTAATACGCCTTGTGTATTCCTGACGGCAAAAATAAGAAATATAAAGAAATGATTGCTTTGGTTTCTTACAACACATCATTCCCTTTTCATTTAATAAATCGGCATGATACAAAGTGAACATGATTTCGATTTACATTGCCACCATACCGCTTCAGACAACCGGTACATTACTTTGTTATAAGACGTGATATATAATTCAAAACAACGTGGTTTTGATTATTCGTATCTCATAATAAAAGTCGCGTCAGCATTTGCTTGCCCTGCTGATGCACTTGTACCGGTGCCTTTATAACGTGCAGAAAAATGAAGAACGTTGGTCCCGGGGATCAAGTTCTGGTTGGTTGAGAAGCTATTCCCATCAGGTTTGAGAATTGCGGATGTATTATCAAGTATTTCAATACCGACACCCGTTGCTGTTGTTGTATTGGTACTGGATGCAATGGCCAATAAATTATCATTGATTGCATCAGCCTGACCAGAAAATGCAACGGCAGCATTAGCGGCAACAACAGGATCGCAGTCGTTCAACTGAATGGTGAATGGAATTAATGCAGAGGTATTACCAACAGCATTGAAAATATCGGTACGATATTGACCGAGTGTGACAACCTGGTCTGCCGAGTCAGTATTCACTGAACAGGCAGCATTCACCAGTTCGCCTTCAAAGTGAATTGTACCGCCATCTACAACGGCAGCATAACTACCCGTAGCGGCGAATAGTGCGGCAGCCAGCGCAGACGAAATAAATCTTAATTTCATATATATTCCTTCAATCTCATTTATCGACTCCACATCCGTATATAACCGATTACTTTATTTAAGACACTGATAGTAGTAAAATTCCTTTTTATCCTCTAAGAATGTCTTAATTGAAAATATGCACTCTAATCTAAAAAATAGAGAGCCCCGTTAGATGAATACTTCCGCGCAAAATATATTCAACACAAATATAGACCTGAAGCGGTAAATCACCAGGCTGAAAATTCTTTTTATATTGTCAGGTATTTCTTAAATTATCTTAATCCTTAAACAAGGAAATAAATCAGTTCCAGATTTACAACGCCATCATGGACGAAAAATGAAGCTTTCAATCTCAGCGACCTCAGCGACGGTGCGCCTAACCTTCGCAAGAGGTCGCTTCACGCGATAAATCTGAAACGAAACCTGACAGCGCGCCCCGCTTCTGACAAAATAGGCGCATCCCCTTCGACCTACGTAACAGATGGAATCCTCTCTCTGATGGCAGCAAAGATTATTGACGGTAAAACGATTGCGCAGCAGGTGCGCTCTGAAGTTGCTCAAAAAGTTCAGGCGCGTATTGCAGCCGGACTGCGGGCACCAGGACTGGCCGTTGTGCTGGTGGGTAGTAACCCTGCATCGCAAATTTATGTCGCAAGCAAACGCAAGGCTTGTGAAGAAGTCGGGTTCGTCTCCCGCTCTTATGACCTCCCGGAAACCACCAGCGAAGCGGAGCTGCTGGAGCTTATCGATACGCTGAATGCCGACAACACCATCGATGGCATTCTGGTTCAACTGCCGTTACCGGCGGGTATTGATAACGTCAAAGTGCTGGAACGTATTCATCCGGACAAAGACGTGGACGGTTTCCATCCTTACAACGTCGGTCGTCTGTGCCAGCGCGCGCCGCGTCTGCGTCCCTGCACCCCGCGCGGTATCGTCACGCTGCTTGAGCGTTACAACATTGATACCTTCGGCCTCAACGCCGTGGTGATTGGCGCATCGAATATCGTCGGTCGCCCAATGAGCATGGAACTGTTGCTCGCAGGTTGCACCACTACCGTGACTCACCGCTTCACTAAAAATCTGCGTCATCACGTAGAAAATGCCGATCTGTTGATCGTTGCCGTTGGCAAGCCAGGCTTTATTCCCGGTGACTGGATCAAAGAAGGCGCAATTGTGATTGATGTCGGCATCAACCGTCTGGAAAATGGCAAAGTTGTGGGCGACGTCGTGTTTGAAGACGCGGCTAAACGCGCCTCATACATTACGCCTGTTCCCGGCGGCGTTGGCCCGATGACGGTTGCCACGCTGATTGAAAACACGCTACAGGCGTGCGTTGAATATCATGATCCACAGGATGAGTAACATGGCGACATTTTCTTTAGGTAAACATCCGCACGTTGAGCTGTGCGACTTGCTGAAACTGGAAGGCTGGAGCGAAAGCGGCGCGCAGGCGAAAATCGCGATTGCCGAAGGCCAGGTGAAAGTCGACGGTGCGGTTGAAACGCGCAAACGCTGCAAAATCGTCGCCGGTCAGACAGTGAGTTTTGCAGGTCACAGCGTACAGGTTGTTGCCTGATCCCTTTCCCGGCCTGTATCAACAGGCCGGTTCTCTTTTCAGACTTTTGCCCTCTACGCCCCGTTCATCCATGCTGATAGCATCGACATTTTGCCGAAGCGACCATCATGCCAACCGTTATTACGCACGCCGCCGTTCCCCTATGCATTGGTTTAGGGTTGGGTTCGAAAGTCATCCCTCCGCGTCTGTTATTTGCCGGAATCATCCTGGCGATGCTGCCCGACGCCGACGTATTGTCGTTTAAATTTGGCGTTGCTTACGGCAATGTTTTTGGTCATCGCGGGTTTACCCATTCGCTGGTGTTTGCGTTTGTTGTCCCGCTGTTATGTGTGCTGATTGGACGCCGATGGTTCAGGGCTGGGCTGATTCGCTGCTGGCTGTTTTTAACCGTCTCGTTGCTATCGCACAGCTTGCTGGATTCGGTAACCACTGGCGGTAAGGGCGTTGGCTGGCTGTGGCCGTGGTCAGATGAACGCTTTTTCGCTCCCTGGCAGGTGATTAAAGTCGCGCCGTTTGCATTGTCTCGTTACACCACGCCGTACGGGCATCAGGTGATAATTTCTGAATTGATGTGGGTGTGGTTGCCGGGGATGGTGCTTATGGGAATGTTGTGGTGGCGCAGGCGATAACCGGATGCGAAAACTCGCATCCGGCAACAGCGCAATTACTTACGACGCCAGGTGGTCCCTTGCGGGCCATCTTCCAGCACGATCCCCATCTCGTTAAGACGGTCACGCGCCGCATCTGCCGCCGCCCAGTCTTTCGCTTTACGGGCATCCAGACGCTGTTGAATTAACGCTTCAATCTCAGCCACTTCGCTGTCGTCTGCCTGCGCGCCGCTTTGCAGGAACGCTTCCGGTTCTTGCTCCAGCAGGCCCAATACAGCGGAAAGTTTACGCAGGTGAGATGCCATTGCATTCGCCGCTGCCATATCTTCTGCTTTCAGACGGTTTACTTCACGCGCCATATCAAACAGTACGGAATAGGCTTCCGGGGTGTTGAAATCGTCGTCCATCGCTTCAATAAAGCGCGCTTCAAACGCTTCGCCACCGGCAGGCGCAACGGTTTTATCTGTGCCGCGCAGCGCAGTGTAGAGACGCTCCAGCGCCGCACGCGCTTGCTTCAGGTTCTCTTCGCTGTAGTTCAACTGGCTGCGATAGTGGCCCGACATCAGGAAGTAACGCACGGTTTCCGCGTCGTAGTATTTCAGCACATCGCGCACGGTAAAGAAGTTACCCAGCGATTTGGACATCTTCTCGCGGTCAACCATCACCATCCCCGAGTGCATCCAGTAGTTCACATACTGGCCATCATGGGCACAGGTGGACTGCGCGATTTCGTTCTCGTGGTGCGGGAACATCAGGTCTGAACCGCCGCCGTGGATATCAAAGTGGTTACCCAGCTGCTTGCAGTTCATTGCCGAACATTCAATGTGCCAGCCTGGACGGCCCGCGCCCCACGGAGACGGCCAGCTCGGTTCGCCCTCTTTCGACATCTTCCACAGAACGAAGTCCATCGGGTTGCGTTTGTCATCAACCACGTCAACGCGCGCGCCAGCCTGCAGCTGGTCGAGATCCTGACGCGACAGCACGCCATAAGTTGGATCGGTCGGGACGTCGAACATCACGTCGCCGTTGTCCGCCACATAAGCGTGACCTTTGGCGATCAGTTGTTCAGTGAGTTCAATAATTTCTGCGATATGGTGCGTCGCGCGCGGCTCCATATCCGGGCGCAGAATGTTCAAAGCATCAAAATCTTTGTGCATTTCGGCGATCATGCGATCCACCAGCGCCACAAAGCTTTCGCCATTTTCATTGGCGCGTTTGATGATTTTGTCGTCGATATCGGTAATGTTGCGCACATACTTCAGTTTATAGCCGAGGAAACGCAGATAGCGCGCAACCACGTCAAAAGCAACAAAGGTACGCCCGTGACCGATATGACAGAGATCGTAAACGGTGATTCCACACACGTACATGCCGACTTCCCCGGCGTGAATAGGCTTAAATTCCTCTTTTTGGCGTGTCAGAGTATTGAAGATTTTTAGCATCGAAGATTCCGTTTAGACATGTGTGGGTAATTGAGTTGCGTATAATACCCATATTTCCCGCGCGAATCAGCATACATTGCGTGATGATCCGATCGTGCGGTTATGCTATAACACCACCCTATATATGACCCGAACTGGGTTGAAGCACCAATCAAACGGAACAGGATGCAAAAATGGTTACTTTCCACACCAATCACGGCGATATTGTCATCAAAACTTTTGACGATAAAGCACCTGAAACAGTTAAAAACTTCCTGGACTACTGCCGCGAAGGTTTTTACAACAACACCATTTTCCACCGTGTTATCAACGGCTTTATGATTCAGGGCGGCGGTTTTGAACCGGGCATGAAACAAAAAGCCACCAAAGAACCGATCAAAAACGAAGCCAACAACGGCCTGAAAAATACCCGTGGTACGCTGGCAATGGCACGTACTCAGGCTCCGCACTCTGCAACTGCACAGTTCTTCATCAACGTGGTTGATAACGACTTCCTGAACTTCTCTGGCGAAAGCCTGCAAGGTTGGGGCTACTGCGTGTTTGCTGAAGTGGTTGACGGCATGGACGTGGTAGACAAAATCAAAGGTGTTGCAACCGGTCGTAGCGGTATGCACCAGGACGTGCCAAAAGAAGACGTTATCATTGAAAGCGTGACCGTTAGCGAGTAATCGTGGCGACACTCTTTATTGCAGATCTTCATCTCTGCGTGGAAGAACCGGCGATCACCGCCGGTTTTCTGCGTTTTTTAGCGGGGGAAGCCCGCAAGGCCGACGCGCTGTATATTCTTGGCGATCTGTTTGAAGCATGGATTGGCGACGACGATCCCAACCCACTCCATCGCCAGATGGCGGCAGCGATCAAAGCGGTGTCCGATTCCGGCGTTCCCTGTTATTTCATTCATGGCAACCGTGATTTTCTGCTCGGCAAACGCTTTGCCCGTGAAAGCGGCATGACATTATTGCCGGAAGAAAAGGTGCTCGAACTTTATGGTCGCCGGGTGTTGATTATGCATGGCGACACGCTGTGCACCGATGACGCGGGTTATCAGGCTTTTCGCGCCAAAGTCCACAAACCCTGGCTGCAAACGCTATTCCTCGCCCTGCCGTTGTTTGTGCGCAAACGCATTGCCGCGCGAATGCGAGCGAACAGTAAAGAAGCCAACAGCAGTAAATCGCTGGCGATCATGGACGTTAACCAAAACGCGGTAGTCAGTGCGATGGAAAAACATCAGGTGCAATGGCTGATCCACGGGCATACCCATCGCCCGGCGGTACATGAACTTATCGCCAACCAGCAACCTGCTTTTCGCGTGGTACTCGGTGCCTGGCATACAGAAGGTTCGATGGTGAAAGTCACGGCGGATGACGTTGAGCTGATTCATTTTCCGTTTTAAAAAACCCGCAACTTTGCTGATTTCACAGCCACGCAACCGTTTTCCTTGCTCTCTTTCCGTGCTATTCTCTGTGCCCTCTAAAGCCGAGAGTTGTGCACCACAGGAGTTTTAAGACGCATGTCTTCCCGCAATAATCCGGCGCGTGTCGCCATCGTGATGGGGTCCAAAAGCGACTGGGCTACCATGCAGTTCGCCGCCGAAATCTTCGAAATCCTGAATGTCCCGCACCACGTTGAAGTGGTTTCTGCTCACCGCACCCCCGATAAACTGTTCAGCTTCGCCGAAAGCGCCGAAGAGAACGGTTATCAGGTGATTATTGCGGGCGCAGGCGGCGCAGCGCACCTGCCAGGCATGATTGCCGCCAAAACGCTGGTGCCGGTGCTGGGCGTGCCAGTACAGAGCGCCGCACTGAGCGGTGTCGATAGCCTCTACTCCATCGTACAAATGCCGCGCGGCATTCCGGTGGGTACGCTGGCGATTGGTAAAGCTGGCGCGGCAAACGCGGCATTACTGGCAGCACAAATTCTTGCGACTCATGATAAAGAACTGCACCAGCGTCTGAATGACTGGCGCAAAGCCCAGACCGACGAAGTGCTGGAAAACCCGGACCCGCGAGGTGCGGCATGAAACAGGTTTGCGTCCTCGGTAACGGGCAGTTAGGCCGTATGCTGCGTCAGGCAGGTGAACCGTTAGGCATTGCTGTCTGGCCGGTCGGGCTGGACGCTGAACCGGCGGCGGTGCCTTTTCAACAAAACGTGATTACCGCTGAGATCGAACGCTGGCCGGAAACCGCATTAACCCGCGAGCTGGCGCGTCATCCGGCCTTTGTGAACCGCGATGTGTTCCCGATTATTGCCGACCGTCTGACTCAGAAGCAGCTTTTCGATAAGCTCCACCTGCCGACCGCACCGTGGCAGTTACTTGCCGATCGCAGCGAGTGGCCTGCGGTGTTTGAGCGTTTAGGTGAACTGGCGATTGTTAAGCGTCGCACTGGTGGCTATGACGGTCGCGGTCAATGGCGTTTACGTGCCAATGAAACCGAACAGTTACCGGCAGAGTGTTACGGCGAATGTATTGTCGAGCAGGGCATTAACTTCTCTGGTGAAGTGTCGCTGGTTGGCGCACGCGGATTTGATGGCAGCACCGTGTTTTATCCGCTGACGCATAACCTGCATCAGGACGGTATTTTGCGCACCAGCGTCGCTTTTCCGCAGGCCAATGCGCAGCAGCAAGCGCAAGCCGAAGAGATGCTGTCGGCGATTATGCAGGAGCTGGGCTATGTGGGCGTGATGGCGATGGAGTGTTTTGTCACCCCGCAAGGTCTGCTGATCAACGAACTGGCACCGCGTGTGCATAACAGCGGTCACTGGACACAAAACGGTGCCAGCATCAGCCAGTTTGAGCTGCATCTGCGGGCGATTACCGATCTGCCGTTACCGCAACCGGTAGTGAATAGTCCGTCGGTGATGATCAACCTGATTGGTAGCGATGTGAATTATGACTGGCTGAAACTGCCGCTGGTGCATCTGCACTGGTACGACAAAGAAGTCCGTCCGGGGCGTAAAGTGGGGCATCTGAATTTGACCGACAGCGACACATCGCGTCTGACTGCGACGCTGGAAGCCTTAATCCCGCTGCTGCCGCCGGAATATGCCAGCGGCGTGATTTGGGCGCAGAGTAAGTTCGGTTAACTGGTGCTCTATTCTTGCCGGATGCGGCGTAAACGCCTTATCCGGCCTACCGATCCGGTACCCATTGTAGGCCTGATAAGATGCGTCAAGCATCGCATCAGGCATTGTGCACCAATTGCCGGATGCGGCACCGGTTGTAGGCCTGATAAGACGCGTCAAGCGTCGCATCAGGCATGGTGCACCGATTGCCGGATGCTCTCATCACTACAGCGAAATACAGGTCCCCGCTTCGCCCGCCAGCGTCTCTTCAATTCGCGATAACGCCCCAATCCACGCGGGTTTACCACGGCTTCTGACATAACCACTTACCGCCGTTACCTTCGGCCCCATCGAACCATCGGCTTTGGCAAATGGCGCTAACTCATCCGGTGTGGCATGGCGAATGGCGCGTTGCTGCGGCGTTCCCCAGTTTTCATATACCGCATCAGCATCGGTGAGGATCACCAGCCCATCGGCGTTAATCTGCTCGGCAAGCAAGGCAGCGGCGAGATCTTTATCAATCACCGCTTCACTCCCTGCCCCATCTTCCGTCACAGGCACACCGCCGCCGCCACTGCAAATCACCACATGCCCCTCTTTGAGCAACAACTCGATGGCTTCGCTGTCGAGAATTTTACGCGGTTGCGGAGACGCCACCACCCGGCGCAAATATTTACCATCACGTTTCATCTGCCAGCCGTAAGCCGCTTCCAGTGCCTCTTGTTCTTCTGGCTGATAAACCGGACCAATAAATTTCTCTGGCTGCAAAAACGCCGGATCATCAGGCGAAACCTCAATGCGCGTCAGCACCGTCGTCACGGGCGGCATCTGCGGCTGTGCGCTCAAACTCTGCGCCAGCATATAGCCAATCATCCCCTGACTTTCTGCCACCAGCACATCCAGCGGATACGGTTCTACCTCTTTCCACGCCAGATTCTGCAATGCCAGCAGCCCCACCTGCGGCCCGTTGCCGTGAACAATCGCCAGCCGATAAGAACGGGCCAGGCGTGCCAGCGCGGGTACAGCACTGGCGATATTGCGATATTGATTTTCCGCCGTCAGCGCCTCACCGCGCTGGAGTAAGGCGTTGCCCCCAAGAGCTACAACCAGTGTTTTCATGGTTTTCCTTGTAATAATTGTTGACCAAGCCAGAACCCCAGCAGTGTATCTGCCCCTGACGTATGCCCCAGCGCCAGCAGCGAATCAATCGCAACAGCGGTACGTTTCGGGCAACTCAGAGCATGAACAAAGTGCAGGAGTGGCGAGGCGAAATATCCTTGCGCGGCATAACGTAAATAACTGACGCTCACCGCTGTGGTAACGAGTTGCAGATTGTCGGAACAGGCAAAAAACTGGCGACCGGAGCGCGCATCTAAAGCGCCATAATACCAGGCCGCCAGCAGCATTCCGCTCAGCGTGTCATCATGACTCGGCGTTAATCCGGGGCCTTTACCCAGCCAGTGCCGCCAGTCGGTCTTAACGCCATTGAGCGCGGCCTGAAAACAGTGACGAAACTGGCGTAACTCAGCAGGCAGCGGATCGCTTGCCGCCAACGCCAGTGGCCCGAAAAGCCCGGTTTCCTCCGCGCGTTGCATCCATGCAGCTGCAAGCGGTTGAGGATGCGCAGGCGGCGTAATACGCAGCAAACAATAACGCTGTGGCTGTTTAACCGTGAAACGCCCGAGGCGAATCCCTTGAGCCACAACCTGTGGTCGTTCATTGCCGCATAATCCACCGCATAACGCATCGAATTGCGCGCGGCGAAGCACCCATCCTCCGGGGCCGAAACCACTACCCTGACGATGCAGCGTTAACAGTTCGCCGCTTTCCGTCATCAGGTTAATCGCCCGTCGCCACACTCCCGCTAACCGCCAGGACTGGCGATAATTCGGTGCACTACGGCTGGCAAGCAGAGGATGGATGATCGTCATTGCGCGTTCCTCAACCAATCCCCATGCTTTCAGCCAGTGCTTCCAGCGCCTGTTCAAAACACGCCAGCGGTGCCCGCACAGTGCCTGCGCCAATCTGCCCGATCCCCGCCTCTTTATGGGCGATACCGGTATTGATGAGTGGCGTAATGCCGGTTTCTACCACGTGACGAATGTCCAGTCCCAGGCACGCGCCCTGAAAATCCCAGCCTGGGATCTGCAACTGCATATTGCGCTCAAGGTAAATTTCCGCCATCTCTTCAGATACCGCTCTGGCCGCTTCCATGCCACCCGCACCGACAAAGCGCGTTACGCCAGGCGCTGCGATCATTGCCGCACCTCCGATACCAAAGGTTTCGGTAATCGCGCTATCGCCCATATCCGGGTTCGCCTGCTCCTGCGAGAAGCCGGTGAAAAACAGACCTTGCGGAGTGTTTACAGGCGCAGTAAACCAGCGTTCGCCCAGCCCGCTTACCCGAATCCCGAACATATTGCCGTTGCGGGTCATTGCCGTGACGATGCTGCCTGCGCGGATCATCGCGCCAGCATCCATCGCCGCCTTGCAGTAAGCCATCGCGAGGTTGAGGAAGAACTGATCGGTCACGCTGAGGAAATCCATCACTTCGGCGATGTGCTGTTTATCATGATCGAGGCGAGCAATTTGTGGGGCCAGCGCACGCATTAACAGTGCTGAGGAAGCAATATTGCGTTGATGGAACTCATCGCCCATGGTAATGCCCTGCGCCATCATCGCCGTGAGATCGATACCGTGCTCCATGCGCCCCAGCGCCGCGCTTAATACTGGCATTAACACATCGCGCATCCAGCGATGGCGAGTCAGGACATCTTCGCCGTAAGCGCCAAAACGCATCACTTTGCCGATACCTTCGTTGAGGTTGCAGTACGCCCGGTTGCCGTCGGTCACGTTCTCGACCACCAGCATCGGCATACTGGCAGAAGTAATGCCGCCCATTGGCCCGACGGCATTCACATGGTGACAAGGAATGAAGTTCACTTCCCCCTGCTCCAGCATTGCCAGTGCCTGCGCTTCATCTTTCGCCCAGCCTTCAAACAGACATGCACCCACACATGCCCCTTTCATGGGTCCGGTCATCTCCTGCCAGCGCATTGGCGGCCCGGCGTGAAGCAGTGTTTTGCCCTGGTTTAGTTCGCTGATAAGTGAAGAAGCCGGTTGCACATCCAGCCAGTGTGGACGAGCGCGACGAATTTGTTCGATAACCGCAGCATTGGCTTGCGCCACTGATGTAAACATGGGAACCCCTTATTGCAAACGTTCTAATAAACGAGCCAGTTTTTTATTGCCGCCGGCGACTGGCGACCATTGGTAATGCACAACCGGTTTGCTGGCGCTTTGTAGCTCCAGCGCAAAGCTGCGTAATCCGATGTTAATCACGGCGACGTTTTCCAGTAATGACGGTGTGTGTTGCTGTGTGGCAGACGAGAGCGGATGAATTAACGCTGCCGCCAGCAAGGTGGCTTCCGGTAGCGAACTCACTACCGCGATCCCCGCATCTTCCAGCGTGGCGATTTGCTGCGAGCGGCATTGCGGGTCACGTTCGGTACCTGTCACCGTGGCAATGGCGTACAGCGGTTGGCTGTCTGAACGCGCGGCACAGGCTTTTTGCCAGGCGCTCACCAGCGAGGCAGCAGGATCGGCGGTCGCACCGAAGCCAATCACGACATCAAGCAGCAACACGCGCACTTGCGGTTTAGCGCCGAGATCGGCAATTAACTGGTTGCGTAAGGCTGGGTCGATCATCGGATGGGGACGCCCGACGGTGTAGAAATCATCGCCCAGATCAATGATCTGGTGACCATCGGCGTCCAGCATCATGCCGTGATGATGGGTATCGTCGGCTTCCACGCCAAGGTGCCCGGCAAGTAATCCCGCCGCTTCGGCAGCCAGCGTACCGCCGGTATACAAACCGCAAATAAATCCGCTGCTGGCAGGCGTTATCGCGTTACGTCGCGCCGTAACGCGTGAAAGCAGGCAAGCCAGGCGTGCGGCCTCATCCAGCGAGGAGGCAAACCAGACATTCTCGTCGCGGGCCACCGCCGGGGTATAACCTAAAAACAGCGCCACCGTCGGTTTGCCGGTTGCTTTCATGGCATTAACAATTTTCAGACGCACAGCTTCGGCAGGCGGTTTTGAAACAAATGCCAGCACTTCGCTTTTCTCGTCTGCACTGAGCATTTCCAGCGCCGTCAGCGCACTGATGCCGCCCACTTCACGGCTGAGGTCGCGCCCGCCAAGGCCAATCGCGTGAGTAATTCCCTCCCCTGCCAGCGCAATCTGTGAGCACAGCTCCTGAATCCCGGTACCGGAAGCGCCAATGACGCCAATGTTGCCTTCCGGCATCACGTTAGCAAAAGCCAGCGGCGTGGCGGCAATCATCGACGTACCGCAGTCCGGCCCCATCACCAGCAAGCCTTTTTCTCGCGCGCGGGTTTTAAGTTGGATTTCATCTTCCAGCGTGACGTTATCGGAGAACATCATCACGTTGAGGTTGCGATCCAGCGCCTGATTCGCCAGCTCCGCCGCATACTCGCCAGCCACTGAAATCAGCGCCAGATTGGCATCGGATAATTTCTGACAGGCACTGTCCCAGCGACGCACCTGCGTCAAGGACTGGCTGCTGCCTGACCCCTGCGCCAGTTGTTTTAGCGCCTCTTCAAGCTGCTGCATAATCGCCTGCGCGATCCCCGCATCCGCCGCTTCGCTACGAATTGCCACGCAAATATCGTTCGGCGTGGCGTTATTAAAATCGTCATGCCAGAAACCTGTGGTATCTAATAACGCTTTATTGGCGGGCGTACCCATCATTACGGAAACATCATCAACATTTTCTGATTCGCTGAGTTTTCGTGAAATAATCATTAAACTGACCGAATCCTGAAAACACCCTTTTTTAATAAAGGCGTGGATCATAACAACTCCTTAAAAATTGCACCCATGGCAATTGCACGAGCAGTGTTAATGTGGCGATTACGGTATCGATGACAACGAGTAAATAAGGTGATGAATATCACACAGGGATTATTAACAAAAGAATTCAAATAACCGCCATGCTATTACGTGTTATTTTTTAATAAGCGTGGTTGTTTTAAAAACCAGGTTAAAAGCGAGCGGATTATCAAATAAATTCTAACTATATTTTTTTGCCTGTCTGGATCACATAATCCAGATATTTTCCCTGTATGTTAATTGCAGTCATGCTTCACACCGTCGTTAAAAAGGAAGACAGATGAAAATCAGTCGGGAAACACTCCACCAGCTAATTGAGAATAAACTCTGCCAGGCTGGGTTAAAACGTGAGCACGCTGCAACCGTGGCTGAAGTATTGGTTTACGCCGATGCCAGAGGGATCCACTCTCATGGCGCGGTGCGCGTGGAATACTACGCGGAACGCATTTCAAAAGGCGGCACCAACCGCGAACCGGAGTTTCGTCTTGAGGAAACCGGGCCGTGCTCGGCAATTTTACATGCCGACAATGCCGCCGGACAGGTCGCGGCGAAAATGGGTATGGAACATGCCATCAAAACCGCCCAGCAAAATGGCGTTGCGGTGGTCGGTATCAGCCGGATGGGTCACAGCGGCGCAATCTCTTATTTTGTGCAGCAGGCAGCCCGCGCCGGATTAATTGGTATTTCGATGTGCCAGTCCGATCCAATGGTGGTGCCGTTTGGCGGCGCGGAAATTTACTACGGTACTAACCCACTGGCCTTTGCCGCGCCGGGAGAAGGCGACGAGATCCTTACCTTTGATATGGCGACTACCGTACAGGCATGGGGAAAAGTGCTCGACGCCCGCTCGCGTAATATGTCTATCCCGGATACCTGGGCGGTCGATAAAAACGGTGCACCAACAACCGATCCGTTCGCGGTACATGCTCTGCTCCCCGCCGCCGGGCCAAAAGGGTATGGCCTGATGATGATGATTGACGTCCTCTCAGGCGTCTTACTCGGCTTACCGTTCGGGCGACAGGTTAGTTCGATGTATGACGATTTACACGCCGGGCGTAATTTGGGGCAATTACATATAGTTATTAATCCGAACTTTTTCTCCTCCAGCGAATTATTCCGTCAACATCTTAGCCAGACCATGCGCGAATTAAATGCCATTACCCCCGCGCCCGGTTTTAATCAGGTTTATTATCCCGGACAGGATCAGGATATTAAACAACGCAAAGCCGCCGTCGAAGGCATCGAAATTGTTGATGATATTTACCAGTATTTAATTTCCGACGCGCTTTATAACACGTCATACGAAACGAAAAATCCCTTTGCGCAATAATTATTGAGACAGGACTTTCTTATGATTACACATTTCCGTCAAGCCATAGAAGAAACGCTACCCTGGCTCTCCTCTTTTGGCGCTGACCCAGCGGGTGGGATGACCCGTTTACTTTATTCGCCGGAATGGCTGGAAACCCAGCAGCAATTTAAAAAAAGAATGGCAGCAAGCGGGCTGGAAACACGTTTCGATGAAGTGGGGAATTTATACGGTCGCCTGAGTGGCACCGAATATCCACAGGAAGTGGTTCTGAGCGGTTCGCATATCGATACCGTGGTTAACGGCGGTAACCTCGACGGGCAATTCGGCGCGCTGGCGGCGTGGCTGGCAATTGACTGGTTGAAAACGCAATACGGCGCGCCGTTACGTACGGTCGAAGTGGTGGCGATGGCAGAAGAAGAAGGCAGCCGCTTCCCGTATGTCTTCTGGGGCAGTAAAAATATCTTTGGGCTGGCGAACCCTGACGACGTGCGGAATATCTGTGATGCCAAAGGAAATAGTTTTGTCGATGCGATGAAGGCTTGCGGATTTACTCTGCCGAACGCCCCACTAACTCCGCGTCAGGATATTAAAGCCTTTGTTGAACTGCATATTGAACAGGGCTGTGTGCTGGAAAGTAATGGTCAATCAATTGGCGTGGTGAATGCAATTGTCGGGCAGCGTCGCTATACGGTGACGCTGAACGGCGAATCAAACCATGCAGGCACCACGCCGATGGGTTATCGTCGTGATACGGTTTACGCTTTCAGTCGCATTTGCCATCAGTCGATCGAAAAAGCGAAAAAGATGGGCGATCCGCTGGTTCTGACCTTTGGCAAAGTAGAGCCGCGTCCGAATACGGTGAATGTGGTACCGGGTAAAACCACGTTCACCATTGATTGTCGTCATACCGACGCTGCCGTGCTGCGCGATTTCACCCAACAGTTAGAAAACGACATGCGGGCGATTTGCGATGAAATGGACATTGGTATTGATATCGATTTATGGATGGACGAAGAACCCGTGCCGATGAATAAGGAGCTGGTCGCCACCCTGACAGAATTGTGTGAAAGTGAAAAACTGAATTACCGGGTGATGCACAGTGGTGCCGGGCACGACGCGCAAATTTTCGCGCCTCGCGTACCAACCTGCATGATTTTCATTCCCAGCATCAATGGGATCAGCCATAACCCGGCGGAACGCACCAATATTACCGACCTTGCCGAAGGGGTCAAAACGTTGGCACTCATGCTTTATCAACTTGCCTGGCAGAAATAAGGAGTCATAAATGGGATATTTAAATAACGTCACCGGTTACCGCGATGATTTACTGGCTAACCGTGCGATTGTTAAACACGGTAATTTCGCGCTGTTAACCCCGGATGGTCTGGTAAAAAATATTATTCCGGGCTTTGAAAATTGTGACGCGACAATCCTCTCCACGCCAAAGCTGGGTGCCTCTTTTGTTGATTATCTGGTCACACTGCATCAAAACGGTAGCAACCAACAGGGCTTCGGTGGCGAAGGCATTGAAACGTTCCTGTATGTGATCTCTGGAAATATCACTGCCAAAGCCGAAGGCAAAACATTTGCCTTAAGCGAAGGTGGCTATCTTTATTGCCCACCAGGCTCCTTAATGACGTTTGTTAACGCCCAGGCCGAAGACAGCCAAATCTTTTTATATAAGCGCCGCTATGTTCCGGTAGAAGGCCATGCACCGTGGCTGGTTTCTGGCAATGCCAGCGAACTGGAACGCATTCACTATGAAGGTATGGATGATGTGATCCTGCTGGATTTTCTGCCCAAAGAGTTAGGTTTTGATATGAACATGCATATCCTCTCTTTTGCACCAGGTGCCAGCCACGGTTATATCGAAACACATGTTCAGGAACACGGTGCCTATATTCTTTCCGGTCAGGGGGTTTATAACCTCGACAATAACTGGATCCCGGTGAAAAAAGGCGATTACATCTTTATGGGCGCTTATTCTTTACAGGCTGGTTATGGCGTAGGGCGTGGTGAAGCGTTCAGCTATATTTACTCGAAAGATTGTAACCGCGACGTCGAGATTTAAGTCATACCACTCGCCTGATTATTTTTAGCTATGTTGGATTTTGCCACGGTTTATACCGTGGCTTTTTTTGTAGTAAATTCAGGTAAAAAAAGATGCGATATAAATCGCATCCGCTTTAAAGGTAAGGGTCAGTTTTTAATTCCCTGACCTATTTTAATGGCGCAGGCAATATTTCGTGCGCTGTTGAAGAGATTGGTTTCACCGCTGGCGAGCACTTCGGCTAAAGGTGCCAGACGTGGCAAAATGCTGAATACCGCATCAATGCCGTACTGGTGCACCACTTCCACGCCATCACCCAATACGCCAGCAATCCCAATCACCGGTACATTAAACTGCTTCGCCACCGACGCCACACCCAGCGGCGCTTTACCGCCTGCCGTTTGCGAGTCGATGCGCCCTTCCCCGGTAATCACCAGTGCTGCGCCCTGCACTGCCTGCGCAAGATTGACCGCATTCAACACAATCTCAATACCTGGTTTAATATCCGCATTGAGAAATACCGCCGCCGCAATACCCATACCGCCCGCAGCGCCGCCGCCCGCCATCTGGCAGACGTTGATTTCAGTTTGCTGTTGTAAAACACGGGCGTAATTTTGCAGCCCCTGTTCCAGCTCTTCGACCATTTCCGGCGTTGCCCCTTTTTGCGGGCCAAACACCGCCGCCGCGCCGCGTGCCCCTACCAGCGGGTTATCAACGTCACATGCTACTTCAATATGGCAATTCGCCAGACGCGGATCGCATTCATCCATCTCAATGCTTGCCACGCGCGCTAAATTACCGCCGTTAGCCACCAGCACCTGACCGTCGGCATCAAGGAAACGCACACCGAGCGCCTGCGCCATGCCCATACCACCGTCGACCGTCGCACTGCCGCCAATGCCGAGAATAATATGGCGAATGCCGTTATCCAGCGCATGACGAATTAACTCCCCCGTACCAAAACTGGAGGCCAGCAACGGATTACGCTTTTCAGGCGCGACCAGCATCAGGCCACTTGCTGCCGCCATCTCAATCACCGCCGTTTTCCCGTCGCCGGTAAGGCCATAAAAAGCATTCACTTTTTCGCCCATCGGCCCGCAGACTTCAAGCGTCACGATGTTGCCGCCCGTCGCGGCGACCATCGCATCCACCGTCCCTTCGCCGCCATCCGCTATCGGCAAACAGATATAGTTCGCATCGGGAAAGAGGGTCGAAAACCCGGCTTTAATTGCCTGACAACATTTTTCTGCACTTAAGCTCTCTTTAAAAGAGTCTGGCGCAATGACAATCTTCATTATCAATCCTTTTTCAACAAATTATTCGATGCGTTCCCACGGAATAAGATTATCCATAAGAACAGCCAGTAAAATCCCGACCAGTAAGCCGTTACTGAGCAGAGGACGCAGCGTTAATGGAAGGTCTTGCAGATACACAGGCGGTAATGCCATTAAAAATATGCCGACAAATAACGGCAATGCGAGTCGATAAATATTGCGAGCGGTAAACGTTATTTGCTGGCTAAACACCAGCGCGGAAAAGAGTAAAGGCAGATAAGAAACCAGCATGACCGCACTACTCACGGGTAAAGGGATACTGCAAAACAGTCGTGTGAGTGCCGGAACCAGCGCCACCAGAAGGCAAATAACGCTGCCATAAATAAACGAACGCCGCGTGTAATCGCCTGTCTGGGTTAATAAACCAATGGATGAAACAAACGGTGAAAATGGAATTACCGCCAGCGGTACGGTTATCAGCGTCATAAATCCGGTCGCCACAAAGCTGCGACGATAACGCGTATTCCCCGCGCCCTGCTGCGGATAAAAAACATCCGTGCCCCGAATCGCACCGTAGGTATTGCTGATATTCACCAGACCTGTAATCACCGCCGTCAGAATAATTCCCGGAGACAAAGCACCTCCACTGCCGAGCGGGAACCACTGCCAGTGCAACTCACCGGAGAGCGAGTGCGAAGAAGGAAAGCAAAAGTACCACAACAACCAGCCGGTTATGGTGCCGACCAGCAGGCCATAACGGGCAAAACGTTGCGGCAGGAAGATAATCATCCCCAGTACCAGGCACATCACCGCCACCGAGAGCGCGAACGGCGGTAACTGAATTTTAAAATTTGGGTCGGCTATGCCAAACGGCAGCCCGAGCATACCTTTGAAAAAGATAGTGGTCAGCTGCGCGCCCAGCATCAACATAAACAAGACCATCACCGACGGCGTAAATAACCGTGCCAGGCGATGGCCTAATCCGCTAAAACCAATCAACATCGTCAGCACGCCGGAGAGCGCAATCCCCACCGCCAGGCTGGTAGCGATATCGTTGATCGGTGTCCCGCGCGATGCTTCGCCAAGGGTGATAGTAAGGATGGTTCCCCACCACAGGCCACCCGGCCCTTCCATAATAGCGCGACGATGACCGCAGAACGCCTGAGCGAAGCAGGCCAGTGCGGTAGCAAGAAAAGCATATTGCGTGAGCGTAAGCAGGCTACTTTGCGGCAACTGAAAAGCAGAAAGTAACGTAGGAGGAACCACAACCGTGTTGCAAAAAATAAAGAAAAACCACTGAAATCCTGATAACAGGCTTTCGCGGCTGACTGCAAAATTGAACATAAACACACCTTAACCGGAGAATGCCCGCCGCAAGGACGGGCATTGCAGGGGCCAGATTACTGCTGATGTTTAAGGATAAATTGACCTTTCGGCGCAACAGGGAAGCCCTGTTCAATGTCGTAAATCACATCACCACGTAAGATGGTTTTCGTGATACGCGCGCCAATGGTACGGCCAACATACGGGCTGACTTTGTGGCGATATTCCAGATCGTCATTGGTAAGAACATAGCTGCTATTCGGCTGAATGAAGACGAAGTCGGCATCTTTTCCTGGGGCGATACGGCCTTTTTGCTGCAGACCGAAAATATCTGCTGCGTTAGTCGCCATTAATTTGCCGAACATTGGCAGAGACATTCCGCGTTTCTGTACCGCTTCATCGAACATCACGTCCATACAGTTTTGCAGACCGGCAATACCGCCCCATGCTTCCATGATGTTGCCGGCTTTCATTTCCGGAGGGCATGGTGAGTGGTCGGAAACCAGGCAGTCGATTTCACCGTTAAACAGTTTTTCCCACATGCCTTTCTGGTTTTCCAGATCGCGGATCGGCGGTGAACACTTCGCCAGAGTGCCGATTTCTTCGAACTGATCGGTATCCAGTACAAAGTAATGCGGGCAGGATTCACAAGTAACGTCCTGACCTTCCTGACGTGCACGAGTCACTTCTTCAACGCCTTCCGGGCTGCTGATATGGCAAACGTGCAGACGGCAACCGGCAACTTTCGCCAGATACAGCACGCGGCGAATCGCTTCCACTTCGGTAAATACCGGACGCGAAGCCACATAGTCATGGGCAGTTACGCGACCTTCACGTTTCGCTTCTTCGCCCAGTGCGTCACAGATCAGCGCGTTTTCGCAGTGCACCAGCACCGGCTGCCCCAGTTCGCCCAGCTTCTGCGCACCTTTGAAGAACTGCCAGTCGTTTACATCACGGAAGTCGTTGTCGATACCGCGATCGCCACAGGTCGCAACGAAGCATTTGAAGCCGACAACGCCCACTTCATCCAGCTCATGCAGACGGTCGATGTTGTAAGACACCAGGCCACCGAGTTGTGCCGCATCGATAGTCAGCTTGCCTTTAGCGGCATCGAACTTCAGTTCAATTGAAGCGCGGTCAACCGTTGCAGGCAGCTGGTTGAGCGGCATTTCGATCATGGTGGTGATACCACCTTTTGCCGCTGCGCGAGTACCGGTTTCATAACCTTCCCAGTGGCTACGACCCGGTTCAGAAATATGGGTGTGCGCATCAACCATGCCCGGCGAAACCACCAGACCAGACGCATCCATAACTTCTTTTGCATCGCCCAGATCCTGACCGATAGCAGCAATTTTCCCGCCTTTAACGGCGATATCTACAACGCGAGCTTCGTTTTCTAAAATAACGGTGCCGTTTTTAATGATTAAATCAAAAGACATAACAAACTCCTTGTAAAATACAGATTGGTTTTTAACTCAATGTTCAATATCGGGATTAATTAACCTATGGTTTTTTGCTCTCCTGTTTTTTCTGCTGTTGTACGTTTCTTTAATAAGGCGTAGGCCGCAAAGGCGACGATGACGCCGACAAACCATGAAACACGCGATAACGGTTCCATAAAGGGAATAAACTTACCGCCAAGAGATAAAATAACGGCCACCAGAGTTACTGAAAACGCGGTGAGGTTAAAACCGTTATCGTAATATTTATAATCGCCAGGTGCGGTGTACAGTTCATCAAGATTAATTTGCCCACGCATCACCACAAAATAATGTGCCATCATGACACCAATTACCGGACCCAGCATTCCGCCGATGATATCGAGGAACAGATAAATACTGTCCTGATTTTCCATTAATTTCCACGGGCAGATCAGCAGGCTGATAATACTGGCAATCAGTACGCCGTTTTTATAGGTCAGTTTTGTCGGTGCAATGGCAGCAATCTGATAACCGGCCGGAATAATATTACCGGTGGCGTTAGTGGAAATAGTCGTCATCAGAATAACCAGTACCGCAAAGAACGAGGCAAACAGGCTGTCCCAACGCTGAACAATATCCAGCACGTTCCAGGTGTCAGCGCCGTAGTGAATACTGGCTCCGGCAATAATACATACCCCAGCGACCGCAAACAGAATATAGGCCACAACTAAACCCAGCGTTTGCCCCAGCGCTTGCTCACGAAACGAGTGGGCGTTTTGCGTAAAGTCGGATGCGCTCACCGCCGGTGCCGCCCAGACCGCAACTACCGCGTTAATCACCACCAGGAACAAGAATCCACTGTTTTCTGCTTTCTGAATACCGCTCGGAATGTAGTCAAAGATTGGACCGATCCCGACCAGTGAAATCGCCCAAATCGCCATGCCGCCGAAAACGATATAGATGCACGGGTTAAGAATGGCAGTGAATTTATTTAAAACTTTGCCACCGCCAAAACCAATACCAACGTTAACCAGCCAGAAGAGTAAGAAAGTAATTAAGCCCGGTAGCGAAAGGCCTAACAAGGTAAAATCACCACCGAGAGTTAAAAATCCCGGCCAGATTTTGCCAATCAGGATCAAGCAGGCCAGTGATCCGGCGTAACATTGCAGGCCAAACCACATAATGGCAGCAATACCACCTCTTAATAATCCGGGAAACAGTGCGCCACGTACGCCGTAAGAAGCACGCAGGATCATGGCAAACGGTACGCCGTATTTACTGCCCGCAGCACCGTTTAATACCATTACCGCGGCAATGAAAAAGGCGCTGAGGATAATTGCCAGCATAATACTAAAGGTAGACAAGCCGAGAATAAAAAAGCCGCCGACCATCACATAATTGGGAACGTTATGAACCGAACCCATCCATAAGGTAAAATAGTTAAATGTTTTCCAGGTCCGCTGGCTTTGCGTTTTCGGCAATAAATCTTCGCTATAGCCGCGTTGCTGGAATAGCTTTCTCTGATGTTCCATAAATCCCTCTTAATTTCACGTATCGAATAACGTTGTTTTAATCTAGCTATGAGGAACAAATAAAATAAAAAATATTATTTTTAATACTGAAGCAACATCTTTGGCTGCTTTCTTTTTTAATATTGCTGGCCGATTCATTTTCTGATATCGGCCATTTTTATTGCGGGTATCAGGCCAGTTTATGGTTAGCCATTAATTCCAGCGCCTGCACTAACGCAGAGTGATCCAACTGGCTGCCACCGTTTGCCGCACAGGTATTAAATAACTCCTGGCAGGTCGCAGTGTTTGGCAGGTTCAGCGCAAGTGCTTTCGCACTTTGCAGTGCCAGGTTGAGATCTTTCTGGTGCAGAGCGATTTTGAAGCCCGGATTAAAGGTGCGTTTAATCATACGCTCGCCATGAACTTCCAGAATACGTGAGGAAGCAAAGCCGCCCATCAGCGCCTGGCGCACACGTACCGGGTCCGCACCGGCTTTTGAAGCAAATAGCAGGGCTTCAGAAACCGCTTCAATATTGAGCGCCACGATAATCTGATTTGCCACTTTGCAGGTTTGACCATCGCCGTTACCGCCCACGAGGGTGATATTTTTACCGAGCAGTTCAAACAGCGGTTTAACACGTTCAAATACCGCTTCATCACCGCCAACCATAATCGACAACGTCCCTTCACGCGCACCGATTTCACCGCCGGAGACTGGCGCATCGAGATAATCGCCGCCCAGTTCATTCACCTGACGAGCGAAACGCTTAGTTTCAATCGGGGAAATGGAGCTCATATCAACAATGGTTTTGCCCTTCAGCGAAGTTTTTGCACAGCCATTTTCACCAAACAATACTTCTTCAACCTGCGGCGTATCTGGCACCATAATAAAGATAATGTCAGAAGATTCAGTTACCTGGCGCGCGGTTTCAACATTTACTGCGCCCAGCGCCAGTAATTCTTCCGCAACCGGACCAATGGTCGTCACATGCAGTTGATGGCCTGCGCGTGCCAGGTTAACTGCCATCGGTGTGCCCATAATACCCAGGCCAATAAATCCCAGTTTCATAATTAACCTCTTGTGAATATCGCTGTTTCTGAATTCAGACAACACGATCCCCTGCCGGCATAGCGGCAAAAAATGCATTGTCTGAATCGTTTTTCGTTTTAGCGGTATGGATTAATCCATGATAATCCCGCTTCCGTGGTGGTCAGGGGTTTATATTCGCACCCTACCCAACCGTCATAATCAGACTTTTCAATTAAATCGAATAAAAAGTCGTAATTTATTTCCCCGGTGCCAGGTTCGCCACGGCGGGGGTTATCGGCAATCTGCAAATGACCGATTTTATTTGCCCATGTAGTCATGGTTTGGGCTAATTCCCCTTCCATGCGTTGCATGTGGTAAATATCGTACTGGATCTTGATATTGTTACTGCCAATATCGGCAATCAGCGCCAGTGCTTGTTGTGTTCCGGTCAAATGGAAGCCCGGCATATCAAAGTGATTAAGTGGCTCAATCAGCAGCAAAATACCCTCTTTTGCCAGCATATTTGCCGCATAGCGCAGGTTCTCTACCAGAGTGGTATGTACCTGCTCTGCTGATACGCCCACAGGTGTTTTACCAACCAGACAGTTAATTTTTTTATTACCCAGTGCACGGGCATAACGAATCGCAACGGCTACACCATCACGAAATTCCTCTTCCCGGCCAGGAATACAGGCTATTCCGCGTTCACCCGCCGCCCAGTCACCCGCAGGTAAATTATGCAGCGTATGCTCCAGGTTATTACTGCTGAGCTTGTGCTGCAAAACTTCTATGTCGTAGTCATAGGGGAACATAAATTCTACAGCGCGAAATCCGCACTGCGCCGCTTTATCAAAGCGCTCAAGAAAATCATATTCCTGGAATAACATCGACAAGTTAGCAGAGAAACGTAACATTAATTACCTCCCTTACTTATATTGCATAAAACAGGTTTCGGTTGGCGCGTCCGCTGCGTTATCGGCGATATCTTCAAATTCCATCACATTATCGAGTTCGTTACCCATCGAAATATTGGTTACGCGCTCGAGAATGATTTCCACCACCACAGGTACACGGTATTGATTCATTAATGCTTTCGCCTGTTCAAATGCCGGAGCAATATCTTCCGGTTTGAAAACACGAATCGCTTTACAACCTAAACCTTCCGCTACTTTTACGTGGTCAACACCGTAGCCATTCACTTCACTGGAGTTGATATTCTCGAAAGCGAGTTGCACGCAGTAGTCCATATCAAACGCGCGCTGCGACTGGCGAATCAGCCCCAGATAAGCGTTATTGACCAGTACATGGATGTACGGAATGTTGAACTGTGCGCCAACGGCCAATTCTTCAATCAGGAACTGGAAGTCGAAGTCACCGGAAATCGCCACCACTTTGCGCTCTGGATCAGCGGCACAAACCCCCAGCGCCGCCGGAATGGTCCAGCCCAGCGGGCCTGCCTGCCCACAGTTGATCCAGTGGCGGTCTTTAAAGACATGCAGCATTTGCGCAGCGGCAATTTGCGACAGACCAATGGTGGTGACATAGCAAACATCGCGACCAAAGGCTTTGTTCATCTCTTCATACACGCGCTGCGGTTTCACCGGCACGTTGTCGAAATGGGTTTTGCGCAGCAAAGTGCGTTTGCGCTGCTGGCAGTCGGCGACCCATTCTTTACGACACGGCAGACGACCCGCTTTTTGCATCTCCTGCGCCACTTCAACCAGCAGTGTCAGCGCCGCTTTAGCATCAGAGACAATGCCGAGATCCGGACACAGCACGCGACCAATTTGCGTCGGCTCAATATCGATATGAACGATTTTGCGCCCTTCGGTGTATTTCTCTACCGAACCGGTATGACGGTTAGCAAAACGGTTACCGATACCAAACACCATGTCGGACGCCAGCAACGTTGCGTTACCGTAACGATGCGCGGTTTGCAGACCCACCATCCCGGCCATCAGTTCATGATCGTCCGGGATACAGCCCCAGCCCATCAGCGTTGGGATCACCGGAACGCTGGTCAGTTCAGCAAACTGTTGTAACAGTGCAGCTGCGTCAGCATTAATTACCCCGCCCCCGGCAACAATCACCGGACGTTCGGCCTGGATTAACATTTCTACAGCTTTTTCGATCTGCATACGGCTGGCAGCAGGTTTGTAGACCGGCAGCGGTTCGTACATATCAGGATCAAACTCGATTTCCGCAACCTGAACGTCGAACGGTAAATCCACCAGTACCGGACCCGGACGACCAGAACGCATCAGGTGAAATGCCTGTTGCAACACACGAGGCACCAGCGCCGCTTCACGTACTGTAACCGCCATTTTACTTACCGGCTTGGCGATAGCTTCGATATCAACAGCCTGGAAATCTTCTTTATGCAGACGGGCGCGCGGAGCCTGGCCAGTAATACACAGAATAGGAATGGAATCAGCAGAAGCAGAATAGAGCGCGGTGATCATGTCCGTGCCCGCAGGACCGGAAGTCCCCAGACATACGCCGATATTCCCTGCCGTTGCGCGGGTATAACCTTCCGCCATGTGCGAAGCACCTTCCACATGACGCGCCAGAATGTGACGAATACCGCCGTGCTTACGCATCGCTGAGTAGAACGGATTGATTGCAGCTCCCGGAACGCCGAAGGCGGTGGTGATACCTTCTTTCTCCAGCACATACATTGCCGCGTCAACGGCTCTCATTTTTGCCATTTTATTCCTACCTCTATTAATTGGAAAAATTTTCCAACTTTCAAATTTTGTCAAAAAAACCCGCTCCGCAGAGCGGGATGCGACAGACACTATGGATGTGCTTTCAGTCCCAACGCCGTGCTGATATCGCGGGCGGTGTCTCTGACCAGCTCACCCTGACTGACAAAACGATCTTCTGTCAGTCTTGATGAAGGCCCGGAGATGGAGATAGCGGCAACAACGCTACCGACATCATCGTAAATTGCTGAAGCTATGCAATTCAGACCTACAACATGCTCTTCTTTATCTACGGTATAGCCCAGTTCACGCGCTTGTTCCAGGTCCTTCAGCAAGGTGGGCATATCCACAAGCGTAGTTGGCGTAAACTGCTGCAAACCGGTTTGCAGAATGATGCTCATCAACTCCTCTTCCGCCAGCGGATAAAGCAGCGCTTTGCCCGCACCGGAAGCATGCAGCGGCAGACGACTGCCCAGTGGCGCACACATCCTGACCATTGATTTACACTCTAACTGACCAATTAATACTGCTTCATTGCCGTTACGGATCGCGACATTGACCGTTTCGCCGGAAAGTAACATCAGGCGGCGCATAAACGGCCCGGCGACGGAGAGGACATCGCGGTTATGGATGTACGCCGCACCGACGTTAAAGACACCTAATCCTATATGCCACCAGCCTAATTGACTGTCCTGATAGACAAAATCCGCTGCCTGTAAAACCTTCAGCAAGCGAAAGGTCGTGGAGAGCGGCAAATCCAGATTGAGAGAAATATCGCTAACCGACGAACTTCCCCCACTTTTTTCCAGATATTGCAGAATCGCAATTCCCCGCTCTAACGCCTGTGCGCCCTTCTGTGCCACAGGCTCCGCCTGTCCTGGCCTGCCGCGCCGTCTAACTTCCGTCATACCTACGTTAACTCCGACCTACAAGTGAGCATAAACAATGAACAATTAGTTTATCTTATGCAAGTCGGTTGCAGGCGTCACGCAAAACAGAGTTCCTGTTCAGGAATACTTTCAACATCACAGTTGTCACTGCCGCCGCGATCGATGGTCAGAAAATCGGTGACGCGCTGCCAGGCGAAAAGTGGGTGATGCCAGACGTTACGATGGTAATTCACTCCCTGTTCGCCGTTGGTGATAAACGCCCGCAGCGTTGACAGGTCTGGTTTGTCGTCGCCTAACGCCACGACCACCACAAACACTTCACCTTTCATCGGGATAAAGGCCTGAGTGCCCAGCGGATGACGTTCGAGTTCGTAAATGGTCAGCGGCAGATTCGCCGGTTGCGCGCGGTTAATGCTGATAAGCGTACGGTCTTGCTCAAGAATCTCAACCAGCGCCAAATCGTGGTAACGCTCCACCAGGCCATTGTTAATATGGAAAAAATCCCGTTGCTGAGTTTCGATTACGTCGCCATAAGCACTAAAGGCTTCCTGACTTAACGGTAATACCTGAAGTTTCATCTTTTTGTCCTTGTAACATAATTCCGTTCAACCATCGCCGACCGGTCAGCTTGGTTTCAATAACAGGCAATCTAAAACCTTAAGAGAACAACATCAATACAAAAGTTGGAATATTTTTCCAAAACTAGATTTAGTCCACAAATTGAACAGGGTTATCATGTAAAAATACTGATAAATCAGAGGATAAGAAAATCACGCAACTTGCGGATTTAAAAGGGGATACCTGAAGATGTTCGATCCAGAAACCTTGCGGACTTTCATTGCGGTTGCTGAAACAGGAAGTTTTTCAAAAGCGGCAGAACGATTATGTAAAACCACGGCGACGATCAGTTATCGCATTAAACTTCTGGAAGAGAATACCGGAGTAGCGCTGTTTTTCCGCACGACTCGCAGCGTGACGTTGACAGCGGCTGGCGAGCATCTACTTTCCCAGGCCAGAGACTGGCTGAGCTGGCTGGAAAGTATGCCAAGCGAGCTGCAACAGGTGAATGATGGCGTGGAACGCCAGGTGAATATTGTCATCAACAACCTGCTCTACCCCCCCCAGGCCGTCGCCCAGTTGCTGGCGTGGCTGAATGAACGTTACCCCTTTACCCAGTTTCACATCTCCCGACAAATCTATATGGGCGTCTGGGATTCGCTATTATACGAAGGTTTTTCACTGGCTATCGGCGTCACGGGAACCGAGGCGCTGGCAAATACCTTTAGTCTTGATCCCTTAGGATCGGTGCAATGGCGCTTTGTCATGGCGGCGGATCATCCGCTGGCGAACGTTGAAGAGCCGCTAACAGAAGCGCAGTTGCGGCGCTTTCCGGCGGTCAATATTGAAGACAGCGCCCGCACCTTAACCAAACGCGTCGCCTGGCGATTGCCTGGGCAAAAAGAGATTATTGTTCCTGATATGGAAACGAAAATCGCCGCCCATCTTGCGGGCGTTGGCATTGGTTTTTTGCCAAAATCGCTTTGCCAGTCAATGATCGATAATCAACAACTAGTTAGCCGGGTAATCCCAACGATGCGCCCTCCTTCGCCATTGAGTCTGGCATGGCGCAAATTTGGCAGCGGCAAAGCGGTAGAAGATATTGTGACCTTGTTTACCCAGCGCAGGCCGGAAATCAGCGGATTTTTAGAAATTTTCGGCAACCCACGCAGTTAAAAATCAAGTTTCCTTGCGCGTTGGCGCGTAAAATAGCGCGCAAGCTGATTTGAGGTTCACTTTTAACTATGCAAGAGAGACACACGGAACAGGACTATCGTGCCCTGCTGATTGCTGATACGCCCATTATTGATGTTCGCGCCCCTATCGAGTTTGAGCAAGGCGCAATGCCCGCCGCTATCAATCTGCCGTTAATGAATAACGATGAACGCGCCGCCGTTGGCACCTGCTATAAACAGCAAGGCTCAGACGCAGCGCTGGCGCTGGGGCATAAACTGGTGGCGGGTGAAATTCGTCAGCAGCGCATGGACGCCTGGCGGGCAGCGTGCCTGCAAAATCCGCAAGGTATTCTCTGCTGCGCCCGTGGCGGTCAGCGCTCACATATTGTGCAAAGCTGGTTGTATGCAGCGGGGATTGATTATCCGCTGGTGGAAGGCGGTTATAAGGCACTGCGCCAGACCGCGATTCAGGCGACTATTGAACTGGCACAAAAACCGATAGTGCTGATTGGCGGTTGTACTGGCAGCGGTAAAACGCTGTTAGTGCAGCAACAGCCGAACGGTGTTGATCTGGAAGGGCTGGCGCGCCATCGCGGTTCGGCGTTTGGTCGCACGTTACAACCACAACTTAGCCAGGCGAGTTTTGAAAACCTGCTGGCTGCCGAAATGCTGAAAACCGACGCCCGTCAGGATTTGCGCCTGTGGGTGCTGGAAGACGAAAGCCGGATGATCGGTTCGAATCACCTGCCGGAATGCCTGCGCGAGCGAATGACTCAGGCGGCGATTGCGGTGGTAGAAGATCCGTTTGAGATCCGTCTTGAGCGCCTGAACGAAGAGTATTTCTTGCGTATGCATCATGATTTTACCCACGCTTATGGCGACGAACAGGGCTGGCAGGAATATTGCGAATACCTGCATCACGGACTTTCGGCGATTAAGCGTCGGCTGGGGTTACAGCGCTATAACGAACTCGCTGCCCAGCTGGATACGGCGCTGACAACGCAACTCACCACCGGCAGCACCGACGGTCATCTGGCCTGGCTGGTGCCGTTACTTAAAGAATATTACGACCCAATGTATCGCTATCAGCTTGAGAAAAAAGCGGAAAAAGTTGTCTTTCGCGGTGAGTGGGCGGAAGTGGCGGAATGGGTTAAGGCGCGGTAATGAGGGACGTATTTGTATTAGTCGCGACTTGATCTGACACATGGCCTTGAAAGGTTGAGAGTTACCGGTTTTGATATGAGTGTCGAATCCTTATCCAAAACAAGAGGTAACTCTCATGCTTCATACTGCCAATCCCGTCATCAAACACAAAGCCGGTTTGCTCAATCTGGCTGAAGAACTCAGCAACGTATCAAAAGCCTGTAAAATCATGGGCGTTTCGCGTGATACGTTTTATCGTTACCGCGAACTGGTCGCTGAAGGCGGTGTGGATGCGCAGATTAATCGTAGTCGCCGCGCTCCTAACCTTAAGAACCGTACCGATGAGGCAACTGAACAGGCTGTTGTTGATTACGCCGTCGCTTTCCCGACACATGGTCAGCACCGGGCCAGCAACGAGCTGCGTAAACAGGGGGTTTTATCTCCGACAGTGGTGTCCGTTCTGTCTGGTTACTCCATAACTGATCTTACCCAGCAATAGTGGACACGCGGCTAAGTGAGTAAACTCTCAGTCAGA
>OGLB01000087.1_pt1 | contig 57796 bp, 40 predicted proteins | sample 1572551 | NCBI WGS metagenome assembly OGLB01 (sample SAMEA2582003, study PRJEB24529) | metagenome | biome: Human gut stool | place: China | collected 2011
TGTTTTTCATAGTATTTTAACTATGATTTTTTCGCACTTCGTTTTGGAATCTACACTATTTTATCAAAAGATAGTGCAAATCGAGTGAATAAAGTCAAGTTTACTTGAACTTTATTCCGAGATGAAGCCTATCTTATCCAAAGATAGTGCAAATCGAGTGAATAAAGCCAAGTTCACTTGAACTTTATTCCGAGATGAAGCCTATTTTATCAAAAGATAGTGCAAATCAAGAGCACTACAAAATGTAAGGCTCCGTGATTTTTGTTTTTATTGTCAATGCGACGTCTGCCGATGAAAAACGAGAAAATCCCGGCGCTATGCGCCGGGATTTGTTTGTGTCAAGGAGGGGGTATCGCTACTTTCCTCCCGAATGATATTATTTATATAAGCCCTATTCTTAGAATGTGAACTGTACGCGAGCCTGAACTGCGTGTACGTTCTTGTCATGAGGCAAGCGGTCGATGTTTACGCGGTGCCAAGTGTAGTCAAGCATTACTTGAGCATACTTGTTGAAAGCGTAGTTCAAACCGATTGTTGTTGAGTAGATGTCGCCACCACCAACTGAAGTTGCGCCGATACCTGGGAAATCCTGAAGGAAACCTGCTGCATAGTATTGGTCACGACCAGCTGAGTAGTACTCACCTTCTGTCAAGTCGTTAAGACCTGTGTAGTTGAAACGACCTACGATTTCGAGCGACTTGCCGCTGAGACCGTTCATCACACCATTGAACTTGTCGTAAGAGTAAGCGTTGCCGAAGAACTTGTAGCCCAACTCAACGTAAGCGCCGTTGAAATGGTTGGTCTTAATCTTGTTGGCCTGCTCCCAGAGAGCTGGGTCACCCCAACCGTCGATGTTGTCCTGGCTGGCGATGAAGATTGAGTAAGAATCGCGGTGTTTTGTAACAACTTTGTGTTTGTACTCTGCACGTACAAAGAAATCCGGCTGTACCAACAACGCCTCTGCGCCGAAGTCGATCACTTCGTTTGCCCATGGCAATGTTGCGCTACAGAAGATGTTGTTCTGGTCTACGTAAGTTTCGAGCGACTGACCCAAAGAAAGGCTCTTCTTCAAAACTGTAGAACCCTTTGTTGTAACTTCCTCGCCACCGCCAAGCTTAGCGTAACGTGCGCTAACACCTACGTGGAATGCGTTGTTGACGTCGCTGGCGTTGCGATACAACCAACGTCCGCTCAATGTCAAGCCATTGTAGCCTGCGTCCAAACGGTTGTAAGCGCTCTCAGTGAACAAGCCTTGATAAGCGAAGAAATGATCGTTTGAGAACTTGTAAGTGATACCGAGTTCACGACCTTCACCAATTGAAGACGCCATACCTGGACGAGAGATGAAGTGGTAAGAACCGAGTGAAGTCTGAGCAGCCATTGTTCCAGCTGGGTCATTGTAGTAACCAACTTTCACAGCGTGTGTTCCCTTGTCAGCCTTGTTTGCATACTGCAAGAAGATGTTTTTCTGAGAGAACTTGCCGCCGCCGAAGCCGAAGTCAGCATAGAAATACCAGTTTTCACCGTAGCTCATGCTTGTGCGGATACGTGCATCGCTGATTGTTGCACCACTCTTCAACGGAGTAGCCTCTGTGTTGTAGTAAGCAGCGTCTGCCATGAAACGTGCGCCGACAGTAAACTTAACCTGCTTCTCCTTATTGTTGATATTCAAAGTCGGGGTGTTGTCAAAGTCCTGCGCTGTAGCAGAAAGAGCCATAACAGCCAAAGCCGACATGAAAATATATTTTTTATTTCTCATTTTAATTTCAATTTAATTTTTTAAGAATCAATTCTCTTTCCTAAGCTTTATTGTTGATTAGTAGCCAAGCTTGTTGAGGAGTTCGTTTGCATCAGGCACTGTAAGAGGAGCCTGGCTGTTGTCAAACTTCTGACCAGCGTGGAATGGGTTAGGCAAGTTTGCGTTGCCGCGCATACCGTTGTCAAGCATGTACTGGAGGTTCATCTCTGTGTGGTTGGTGAAGCATCCGTCCATGTAGATAGGCCATGTCTGGCTATCGCCTGGGAATGTGCTTACGCTTGTCTTAGGAACTGTAACCTTCATTTCGTCGAACGGTGTCTTATAGCCATAGTTCCAGTAGCCCATGTGCTTAGTGAGCTGAGCCTGTGAGTCGAAAGAGTATGGGTGGTTGATCATACCTGCACGGCGAACCATGTAAGCTTGCCATGGGTTGTTCATTTCAGGATAGTTGTTAGGTGCACCTGAGATAGCCGGGCCGATGATGTGGCAGCCGTGATCTTGCATGTACTTGATGAAGTCTGCCAAACCGGTTGGAGTGTCGTATGCGATATCTGTTGCATAAGCAGGTGTGCCTGTCCAAAGGAGGTAGCACATTGGGATACGTCCTTTGTATACGCTGTATGTACGGTTAGCTGCATCGAACGAGAATGTTTGGAGGATAACCTTACCGTTGGTGTTACCTACATTGACCTTACCGCTCTTGTAGAATGGCTGGCCGTCGGCTGGTTTTGTGATGATGTTCCATCCCCACTTGTCAAGCTCATGGTAAACGCGAGCTTCCATATCGCTTGGCTGTGCCCAGCTTTCCTTAAACTCGATGTAGATACCAGGACGGTTGCCGCTGTCTTGTGGGTCGTCCTTGTATGCGTTTGAGAAGTCATAAACTAAGAAATCCATATAGCGGGCTTGTGCTGTGTAAGTCTTGCCCTCTACTGTTGTTGATGGTGCTGTTGCACAGATTTCAAGGAGAGTTTTGCCCTTAAGTGAGTTCTTTACATGATAAGGAAGGATACGACGACCTTCTGCGTCGCGGTTCAGCATCTTGCCTTCTGCGTATGCAATCTGGTCAGCGAGTGCGCTGATGTAAAGACCGTTGCTGTAAACCACCTGTGCGTTAGGGTTGGTTGCCCACGCTGCCAATGTCTCAGACAAAGGCTTGTTGGTTGATGCGTATGCTGCACGAGCCTGCTCCTGGCTGTCCTCGTTGAACCAAGCGCCTGCGTCGAGCATCAAAAGCTCTGCATAATAGTAGTTGCGTGGATAGTAGCTGTAATAGTTGCCAAGGTCGTTGTTGTACTGTGTGTTGATGTCTTCTTCTGAGAAGTTACATGGTGTACCGTCTTCGTAAGTAAGCGAACGGTAGAATGCCTTACGGATGTTAGGCACCTGGTCGCTGAACACGGTCTGGATGTTGGTTGTGCGTTTCAAGTTGTCATCGTGGAGTGACAATACGACACCATCTTTTGTTGCCTGAAGGTCAGACTCCAAGTAGTCGGCACCCATATCGCGTGCCCAACGCCAAGAAGCCTCTGTTTCTTCTGGTGTCCAGTATGTACTACCGCGGTGTGCGATAACTGCGTACAAAGGTACATAGTCACGTACTTTTGCGAGGCCGTCGTTCAAAACTTGAACCTCAAATTTCTTTGCCTGCTGATTGAAGTCAACGAATTGCTGTTCATCAGAGCAAGATGTAATGGCAGTTGCGGCAACGAGGCCCAACATACCAAGCTTTACAATCTGTTTGTTCATAAGTAATTAAATAATTATAGATGAAAGAATTTCAATAATTTTCTTTGTTTGCTCCGCACCCGTTTCAATAACCGCGATGCAAAGTGATATTTTTTATTGGGATTTAAAAGTGCCGCCCAGTTTTCTTTGCCGGACGGCACTTATTTTCCTAACTGTTATTTATTAGCGTTTTTCTGCTCTACAAGATATTGTTCCTGCTTGTAGGTGAATGCCATGAATACGATTGAGAGTACGCATGCTCCGATAAGGAGGATGAATGTCCATTCCCAACCTGCGCCTTCAGCGACATAACCGATAACGATGTTTGCCAAAACTGCTGTACCGAGCACGTAGCCCATGAAGCCTGTCAAGCCGGCAGCTGTACCAGCAACATTCTTCGGAGCCAAGTCGAGTGCCTGAACACCGATCAACATCACAGGACCGTAGATCAAGAAGCCGATAGCGATCAAGCAGCCGATAACCACGTTCAAGTTGTCGAGGTTTTCCATGTAGACAATAATTGCAACGATAATCAACGCCATGAAGATGATTGTAGGCAACGCGCGGCGTCCGTGGAACACCTTGTCGCTCAACCAACCGCAGATGATTGTGCCTGGGATGGCTGCCATCTCGTATGCGAAATATGCCCAACCTGCATCTTTAAGGTTGATACCTCTTTCTGTAAGGATTGTAGGAGCCCAGTCGAGACATCCGTAACGAACCATGTATACAAATGCGTTTGCGATTGCGATGTACCAAAGCAGCTTGTTGCTGAGCACTGTGCGGAAAATCTGCGCTGTTGAAAGCACTTCTTCCGACTTCTTGGCATCGTAGTTCTTGCCGGCGCAACCGCTCCACTTCTCAATTGAAGGAAGACCGCACGATTGTGGGGTGTCGCGAATCATCAAGTATGCGAGAATGGCGATAAGAATAGCTGTTGCTGCAGGGAATGCGTAAGTACCGATAAGGAAGTAGTACTGTTCCTGTGCGCCATAGAACCATGAACCGAACCACATAGCACCGTAAACAGCCATCGGGCCTACCAAGGCACCACCGACGTTGTGGGCGCAGTTCCAGAACGACATCCATGTGCCGCGTTCCTTGATCGAGAACCAGTGGGTCATCACGCGCCCGCACGGAGGCCAACCCATACCGTTAAACCAACCTACGAGGAAGTTGAGCACTGCCATCAATGTAATCGCCAAACCTTTGTTTCCAGCGCCAATCCATTGAATAGGCACAATCATGAACAACATTGACAACGCTGCGCAGATAAGTCCCAACGGGAGGAACTTGCGGGCGTCGCTGCGGTCGCTGATTGATGCCATCAAGAATTTTGAGAATCCGTATGCAATGGCGTTCATCGAAAGAACGATACCAAGCTCGCCTTTTTCAAAGCCAAACGGCGCCAACGCCGGGATAGCCATTGAGAAGTTCTTACGGACAATGTAGAAACCGGCATAGCCGATAAAGATACCTAAAAATACCTGCCAACGATAGTTCTTGTAAGTTGAGTCTATCTTCTCCTTTGCCATTTCTGGCTTAAAGGGAGGGGGTGTTAAAAAACCTGACATGATTAAATAGATTTTTGTGTAGTTTTTATTATAAGTTAATTTCTTATTCTCTATTTTTTCGGTTTCGTTAGGAAAACTCCTGTTTTTCGTTCGCAAACATAGTAATATTTTTTGGATTTCACCACGAAATTTAGGAGAATTTTTTCCAAAAAAATTACTATGTCACGAAGAAACGGTTTAAAATCAACCAATTACAATCCTAAACAAACCATAAAAATTATGCTCAAGAGCTTTGAAGGAAACACCGACGTATCCCCTCAAACACTCCTACTTACTTGTTCAATTTTTCCGTTGCCTCAAGGTCGAGAGCGCGTGCAAGTATGGATATCGGATGCTCCACCTTCGTAGGTGTCGACATCTCGATCTGCCACTTGCAGGTTTCGCAATCGGTTGCCACAACATCGACTTTCGCCTTTTCTATCTCTGCAAAAAGCGACGAACCGATGCCTTGCGAAGTTTCATAATTTTCCTTCTTGAAACCGTATGTTCCGGCGATGCCGCAGCATTGCGACGGAAGAACCGTCAACTCCATACCCGGAATCTTGCGGAGCAGGTCGATTGAATAATACGACCATCCGAGCTTCTCCATGTGGCACGGTGTGTGGTAAGCGGCTTTCAAATGGAAATCATTGCGAAACTTCAATTTCGCTCCGTTTTCAATCAACATATGCACAAAGCGGGTTGCAAGATTGATCTGGTCGCGCACGTCGGAATTGTCGACACCGAGCAAGTGAGGATATTCATCGCGCATAGTGAACACGCATGTCGACGAAACTCCCACAACCGGGCGATTTTCTTCGTTGACCGACTTGCGTATCGACGACACGTTGAGCGCGGCCTGCTTCTTCGCCTGATTGATCAATCCGTTGGAAATCAGAGCCACACCACAGCACTTCTCCTCATCAAGGAGATGCACACCATAGCCGAGAGCGTTGGCTACAGCCACGAAATCCTTGCCGAGTTGTGGATAGTTGTAGTTGACATAGCAACCATGGAAGAAGCTGATATGCTTCTTAAACGCATCCTGACGCGCTTCGGCGTTGCGCTGGAACCACGTTTCGAATTTCTGTCCAGAATATTTCGGGAACGTGCGGTGTCCGTCGATTTTAAGCACACTGTCCATCACCATCTTCACCGGCTTCAAGCCGAGCGCGAAATTGGTCACAGGAGCAACCATTGTGGCGAATGTGCCCATAAAATCGGTGTTTGCGAGCAATTTGTCGCGAAGCGACGGGCGGTGTTTGCTGTATTTTATGCGCGCCGACTGGATGATGTCGCCGATTTTCACATTCGACGGACAAGCCACCTCGCAACGCTTGCAGTTAAGGCAATATTTCAACGCCTCGTCAAAAAATTCGCCTCTCTTCAAGCGGAGACGCTCGCCGTCGGGTCCTGCCTGCTTCGGACCTGGATAGTTCGGATTCACCGGAACCACCGGGCAGTATACCGTGCAGACTGTGCACTTTATGCACTGCTCGAAATTGTTGGCGGAAATGTTTTTATCTTGTAAGTTTTCCATTGTTTCCTTTCGTTTATTTCAAATTGTCTGCGACATACAATGCGGTCAAAAGCGCCACTCCGGCACCGCAACCCTCATAGAGAGCATTGAATCCGCTGAGCACCGAACCTGCGGCATAGAGATTCTCAAGCACTTTGCCTTCTTTCTTCACATTGAAATTGGCATCGGTGGCAACTCCGAATGTCTGATAACCCTGCTTGTTGAAGAACTGTGGGTCGCACCATTCGGCACGGTCTGCCGCAAAATCAACATCGAGTCCGAACACCGGCTCCACAATTTCGTTTGAATGAGCCACCAAGCCGTTGCTGAAGAAACTGCCTGTGGTCAGGATATAATTGTCGGCTTTTATGCCGTTATCTGCATGATTTATTGTGTATACAGCCTTGACCTTTCCTCCTTCGACGTCGGCACGCACCACACTGTCGCCAAGCATGAACACGCCTCCAAGACGCTCAAACTCGCGGCGAAGCTGCTGCTGTGTGCGGATCCCTGACACCGAAGGTGGCATTGTCGGCACTAAGACTACAGACGGCACTGCTTTTCTTAACGCTTTCACAAGTTTCTGAGAAGCGAGTCCCACTGCGGCCGGCAATACCACCGCATCAACCCCAATAGAGTAATTTTTAAGTATGGTCAATAACTGATTATGTATGTACTCTTTGTCAAGAACACGCGCAATGTTAGTGGCGCGCATTTCTGTAGGGCTTTTGCGCAGACGGTCGACCTCTTCGATATGAATGAGCTCCTGACAGCACTCGGCACCCATGTCCTCCAACGCGTCGGTCACGAATTTCATGTTGAAATCCAAGAAACCTGCGATGTTGGCAACACGCACCTTCTTGCCCTTGAATTCTTCAGCACCCTTGAAACGGTTGAACTCCGACAATGTCAGCCAAGCCGGTTTCAATGTGCCCATCGGAGTGAGATGCAACGCATTTTCCGTTGCCTCGCCTTCCACTTCCACACCGCTGTCGGCAAGCAGTTGTTTTGCCTCGGATGCATATTTGGCGAAATCTCCGATTTTCTTATATGGATGAGAGGCGTCGAGTTTCGCAGCCGCCTCCACTGGATTTTCCACAGCTGTACCGTCAGGCAGACGGTTGAGCAGCTCGAACGAGCCGGAAGAGAAATGCAATGCGCTCTGTCCGGCAGAGATAATGGCGCACTTGACGCCCTTCTTCTGCAGGCGGATGCCACAGGCGAGTCCGCTGAGTCCGCCGCCGATAATTACTGTATCGAATTTCATTTTTCTACCTCCTCGTTGTTAAGTTTCATGTCGCACACACCGCCGTAAAGCCACTGTGTGAACTCATTTTCTCTCAAAGCATCGCCCCAAGCCACAGGATAAACACCTTTCCAGCGTTCATTGAGGAATGTGGCAAGATTGCCCTTCGCCTTCTTCGCGCAGTTGTGAGCCTCGCCGAGAAGTCCGGCGGCACGGCAGGCGCAAAGTTCGCCCTGGCACGTTCCCATACCCACACGGGTGCGGCGGCGCAGGTCGATCATATTTGTCACGTGGAGCTCGTTCAACGCGTAGTTGACCTCTCCCACCGAAACATCCTCGCATTCGCACACAAGGCTGTTGTCGTATTCTGTGCTTGACGGGATTTTTTCAGCAAGTTCACCATGACGATGATATGCGGATTTCTGCCCTACGCTCATGTCGAACGATTTGCCCGACGGCACATCCTTCGGAGCGCGGGAGCCTGGAAGCGGAGTCTCGGCTGTGACGCATTTCTTGTCCACGCCGAGCTTCTTGCAAGCCAAGTCGGCAGCCCATTCCGCCATCAAGCGGTATGTCATCAGCTTTCCGCCGGTGATTGTGGCGAAACCCGGCACGCCGTCGCGTGTCTCATGGTCGAGAAGCACGATGCCGCGGCTGATGTTTCGTCCCGAAGGATCATCGTCGCTGGCAACCAGCGGACGCACACCCGCATAAGCGCGGAGGATGCGTGTCGACGCCAACGCCGGCGCGAGTTTCTCGCCCTCGGTGAGCAACAAGTCGACCTCATCGGGAGTGACGCGCATATCGTCAACCTCATCGAAGCCCACGCGGCTCGATGTCGTACCGATAAGGCAGATTGTGTCGCCCGGCACGAGGATATCGGCGTTGGCCGGCTTGCGGCAACGATTGAGCACTATATTGTTAACACGGTGTCCGAAAATCAGCAACGAGCCTTTGGCTGGGAACATACCTACACGGCAGCCTGCCATAGCGGCGATGTTGTGACCCCAGATACCACCGGCGTTGATGGTCAACGGTGCGAAATATTTGCTTTTTTCCTTAGTCTTATGGTCGAAAACCTCAACGCCAATCACGCGGTTCTGCTCCTTGACAAGCGAAAGCACCTCGTGATACACAAGGATTTTCGCCCCATGGGCCTTTGCGTCGATAATGTTGGCGAGAGTGAGGCGGAACGGATCGACAGAGCCATCAGGCACTTTCACCGCTCCGACAATCGTAGGATTGACCGACGGCTCCATGCGCTTAGCCAACTCCGGATCGATGATTTCGGCGTTGATGCCAGCCTCTTGGCACGACTTAACAAACGTTGCTTGATATGCCAGGTCGTCTTCCGGCAGGGTGATGAACAAGCCGTCGTTCTCCTCCACGCAGTGGCTTGCCACCTTGCGCAGAATCATGTTTTCCTTGATGCACTCCGAAGCCGACTCCTTGTCGGTCACCGCATAGCGGGCGCCGCTGTGAAGCAGTCCGTGGTTGCGGCCTGTGGCTCCCGAAGCGAAATCGAAACGCTCCAGCAGCAAAACGCGCAAGCCACGCAACGCGCAGTCGCGCGCCGTGCCGGCTCCTGTTGCTCCTCCTCCTATGACTATTACGTCATATTCGTTTTCTTTATTTACCATGTCTCTTTAAACTAACGAAGTATCAAAATAAAATCTCTGGTTTCTATGTCAAAACCGTTTATGTTTCATTTCACAGCAAAATTATATACAATTTTTTATTCACGAAACTTTTTCCGAAACTTTTTCTTGAAAAAAGCAAAAAAAATTTCGCCACGAAAGCAAAAACTTTCGTTTTTATGTTATAAAACATATTTTTATAGCACAAGGGCAAAAAAAACTCCGAAAGCGGGAAGACTTTCGGAGTTAATCTTTAGCAAAGCGCAATCACTGCGCAATGACTAAATACATTCTTTCATCTATAATTATATTTGTATGCTTAGAACTCAAACGCCACGCGAGCCTGGATTGAGTGCAGGTTCTTGTCGAGCATGAATTCCTTTGTATACTCTTGGTTGAGTTTCTGATAAGAATAGTTCAAGCGAGCTACGATATTATCAGTAACGTAGTAGTTTACGCCCAAAGTGAACGTGTCAGCCTTACCGCCGATCACCGACTGGTCAGCCACGCCGAATGACTGGTGGAGCGTGCTTGAATAGAACTTGCCGCCATAGAACATGTGGCCTGCCATGATGTCGTTAAGATCGGTGTGGTTGAAGCGTGCTACAACCTCAAGCGATTTGCCTTTCGGACGGTTCATCAAAGCGTCAACACTGTTGTAGCGATAGTTCTTGCCAAGAATCATGAAGCCAGCCTCAACTGTATAGCCATAGAATTTGGCGTTCTGGTCAACACCCATAAGACCCTGGTAAGCCGACAGCGTTGGGAACATTGTTGAAAGCAACGTTCCGAGCGATGAGGTAAAGTTGTAGTCCCAGTCGCGCTCACGCACATAGTCAGCGTGCAACCACTCGCCCTTCACATACACCTTCTTATAGCTTGCCATCACTTCGGCACCGAATTTCAGACCGGTCTTCACGTTGTTGATTGTTGCATTGAGGAATTTGGTGTTGTCAACGCAAGACTCAAGATTTGAAGACAAAGTCACAGTGCGGTTGTAATCGTCAGAACCGTTTGTGAAACCGTTTGCGTCAGGACGTCCGTAGTTTACAGAACCACCGGCATGGAATGCCCAGTCGTCACCGCTCACGCGTCCGAGCAGGCGGGCTGACAATGCATAGCCCATATCACCGCCTTTGACAACTTCTGTCGGGTTTGAGAATTTCTGTGAGAACACACCACCCTCAGCCCAGAAGTATTTGTGATAGTAGCGATAGCTGACACCGATTGCACGGCCTGTGCCGAGAGCAGCTACAGTAGCCGACTTATTGATGAACGGATAGTCCATCGTGCTCTGGATATTCTCAGCCGAGAACGGCTCAGCGAAGTTACCCACACGGAGGAAACCATTCTTGTTTGTGTGCCAACGCAGATATGCGTCTTTCAACCAGTTTTTCGAAGCGAAATCAACATCAAGCTTCATATCCACCTTCGATCCGATTTTGCTTATGATGCGGATGCGTGCGGCAGAGAATTTCGCGCCCGAACCGCGGTCTGTGTAATCGTCGATATAATGAGCACCGTCGATAGCGACGCGACCGCCGACACGGAATGAGAACTTGTCGTTGTCTGACTTGAATTTCACAAGACCCTCATCCATGTAGCCTTGCAACTCGCGTTGTGCTTCGGTCAGTTCAGAATTGCTTTCCTGGGCAAACAATGGCATCGCGCCAGCCATACAGCAAACACCCAAAGCTAAGATATATTTTTTCATACTGTTATTTCAATTATATATTTCTTGTTCGTGGTTAGGTTTATTTCGCATAATGAAGTTCGTCGAGCACTTGCTGTGCAGTCTTCACCGGAGTATTTTTGTGCAAGTTGTCTGGCAGACCGCATTTTGCATTCGAGCGGAAATAGTTCAGACCCTTTGCAAGATAGCCCTCAAGAGTCTCGCGGTAGAAATTGATAGCGAGGTCGGCGTGGTTGGTAAACGCACCGTCAACATAGTTCTTGTCTGCTCCACCTTCCTTCTTCGGGTCGCACCACGGACCTGTATACTTCAGGAATTGCTCCTGAGTGTTGAATGTCCAAGCGTGGATGTCCATTCCTGTGCGGCGGATCATGTCGCCCTGCCATGGATACAAGCTTGTAGGATAGCCCTTGATATAGTCGATGTTCGGGCCCATTGCAGTAGCACCGTTGTCGATTGCGAAGTTGATCTTCTCAGCGTAAGACGCAGGAGTTGAGTTTGTCATATCATACATCAAGAACAATGTAGGAATCTTACGTTTGAACTCCTTGTTCATATTGATAAGACCGCCGAGGCTGAATGTCTGAAGGATGATACGGGCCTTTGTGTTGGCGATATCCACATTTCCAGGAACACCGTCTTTATAAGCGATCTTTTTCATTTTGCTGGCGTCCTCATCATACCAGCCGTGTTTCTTCAAGCATGCGCACAATGCTTTCTCCATGCCTGCAAACAAGTAAGGAGCCTTTGTCTCGATATAGACACCCGGACGGTTGCCGTTGTCGTATGGGTCTGGCTCATACTGAGTGCTGACATAGTTTCCTTTCTCGTCACGGTTCACGATACGCTTGCCATTGGCGTCGCGCTTGATGCGGTAGCCCTCGGCAATCATAAGCACGTCGTCGAGAGTAAGAATGTCAAGACCTACAAACGAGCTGCGTGCCTGCTCCGGGTTGGCTTCGTTGAACCAAGAACCGATGTCGAGTTTCAGCAACTCATCATAAGTGAACGCGCTCACGTAGTCGTTCTGGCGGCTTGGATAGACAACCTCAACGTCGGTTGTGCGGAGAAGGCTTTCATCGTGAAGCGCAAGGATTACACCATCTTTTGTTTTCTGAAGGTCGCACTCGATGTAGTCAGCACCGATGTTACGAGCCCAGCGCATAGCAGCCTCACTCTCTTCCGGAGCCCAGAACTCTGTTCCGCGGTGAGCGATGACGATGTTTTTGGGAGTGTAGTCGATCACCTCCTTCTGCTCGGCAGAAAGAGCATGAAGTTCTGGAACGTCCTTTGTGGAGTATCCATCAGTTCTCACATCGTCCTGACAAGAGAACATACCCAGGCAAAAAGAGGCAGACAGTAAATATACTGGCATCTTTTTGATGCAAGTGAAGTTTGATTTCATAAATAATATTTTGTTAATTAATAAAAAATTAGGTTTTTATCCTTTCTATTTTTTCAAGCATCTCCCTTTGCTGACGTCACACAAAAAGAGAACCGGCCGGCAGTTACGTCTTACTGCCAGCCGGAGCCTATATTCCTATTATTATTTTGTTCTGAAGATAGATTTTTTTCAACTGCCGAAAACACAGCATCGCCACAGGCAACACCGTCCATAAAAACTACAGACTCAAAAAACGGTTGAGAGAAATATCCCTTCCCTGTAGAATCAGCACAATTGCGTGAATAACAAGTGTTTAGCGTAAGCTTTTCCATTTTTTAATTTTAAGAGTAAAAGTTTCTCGTTCGGTTTCGCTTTAGTGCGATGAAAGCCATCATCTTTCATTACGCCACAAATGTATAAACAATAATTGAGATACGAAACTTTTTCGGTTGTTTTTTAGCCATTAAAATCGATTTTTATTTCATTCTGAAATTTAGCAAGGAAATTTGTATGTTATGCAACATATTTTGAGGTCTTTCACTAAAAATATTTTGCAAAACTGTTATTTTTTCGTTATTTTGCAGAGCGAATCAAAAACTTTGAAATCAAATCATAACATATAATAATTCACATGACTAAAGACGAAAGGCAATCACTTATCCTCGATCTGCTCATGCAACAGGACTCGTTGCTTGTCACCGACTTGTCTGAGCAACTCAACGTCTCATCGGTTACGATACGAAAAGACTTGACAGAGCTTGAGAAAAAAAAGAAACTCTACCGCAACCACGGTAAAGCAATCCTCATAGACCCTTACAGCGAAAACAAGAATGTAAGCGAGAAGGAGCGGCTGTATGTGGAGGAGAAACGGCTCATCGGCGCAGCGGCAGCGCAGCTGGTCACTCCGCGCGACTCCATCCTCATCGCATCCGGCACCACAGTCCACGCGTTGGCGCGCAACATCCACACGACCGACAAGCTGACCGTGATAACGGCATCGCTCGAAGTGGCGCGCATCCTTGCCAACGACCACAACGTCGACATCATCGAGCTTGGCGGAATCCTCCGCCACAGCAGTTTGTCGGTGGTCGGCAAATATGCAGAGTCGGCATTGAGCGACTTCTCCTGCAGCAAGTTGTTTATCGGTGTCGACGGCATCGACCTCGACTTCGGCATCACAACAACCAACATGATGGAGGCAAGCCTCAACCGCGTTATGATACAAACCGCGCAGAAGACCATCGTGCTCGCCGACTCATCCAAATTCGGACGCCGCGGCTTCAGCAAGATCGTCGACACAAAAGACGTGGACCACATCATCACCGACTCGCACATCTCTCCGTCAACGGCACACGCCATCGAGGAGATGGGCATAGAACTGACAATTGTTCCTGTCCACTGACCTCCAACCAAGCACAAATAATAAAAGCAATCCCGGAAACCATCGTCTCCGGGATTGCTTTTATTATACCTATATATACTGATTAATATGCAAACATCGGATAATCTGCCATCATAGCGTTAACCTTCTCGCGAACAGAGCGGATAACCGCCTCATCCTCGTTGTGGCTGAGCACCGTGTCAATCATCTCGACGATGTCGCCCATAAGGTCCTCCTTCACGCCACGTGTAGTGATGGCAGCCGTGCCGAGACGCACACCCGACGTTTGGAACGGAGAGCGGCTGTCGAACGGCACCATATTCTTGTTGGCAGTGATATCGGCGTCAACGAGCACCTTCTCTGCCACCTTGCCGGTGAGTTCCGGGAAACGGGTGCGCAAATCCACAAGGATGCAGTGGTTGTCTGTGCCGCCGCTCACAATCTTGTAGCCCTTTGCAATCATAGCCTCCGCCATAGCCTTGGCATTCTTCTTCACCTGTTTCTGATAGTCTTTGTATTCCGGCTGCAAAGCCTCGCCGAAAGCCACAGCCTTGGCGGCAATCACATGCTCAAGCGGACCGCCCTGAACACCAGGGAACACCGCAGAGTCGAGAATTGCCGACATCTTCTTCACAACGCCCTTAGGTGTTGTTTTGCCCCATGGATTCTCGAAATCCTTGCCGAGCAGAATCAAGCCGCCGCGCGGACCGCGGAGAGTCTTGTGGGTTGTAGATGTCACGATATGCGCATATTTCAACGGATTGTCGAGCAGTCCGGCAGCGATAAGTCCGGCAGGGTGAGCCATGTCGATCATCAACAACGCGCCTATTTCATCGGCAATCTTACGCATACGTGCATAGTCCCACTCGCGTGAATATGCGCTCGCGCCTCCGATAATCAGTTTCGGACGCTCGCGGAGAGCCACTTCCTCCATCATGTCGTAGTCGACCAAACCGGTGTCTTCCTTCACACCATATTCAAGGGCATGGAAAACCAAGCCTGAGAAATTCACAGGTGAACCATGACTGAGGTGACCTCCGTGCGACAAGTTCAATCCGAGAAATTTGTCGCCTGGTTTCATCGTTGCCATAAACACAGCCATATTTGCCTGTGCGCCAGAATGCGGCTGCACGTTGGCATACTCGGCGCCGAAGATTTCCTTCACACGCTCGATGGCAAGCGTTTCCGCCTCATCGACCACCTGACATCCGCCATAGTAGCGGTGGCCGGGATAGCCTTCTGCATACTTGTTTGTGAGGCACGACCCCATAGCGCGCATCACTTGGTCGCTGACAAAGTTTTCAGAGGCAATCAACTCTATGCCTTTCTTCTGGCGCTGATGTTCGCGCTCGATGATGTCGAAAATCAAATCGTCTCTTTTCATATTGGTCTTATATAATAAGTTTTATAATTATTTCTTCTTCTGCACCGACCAGCCAAACTTGCCTATCTTGTCGCCAAGTCCGTAATAGTTGCCGTGGGCATAGGCGATAAGGTCGGCTGCCTGCATATCGAACGCTCCGGTTTCCGGATTGATGAAACGCTCGTCGGCAAGCGTGCAAAGCACTTCAGATATAAACATGTCGTGGCTGCCCAACGGGATTATCTCCTTCACGCGGCACTCGATAGACAGCGGCGCCTCCTCAATATATGGAGCCTGCACCATCGTGCCGCGGCGCGGAGTGAGCCCCGTTTCCGCAAACTTGTCGTAGTCCCTGCCCGACCTCACTCCACACCAGTCTGCGGCACGCGCCATGTCGCGGTTTGTGAGATTGAGCGTAAACTCCATGTTTTCCTTCAGCAATGCGTAGCTGTGACGCTCCTTGCGCACCGACACATAGCACATGGCAGGGTCGGAACATATCGTGCCAACCCACGCCACGGTTATCAGGTTATAGTTTTCCGGGGCGTTGCCACACCCCACAAGAATAGCCGGAAGCGGATAAATCATCGTGCCCGGACGCCACACTTTCTTTGCCATCAGCCCTTACTTCAGTTCTATATCCTCCTTTTCAATCATCCGCTCGCAGTAGCGGCATTTCAGCGTCACATTGTCCTTGTCGATGACGTTGAAATACGTGCGCATCGGCTCGTTGTTTGTGATGCACTTGGGATTGGTGCACCGCACAATGTCGACAATGTCGTCGGCAAGCGTCACCTTGAACTTTTTCACCACTTTGTAATCCTCGATGATGTTCACGTTGACGTTTGGCGCAACCAAAGCCAGGCGGTTGAGCGTCTCTTCAGGAAAAGTCACACCCGACACTTTCAAGATGCCTTTTTTGCCGAGTTTCTTGCTGTCGAGGTTATATCCGATTGTGACACTGCCCTCCACATTTTCCAAATCGAGCAGACGCACCACCTTGAAAACGAGGTGGGACGGAATATGGTCAATCACCGTGCCATTCTGCAAAGCGGCGACGGCGAGTTTGCTGTTATCGTTCATTTTCTCTGAGTTCCTTTACGTTAATACCTAAAACTTTGCAAATGATTGCCTGACGGGCATAGAGTCCGTTCTGCGCCTGCTGGAAATAGTAGGCTTTCGGATTGTCGTCGACATCCTGCGAAATCTCGCCTACACGTGGCAGCGGATGCAGGATGCGCACCGTTGGCTTGCTGTCGTCGAGCATCGAATTGTGGAGATTGTATAGATTCTTCACACGCTCATATTCCTCAAGGTCGGAGAAACGCTCGCGCTGCACGCGCGTCATATAAATGATGTCGCTCTCATTGATCACGTCCGGCGAGAACTCGTGAGTCTCGCGGTAACGGATACCGTGCTCATTGCAGAAGTCCTTGTATTCCTGTGGCATTTGTAGCTCGTTGCACGCCACGAAATTGAACGTAGGGTTGAAATACGACATTGCCATCAGCAGAGAATGCACCGTGCGGCCATATTTCAAGTCGCCCACCATGGTAATTGTCAAGTCGCGCAGCGTGCCCTGAGTCTTATAAATAGAGTAAAGGTCGAGCATTGTCTGCGACGGATGCTGGTTGGCACCGTCACCGGCATTGATGACCGGCACACGCGACACCTCCGACGCATAGCGCGCCGCGCCCTCAAGATAGTGGCGCATTATTATCAGGTCGACATAGTTGTTGACCATCATGATTGTGTCCTTTAGCGTCTCGCCCTTCGACGAACTCGACGTTGCCGCATCGGAGAATCCAATCACCCGTCCGCCAAGACGGTTCACTGCGGTTTCAAAACTCAGGCGGGTGCGTGTCGACGGCTCAAAAAACAGAGTCGCCACGACTTTGCCCTCAAGAAGTTTCCGGTTCGGGTTTGCCTCAAAATATTTCATATCCTCGAGCAAATCCAGCATCTCCTGCTTTGAGAAGTCGGAAATCGATACAAGACTTTCGTTTTCCATATATATCTTCGTCTTATTGAATAAGTTAATGTCCGAATAAAAAAATAGCCAATCCACACAAATCGTGCTGACTGGCTTATATCGTCGACGACAACGCCGCGGTGTCCGCTTGCCGGAAGTACCGCTGGAATAAGACTGTATGTTGGTTCGTCTGCTTCATTGTTGCCGTTCTTTCATTGCAAAGTTACGAAATCTTTGCAATGGGCAACACATTTGGTCCCGCTTTTTCACCTAAATTTTCATTTTTTTATGCGAATTGCTATCTTTGCACCTCAATTGAGGATATGTAGTATCCACTTATTTTAACAGTAAAAAAATGGCAGAAACCCATACTACGCCGCATGGCACAACATTAATTCATCATACATAAAAACATTCTACATGACAGGCAAAGCTAAAGGCTATTTTCTCGGAGCAGTGGCGGCAGCCACATACGGCATGAACCCACTGTTCGCGCTACCACTCTACGACGACGGCATGGACTCTGACTCCGTGCTGTTTTTCCGCTATCTTTTCGCCATTCCGCTCCTTGCGATAATGCTCAAGGCTCGCGGACGCAGCCTGGCGATAAAGCGTTGCGAGGTGGCTCCGCTGCTGTTTTTCGGCGTGATGATAGCGCTGTCGTCGCTCACGTTGTTTCTCAGCTACGGCTACATGGGAGCGAGCATCGCCTCCACGCTGCTGTTCATATACCCCATTCTGGTGGCTCTGATAATGGCTGTAATGTTTCATGAGCGGCTCAGGGCGGCAACCGTAGTGTGCATGCTCTCGGCACTGCTCGGCATCGCCCTGCTCTACAAAAACGAGGACGGGTCGACAATAAGCCTTGTGGGCTCAATCATCGTGTTTTTCTCGTCGCTCTCCTATGCCATCTATCTCGTTGGCGTAAACCGCGTGAAAGCCATCAAGGACGAGCCTACTCTGAAAATCACGCTCTACGTTCTCGTGTTCGGGCTCTCTGTGTTCATAATCAGACTGCTGTGGATTGGACAGATAACGATGCCGTCGCACTGGTATATGTGGGGCAACGTGCTGGGTCTTGCCGTATTTCCCACGGCGATATCCTTCCTGTGCACCACCGCCGCAATCCAGAGCATCGGCTCCACCCCAACCGCAATTCTCGGCGCGCTGGAGCCAGTCACCGCAATATTCTTCGGTATCATGATTTTCGGAGAGACAATGTCGGCACGGCAAAGCGTCGGACTGGTGCTCATAATCGTGGCTGTGACCCTGGTGATTGCCGGAGGAAGCCTTTCGGTGCCGCTGACACGCTTCCGGCGTCTCTTCCCACGCCTGCTCAAAAGAAAATAATGTTGGCTGTTAGCGCAGAATTGCGTAACTTTACGGCCTGATTTCTGAACAGTAAAAATTCAACGATATGACTGCACAAATTCTTAACTTTATAACGTGGGACTGCAACCCCGACTTGATTTCATCGCCAATCACCATCCGCTGGTACGGACTGATGTTTGCCATCGGCTTTATCCTCGGCGCTTGGATTCTGTCGAAAATGTTCAAGCACGAGGGAGAGCGCAGCAGCTGGGTGGATTCGATTTTCGTGATTGTGGTGATTTGCACCATCGTGGGCGCACGCCTCGGACACGTGTTCTTCTACGCTTGGGACTACTACTCGCAGCACCCTTCCGAGATACTCAAAGTCTGGGAAGGCGGACTTGCAAGCCACGGCGGGGCTATAGGCATCCTTATCGGAATCTGCCTCTACTCCTATTTCGTCACCAAGCGCTCACCGCTGTGGACTCTCGACCGTCTTGTGGTGCCTGTGGCTCTCGTCGGCGGACTTATCCGTCTGGGCAATCTTTTCAACTCCGAGATTTTCGGACATGTCACCACGCTTCCGTGGGGATTCTATTTTGTCGACTCTCTGGAATGGCAGAACATGTGTGCCGAATACGGTTACAAGGTGGCTTGCCACCCTACGCAGATTTATGAGGCTCTTTGCTACTTCGCACTGTTCGGACTGCTGATGTGGATGTACTGGAAGCGCAACTCAGAGGAACGCCGCGGACTGATTACCGGAGTGTTTTTCGTAGTTCTTTTCTTATGCCGCTTCCTCATCGAGTTTGTCAAGAACCCACAGGAAAGTTTCGAAGTGGGAATGCTCCTCAACATGGGACAGCTTCTAAGCCTTCCGTTCATCATTGCCGGTGTGGTTCTCATTGTCCGCGCATTGCTTCGCCCGCGCGTGGCAATCGACTACAAAAACGAGTTCGCTCCGGAAGAAAAAAAGAAATAACAAGCCATGTTGTCTTTCTATGACATCGTCGGTTTTTCCGACCACCCTGCCAACCTATCCTCCGCCGACAGACTGCTTGGCATAGGCATCATAGCCGCAATCTGTCTGCTGGCATACTTTCTGCTCAAGAAGATAGTATTTCCTCTTGTCAAACGGTTCACGGAAAAGACCGATGCAACATGGGACGACCATCTGTTCAACAGCCGCGTGCTCAACCTGGCGGCATACCTGCTCCCGGCACTGCTCGCCTATGTGTTCGTGCCAATGCTGTTCAGCGACCATCCGATGACCGTGACAGTCATCGACAAAGCGTTTCTGCTGCTCATCGTCGCAATATCCACACGACTGGTATGCGCGTTCATCTCTTCGTTCCAGATTATCAGCTCTGAATCCGAGCTGCTGAGAAAACGTCCGCTGACGGGTATATACCAGACATTCAAGATTCTTGTGGTATGCGTGGGCATAATCCTTGCTGTCAGCATATTGCTCAACCGTGAGCCAAGCACCATCCTTGCCGGACTCGGTGCCTCGGCAGCCGTGCTCATGCTGGTGTTTAAGGACTCGATAATGGGACTTGTAGCAGGCATACAAATCAACTACTACGACATCCTGCGGCCGGGCGACTGGATGATTCTCGAAAAGCGCGGTGCCAACGGTCTGGTAACCGCCGTGACTCTCAATTTCGTGAAAGTGCAGAATTGGGACAATTCGGTCACAACCATCCCCACACATGCGCTGATTACAGAGTCGTTTCAGAACTTCCGCAACATGTGGGACGAAGGCGGACGCCGGATGCGCGAACTTGTCTATATCGACATAACTTCGGTGCACAAGTGCTCTGCCGACGAGGCTGAACGCCTGGCGGCAATGATTCCCGACTGCCCGACATACGGCACCGACGTGACAAACCTATTCTTTTTCCGATTCTATATGGAGCACCGCATGCGCTCAAATCCACTCACCAACCCGCAGCCGCACCTGATGGTGCGCCAACAGCCAGTGTCGGCTTGCGGACTGCCAGTGGAGCTTTACTGCTTCACTTCATGCACGCAATGGGTCGACTTTGAGCACTTCAAGGCGGAAATTGTAGAGACGGCTTACGCCTCGCTCGGCAAGTTCGGCTTGAGAGCGTTCCAGTCGCCTTCGGGAATAGACTTCGACAAATTGAAAAATTAACGTATGGCGAACAACAATATCATCATAAAAGGCGCAAGGGTCAACAATCTGAAAAACATAGATTTGGAGATTCCTCGCGGCAAATTCATCGTTATCACCGGACTTTCCGGCTCCGGTAAATCGTCGTTGGCGTTCGACACGCTTTATGCCGAAGGACAACGGCGTTACGTGGAGAGCATGTCATCGTATGCCCGGCAGTTTCTCGGCCGTATGCAGAAGCCTGAATGCGACTTCATTAAAGGATTGCCGCCTGCCATTGCCATCGAGCAGAAAGTGTCGACGCGCAACCCGCGAAGCACGGTGGGAACAGCATCGGAAATCTACGACTATCTGCGGCTGCTGTTTGCTCGTATCGGCAAGACGTTCTCGCCCGTGTCGGGCAACTTGGTGAAGAAAAACACGGTGGATGATGTTGTTGAATGCATGAAAAACTATGCCAACGGCACACGCATCGCCATCGTCGCACCCATCGTCCTGCCATCTGGACGAACCATCGAGGAGCAGCTCGACATCTACAAAAAGGAAGGCTTCTCACGCATTGAGCGCAACGGCGAATTTCTACAGATTGACGATGCCAAAGACTGCGACACGAACTGCAACCTGCTAATCGACCGTCTGACCGTCTCTTCCGACGCCGACACCATAAGCCGCCTTACCGACTCTGTGGAAACGGCGTTCTACGAAGGCGACGGACAATGCCGTCTGCTCGCATGGACGCCCGACGGCATCGCGGCCGCGGCTTTCTCAAAACGATTCGAGGAGGACGGCATCGAGTTTATCGAGCCAACCGACCAACTGTTCAACTTCAACAACCCTTACGGCGCATGCCCCACCTGCGAGGGATTCGGACGTGTGCTCGGCATTGACGAGAACCTTGTTATCCCCAACAAGGCGCTGTCGGTCTACGACGACGCCGTCGTGTGCTGGCGTGGAGAGAAAATGAGCGAATGGAAGCGTGCGTTTATCATCGCCGCCGCCAAACGCGGTTTCCACGTGCATCGCCCGTATTACAAACTATCCGACGAGGAGCGCGCGCTGCTGTGGCACGGTGCGCCGGGAATCTACGGCATCGACAGCTTCTTCGATATGGTGAAAGACAACCAATACAAGATACAATACCGAGTGATGATGGCGCGCTACCGCGGAAAGACAGCGTGCCCCGAATGCCACGGAAGCCGTCTGCGGCACGAGGCTCTATACGTGAAAATTGCCGGCAAAACGATAGCCGACATCGTGCGGATGCCGGTAAGCGACGTGCGCCAATGGTTTGACACCTTGAGCCTTGACGACTCCGACGCACGCATCGCCAAACGCTTGCTCACGGAGATTCGCACCCGCATAGGATATCTTTGCGATGTGGGGCTGGAATATCTGACGCTCGACCGCCTGTCGTCGTCATTGTCGGGCGGCGAAAGCCAGCGCATCAACCTCGCCACTTCATTGGGAAGCAGCCTTGTAGGATCGCTCTACATCCTCGACGAACCGAGCATCGGACTGCACTCACGCGACACCGAACGGCTTATCCGCGTGTTGCGCCGCCTGCAGCAGCTGGGAAACACGGTGGTCGTTGTGGAGCACGACGAGGAAATCATGCGTGCCGCCGACTGGATTATCGACATCGGACCTTTGGCTGGACGCGGAGGCGGCAATGTAGTGTATCAAGGACCTGTCGACAAGCTCGACAAAGCCACCGACAGCCTGACGGCAAAATATCTAACCGGCGAGATGCAAATACCTCTGCCCAAGCTGCGCCGGCGCACTCACAACTACATCGAGATTATCGGTGCGGCGCAAAACAACATCAAGGGCATCGACGTGCGCTTCCCGCTGCAGGTGATGACCGTGGTGACCGGCGTGAGCGGCTCTGGAAAGTCGACTCTCGTGCGCGACATCCTCTACAACGCGCTGCTACGCCACTTCGGCGAGGCTTGCGAGAACACAGGGTCATACACCGATCTGCGCGGCGACCTGTCGCTCATCAACAGCGTGGAATTTGTAGACCAGAACCCCATCGGGAAATCTTCGCGCAGCAATGCGGCGACCTATCTTAAGGCTTTCGACGAAATCCGCAGGCTGTTTGCCGAGCAGCAGGGCGCGAAACAAATGGGCTTCGACGCCGGATATTTCTCCTACAACGCCGAGGGAGGACGCTGCGAGGAATGCAAGGGCGAAGGCACAATCACCATCGAGATGCAGTTTATGGCAGACATCACGCTGCAATGCGAGTCGTGCCACGGCAAGCGATACAAGCCGGAGGTTCTTGCCATCGAATACCGCGGCAAGAACATCTACGACATCCTCAACATGACCATCAACCAGGCCATCGAGTTTTTCAGCGAGTCGAAGGGCACTACGGAGACACGCATCGTGAAACGCCTGTTGCCGCTGCAGCAGGTGGGATTGGGCTACGTCAAGATGGGACAATCGTCGTCGACACTGTCGGGCGGTGAGAACCAACGCATAAAGTTGGCTTATTTCCTCAGTCAGGAGAAGCAGCGCCCGTCGATGTTCATCTTCGACGAGCCTACCACGGGCCTGCATTTCCACGACATCAACACTCTGATGGCATCGTTCAACCGTCTTATTGAGAAGGGACACACAATCATAATCATCGAGCACAATCTCGATGTGGTGAAGTGCGCCGACCACGTGATAGACATGGGTCCTGAGGGAGGCAACGGCGGCGGACACATCGTGTGTGCGGGCACACCCGAGGACATCGCGGCATGCCCGGACAGCTACACCGGACGTTTTCTGAAAGAAAAACTTAAATAACCTATTTCTCGCTCTGCTTCTTCAGCAAATCGCGGATTTCAGTGAGCAGCTGCTCTTCCTTGCTTGGAGCCGGAGGTGCGGCAGGCTCCTCCTCCTTTTTGCGCATCAGTTTGCCGATAAGTTTGACAAACAAGAAAATCGACAAGGCAATGATAATAAAGTCGAACGCCGTCTGCAAGAAATTTCCATAGTTCAGCGTCACGGCATCCTGCATCACGCCGTCGACCATCTCCGCAGGTTTCAACTCAAGCTTAAGGTCTGTGAAATTCACTCCTCCGACAAGCAGCCCGAGAGGAGGCATAATCACGTCGGCGACAACAGAAGAGATAATTTTACCGAAAGCGCCGCCGATAATCACACCGACAGCCATGTCAATCACGTTTCCCCGCATCGCAAAGGCTTTGAAATCTTGTAAGAATTCACTTTTTCTCATAGTATTCAGTCTGTTTTATAAAAAAACAGGACTGATTTTCAGCCATTCAGCCTCAAACCAGTCCTAAATTATTTTGTCATGTCTTGCGATTAGAACTCGCAGTTACCCGGAGTGCGTGGGAACGCAATGACGTCGCGGATATTGGTCATACCAGTCACAAACAGCACAAGGCGCTCGAAGCCGAGTCCGAAACCAGAGTGAGGCACAGTGCCGAAACGGCGAGTGTCAAGATACCACCACATATCCTTCATCGGGATGTTGAGTTCCTCGATGCGCTGGCTCAGCTTCTCATAGCTTTCCTCACGCTCCGAACCACCGATAATCTCTCCGATTTTCGGGAACAGCACGTCCATGGCACGCACAGTCTTGCCGTCTTCGTTCTGCTTCATATAGAAAGCCTTGATTTCCTTCGGATAGTCGGTAAGGATTACAGGGCGCTTGAAATGTTCCTCTACGAGGAAACGCTCATGCTCGCTCTGAAGGTCGGCTCCCCAATAAACAGGGAATTCAAACTTATGTCCCGACTCCTCAAGGATTTTCACGCCCTCAGTATAAGTGAGTCGTACAAATTCTGTGTTGACAACCGATTTGAGTCGCTCAACAAGATCCTCGTCATACATTTTTGCAAGGAATTCAATATCATCGGCAGCATGCTCGAGAGCATAGCTTACGCAATATTTGATGAAATCCTCTGCCAACTCCATATTGTCGTTGATGTCGTTGAACGCAACCTCAGGCTCAATCATCCAGAACTCCGACAAGTGGCGCGGAGTGTTGGAATTCTCGGCGCGGAACGTAGGTCCGAACGTATAGATTGCGCCGAGAGCCGTTGCTCCGAGCTCGCCCTCAAGCTGTCCGGAAACGGTAAGGCTGGCAGGCTTTCCGAAGAAATCCTGAGAATAGTCCACCTTGCCCTCTTCGTTCTTAGGGATGTCGTTGAGGTCAAGCGTTGTCACTTGAAACATCGCGCCGGCACCCTCGCAGTCGCTCGATGTGATGAGCGGCGTGTTGAGATAGAAGAAACCACGGTCGTTGAAGAATTTGTGGATTGCATAAGCCAACGTGTGGCGTATGCGGAGCACCGCGCCGAAAGTGTTTGTGCGCGGACGCAGATGAGCCTTCTCGCGCAGGAATTCGAGAGTGTGTCCTTTTTTCTGCAAAGGATAAGTCTCAGGATCGGCAGTGCCGTAGATTTCAAGCGTTTCCGCCTGCACCTCGGCAGTCTGACCCTTTCCCTGCGACTCCACGAGCTTGCCTTCCACATGGATGCTCGCACCCGTTGTGATGGGTTTCAGATCCTCGTCGGAGAATTTCTCCATATCGAAGACAATCTGAAGGTTCTTTATTGTAGAGCCGTCGTTGAGAGCCACAAACTGCACATGCTTGTTGCCGCGGCGCGTGCGCACCCAGCCTTTCACACAAACGTCTGTGCCAATCAACTCAGGCGCCCATATTTCTGAAATTTTTGTACGTTTCATTTTGTATGATTTAAAATTCTATTCAAAAGATCCTTGTTTCAAGAAGTTCACTTCTTCCTGAGTAAGGTAACGCCAGCGTCCGCGTGGCAGATTCTTCTTTGTCAAGCCAGCGAAATACACACGGTCAAGTTTAGTCACGCGATATCCGAGCGACTCAAACATACGGCGCACGATACGGTTGCGTCCGCTGTGGATTTCGATTCCCGCCTGGTTCTTGTCGTGGTCGTTGACATAACTGATTGCATCTGCGTGGATTGGTCCGTCCTCAAGTTCGATGCCGTCGGCAAGCTGCTGCATATCGTCTTCAGCGATGTCCTTGTCGGTCCACACTTGATAGATTTTTTTCTTCACATATTTCGGGTGAGTCAGCTTCGAAGCCAAGTCGCCGTCGTTTGTGAGCAGAAGCACGCCAGTAGTATTGCGGTCAAGGCGTCCTACAGGATAGATGCGCTCCTTGCAAGCGTTCTTGACGATGTCCATCACCGTGAGACGTCCGTCTGGATCGTCGCTTGTAGTGACACAGTCTTTAGGCTTGTTGAGCAGAATGTAGCATTTGTTTTCGAGCGTAACCACCTTGTCGTTGTATTCAACCACGTCGTCGCGCTTGATTTTTGAGCCGAGTTCGGTAACAACGTTTCCGTTCACCTTCACAAGTCCTTGCTGTATCAGCTCGTCAGCCTCACGACGCGAGCAGATTCCGGCATTCGCCATAAACTTGTTCAAGCGTACTTCCTCGTTCGGATCCACTTCAGGCACGTCGTAGACAACCTGTTTTGGACGTGGAGTGAAACGCTGTCCGCCCTGGCGGTTGAAACTTGCACCCGGACGATTGTTGTTGTAGCCGCCCTGACGGTTGTTGTTATTGTAACCTCCCTGGCGGTTGTTGTTGTAGCCTCCCTGACGGTTGTTGTTGTAGCCTCCCTGGCGGTTGTTGTTGTAGCCGCCCTGGCGGTTGTTGTTGTAGCCCTGACGGTTGTTGTTGTAGCCACCCTGACGGTTGTTGTTGTAGCCACCCTGACGGTTGTTGTTGTAGCCGCCCTGACGGTTGTTGTTGTAGCCGCCCTGCTGGTTGTCATAATTGTTGTATCCGCCGTCGTGCTGCTGGTCGGAATATCCACCCTGGGCATTGTTGTAGCCGCCCTGACGGTTGTTGTAGCCGCCCTGACGGTTGTTGTTGTAGCCGCCCTGACGGTTGTTGTAGCCACCCTGGCGGTTGTTATAATTGTTGTATCCGCCTTGACGGTTGTTGTTGTAACCACCCTGGCGGTTGTTGCCATAACTGTTGTAGCTGTTCTGATTGTTGTAGTTCGGTCTGCGATAGTCCTGACGTGGCGCTGCGTCGCTTCCACCTTCCACAGGCGCACCCTGTGCTGAATCAGTAGGCACAAACGAAGCTTTCGGATTGTAAGTAACCTTCTCAAAGTGTCCTGACTCGCCATTCATCTCCTGAGACTCGCCGATGCGTCTTCTTTTCGGCTTTTTGTTCTCTTCCATAGTAAATTCAATTGTTTTTTATATACAAATACTGCCTCTCGGCGTCTTTTTTATCTTTGCTATTAATTTGTAATCTTAATTCTTAAAAACTTGTAGATTTAAATCAATTTTGCAATCTATAATTCCATCGACAAAGTAACTGCATTTTTTTCAAATGGAAAAGCACATAATTAAAAAAGGCTTTGTCAGAAACTGAATTTTAACATTCTTTTTAATTATGTGCTTTCCTACAACTGTTTCAATGCTTTAGAACCCAGTGTAGTTGTGAGGAGTAATCGCTTTAAGCTCTTCTTTCACGGCATCGCTCACTTTGAGCGTGTCAATGAAGCTGGCGATGCTTTCGGCGTCCACCTTGCTGTTGGTTCGGGTGAGAGCCTTCAGCGTTTCGTAAGGCTTCTCATATCCTTCGCGGCGAAGGATGGTCTGGATTGCCTCGGCAACCACATTCCACATATTGTCGAGGTCGCGGCTGATGGCTGCTTCATTGAGCAGCAGCTTGTGCAAGCCCTTGAGGGTGCTGTGAAGCGCTATCATCATGTGAGCCAACGGCACACCGACATTGCGCAGCACAGTGGAGTCGGTCAAGTCGCGCTGCAGGCGTGAAACCGGCAATTTGCCAGCCAGGTGGTTAAGAATTGCGTTGGCCAGACCGAGGTTGCCCTCCGAGTTCTCGAAGTCGATTGGATTCACCTTGTGAGGCATGGCTGAAGAACCCACCTCTCCGGCTTTGATTTTCTGTTTGAAATACTCCATCGAGATATATTGCCACATGTCACGGTCAAGGTCGATCATTATCGTGTTGATGCGCGCCATGGCATCGAAGAGAGCAGCCAGGTTGTCGTAGTTTGAAATCTGAGTTGTCCACTCCTCACGCTCGATACCGAGACTCTCATTGAGAAATTTCTTGGCAAACGCACGCCAGTCGCGGTCGGGGAAAGCCACGCGGTGGGCGTTGAAATTGCCCGTAGCGCCACCAAACTTGCCGCTCACCGGCACCTGCTTCAACAGCTCTATCTGCTTCTCCAAGCGATAGGCAAACACGCGGATTTCCTTGCCCAAGCGTGTCGGCGACGCAGGCTGTCCATGGGTTTTGGCAAGCATTGGAATGTCTTTCCACTCCTCGGCATACTGGTTGAGCAAGCCAACCATCTCATCGAGCAGAGGCAGGTAAGCCTCGTGGAGAGAGTCGCGGATGAGCATCGGCACCGAAGTGTTGTTGATGTCCTGCGACGTGAGTCCGAAATGGATGAACTCCTTATATTGAGCCAAGCCAAGACGGTCGAACTGCTCCTTTATGAAATATTCCACCGCTTTCACGTCGTGGTTGGTTACGCTTTCGATATCCTTCACGCGCTGCGCGTCGTCGACCGAGAATTTGGCGTAGATGTCGCGCAGCTCTCCGAAGAGTGCGTGGTCAACGCCCGCAAGTTGCGGCAACGGAAGTTTGCAGAGGGCGATAAAATATTCGATTTCAACTTTTACGCGATAGCGGATCAACGCGTATTCAGAATAGTAATTTTCCAGAATCTCCACCTTGCCGCGGTAACGGCCGTCGATTGGAGATATGGCTGTCAGTGATGAGAGAGACATTTATGTTTGTTTTTAAGATTGATATTTTCAATAACTCTGCAAAATTACTATATTTCCACCAATCTGCAAGCATCGTAACGGTATAATTTTTTTCGTTTATTATCATTCTGATTATCCAATAGATACGTCATCAAGCAAACTTTTGCCCCAAAAATTATCCCCAAAAAATTTGGAGGATTAAAAAATTCGCCATACCTTTGCAACGCTTTTGAGAAGCAAGGGTGTTTAGCTCAGCTGGTTCAGAGCATCTGCCTTACAAGCAGAGGGTCGGCGGTTCGAATCCGTCAACACCCACAGCAAGAGTCGCTTTTTCAAGCGACTCTTTTTTTGTTTCCACCCTACCGTCAATTATATGTCAAGAATCGAAAAAGAGAAACGCGTGGTCGGCGTGATGGTGCGCCTATACTGCCGCAAGAAAGAAGGCAACAGCGAGCTTTGCGACAACTGCCGTCAGTTGCTCGCCTATGCCGAGTCGCGGCTGGAGCATTGCCCGTTCGGAGAGCGCAAAACGTCATGCCGCCGATGCACAGTGCACTGCTACAAGCCGTCGATGCGCCGACAGATGCGCGAGGTGATGCGCTTCTCAGGTCCGCGCATGATTTTCTACGAGCCGCTGGAAACAATACGTCACATTTTCAAATAAAGCAACACCGACTATGGCAAAAAGAGAATACATCGAGAAAAACCGGCAATGGCTTGCCGACAAGGCGCAAGAGGCAGGAGTGAAACCTCTGCCCAAAGGCATCTACTATAAAGTCATCGCATCGGGCGACAAAGACGGACGCAAGCCGTCGGCACGCAGCGTTGTCACCGCACACTACACCGGACGCACAATCAACGGGCGCACATTCGACAGCAGCCGCGGGGGTTCTCCGCTTGCAGCACGGCTCAGCGACCTAATCACTGGTTGGAGCATCGCGATGCAACAGATGCACGTAGGAGACCGATGGGAAGTGTATATCCCGGCGGAAATGGCTTACGGCAAACTGTCGCAACCAGGCATCCCCGGCGGCTCCACTCTGATTTTCGACATGGAGCTGCTAAGCGTATATTAACGGCGACTATCTCTGGAAAGCGTCGACAGATTTGAGAGCAATCTGCCAATGCGGTTTACACCGACATGGATTGTTCTCTATTTTTTCTTTATATACTCGGCGGATGCCGAGGAGCATTATAGGCGCCTACATATTCCGCGCTGCTGTTGACGGCAAAATCATCGTTGGCAAGTTCGTGAAATAGCACTTTTTTTCTCATAATACCGAGCCGGGGGACGACTATGCTGAGCATCCGTTCCCCGGCTCTTTCATTTTTTTTGCAATTCCATGAAATTTTTTTTCTGATTTTTTTTGATTTAGAATATAATGTTTGTATCTTTGTAATATAAACATACCAAACAAATTTAAAAACTAATACATTATGAATGGGAATTTTAAGACCTTAATTGCCATCGCTGTGACACCCTTGTTGCTTTTATCGTGCAGCGATGAAGTTAAGCTCACCACCGAGGGTTAAGGTAAGAACCTTGTATCGCTAACAGTCCAGTTGCCAGAAGAATTAGGCACACGTGCATTCGGCGAAGCCTCGAAAATAAAGTCTCTGAAATATGCCGTGTATCCACAAGGAGAACAGCAGCCCCTGGCAATGTTTGACGGCAAGGCTGCTGAAACCGTAGAAATGACCGGATTGTCAAAAAACGTGCAGCTCCAGCTGGCAAGCGGCAAGAAGTATGATGTAATCTTATGGGCTGCCGCAGATGAGGTTGACGCACAATCGAAATTCGACGAAACGACACAAGTGGCAACACTCGCACCCACAGTGTGCAGCAACGAAGCCGACGACGCGTTTTTCGCAAAAGCGGAGATTGACGTGAATGGCAACCTTCAGCAAACCGTTAAACTCTACCGTCCGTACGCACAGCTCAACATCGGCACAGACGACCTTGCCGCCGCTGCGGCATCGGGCTACACCGTGACAAAGACTCAAGTTGCAACGCAAGCCTATTCGGCAATCAACCTTGCGTCGGGCAGCGTCGTAGGCAACGCCACCGACGTGACTTTCTCCTATGCCGACATCCCCGACGCCTCCGAGGCGTTTCCTGCCGGCTCCACCTACAACTACCTGTCGATGAACTACGTGCTGGTGCCCGACTACAAGACCATAGCCGACGTCACTCTCGACTACACCAACGGCACGACACCGATGAAGCGCACATTCACGAGCGTTCCGCTGCAGCGCAACTACCGCACCAACATCTACGGATCGTTGCTCACCAACAGCGTCGACTTCAACGTTGTGATTGAGCCTGCATTTATCGGCACACTCGGCATCGCCACCGACGAAGAGCTTGCCGACGCAGCATCTCACCACAACCGCCATGTGCAGCTCGCCGACAATGTGCAGCTCGCACTGCCAGCCAACATTGCCGAAGGTGTGGTCATCACTGGCGGAACCAACTCGGTGCTGAAGATAAAGAACGGCTACCAGATACCCAACGACAACGTGACGTTCAAAGACCTCACGCTTGCCCGCGACGACAGCGCCGGCACCAGCGATGGATACTATCTCAAAATCAACAGCGACAATGTGGTGCTCGACAATGTGAAACTCGGCATCATCAATCTTATTGATGATGTCTCATACGTATGGGGCGGAATTTATCTGAACGGCGGAAAAACGCTGACTGTCAGAAACACCAACTTTCCCATGAGAGCGGCTTATGGTGTGTTTGCCGAGAATCCAGGCACAACCATCATTCTTGAGAACTGCAATTTCGGTCCTAAATTCCAATACTGCACAAATCAACCTGGGAACGGAAAACTTATTGCCCGAAACACAACATTCCGCGGATGGATGTCGGGATGGAGCGACGGTTATTTCGAGAATTGCACATTCGACTACGGTGATTTATTCTATCCATCCGCCCGCTGCTATGGCAGCAGCGTGTTCAAGGACTGCGAATTTGGCCGCTACACCACAGCCACCGACAACCGCTGGCTTCCAACAGCTCCTGACAGAAAAGACGCCAACGGCAACGCCATCTATGACTACGACTATGCTGTGTCATGCATGAAGCAGCATTCAATCATTGAATTTATCAACTGCCGATATTCCGACGGCTCTGCGTTCAACAAGAATGTCTTCCTCAAAGGCACAACGGATTCAAGCGGAGACCCTGACAAAGTCATCATCAACGGTACGACATATACCGACATAAATGAGTTCACTTATTGGTGATGAATCATCTTTCATAGCATAAAGCGGGGACATTCCACAGCGGGATGTGAAGTGACCCCAAAAAGTTGGACAGGTTATTAACTATCCGATTTGAGAAAGAGTTCGGTATTGCACCGGACTCTTTTCTTTCCTTTCCTCTTGCCTTGCACTATCTTTGAATAAGATAGGCGGCGGTTCGGAAGGGCAAAATCAAACAAGTTTGTTTCTTTCCTCTTGCCTTGCACTATCTTTGGATAACATAGGCGGCGCCTCGGAAAAGAAAATTGAGCAAGCTCTTTTCTTTCCTCTCGGCTTGCACTATCTTTGCACTATGAAAAAGTTATTGGCTCTAATAATCATCTGCATCGCTATGCCCGTGGCGGCACAGGCGCAACGTCTCGACGTGAGCCTGCTGACGTGCTTTCCCGGACAGGAGGTGTTTGAACTGTACGGACACACAGCCATCCGTATCACCGACGGCGCGACGATGGACCGCGTGTATAACTTCGGACTGTTCTCGTTCAACCAGCCCCATTTCGTCTACCGCTTTGTCAAAGGCGAGACCGACTATGCCGTAGGAGGATACCCCACTGAATATTTCACACCAGAATATGCCGGCAGAGGCTCTAAGGTCGTGGAACAACGTCTGCGGCTGTCTGAACAACAGGCATTATGGCTATTCAACGAACTTGAACGGCTTTGCCTGCCCGAAAACCGCGAATATCGCTATAATTACGTGCTCAACAACTGCGCCACGCGGCCGCGCGACCTCATAGAGCAAGCCGTAGGAGGACTCTCCTATCCGCCGTCGGAGCACCCCGACGCCACCTACCGCGACATCATGACGCACTACGGCTGCAACTACCCGTGGTATCAATTCGGCATCGACCTTGCCCTCGGACAAGGCATCGACCGCCCTATTTCCGTCCGCCAGCAGATGTTTGCCCCAATAATTCTGATGAAGGAGATGGCAGGCGCGACCTATAAAACCGCCTCCGGACAGCGCGTGGGCATCGTTGAAAGCACAAGCACGGTCGTGGAAGGCAGCGAGAACGCCGTTCTGCCGCCCACACCATTCCTGCTGTCGCCCCTGTTTATATGCTGGCTGGCATTCGCGCTCATCGCCGGTGCCACAGTCTTCGGCGTGGTGCGACGCAAGCAGATGCGCTGGCTCGACACAGTGTGGTTCACGCTGACCGGACTTACCGGATGCCTCGTGTTCTTCCTTATCTTCATCTCCGAGCACGAAGCCACCTCACCCAACTGGCTCGGCTTTTGGCTGAACCCGTTCTGCCTGTTTCCGGCAATTACAATTTGGATAAAATCAGCAAAAAAGTGGGTATATTCATATCATTTTCTTAACTTTGCGCTTGTTTTGATATTGCTTGTCGCGTGGCGGGCTTTGCCACAAACGGCAAACGCAGCGTTTTTCCCGCTGATGCTTTGCACGTTAGCGCGTTCAGCAGGCTTTATCGTAAACTATAAGAGATGCGAAAAAAGAAGCAAGTAAACCGACTGATATCCTCAATGATATTCTCGCTCGTGGCGATGTCTGCCTTGTCGCAGGTGTCGTCGGGGCGTCCTACGCTCATTGTGGGCATATCAATCGACCAACTTCGCGGCGACTATCTCGACCTACTCCAGTCGCAGTTTGGCAACGGAGGCTTCAAACGCCTCATGGCTGAAGGCGCGCATCTGGACAACGTGGTGTTTGACATGGCACAGCTCGACAAGACGACGTCGACAGCCGTAATCTACACCGGCACTTATCCCAACGTCAACGGCATCACCGGCGCCACAGTCTACAACGAAGAGGCGCGCCGCGTAACGCTGATTCTCAACGACCCTAAATTTATTGGCAACGCCACCGACGAGACGCTCTCGCCAATGGCGATAAAGGTGTCGACCATCAGCGACGAGCTGCGTATGGACAACAACGGCATCGGCGACGTATACGCCATTGCCCCCGACGCACAACAAGCCATTCTGATGGCAGGACACGCTGCCAACGGCGCTTTCTGGATAAGCGACAAAACAGGTAAATGGGCTTCGTCTACATTCTACAAAGACTACCCTACAACCATCTCAACCCGCAACATGCTGATGCCTCTGCGCTCACGCCTCGACACGCTGACCTGGCGTCCGAGCATGGACATCAACAAATATCCCGACATTCCTCTCCACCGCACGTTCTATCCTTTCAAATACACGTTCAAGGACGGCGACGGCGTAGAGAAATTCAAGTGTTCGGCTCTCGTCAACGAGGAAATAACCTCGGTGGCCATCAATTGTCTGAACGACATGGCTCTGGGCAAACGCGCCACGGTCGACATGCTCAACATCGCATACACCGCAGCACCCTACGGATATGCGTCGGACAACGACAGCCGCATCGAGCTGCAGGACAAATATCTGCGTCTCGACCATCAGCTTGAGCGTCTGTTTGCCGCCATTGAGAAAAACGTTGGCGGCAACGCCTGCATCTTCGTGACGCCGACAGGCTATTTCGACGACATGTATGCCACCGACCCTCGGTTCAACATCCCGACAGGCGAATTCTCGTCGAAAAAGGCTGTGTCGCTGCTCAACATGTACCTGATGGCGCTCTACGGCAACGGAAGCTGGGTGAACGGATACTTCAACGAGAAAATCTATCTCAACGAGAAACTTGCAAAAGAGAAAAACGTTTCAGTCGAGGAACTGCGCAAAGTGTCGGGTGCATTCTTGCGCCGTATGGCTGGCGTAGACGAGGCATACTCCGTCGACGAGGTGCTCGACAATCCTGTCAGCGAGACACTGCTGCGGCTGCACAAGTCAATCACGTCGCAGGAAACAGCCGACGTGTTTCTGCAAATCGCGCCAGGATGGAAAGTGCGCGACGACTACAACAACCAGCAACAGCTGAAACAAGTCAACATCAACGCTGTCTGCGCGCCGGCATTCATCATTGCGCCGGGCGTAAAGCCTCAGAAAATCACATCGCCAATCGACGCGGCGCTGCTGGCGCCCACCGTGGCACGCATCCTCAGAATACGCTCGCCCAACGGCGCGCGCATGATGCCGTTGTCGCTTAAAGACTAAGCGGCACTACAGCGCCGTGTGCCTCAGGCGCGACAATGGATTTCCCGAGGCACAACAACACGATTATAAACAAAAAACTAAAATACATTATGGGATTCAATGATTTCCTGAAAAAAATTTTTGGAAACAAGTCGCAGCGCGACCTGCGCGAGATTCAACCAATCGTGGCTGAAATCAACAAGATTTACCCCACGTTGGAGAATTTGAGCAACGACGAGTTGCGCGACCGCATCACCAAAATCCGCGCAGCACTCAAAGACAGCGTTGCCGACAAACGCAAAGAGATTGCCGACATCAAGGCTGAAATCGAGAATGTGGAGTATGAAAACCGCGAGCCTTACTGGGAGAAAATCGACAAAATCGAGAAAGACATCCTTGAAGTGCTCGAAGACGAGCTTAACAAATATCTTCCTGAGGTATTTGCCATCGTGCGCGACACCGCACGCCGCTTCGCTCAAAATGAATCAATCGAAGTGACCGCGTCCGATTTCGACCGCGAACTCGCCGCCCAAGGCAAAGACTTCATTGAAATCAACGACGGCAAAGCCATCTACCACAACCACTGGATGGCAGGCGGAAACGAGGTGACTTGGGACATGATCCACTACGACGTACAGCTTATCGGCGGCATCGTGCTTCATCAAGGCAAAATCGCCGAGATGGCAACCGGTGAGGGAAAGACACTTGTGGCAACGCTGCCTGTGTTCCTCAACGCCTTGACAGGAAACGGCGTGCACATGGTCACCGTCAACGACTACCTCGCCAAACGTGACTCCGAGTGGATGGGTCCGCTCTACATGTTCCACGGTCTTTCTGTTGACTGCATCGACAAGACAGAGCCCAACTCTCCGGAACGCCGCCGCGCATACAACGCCGACATCACATTCGGTACAAACAACGAGTTCGGTTTCGACTACCTTCGCGACAACATGGCAACATCGCCTGCCGACCTCGTGCAGCGTCCACACAACTTCGCCATCGTCGATGAGGTCGACTCAGTGCTTATCGACGACGCCCGCACGCCGCTCATCATCTCCGGTCCGGTTGCCAAAGGTGACGACCAGATGTTTGACCAGTTCAAGCCAAACGTAGAGACAGTGGTCAACGCGCAACGCCGCCTTGTGACATCGCTGCTCACCGATGCAAAGAAGAAAATCGCATCCGACAACAAGGATGAGCGCAAGGAAGGCGCACTGCTGCTCTTCCGCGCCTTCAAGGGTCTGCCTAAATACGGTCCGCTCATCAAATACCTGAGCCAGGACGGCATCAAGCCTCTCCTGCTCGAGACCGAGGCTTTCTACATGCAGGACAACAACAAGCAGATGCCTATCGTCACCGATCCGCTCTACTTCGTAATCGACGAGAAGAACCGCAGCATCGAGCTGACCGACAAAGGTATCGACGTGCTCACCGGCAAGACCGACGACCCGACTTTCTTCATCCTGCCCGACATCACAACACAGTTGGCAGAACTGGAGAACGAGAACATCTCCGACGAGGAGAAGGCCGAGAAGAAATCACAGTATGCACAGAACTATGCCATCAAGGCTGAACGCGTGCACACTGTCAACCAGCTGCTCAAGGCCTATACACTCTTTGACCGCGACATCGAATACGTCATCGACGACGGAAAAATCAAAATTGTCGACGAGCAGACAGGACGTATCATGGAAGGCCGCCGCTACAGCGACGGTCTGCACCAAGCCATCGAGGCGAAAGAGGGCGTGAAAGTGGAAGCTGCGACACAGACCTTCGCAACAATCACCCTGCAGAACTACTTCCGCATGTATCACAAGCTTGCCGGTATGACTGGTACCGCAGAGACTGAGGCAGGCGAGTTCTGGGACATCTACAAACTCGACGTCGTGACCATCCCGACCAACCGTCCGGTGGCACGCATCGACATGAACGACCGCGTATACAAGACAAAGAAAGAGAAATACAACGCCGTAATCGACGAAATCCAGAAGATGGTAGAAGCTGGACGCCCGGTGCTGGTCGGAACAACATCTGTGGAAATCTCCGAGTTGCTGAGCCGCATGCTCCAGCTGCGCCGCATCCCTCACAACGTGCTCAACGCCAAGTTGCACCAGAAAGAGGCTGAAATCGTGGCACGCGCCGGACAGAAAGCCGTGGTGACAATCGCAACCAATATGGCGGGTCGTGGTACGGACATCAAACTGACTCCAGAAGTAAAAGCCGCCGGAGGTCTGGCAATCATCGGTACGGAGCGCCACGAGTCACGCCGCGTCGACCGCCAGCTGCGCGGACGTGCCGGACGTCAGGGCGACCCGGGTTCTTCAGTGTTCTTCGTGTCGTTTGAAGACACCGTGATGCGTCTGTTCGCAACCGACAAGGTTGTCAAGATGCTCGACCGTCTCGGACTTAAAGAGGGCGAGCCTATCGAGGCCGGCATGGTGACCCGTTCAATCGAGAACGCACAGAAACGCGTGGAAGAAAACAACTTCGGCATCCGTAAACGCCTGCTTGAATATGACGACGTGATGAACGCACAGCGCAAGGTGATCTACTCCCGCCGCCACCATGCATTGATGGGTGAGCGTATCGGCATCGACATCATGAATATGCTCTACGAGACTGCCGGCAACATCGTGAAGCGCTACGGATCGCAAAGCGACTACGAGGATCTGCGCATGGATGTGCTTACCACATTCGGTTTCGAGCCTTCATTCACTGAAGATGAATATAAGAAGATGGGCACAGACAAGCAGGTTGACGCCATCTACCGCCAGGCAATCACCACATTCAACCAGCGCACAGAGAAGATGGCAGAGGCTGCCATGCCGGTGATTTCCGACATCGTGGAAAACCACGGAGGCAAGGGTCTTGTGCGCGTGCCTATCACCGACGGCAAGCGTGTGTTTGGAATCACTGTCGACCTTGAGGAGTCGTACAACGAAGGCTGCAAAAACATCGCCAAGGCTTGGCAGAAGTCAATCTTGCTGATGAGCATCGACGAGGCATGGAAGGAGCACCTGCGCGAACTCGACCAGTTGCGCCAGTCGGTTCAGAATGCAAGCTACGAGCAGAAAGACCCGCTGGTAATCTACAAAATCGAGTCGTTCAAGATGTTTGACGCAATGCTCGACAACATGAATGCAAAAGCCGTGGCTTCGCTGACACGCGGTCAAATCCCTGTGCAGGCACAAAGCCAACCACCACGCGAGCAGCAGGCTCCAGCGCAGGCTGAAGAGGCAACAGAAACCGACAACAGCCCACGCATCCCGGCACCGCGCTACAGCAACACGTCAGTGTCGCCGTCGATGCCTACGGCAGAACCGGTGGCAGCGCCAGAACGCCGCGACGACTACCGCAAATACACCGCCCACAAGGAGGAGTATCCAGGACAGGACGAGCAGCGTCAAGCAGCACGCGCTCCGCAAGGCCCACACCACACCGACCCTATCAAAGTAGGACCGAAAGTGGGACGCAACGACCCATGTCCATGCGGCAGCGGCAAGAAATACAAGAACTGCCACGGCAAAGGACTTGTTTAAGCCTTTGACTAAAGCATAACTCAAAAAGAAAGCACTTCCTGACATCGCGTCGGAAGTGCTTTTTCAATTATATAACCAAAAATCCTAAACATACATCAGAATGCGACCACATGCTTCTCTGTGCCCAGCAAGCCGCCGGCAATACCGAATCCGCCGTCGACGTTGCTGTGTATCTGCACAGCCTCCGTCTGTGCGTCGTTAATCGTCTGCAAATATACCTGATAGAGCATCACCGACTTCAGATAGTAGTATAAATCCTCGGTCAACGACTGCAACTCCACCTCCACTATGCGCTTACCCACATCGCCTTTGCGCAAACGTGTGGTCACCGTGCACTCATATCCTGGGCCACCGACAGCCGTGCCGGCAAACACGTTGCTGAAATCCTTATACCATCCTTTGCGGGGCTTCGACAGCCGGATATCCTGAAACAAAGGATCGTAGGAATGATAACAATCATTGGTGTCATACACCGTCTTGCCGTCGACAACCTTCTCCGCGAGGCTGCGCACGTTGAGACGGTAATAGCCCGACGGCTCCAGCCCCTTCATCCTCAGAGAGATGTCGACCACTGTGTCCTGTCCACCGTCAAAATACCCGGTTTCAAGTTGGTCAAGCAGATGGTCCTGCCGATATTTCCGAGTCCTTACAATCTCGACTGTAGGGGCAACCGTAGGCATAGTGAAATTTGCCGATACCGACGGAAAATTCTGTTCAGAGGCAGAAACCGCAATCACATCGCCAGCCTTCGGACGATAGTCGCTGCGGAAACGGCAATGCTCGGCATCGTAGACCATCTCCACTGGAGAGGCGCCGTTGACCGAATATGTCACCGTGGCAAACCGCAGCGTGGCAGCCTTCAGAAACGTTTGCTCAACATCCGTTCCTTCCGTGCCGACAACACCCGTGCGGTATGTGCGCGCCACGATCGCCTCCAGCGTAGTGTCGGGCGACGCCACCATACTTATCGCTATCACATTGAGGTTCTCTCCTCCCTCGTCAAAGCCAAGCTCTTTCTCACATCCCGTGAGCACCACCGCAACGATGCTCAACGCTGAAATCAAATATTTTAACCGTTTCATATTGTCAGAATTTTAATGTGTAGGTCAACGACGGCATAAACGGGAACATACAAATGCCTTTCAGCACATATTTATTCTCGTTCTTTCCAATATAAACGCTGTTGATGTTCTGTTGGTTGTACAAATTATAGAACGACAAGTTAACTTCACTCGCACCGAACCCTCGATGACTCACCGAATAGGTTATGCCGACATCAAGATGATGCACGTCGGGAAGCTTGTAGTTGTTGCGCTCACGATAAGTGACAAACATGCCCGGCATTTCCGCCCAATGTGCGGCGTCATCACGATTCTGCATATATTCCTGTTCTTTAAGCGTGCTGGATTCCGGTCTGAAACTCGGATCCCATTCCTGCAGCACGCCGCCATACATTGATGTGTTTGCCAATATCCCGCGGCGACCGCTCTGATAAGTCCACGACGCCGACAGTTTCCAATGCTGTCCCAGCCGCTGCACCACAACAATGTTGAAATTATGCCGCTTGTCGTTGCCGGCAAGAAACTCTCGTCCACCGTTCAGTTCCTGCCCCGGGCGGTCGAATGTGCGCAAGGATTTAGCCCATGTGTAGCTCACCCAACCGGTAGTGTTGCCCACAGAGCGTTGAGCCATCAGCTCCACGCCGTAGGAGCGTCCCTTGCCGAGGCTGACAAGACTCTGCCAATCGCCGGTGCAATTGAGCCACGACGCTCCGTTGTTGTATTCCAGCACATTGTCCATCGTCTTGTAGTAGCCCTCAACCGACACCTCAAGACCTTTCATAATTTCATAGTTGACACCACCGGCATACTGGTTGGAGCGCATCAGCGGAATTTTTTCAGTCACAGGCACCCAAATGTCTGACGGCATCACGATATTGCTGCTGCTCAACAGATGCACGCCCTGAGCCATCCGCGCATACGACAGTTTCAACGCCATGGCAGGCGTAAGCAGGAAGCGCACCGAAGCGCGGGGTTCAAGCGAGCCGTATGTCTTGTTTTCAACAGAAAACAACGAATAGCGCAACCCTACATTTGCCATCAACCACGGAGCCACAGTCCAATCGTCCTCGGCATAAATGCTTGCCGTCAGCAAGTCCTGCCGTTTGCCTATTGTTCTGTCGGTTTCCATACGCGTTTCCTTAGTCGGCGTATAATCATAGTTGTAACTATAGGCATGGATTATCGGCGACAACTGCTGCAACGAGCCTTTGACACCCCATCGCAAATCGTGGGCAGCAACAGGGCGAAATCTGAAGTCGGCAGTGATAGAAGCATCCTTCACCTTCGAATCATAACGTGTTTCCGACACCTCTTCTGTCTTCCTCTGCAATTGTCCCATCTTCCGACTCTCATAATATCCCGACACATTCTGCGACAGTCTATAGTCATACAGACTAAAACTCGCGTTGACATTCATAAGGAATCGGTCGCCGGCTGTATGCGTCCAATACAAACTCGACACCAGGTTGCCCCAATTGTTTTTTGTCTCATTTTTTTTAGTTCTAGTCTCACCATTCTTGCTTCCGAAATTAGTCTCACTATCGGTAGGAGAAGAATTGCTAACGTCCTTGCCCCAATAGAACACAGCCGACAGTCGGTCGCTCTCCGAGAAGCGATGCACCAATTTGGCGTTGACATCATAAAAATTCATCTTGGCATACGGCTCCATTGCCTTCTTGTTGTCGTACACGCTTTTGAGCAAAGGCTGCACTATGGCTCCGAAATATGAGGCGCGAGCTGCCACATTGAACGACGTATGCCCCTTCCATATCGGACCCTCAGCCTGCACCTTCGACGACAACATTCCTATGGATGCACTGCTATGATATGACTCAAAGTCACCCTCACGCACACCTATGTCAATCACACTCGAAAGGCGCGAGCCGTAACGAGCCGGAAAAGCGCCTTTGTAAAGCACCACATTGTCTACCATCTCGGCATTGATTGCCGATACAAACCCTTTAAGATGTTCACCATTGTAAAGCGTTGAGCCATCGAGTGTAATCAAATTCTGGTCGTAATTGCCCCCTCGCACAAAGATTCCCGCAGTGCCGTCGCCTCCCGACTGCACTCCAGGCAAACGCTGTAGCGATTTCATCACGTCGATCTCGCCGAACAATGCCGGCACCTCCTTCACCTGCTGCGATGTCAGCACCTGTGCGCTCATCTGCGAGGATTTAACGCCAAAGTCATGGCGCGCACCATAGACCTGCACATCACGCAACTCCGTGCCTCGCTGCAGGCGCACCTCAACAGGCGCACTTCCCGACTTAATCTGTATTGTTGTCTCTTTATATCCCACATAGCTTATCCGCAAATCAACCGTCTTCCATTCCGGGATTGCCATTTCAAAGCGTCCATCAGAATCGGTTGATGTGCCTTTCGCCAACGACTTGGCATAGACGCTTGCCGAAGGCAGGGCCTCTCCGCTCTCATCGTCGACAACTCGACCCGCCACAGTCTGCCCCACCGCCGTAGCCGCTAAAACTGCAGACAACAGCAATATACATATCCGTTTCATAATGCTTATTGTTTATTCAACCACCAATGCCTGAACATAGCAACTGATAATTTTATGCCCTGTATTTTTCAGATATACATTATAATATATATCATATACACCTGCTCTATTAAATGATATTCTGGCAACTCCATCACCTCCTTCTGTAAAATCCGCCTCATTGCCTATAGCATCATCTCCTTTAGCATTTTCTATGACCCATTCTTTTTGCACATTGCTACCTGTAGGAATTAAATTTCTATCAAAAGAGACCGAATAAGAAGTTTCATTGCCAACCCCTATTTCGCCACTTCCGTTTCCACTTTCAATCACCCCATAGATATCATCATGTCGATAATAATTTCGAATATTCATATTAGGATATGGACCGTAATCCGGAGCATGCATCATCACAGCACAACTGCCCCATTTGGACTTATACATTCCATTTCCAAGATTTATTGCAGAATGGTCAGAATCCGGATAGTTCACCTTAACAGCATTCGCCTCGGTTGTTGACACATAATAATCTCTTGTCCAATATTTCGCAATGTTTGAATTGCCAGAACCCGCATTTATCCAACATGTTATGCCTCCATCACTCTTACACCAAGCATAGCCATGACAATTATACATATTAGACGATGTCTCTAGTCTAACAGCATTCGGAAAACTTGCGTCATAATAGCCATCCCAATATCCCTTTTCATAATCCGACATTTCCTCTTGAAGCTGTCCTTGCACTTCTTTTCCACACTTTGTAGTTACAATTACAGAACCAATTGATCGCGTAGACGCATCGTTTTCCAAAGCAAACTTTGTTCCCAACCGTCTTGTGCGACGCAACATTTTTTCTCCAAAAAATTCCGGCAACGCCTCTTGTTTCCGCAACTGCTCTATCCGAACCTTTTCCAATCGGGCAACGTCTTCCGCATCAAGCATTGATGAAATCTCGTCAGTTGAAAGCAACAATTCAAGATACCCTAATTTCAAAGGATTCAAATCCGAATTGAAATCTACATCTGCAGCCATCACCGCCACCATTTTGTCTGCATCAAAAGCCTCATAACAATCAACCAACGCCTTTGACGCATCTTTTCGTTTTTTCAACTCGCCAAAGCCATTGAATCCATCCATAATCACACGTATACCGTCCTGCTCATTGTTGTATGCCGTATAGATTCCATATAAAGGATAGTCCATACACAACTTCACCAAGTCTTCGGTCGTCAGCGTGACTAATATACTGTCTGGCACCAGACAGGCTCTTTGCATTTCCTCCAACGACTGATATGTAGACCACACTTCCGGACGTGTAATTGAATCAAAAGAGAACGTTTCCACAGCAAAGGCTCTCGTTGACGGCACAGCCGCATTTTCCAAATCAAGTCCAAGATTCTCGTTACATGAACAGATTGCCAACAGAAGCAATGCGCTCGATAATAGTTTTTTCATAATTTTTAGGTTTGGGTTATTAATAATTGGATTGTAATTTTTCATTTTATATTTTTAGAGCGCAATATAATTGTTTTTTTAAAATTTTTCAAGCGAATTTATATCTTTTTTTAAGCAAACATCAACAAAAACCGCGTTTTTTGCGTAAAAGTTAAAACAAGTTTGAATGCTCTGCTCTCGATTTGCACTATCTGTTGAATAAAATAGGCGGCGCTTCGGAAAACATTTTCAAACAAGTTTGAATGTTTTTCGCTCACCTTGCACTATCTTTTCATAAAATAGGCTGCGCCTCGGAAAAACATTTTCAAACAAGTTTGAATGTTTTTCGCTCACCTTGCACTATCTTTGCAATGATATTTCGCGAAAATGGAAAAACAAATTGAAATTAACGGAGTCAACTTCAACTATAGCGTTGAGGGAGAGGGCATTCCTGTGGTGCTGATGCACGGATGGGGTTGCAACCGTACAACGCTGGCAAGCATCGAGAAGCTGCTTGTGCCATATTTTAAAGTCTACAACGTAGACTTCCCCGGCTTCGGCAAAAGCACTGAGCCGCAAACAGTTTGGGGCATAGAGGATTACACCCGCCTAACAGAGGAGCTCCTGAAAAAAGAGAACATCGAAAACCCTATACTGCTCGGGCATTCGTTCGGCGGACGCGTAGGCATCCTGTTGTCGTCGCGCAACAAGGTGCGCAAACTGATCCTTGTCGATGCCGCAGGCATAAAGCCGCGCCACTCAATGAAATACTACATCAAGGTTTACACCTACAAGACGGTGAAACACGCCCTGCCGCTGCTTCTTGGCAAAACAAAGGGCGAGGAAATGCTCAACCGCTACCGCAAACGCGTGGGGTCGAGCGACTATTCAAGTGCATCGGTGCGTATGCGCCAGATTCTGAGCAAGGTGGTCAATGAAGATTTGACATGGGCATTGCCTAAAATCAGCTGCCCGACACTGCTCGTATGGGGCACCGCCGACACTGCCACCCCCATCTCTGACGCCCGCAAGATGGAACGGCTAATACCGGATGCCGGACTGGTGGAGTTTCCCGGCGTGGGACATTACAGCTTCCTCGAGAATCCATATCAGTTTGCAGCCGTAATCAACAGTTTCTTAGATAAAGACAAAACTATAAAGTAATGGAATTGACCGTGACTATCCTCGCCGCCGTAATGGTGGCAACAACCGCTTTCTACCTGCTGCAGGTTTACAAGTTCGACCTGCAGATGATGCAGCAGAACTCTTACCGCAACGAGCGCTACTTCAAGTGGTGGCGCATGAGCAAGGACTATGCTTCGATGTCGAGAATCTCCGACCTTGCGGTGTTCCTGCTTCTCGTCTCGATGTTTCCAAAGGTGGTGACTCTGCCGATTGCAATCATTGTTTTTGCAATCAAGGCAGCAATCCTGCTCAAAAAGAAATATAAAAAGCCACTGGTGATGACCAAACGCGTGTGGCGTCTGCTCTCGGCTATGATTGTCGCCACGCTGGTTGTGGCGGCACTGTCGTGCTCACCACATGCCGATGCCGGCATCAACATCACCGCCGCAGGGGCTGCGCTCACAGCGATGGCTATGCTTTCGTGGGGCGTGCTCGCCCTGTGCAACGCAGCGATGCAACCTGTCGAGAAGTCAATCAACAACAGCTATGTCAACGACGCGCGCCGCATCATCGGTGAAATGCCGTCGCTGAAGGTGGTCGGCATCACGGGCAGTTACGGCAAGACAAGCACCAAGCATTATCTGAACCGCATCCTTAGCGAACAGTTCAACGTGGTGATGACTCCTGGCAGCTTCAACACTCCGATGGGCGTGACCCGCACCATCCGCGAGATGCTGAAGCCGTACACCGAAATTTTCATCTGCGAGATGGGCGCCAAGCAACGCGGCGACATCAAGGAAATCTGCGACATAGTGCATCCGCAATACGGCATAATAACTGCTGTGGGCGAACAGCACATGGAATCGTTCAAATCGATAGAGAATGTGCAACGCACAAAGTTCGAGCTTGCCGACGCTCTCCCTGCCGACGGCTTCTGCGTGGTCAACGATGACTTCCCATACGTGGCCAATCGCGAAGTTGACAACACTTCGTGCCTGCGCTATGCCGTGCAAGCCACCGCAAACGCCGACTACACCGCGCGCAACATTGAATATTCGGAACACGGCACCCGCTTCGACGTTGCCGACAAAAAAGGCGGCACCGTGATGTCGCTCGAAACGCGTCTTGTGGGCGAATGCAACATCTCCAACCTTCTCGCCGCCGTTATCATGGCGATGAAACTGGGTGTGCCAGCCGACAAAATCCGCTATGCCGTAAGCCAGATTGAGCAAGTGGAGCACCGCCTCAACATGAAGCGCACTCCAGGCGGAGTGACGATCATCGACGATGCGTTCAACTCCAACCCTCACGGATCGCGGATGGCTCTCGACGTGCTTGCCAGAATGACCCGCGGCAAGCGCATCGTGGTAACGCCGGGAATGATTGAGCTCGGCGACCGCCAGCAGGCTCTCAACGAGGCGTTCGGCGAGCACATAGCGGAAACGGTGGATGTGGCAATCGTCGTAGGACAATACAACCGCGACGCCATTGTGGAGGGCATAAAGAAATCAGGCACGTTCAACGACGACAACCTGATTGTGGTCGACTCGTTTGCCGAGGCTCAGCAACGTCTTGCCTCGCTGCTGCAAATGGGCGACACCGTGCTCTACGAGAACGACCTGCCCGACACCTTCAAATAAGCAATCAATAAAACAACCCATAACAATACAAAAAGAAAATGAAAACAACTGTTGCTGTATTCTTCGGAGGTCGCTCCGTTGAACATGAGATTTCCGTGATTTCCGCCTCACAGGCAATGCACGCAATGAACCGCGACAAATACAACGTCATACCAGTATACATCACGAAGCAGGGCCGTTGGGTGACCGGCGACGCACTTTTCGACGTAAAGAACTACCGCGACATGAAGGCCCTTGTAGAAAAATGCGAAGAAGTCTACATGCGTCCTGAGTTCGGCGACTTCAACCTCTACCGCGCAAAGACAAAACTTTTCGGCGGACACAACGTCTATGCAGCCATCGACGTGGTCATTCCTGTGCTTCACGGCACAAACGGCGAGGACGGCATCTTTGAGGGCGTGCTCGAGACCATCGGCGTGCCTTACGCCGGCTGCAACACAGTGTCGTCGGCCAACGGTATGGACAAGGTGACAATGAAGATGATTCTCAAGGACTGCGACATCCCTGTGGTTGACTACGTATGGTTTACCGACAAGCAATGGTACCGCGAGAAAGACGAGTTGGTGAAGAAAGTGGAAGAGCGAATCGGCTATCCTGTAATCGTGAAACCTGCCAACCTCGGATCAAGCGTGGGAATCAGCTGTGCAAAGACACGCGAGGAATTGCTCGACAGCGTTGAGACCGCACAACAATACTCCACACGCATCATCGTGGAGGACATGGTGGAGAACCTCAAGGAAATAAACTGCTCAGTGCTCGGCGACTGCGACGACTGCCAGCCGTCGATTCTTGAAGAGCCTATCAAAACCGGCGCGTTCCTAAGCTACGACGACAAGTATAAAGGAGGAACAAAGGGCGCGAAAGGCATGCAGGCTTCCGACAAGCGCATCCCTGCCGACCTGCCGAAAGACATCACGGAGCGCATCCAATTCCTCGCCAAAGAAACATTCCGCGTATTGTCGTGCCACGGCGTGAGCCGCGTTGACTTTATGGTCGATGCCAGCACCAACAATGTTTTTGTCAACGAAATCAACACAATCCCTGGGTCTCTGTCGTTCTATCTGTGGGAGGCCACAGGAATCAAGTTTGACGAACTGATGGACCGTCTCGTACAGCTGGCTCTGAAGCGCAAACGCGAACAAGGCCAGAAAACGACCAACTTTGACCAGAACATCTTCAGCCTCGGCGGAGGCGTGAAGGGCGCAAAAGGCGCAAAGTGCTAATATTCAGACGCAATCTCATAAGAAACGCCCGCAATCATCAATTTGCAGGCGTTTTTTTCGTTTTTTTATTCTCCCATCACGGTAGCCACGATGCTTCGGCTGCCGCCGGAATCGCGGAATTCGCAGAGGTAGATGCCCTGCCACGTGCCGAGAGCAAGGCGATGTGCGGAGATTGGAATCGTAATGCTCACACCGAAAAGCGACGACTTGGCATGGGCTGGCATATCGTCAAGCCCCTCAAGCGTATGCTCGTAATATGGCTCACCCTCACACACAAGGCTATCCATGATGCGCGCCATGTCGCCACGCACGTCGGGGTCGGCATTCTCATTGATTGTAAGCGCGCAGGAAGTGTGCTGCACGAATAGGTTCAGCAACCCCGTCTCGGGCAGCTGCTGCGGGATGCCGCCCATAATTTCAGAAGTGATCAAATGGCATCCTCTCCGTTTTGGAGACAGTTTTAATACGGTTTGTTTTATCATTGTTTCTGTGTAATAAATTCATACGTCAAATCGACAGCCTTCCGGAAAGCCTCATCCTGTCCGGGCACTGTGATGAAAAGATGCACGGCGTCAGGAAATTCCACTCTTTCAATCCGTCCGCCTGATTTTTCCGCCAGTTCGCAGCCCTGGTCTCTAAGAATGTCGCGTCCGGCAGCGACAAGAAGAGTGCGCGGCAGACGTCTCAGTTGCTCCCCGCTACACAATCCCACACTGACGGCATGGTTTTCCGAATCCGTTCCGCCAAGATAGGCGCGGTTGAACGCCTCCATCAAATCCGCATCAAGCCCGTAGCCGCTGCCATATTTACGCCACGACTCCGAGCCGTCGGCAAAAGCCTTAGTGACCGGATAAAAAAGCACAAGCGACTCCAACGCGCCACGACATTCATCGGAAAGAGCCACGGCAAGAGCAAGATTGCCGCCAGAGCTGTCGCCTCCGGCGCTGATGCGCGATGCGTCTATGCCCAACAAAGCGGCATTGTCGCGGGCGTATGCCACCGCATCGCAGCAGTCGTGCAGTCCGCACGGGAACGGATGCTCGGGAGCAAGCCGATAGTCAACGGCAAGCACCTTCACGCCACTCATAGCCGCCACTGCGTCGCAAAACCGCGCACAGCTGTTCAGACTGCCGAAAGTCCAGCCGCCGCCATGGAAATAAACCAGCAACGGCAACTTCCCGTCAACACCGCTCGGCTCATAAAGCCGCAACGACTCCGACAACTGCCTCACACTGACATTTTCCGACAGCGCCTGACGCGTGTTCCGCGAATTGCGCACAGCCATCAAAGCGGCATTGTCGCCGGCAATGGCTTTCTCCACGGCAAGAGTCTGTGTCTGCTGCAACCCGTCGGGCAACGCCTGCAGAAAACCGTCAGCCTGACGGCGCATGACACTGTCGGCGGCGCCACCGACAGCAGCAGTTGCTGCAAAAGCCACAGCAATCATTATTTCCCCGAAACCCATAATTATTCACTTAAGAAATCAGGCATCGGTCCGCCCTGCGCATCATTGCCAAGCCCCATAGCCGACGCGTCGACAGCATTCGGCTGTCCGTCGGCAGGCGCAGGAATGTAGACCTCCTGCGGTCCCGGGTCGTCATTGATTTTCGACGCCATCGTACCCTTCTCAAACGGCATTGGCTCCGAACGGTTCTGGAAACGTGCGAACCGTGCGACAAACGTCATTTCAATATCGTCGACCGAACCACTACGGTGCTTCGCCACGATAAACTCAGCCATGCCGCGGATATCCCTGTTCTCAGCGTCTGTAGTAGAACGCGTATAATATTCCGGACGGTGGATAAAGCAAACAATATCGGCATCCTGCTCGATGGCACCCGACTCACGAAGGTCGCTCAACTGCGGACGCTTGTTGCCGTCGTTGCGCTCCTCCACCTTACGGCTCAACTGCGACAGTGCGATTACCGGGATGTTAAGCTCTTTGGCCAACTGCTTGAGGCTTCGTGAAATCATACTCACCTCCTGCTCGCGGCTTCCGAACTTCATACCCGTAGCGTTCATCAGCTGAAGGTAGTCGATGATGATAATCTTCACACCATGCTCCTTCACCAGACGGCGCGCCTTCGTGCGCAACTCGAGGATTGACAGAGACGGAGAGTCGTCGACATAAAGCGGCGCGCTGAAAAGGCTTCGCACACGCGAGTTCAACTGCTCCCACTCCTGCCGGCTCAAACGTCCGCTCTTGATTTTCTCGCCCTCAATCTCGCAAACGTTTGAAATCAAACGATTGACCAGCTGAAGGTTTGACATTTCAAGCGAGAATATCGCCACCGGTGTGTTGTAGTCGACAGCCATATTCTTCGCCATCGACAGCACAAACGCCGTTTTTCCCATCGCCGGACGTGCGGCAATGATTATAAGGTCGGAGTTCTGCCATCCCGATGTCAGCTTGTCAAGATTGTGGAAACCGGTCTGCAGACCGCTCAAGCCGCTTTCACGCTTGCCGGCGGCCTCAATCTGCTCCATGGCAGAATTGATTACAGGGTCAATCTGCGTGAAGTCCTTCTTCAAGTTGCCCTGCGAGATTTCAAACAATTTACCCTCAGCCTCCTGCAAAAGGTCGTCGATGTCATACGACTCGTCAAACGACTTTTTCTCTATCTCAGAGCAAAACGAAATCAGTCGGCGCGCCAAGAATTTCTGAGCCACGATGCGCGCATGGTATTCAATATGCGCCGCCGAAGCCACATTGGATGTCAATTCAGAGATGCGCACCGGACCGCCCACATCGTCGAGCGCGCCGTCGGCACGCAGCTGCTGCGTGACGGTAAGCATGTCGATGGGTTGCTGCATCACACCGAGCTTGTTGATTGCAGCATAAATTTTTTGGTTTCCAGGGTCGTAGAACGACTCCGGTCGCAACAAGTCGCACACAATGGCATAGGCATCGCGCTCAAGCATCAACGCTCCAAGCACCGCGTCTTCAATCTCCTTGTCCTGAGGCTGAATCTTCGCGTCGTCGGTAAACTGCGCCTTGCTTCGAGCCGACTTCCATTGCTCCGCCTTGAATTTGCGGAATTCCTGGTACTCACGGAAATCACTGTATTCCTTGGAATTCTTTATATCGTTAACGTTCTCCATACTTCATTCTTTTCAACGGCAAATGTAGGAAGATTTAATGAAACTGCCTACTTCTTTCTTCCAAGAATTACCAACAACTTGCCAACCGCCTTTGTCGACAGACTGTTGAAAACAGGTTGAGGCGGCACGTCGTCCGACGTTCCGCCTCAACTGCTAAAAACTAAACTATAATACTATCTAAACTTATCCTAATTCACGATTACTTTCCGCGTTGTGCCATCCGCCCTGACTATATATATGCCCGGCTGAAGATTTTCAGTCCCACACATCTTGCCGTCAAGCGAATACACTTGGAAATCATGGCAACCGTCGACCACAATCGACCTGTCGACCACTTTCACCATAATATTCTCATCAGATGTCGTAGCCGAAACCGAAGAATATCCCGGATTGTTGTATGGGTCTGTAGGAAAAACAATCATCGATGGAAACCAATAGTTGGCAATCATCGGATAGTCATTCTTCAGGACTCCGTCAGATGTATAGCGCCGTGTGGCGTACGTCTGGTCCTGAAACTGATGAAACACCGAAGCATACAGCTCGTCGGTCTGCGGATGGATGCCAAGCGAGCATCCGTAGATATGCCAATCGCCAGGCTCAGAAGAGAAATCGATGATTTTCTCAATCTTATGGCTGTCGGTATCGAAACGGAAAACGCAATAGGTCGTAAACCAGCTGTTGGCGCCGCCGCACCAATAAAGGCTGTTGGTCACCCGCGACGCGCACATCGGGTCGGGAGTCCATGCATACCATGAGTTTGACGGCGGATACATTCCTTCGCCGTCGATATGCACCACCTCGCGCTCCAACGTCGTAGGATTGACCTTGACCACATATGGCAACGTCGCTCCCATGCCCTGCACGTTTTTGGCTACTGCATACCACAGATTGCCGTCTTTCGACCGCACTATCGTCGAGCCTATTCCCGAAGCTGGGCGTTTGCCTGTTTCCGCTTCAACAACATCATCGACAATACCCATGTCGAGCACATCGACAACCTTGTCGGTCTGCGTGTCAACCACCAGCAGTCCATATTGCTGATGCACGGCAAATACTTTTCCACCGGCAAGAACCATCGTTCCCGTCTGCCCATAATACAACGAACTGCCGGAATCAGTGTTGGGCTTGTCGTTGCCGTCGAGATTCGGGTTGCCCGAACCCTCCACCTGACGTTCAATCTCAAGAGTCTCAAGATTGAGCACCCAGATGCCGTTGCTCGTCGACACATACCCCTTTTTGTCGGTCACTCCGCAGAAAGCACGGCCGTCGCACTGCCTCCCCGAGGGGTCGATAATCTGAAGCTGCTTGATGAGCTTCATTGTCTTGGCGTCGGTCACCGAAATGCGTCCGCCCACTACAGAAGCCCCTGGATCTTTCTCCTGTTTGGCAATCAGATACATCCGTCCGTTCCAGATGGCACCATACTGATTCGTGCAGCCCAATTCCTTTCCTGGATTCTCCGCCTGCACAATCCGGTAGCGCCAATAATCGCCGTCGATATCATCGGGCAACAAGTAATTGACCGTTGAATTCTGGTGTCCATACCAGTCTTCGTTGACAATCATGATGCCTTTCGTGTAGTCAGTCTCCGACGCCTTGACTGTATTCAAGACTCCGGCGGCAAATGCCGCAACGATTATTGCTCGTGATAATATTTTCATTTAAAAAGCACATTGAAAAGTGAGCCCGAACGGTCAACAACCGCTCAAGCTCACTTGATTAATACTTACTGGATTGAAAATTTCAGCGTATGGCTGCCGCTGGTTGCCGCAACGACGTAGACTCCAGACGGAAGCGTCAATGCCACGCGCGCGCAATCGGAATCGGCAACAAACGCACCGACAACACGACCCGCCATGTCATAGACCGCGAAGGTGGTTCCTGCCATATTCTTCACAGTGACAATATTGTCGCAAACTGACAATGTGCCGGCAGCGCCATCAGCATTGTGAATGCCTGAAGCCGAATCCTCCACAGCATAAGGAATGCTGACCGTAGTGGTCTTGCCATTTGACTCCGCCTTTACATTGAGGTTACCGTGACCGGCAATCAACGGAGTGATTGTAAGCACACCGTTTTCAAGCGTAGCGTTGACCAGTCTCTTGTCAGAGACCGTGTTGTCGGCAGCGACAGCGTCGCCTCCTACAATCGACAAGCGTATTGCCGCATCGATATTGTCCTTGTCGGTCACATAATCCTTAAGGTCGATTGTAAATATGTCGCCATCCTTTGCCAAATCAACACTCACCTCAGGGAGATCGCTGAACTCTGGAGCATATTTATCGGGGAAAATCGGCATTGAAGGGAACCAATAATAATCCTTCAGCTTAATTGTTTTCACGATGTCGCCAGTCTTGCAGTCAACAAAGTGAAGCCAATTGTAACGATAGTTTGACGAAGCGCCATGGGTTGCAGCCACGAGCAGCTGATTCTTGCGGTCGTCGTAGCGCACACCGGCATAAGGAGCCTGGAACGTTTTGCTGTCAACACCCGGCAAATTGTTTGGGAACACAAACACCGGTTGGATTCCTGCGATGTCGGAACCTACGGTCCACTTGTAGTAGCCCGTGTTGCCCGAAACAATTGAAGCCTCAACTCCGGCACCATACCAAATGGCGTTTTCACTCTTTGAAGCAAAGAAATTGGTTGAGCGCCATGCACCCCATCCGCAAGTGACACGCTGTCCCTCCGGAAGGTCAACACTGTCGGTCACGTCGAGCGTGCTCGGGTCGATGCAACGGAATGTGCACAAACCACTTGAGGCACCGGCAGTAGTGGCAACCCACACATTGCCGTCGGCAGTAACAGTGATGCCCTGAGGATAGCCAATTACGGAAACGCCCGAAGCATCGTTGCTTTCTACCGGGAATGTCTTGACCACCTTGTCTGTGGCAATGTCTATGACATGCACACCCACACCCTGCTGGATTGCAAACGCATATTTGCCGATGGCAACCATGTCGCCAATCTGTCCGTTGTACTTGTTCGCACCGGAAGCAATACCATCGACCATTCCGCCCAAAGTAAGCGTACGGGTGTCGAGCACCTGAATGCCGGCTGTCGATCCGAGATAAACCTTGTTTTCAGAAACGCCGACACACGCGCGTCCGTCACCGTCACCGTTGCCGTCGCCGTCGGTGTCTGCGCCGATATAGTCGAACGCAGCCAATTTTTTGAGCGTCTTGGCATCAGCCACCACAACACGTCCGCCACCCTTGCGAGGGTCGCCGCCGTCGGTCGCCTGCTTCGACATCACGATAAGTTTGTCTCCATAGATGATACCGTACTGCGACGTGCAGCCAAACGACTCATATTTGTTTTGCGACTCATACACGCGGTATTTCAATTCGCCATTGTCGGCAATATAGTTGATTGAGCCGTTAGAATGCCCGAACCAATCCTCGTTGAGCCAGAACGTACCATTCTGATAACTGTCGGCAAGCGGTTCGCGGTTTGGCTCAAGCACGTTGACCGTATAAGTCGTCGATGCGCCGGAACCGTCCTGTGATGTGAACGTAACGTCGACAGTGCCTGTCTTGTGAGTAATCAATTCCCAGAAACTGCGCGACGGGTTGAAAGCCCTTGCAGCATAAGTGGTAGCCACCTCAGGATCGCTTACGCTGACATCGTAGGTCTGAATATCGGCATTCGCAGGCTCTACCGTAGGCGACAGAGCGAGGATGTCGAGATATGTAAGATTGATTGTCTTGTCGCCGTTGCCAAGCACAAAACCGGTAACCGGATTGCGCAGCGCGGCATGCACTGTCATCGTTGCCTTGACAGCAGGGTCGGTCTTCAACGCAGCTGTAATCACAGCGTCGCCCTCAACGCGCTTCACGCTGACCGCGCCGGTGCGCTTGTTCACGCTTGCCACTTTTGTGTCGCTCGACGAGAATTCAATCTTGTCCAGCGAATAAGCATCGCTATAAAACTCAAGCGTCGGAGTGAACGATTCATCGAAATGGGCGTCATATTCCGCATCCGAGAAAGCAAACGTCTTTTCGACATTGATCATCTCCGGATACCCTGCAGTATATGTTGATCCGTTATCTTCGTATTGAACAATCAATCTCAACATATCGGTATCCTCGGTGTCGGGCACGGTAACCGTAAACGTAGCGTCGTCGCCAACCGTCGTTTCCGTCATCGAAGCAGCCTTGGCTATGTCAAGCGTTTTCGGCATCATTTTGCAGACCACTTTCACAGTCTTGCCCTTGAACAACACACCGTCGTTGAACTGCGTAAATGCGGCAGGCGCACGAACATCGTCATAAGCTCCGGCAATCCGGCCTGAAAGGACAAGATTTCCACCAACTTTCTTCGCTGAGCCTTCAACCAACTGAATCTCTTCCAGCTGAAGTTCTGTCAATTTGGATTTTCCCCAATAGTCAATACCGCTGTATGCACTCTTGCATCCTGTCGGGACAACAATTTCGGCAAACGTAGCAGGTGAGCCATTCTTCACTCGCCATGCATAACTTCCAGTCGTTCCAGGCTCGGTTACAGGAGAGTATACCTTTATGCCCGTACATCCGTAAACCAAATTCGTGTTGTTGTAGTTCATCTTCTTTTGAGGAAGAACAAGCCTATTCAATCCAGCATTTTCAAAAACGTCGCTCGGCAACGATGCCAACGCCTCTGGAAGCACTAAAGTTCCGACAGCTTTGCACCCTCTGAATGCATACGCTTCAATCGATGTCAATGTCGACGGGAGGTTCACTCCAGTCTGACCGTCGGCATAAACAATGTTGGCAAGCATATTGCAGCCGTCGAAGGCATAACCCTTGATGGCATTCACGCTTTTTCCGATTTTCAAAGTAGTAAGACCCACACAACCAGCAAACAATGAATTAGGAATCTCAGTCATCGCCGCAGGCATCGTAAATTCCTTTATAAGCTTACAATTCTTGAACGCGCCTTTACCCAAATTAGTCACGCCGGCAGGCAGTGAAAATTCAAGGCTGCTGCAATTTTCAAATGCATAATTGCCAATGCTCGTAACCGTTTCAGGAAGCTCGATTGATTCCATCGAGCTGCACTTGCTGAACATATAGTTAGGCACCTCAGTAAGTCCAGCAGGCAATACCGGCATACGCAACGATGTGCAATTCTGGAAAACATAGTTTCCGATTTTTGTAGCAGTGTCAGGCATCTTTACCGCAACCAGACTGCTGCAAGAGCTGAACATATAGTCAGAAATCTCCGTAAGTCCGTCTTCAATAATCACCTTACGCAACGACGGGCAACTCTGGAAAAGATTCCGGCCTACAGTACGGAGAGTCGACGGCAATCTGATTCCAGGGAATCCGGTTCCGTAGAAACAATATTCAGGCAAAGCCGTAACTCCCTCCGGGAAATTGATTTCACTCAGTTTTGAACACCACGCGAATGTGCGCGCCTCGCCAAAATCCGTAAGCCCGTCAGGCAGAGTCACACTCGGCATGCTCTTGCAATAAGCAAATGCATATGTGCCCAGTCTTTTAAGCGTTGACGGAAGGTCGACAGATTCAAGTTTCGTACAGTCGAAGAAAGCATAATCACCCAAAGAAACAACCGGTGCGATTATTCTGGCAAGAGTAAGTTCCGACGCACCATAGAATGTGCTGTCGCTCATTTCAGTCACGTTGAAATCCACATTCTGGAAAGTCACAGACGCAGGGATTGTGATCTCTCCCACATATCCAGCCTTGTTGGCTGCCTCGATTTTTTTACGGTCTGGAGTGCCTTCAACCTTGCAGTAGGTGGCTTTTACATTGTTCGACTCTCCGACCGCAGTCACGGCATAAGTCATTCCGCCTACTTTGAAAATGTCGCCTACTTTGACATCAAGGACATATTCGCTTACATTGGTAAAGTTCTTCCATCCGGCAGCCGCCGCATAGTCGGCAGTGTAGCCGTTTGGCACTTCAAGAGTCGCATTGGCATAAGCTCCCGCGCTGAACACGTTGTCGGCAATCGCGACAGGATATGTCGATGCAACTTTTACAGATGTGATTGCATTTGACTCGGCAAACGCTTCATCTCCGATTGCAGTTATCGTTGTCGGAATCTCTACTCCGGCAAGCTGCTGACATGCGGCAAACGCACGTTTTCCAACCGCTTCCACATGCGCAGGGAATTTGATGTCGGCAATCGCCGTTCCCTCAAACATACTGTCGGGAATCGACGTCATCGACGACGGCACAAAGAGAGTGGCAAAGTTGGAGCATCCGAAAAATGCCCCGTCGCCAATTTTTGTCACGCCATCGACCGATGGCACGTTGAGCGTGGCGATAGTGGAGTTTTTAAACGCTTCTTTTCCTATGGCAGTCACTGTTGCCGGAAGAGTGACCGTTGTCACTGTCGAGTTGGCAAAAGCATTTTTGTCGACCTCAACCACGGTATATGTCACGCCCTCGTCGACAAATGTCGACGGCACAGCAACCTCGCCTGTGTAGACCCCGGTTTCCGGAGCGGTAAGTTTTACTGTTTTTGCAGAATAACTTTTCAGTTCATAGCGCAAGCCTTCGTTTACAAACACCGTCTTTGCATCCGCAGGAATAGGCAGCGGCGCTGCAACAAACGATTTCCAGTCGGATGACATCATGCCTTTGGCAAAGTTCCAGCCGTCCCAGCTGCCGTTTTCAAGCACACGGCCAGAAACGCCCCAACTTGAATAGCTGAATTTGTCTTTAGCATTGTCCTTAACCCAATACGACCAATACGAAGAATACCATCCGGCGCCCCACATGTCATCCGTGTCGCGCGCCTTCCAGTTGTCATAGTCATAATCCGAGGAACCGCCCTGTCCGGGCTTGTAGCCGCGCGGATGTTCAAAAAATCCGTCTTCCGACTCGTAGACCTGATTGCCTTTGCCAGTGTCGATAAGGGCAATGTCGCCGTCATCGTCCACGTCCCAGCCGATACCGTTGAGGGTGTAGCCGCCATTGGGATCGGTCGGCGAGCTAACGTTTGTGTACTGCATCAATGCATACAGGCGCGGATTGTTTTTCACCACCGCCTTAAGCATGTCGGCACCAGTGGCTTGACCTGTCCAACGATAGCCAAACACCAAAGCCGCCGGCTCGTCGTCGTAGTTCCATTGAATCACCAGAGCGGCTTTGTTTTCGCCCTCTCCAGTCCAGTTCTTGATCATGTCGAAGGTGAAATTCGCATCACCCGCCATGTCGTCGGGAGTTGCCCACTCCCAATCTGATGCCGCCCGAAGTTTTCCGTCGGCCGCCTTAGGTGTGTAAGGCACACCCTGCACCGTCCTCGGCAACTGCGTCCTGGCAGCAATAGTCATTACCACAAAAATCGCGGTCAGACTAAGTAAAATTCTTTTCATAAGGAATTTTATTTATTAATTAATAAAATAAGTAAAAATGAATTTAAAACCTTCATTAAAGGTAGTGTTCTTGGAGTATTATGTGTTAGTCCATTTCT
>OGLB01000095.1_pt1 | contig 56499 bp, 75 predicted proteins | sample 1572551 | NCBI WGS metagenome assembly OGLB01 (sample SAMEA2582003, study PRJEB24529) | metagenome | biome: Human gut stool | place: China | collected 2011
CAATGATATCCAATTTCCTTCATGGTCGTTTATACGATTATAAGATGACCATGGATCCGGAATATACATATCATGGTCGTTTTACCGTTGAAGAATATGGTCATGCCGTTTATGTCGAAGGTGGAACAGTTGGATCATTGAAAGTTAAAGTGAGCGCCGATCCATATAAATTAAAAGAGCATAGAGTAATTGAAACCGAAGCAATTGGCGGTAAGGTTATAGAATGCACTTCCGGCAGAAAGAAAGTGCGTCCAATTATCACAACCAACTATGAAGTTCTATGCAATTTTAATGGCGATTCATTTTATGTTCCAAAGGGATCTCATCGTTTATCAAATGTTCTATTTGTTGAAGGTATTAACAGAATCTATTTCAATACATACCGAATCACTTCAACAACATGGCATGATGCACGTCATTTACCAATCAGTTCTGAAGTTATTGGTCTGACGTATGCGGAAGCAAAGCGTCGCAATTATCGTTGGTCTGATGTTCAGCGTTGGGTCAAGGATAATTATACAAATGTCACACGTTGGAATGATATTTCAGATGAAACATGGGACAATGCTGATATTTCTTCAAAGTCATGGAATGATTTAAATTATCAATATCAAAATAACGTTCCATCAGATGCAACGATTCGTATTGAATATGATGTAAAGGATCTATAATGGCTGTCAATATTACTACAATTAATGGCACGGATCATATTAGTCCAACACCGATTAATAATAATTTCAATAATGTTAAAAGTGCGGTCGATGCATTACAATCCAAAATTGAAAAAATGGATACTACATTTACCGGATCGACAACACTTATTTCCACTTCCAATTGTAAAGTCGTTGGAATCAAGTTCGGTAGAATCGTACAGTTGACCTTGACTGTAAATCATTCCAATAACCAGAGCTGGGGTAGTGAAAACATCGGAACATTACCAGAAAATTGGCGACCTGCAGTTCATTGTACTTACACTCATGCTGGACGAGACAATGCAAATATGAAAGATATTCATATAGATCCAAATGGAGCAATGTCCTATCAAAATTCAGGCGGATCACAAAGCAACTATGGATTTATAGAAACTTTTATGTATATTTCTTCGAAATGAGTAAATCATGACCGAAACTAAAAATCTTGGTATCACCAAAATTAATGAATCCGATTATATCATTCCTGATCCAATAAATAAAGCATTTGATAAATTCGATGAGAGTTTGGCAGATGGTGTCATTGAATATGGAACGAAAGGTGATTGGTGGTATCGTAAATGGAGATCTGGTCGTCTTGAATGTGGTGTGGATGCACATAATTTTGGAACCTACACCACTTCCACAAACTGGGGTTCCGCCCAAGGAATCTATGTCGGCGGCGCTTTGACATTTGGTGCATTTCCAGTTGCTTTTGTTGAAATTCCATTCTATACAGTCTCTCTTGTTAAATCTGATTATTCTGGAATGGCTGGCTGGATTGGAATGGGTGGCAGTAATACTCCAAATGTTTCTTCGGTAAGCAAAACAAATTCCGGACATTTTTATTACGCAAATCCAAATAAGACTACGTTCAATAACATGTATTGTTCCTGCTATGCGACAGGACGTTGGAAATAATAAGGAGAATTGATGTACCAGTTAACATACGATTCGAAAATTTTATTCGATCCTTATATGCAATCTACGGCGATCACAGATGCCAAGTATACTGGTAAATCAAATTCAGTTTCATATTTGGATTTCTCGATTGCTCCAAATCATCCATTGTATAATACCATTGAAAAAGATAAAGGATTAGTCGAATTTTATTCAGATAATGTTCTTAAATTTCGTGGAAAAATAAACGAAATTGAAATCGATGACTATGGATATAAAATTGTAGCTTGCAATTCAGTACTTCAATATTTGAATCATACTCGTGTTCGTAGTTACTCAACGGTTCCTGGTGATGCTGATCTGACAGCTCCGACATCGGTCGAGGGATATTTCCAATGGCTTATCGATCAGCATAATCTTCATGTCAAAGATGCATCCGAACGTTTTGAAGTCGGAGTGAATCAAGGTGCTGCATTAGATAAAAACGATTACATTCTTCGATCCAATGATAATTATCCAACAACTCTTGATGAAATCAATGATAAAGTATTGGACAGTCTTGGCGGATATCTATTCGTAGAATATAAAGATGATAGAAATATTCTGAATCTGTATGCAGATGTTCATTCTACAAATAGTCAGATTATTGATTTTGGATCGAATATTCTTTCCATTTCGTATAAAGAAAATGATGACGAACTTTATACGGTTGTGATCCCTAGAGGCGGAACTCCTGAAAAGAAAGAAGGAGATACTAAGGATCCAAAACCAATTAACATCAAAAATCTTCCGGATAACACTTTTGATACTGACTCGGATATAGTAAAATCTGGTGATTGCGTATATTCGCTATCGGCAACGAAACGTTATGGTTATCGGGAATATTATTATAGCAATAATGATATTTTGGATCCTTCAAATCTTCTGAAAGCTGCGGTTCTTCAGCTTAGACTTCAGATGTCTCCAAAAGTCACAATCGAAACAAAAGCAATTGATCTGTCGATTGCATATCCGGGATATGAACAACTGAACATTGGTGATGCGTGTCGAGTTCGTTCCGCCCGACATAATTTGGATGACTATTTTATGCTGTCTGAAATGGAATTGGATTTGAATGATCCATCTCAAACAACATATACATTCGGTGACGAATACGTTAGTCTCGTTGGTCGTCAATCCAATTATCTAAAGAAAATCAATAGCAGTATCGACCGAAACTATGAAGATGTCAATACCGCTATGAGCTATGGAAAAGCAGCTACCAAACTTGCCGATGCCGCTAACAAGACCGCGGATGCTGCTAACAATACTGCTGTAAAGGCGAACGATAAAGCTCAAAAAGCAACTGAAGATGCATTCAATGCCAACACAACAGCAAATAAAGCTCAGACTACAGCGAATAGTGCAAAGGACACAGCAGATAAAGCTCAAACCGCTGCGGCTGATGCCAAAGCAGTTGCCGATTCAGCAAATAAGGCTGCTGATGAACTGAAAAAAAAGACAGCTGAGATCGATAAGCAGGTCGAAGCCGCATCGAATGCCGCAGACGCTGCATCGGCCAAAGCGGATCAGGTGAGAACCGATCTTACCAATCAGGTTCAAAATGTGAAGTCCGAAATGGATACCGCAGTTGAAGCCGCCCAGACATCTGCCAATAAGGCACAGTCCGCAGCCGACGCAGCCCAGAAGGCAGCCGACAAAGCCAATGCATCCACCGCCGATCTGGACAAATCAATTAAAGCAGTCGATGCGAAGGCCATCGCAGCGAAACAGGCTGCGGCCGAAGCCCAGTCCAAGGCAGAGAATGTCGCATCGGATCTCGATTCCGCGAATGCGGTCATCGAACAGCACACCACTGAGCTTGGCGAACTGACGACGAAAGTCAGCAATGCGGTCAAGAAATCCGACAGTGCCCTGAGTGTCTCCACGGAGGCAAAACAGACCGCCACCGAGGCTTCGACTACTGCCACATCAGCATACAAGGATTCGCAGACCGCTCTTACCCAGAGCACCACTGCCACACAGACCGCAACTGCTGCAAAGACAACCGCGGAATCGGCGAGCAAGACCGCAACCGATTCACTCAAGCAGTCTTCCGCAGCTGTTCAGACGGCCAATCAGATCAGTACGACTCTGAGGACCGAGTATCAGACCAAGGCGGATGCAGATAAGCTCTATGCGACCCAGTCTAGTCTTAAGCAAACTTCGGATTCCATCACGGCTTCGGTCTCAAAGACATATGCAACGAAAGATGCATTGTCCGCTCTCCAGAACGTTGCGGATAACGCCATCGAATCCTGGCGAGGAACCGGTGTCCCGACCCTCGAGAACAAGCCGGCTTCGGACTGGACCACAAACGACGATAAGAAGAAGCACTCTGGAGATCTTTACTACGACAAGTCCACCGGCAAGGCATATCGTTTCGGTTCTGACGACGGCGTGACATATACCTGGGAGCTGAACCAGGATACCGATGTCACCAAGGCATTGGAGGATGCGGCCAATGCACAGACTTCTGCAAATAATGCCCAGGCATCCGCAACCGCTGCGAACACTGCTGCCGGAAAAGCCCAATCGACGGCTAATACCGCAGTCAGCAATGCAGCCACAGCGAAGAATGCAGCCGATGCCGCACAGTCTAGTGCGAACAAGGCTCAGGGTGATGTCGATAAGCTGAAGATCGATATTCCCGAGACATATGCGACCAAGAGCTCTTTGTCTCAGACCGCGGAATCCATTACTGCGAATGTCGAGTCCGTCAAGACAACCGCAAATAGTGCCGTGACTGCCGCATCCAAGGCCCAGCAGACCGCTGATGGTATTTCTGTGAATCTGACAAAGAATTACCAGACGAAATCCCAGGCGGATACGATATATGCGACCAAGGCGAGTCTTAAGGCGACTTCCGATAGTATTTCCGCAGAAGTAACCAAGGCCCAGGGAACCGCCGATGGTGCTGTGACTGCCGCATCCAAGGCCCAGCAGACCGCCGATGCCGTAACTCTGAATCTGTCGAAGAACTACAATACGAAAGCACAGAACGATGCCGTGTATGCAACTCAGACGAGTCTGAAGGCGACTTCGGATTCTCTTAGTGCGAATATCACGGCAAATGCGAAGACCGCTCAAAGCGCAGTTGACAAGGCGACGAGTCTCGAAGCGAATCTGAATGGGTTTAAGACGACTGTAAGTCAAACTTATGGTCATGGCTCGAACCTTTGGGTTAATCCTACATTTGATGCTGATAAGCCACAAATTGGCTCTCGGGTTGATGATGTCACTGCTCCGAATGGAAGCGGAGTGAACCTACTCGCAAATCGCGATCATCACAATAACGCCACTAGTTTCCCGGTAGTACCTGGTCATACATATGTGATAACAGCTCATATAAAGCGATTAAAGGGAAATAAACCACTGAATGCTGGCATCTGGTACACTTCACAGACCAGCGGAAATTCCTGGGACACATACAGTGGATATGAATCGACGTCAGACCTGAGCGACGAATGGCTGAGCGCAACATGGCGATTCTCCTGTCCGAATGGAAAATCAAGAGGATGTGTGTTATTTCAAATCGATCAGTCGGCAAGTAACGGTTCGACGCAGTGGTATGTGGCGAATGTCGTATGTGTCGATGCTACCGGCCTTCAGCCCGCAGGAGATTACGCTACCAATAGTTCTCTTACCCAGACTGCTAATTCCATTAAAGCCGAAGTAACTGAAGTCTCTAAGACAGCAAACGGTGCAATGTCCAAAGCCACTACAGTGGAACAGACTGCTAATGGCCTTAGCAGTAAGATCACCGAACAGGGTAAGACACTCAATGCGACCGTCAAGACAGCCAATGAAGCTAAGAGTACCGCTGACAGCAATAAGGCCACTATTGGTCAGACCGCTAACCTTGTCGATGCGGCACTTGCAGGTGACAACCTCATCACAGATGGCGGTTTTGAATCGACTGAATGGTGGAAGGGACTTAAGAACCCATTCCGTATTTCTATCGGATCATTTTATCATGGCAAACATGTCCTAGTCTGCGATGCGGCCACCGGAGATAACCGATGCCCATTGACTCATGAGAAAGGCATGGCTGGATCAGCCACCACGATACCGGTCACCAAGGGACGCACGTATCGCCTGTCGGGCTACTGCGCCTGGTACGGGTCGGTTCCGTCGAACGTCAATCCGTACAGTGAAAAACTCAGATTGGCAAAACCAGACGGAACATACATCACCGATGCTCAATGCGGCAAATCCACGTCATGGGCGGAAACGCATGTAGATTGGAAGTGTCCTGATGATGGTTCGATCACTTCGGTCCGGATCGAAGTCATGCATCAGACCAATGGCACCATCCTGTGGGATGACGTGAGCTTCCGGGACATCACCGAGGCCGCGGCCACCAGCACGCACGTGGCATCCGTCGAGCAGAATCTCAATGGTTTTAAGACAACTGTTGCTGAAACATATCAGACAAAAGATGGAATGTCTGCTTATAGCACCAAGTCATACGTCGACCAAACCGCAAAATCGGTAGCACTCGGTGTTGTTCAGAATTACAAGGGCGCTGATGGATCTGGTCTGGCCACGAAATCCGATATCACGGTCGCAAAGGACAGCATCACAAGCACTGTGTCGAAGACATATCAGACCAAAGACGATATGAAGAACTATGCGACTGTGTCGCAACTGACTCAGACGAACGACAAAGTCACGATCGCATTCCAGAATTCGCAATCGGTCGGTGGACAGAACCTACTTCTCAAAACGAGCGTTCCGACAATCGTAACCGGTAGTGGGGCTGAAAATCAGTGCGTTGCATACTATAGCCTAGCAGTCGGAAGTCTTAAGAACCTTCCGGTTGGCATGTACCATATGCAGTTCAAGATAAAATCCGATACTGCCGGCGGAACCGCATTCGCGCAGTGGAATACAGAGCCTTGGGGTCTAGGGAAAGCAACCAAAGTCAATATCGGAACAGCAGAGCAGACGTATTCGGTTGATTGTTATATTGCCAATAACAATTACCCGAATGCGAAACAAATGACGGTACGACTAGACAATGCCAAGGGTAACGTCACCATTCGTGAGATGAAACTCGAACCTGGAAATAGTATGACTCCATGGACTGCTGCTCCTGAAGATACTATAAACGATCTCACGAATACGGTGCAGAATCAGGCTACCGATATTGCAAACAAGGTTTCGAATGATGATTATACTGGATATGTTAATGCAACCAATAAAAACCTGAGTGATATACAGGATTCCCAACAACATTTGAGCGATTCAGTTAATAACGAAATAAAATTACGAGAATCGTATATTCAATTCGGACAAGATGCATCAAATCCATATATGGATATGGGCAATACATCCAGTCCGAATAAAATGCGTTTGACTAATACAAAATTGTCATTTACTTCGAATAATATCGAAGTCGCATCTGTTTCAAATGATAAAATGCGTATATCAAATGCTGAAGTTCTGCAATCACTTCGTATCGGAAATTTCGTATGGCAGCCACGATCTGATGGTCACATGGCATTAAAGTATTCTCCGGAGGTGTAATATGGTTGAAGTATGGGGTAATGTCAATCACAATTGGCAGGTTCATACCGGCGCATTTATTACTGCAGAAAATGATGAGGCTGTAAATGTAAAAGTCGTTACCAATATCAAAGCTGTGAATGGCTGGAATTATATCGGCATCAAAGGTGATGGCGGTGCCTATGTTGATAACGGTGGCACCGAACAGTCTTGGAGTGGTAATATCTCAGTAAATGGCGAAGCCACAATTGTAACATATCAAAAAGATTATATCAGAAAAACTCATGAAGCAAGATCGATTAGTTATTCTGGATACGTTAACATTGTAGGATATGCAGGTGGTTCGTCGACATGTAGCGGATCATTTACGATTGGAGCAAAAACCCACCATACGATTTCCTTCAATGCCAATGGTGGAAGCGGTCAACCCGGAAATATAACCAAGTGGTATGGTGAACAGATAACAATACCATCCACGATTCCGAAGCGAACGAATTATGAGTTCATTGGATGGTCCGCAACCAAAAATGGATCCGTCGCATATAGGCCCGGCGGATCCTACTGGGTTTCGGATGCAAATGCCACATATTATGCTGTATGGAAACTCTCCACAAAGCCACCAACCATTTCCGGGTTTGACGTATACCGATGTGATTCCGCTGGCACATATCAGTCGGATGGAAGTTATATCAAGATGACGTCAACCTGGTCTCTGGATACTTCAATCGATTCGACGAATGCATTGAAGTCATTGGTATATTCCTATAAGGATTCCAATGGTTGGCATAAATATGATGCAGCTGCGAATTCCGGGATAAAGGGAACTACTGTTAAAATATATGGTGGCTACGATGTTTCGAAATCGTATGGAACTCGAGTCGAAGTAACTGACAAGTATTCAACAGTTGCTATGGAATCAAGTGTTGGACCAGCCTCGTTCATACTTGATTTATCTGCTGATGGCAAAGGTATTGGAATAGGTCAAGCCGCTCCTTCAAATGGAATCGCGATTTATGGAAGTCCTTTGAATCTAAGAGGAACTATTCAATGCAATGATCGTGGATGGTTTAAGGAAACCGTGGCGTTGGGGAAGGATAATGTTGATATTCTATATAGTCCGTTTCTTGTTACTATAATATTCCATACTCGAATGAAGAATCCACAATCGTGGTATACCGATACTGCTTTTAACGCGATTCGTGAAGGTTATAGACCATTAGTTGATGTTTATTCATCGTTATCTACCGATAATGGTTCAGCATCGACATCTGTAATAGGTGGCGCTCATGCAGATGGAAACATCACGATTCAAAATCGTGGATCATCATTCTCCACAGATACTCATTATGGTTCGATAACATATCCGATTCAAATCTAAAAAGGAGTATTCATGTTAACAGGTATAATTACTCAGGACAATACGGTTGTCCTATCGGATGATGGCTATCCTATTGTCGAGTCCGAAAAACCTTCAGTACCAGAATACTGTAAGGCTATATCTCGATATACTGAGACCGATGGTAAAATCATTCAATCATGGGAAGTCACATCTCAATTATCAAAGGCCGAGGCAATCGATAAATTCATAGCATCTCAGGTAAGTAAGCTCGACGACAATACCGCACTCCAATATTCGGTTCTATATCCTGAATGGAGTTCGGATTCAGTCGAGTATAAAGTAAACGATCGAGTTACGTACGAATCAGTTCTATACAAGTGTCTTATTTCACACACTTCACGTCCTGATTATAACCCGATCGATTCTCCAAATATTTGGACCAAGATTGAAAAGGAGTAGATCATGCCTGGTTATATTCAGAATCCATATATGCCGCAGTACGGAGGATTCCAATACGGAAACTATCCGATGCAGCCAAATGCACCATATCAGACTCCAACCACATATCCGACATTTAATCCGCAACCACAGACTATCAGCAATTCAGCGGATAGTCTTGTGAAGTCTGATATTTCCGGAAAAATCGTGGAAACCGAGAATGACATTTCGGTAAATGATATTCCGATGGATGGCAAGGTCCATCTGTTTATTCTAAAGGATTATTCCAAAGTCATCGGAAAGGCATGGACTGCCGATGGAAAGATCGCAACCAGCGTTTATGTTCTTGAACAGCAGTCCCAACCGCAGACAACCGTCGACGATTCACGGGAGTTGCTGCAACAATAACGTCGCTATCTGATAGAATTTCAGGAGGTATATTATGATTGCACTGTCAAATCTTACCGTCCAGACTCTTACGACTGGACAGTCTGTTACCTTTGATAGTACCGTACTTCGCACCTGCTCTTCGGCAGAAGGACATCGCCAGTCCACACCTGCTGTGAAGCTGCGTGTTCCGGGCATCTATGAGGTTCATTTCACTGGAAATGTTTCCTCCGCAACGGCAGCCACTCCAGTCCAGCTGGCAATTGCCATCGGCGGTTCCACGCTTCCTGGTACCCTCATGGTGTCCACTCCATCGGCAGCCAATGTCGAGAACAACGTCCATGCGGATACGATCGTCCGTAATGCGTGCGGAGAGTACGATACCATCACGATTACCAATGTCGGAACCAATCCAGTGACCGTTTCCGCTGGTTCGGGTCTCTGGGTCAAGCGAGTTGCCTGAGGAGGTCAAAATGGGAAGTGAAATGTGCTCTCATGAAGGATGTAAGGCGCTTTGCGATATGAAGTGCCGTCTCATGGAGGTCGCTGATGAGTATACCCGCAATGTGGGTTATGGCTGCGATATTCACGAGCTGGGTGAGATCATTGATATGATCAAGGATATCGATGAAGCCATCAATTACCGACATCAGGCGCTGTATTATGGCACCATTGCCGAGGGTATGGCCCGTCCGTATTTGCGTCATGATATTCGTGGCATGATGGACGATTATCACGAACGCGATTCGTGGCGTCATGATAAGTCCGAACGCGATGAGTCTCCGGAAGAGAAGTTCGAATCGTATCAGAAGAGTGTAAAGGATATTTGGTCCTCTGCGACTCCTGAGCTTCGTTCGAAGATGCGAACTACTCTTACCAAGCTCGTCAACGACATGGCTTAGGAGGACAATGGAATCGATGGATCATGAACTAATGATAACCATCGTCACCATTGTCGGAAGTGTGCTGGCCTCTTCAGGATTCTGGGCATATCTGCAATCGAGACGAGATCGTAAGAATGCCAAGAACGATGCGAATAGCGCATTCGTTGATCTCCTGAAGGGGCTTGCCCATGATAGAATCGTATTTATCGGTAATAGATATCTCGAGCGAGGATGGGTTACAAAAGATGAATATGACGACTTTGTTAAATACTTATATGAACCCTACGAACGCGTTGGGGGCAATGGGATGGCGAGAAAGGTCATGAGAGAAGTAGAGAACCTCCCTTTGACCGAACCCGAAATGAAAGGAAAACAATGACTGATAACGATTTCGAGAACGATAAGGATGAGACTCCGGATATTCGTGGACTCTTCGGTATGACCAACAAGGGCTATGATATCCTGAAGTGGATCGTTCAGTATATTCTGCCGGCTCTGAATACTCTTATTCTGGCTCTTGGTTCCATTTGGAATTGGGATGCGACAGTTCCGATTGCGGCTACTGTGGCTGCATTTGATGTGTTCCTGGGAGTTATTCTTGGAGTAAGCGCGAACCAGTACCAGAAGAATCTGGAGAATAAGTAAAGTTTGATAAAGGACTCGTGTTCAATACATGGGTCCTTTATTTTTCCTCGCGATCGAAACATCGCATATAATGAAAGGAAAACTTTAAAAGGAGTTATCATGAACGACATTTATGCAAACATTGTCATCACTGACATTAAAACCGGAAAGATTATACCGCAAAATCGAATCGGTTGGGACCTAGTGGCCCATGCTTACGTAATTGGTTATAATTGGATGGCCGATCATTTCAATGAACAAATCGATTCTTGGAATTCAGAATTCGATAAAGATCACCCAAATATTAGTGATTATATGAATAATGAAGAATATAAACGATTTATCACTGAACATTGGAATAAGATTATTGACCAATACAACAAAGCAATGGCTATATATGGTGGAACAGCCAAATTCGAGATCGAAGATCTCAACGTAGTGATGCTTGATGGCTTTGGTCATAAAGTAGAAATGAGACTTGAAATGAAGTAATCATTTTAACCAAATAAAGAGCTCGTGACAAAATCATGGGCTCTTTATTTTTCCTCGCATTAGAATCATAGCCTATAATGAAAAGCATGTGTTAAGCAGACATAATCACACAAAGGAAATTGTAAGTCAAGACCTAGTAATAGGTCGTCTGATTCCGGGTTCGAACCCCGGCACACTTTTAGCCCAATTGTAGCACTATGGAGATTGCACATTGGGTTTATTTTTTCTCGCGATAAAAACATCGCATATAATGAAAGGAAAACTTTAAAAGGAGTTATCATGCAAGAACAGTTTGATGCATTAATCGAAGATTTGAAGGATTTTTGTCACGAACATCCATACTTTACCACAGTTGTTGTAACGTATTTTGTTTCTGACACTATTCTTAAAATGCTTCCTTGATACTAAAATATTCAGTATGTTATTTCATCAAGTTTAACAATTAAAAGTAAAGGACTCGTGTTCAATACATGTGTCCTTTACTTTGTCGCGATATATTCATGGCTTATAATGAGTAGAAAGGATAAATCATGGAAACCGCATACATTTATTATGTTATCTGTTCGTCAGTCGTATTCGCTCTTGTGACGATCTTTATCCCCGTCGTGTATATTTTCATCAAAGATACTTTTGTAGCTTTAAGGGATCGTATCACGATCGGAGCAAAGATCATCCGGATGCTTATGGCTGTTGGAATGATCGCATTAATACTATGGGGTTATTACATAAGTTACTCGCTTCTATAAGATTATAAGAAGCCATATTTACATGGCTTCTTATTTCTTTCGCAATAAAAACATTGCATATAATGAAATCATTCAAAACCTCTTACAAAGGAGTTATCATGAAGAAGTTCAATGAAGTAAAGAAGAATGTCAACAAGTTCTGCCAAGATCATATTCTTGGAATCACCGCAACAGTCGCAGCTGGCATTTGGATTGGATATATTGCACTAACGATTCGTGACATCAAGAATGCTAACAACAATGTTACAGATTGTACAGATTCTTTGATGTACGAACTCGATCCCGCAAACGTCATGATCCTAGTGCCTGATGCCGATCATATCGACGATGCCATCAAGTTTATCAAGGAGAACAATGTTCTCAATCCTCTTGAACGTGACGAATTTCAACGTATTATCGACACCTTCACAGAGTTGAAGAATGGCAAGAATTGATAAAAGCCCATGTAATTATTATAAATTACATGGGCTTTTATTTTGTCGCGATATATTCATTGCCTATAATGAAACCATTTGAAAGGAGCAATATGTTCAAGAATAATAAGGACAATCGCAATGACATCAATCAGAATTTTGATGATGACATCACATTGTTGATTTCTCAACTCTATACTCTTGACGAAGACTCCGAAGCACGTGGAAAGCTTGTAAACGATATCAAGAATCTTGTTGAAGCTAAAAAGAATTACAATTCGAATAGGCACGACATGATCATAAAATCGATTACGGCCGGAACCACATTGCTCGGAATTATCGTCATGCTCGGATTTGAGGAATCACATGTGATTACATCCAAAGTTCTGGGATTCATTCCGAAACCTAAAATCTGATCATATTTTACTGATAACCGTTTAATCTATAGATCCCATTTAAAACATGGGACCTATATTTTGTCTAAGGAATCAAATGCAGACTTATAGGGTCATTCGTTGTTTCGAAGAGATATTTCCAGGATTTTGGAAGCAACGTTCTCATTATCATCTTAGAGCATATAATAATGTGATCGTATATTTAGATAATGGAATGGTCTGCGACTTCAAGGTCACGAACTATCGTTCAGATAAAGATTTCAGTTATACATTGACGGGAAAATACAAAGGAGTAGATCATGAAAACTGATATTTTTCTGATAGGTCCAATGGGATCGGGGAAGACAACAATCGCCAATGAATTGGTGAAAAATGGTTTTGTCAAAACCCGAGCCATAACAACACGACCGAAAAGACCTAACGAACCTGATGACGAATATTTTTTCACGAATAATGAAGGATTCAAATCCGCTGTTATTTGGGATGATGTTCGGGCGATTCGTGTATATTCTACGAAGTTCGGAATCTGGCGATACGGAATCTCGATGAAGGAATTCCAGCAAGATTGCGATACGGTTACGATCCTAGATCCATCATCGTTTGAATATCTGGCTCCTGATATCGGAGAATCGGTATTCGGTGTATTCTTAGATGCACCCGAGGACATTTGCAAGATGCGTGCTCTTGCACGAGGAGATGATCCGAAAGAAGTCGATAGACGAATCGAATCAGATCGAGAGGATTTTGCAGAACTTAGAAACCATGATATAAACAAGGATATTTACAAATGTGTCATAGATAGAAGTATTTATAATTCCAATAAAAACCCGTCAATGATCGCAAATGGTATAATTCGATCCATACAAATGAATGGAATTAAGAAATGATAAATGGAACTGTCATAAAAGCCCATCAAACAATGTATGGCGATATTGATATAATGATACGATTGGATGATCCACGAATGCTCGAAGAACTCGATGAGAAAGAGCATGTCGCAATAAGTCAAATAATAGAAGGAGAAGCAGAATGAAAATCTGGGCATGTTTGTCATGGTTTCTTGCCGGAATGTTGTTAATGGGATTGGGTATGATGATTGCCTTTAATCTTGGCGAAGAAGATAATGTAAATAAAGTTGAACATATCAAAACGGGAGATATCGATTGGGTTTGCATTGACAATGGCGACTATACACGAAGTTGTGATGTAATCCAGAAATATCAATGATGTTTGAAAGGAGTTATCATGCGTATTTTTAGGATGCTCATCTATTATATTTTTGTGCCTAGGGCTGTTCCTGATTGGGATATATATGATGAATTCTGCGAAGATTGTATAAATAACAATGAAGATTTCCGCATGATCAGAATCGGATATTTGATGGAACCTCAGAAACTATGGGTTCTTGATCGGTGCTTTCCCGAACTAATGAGTACATTACGAACATCGATTAATTCATATTTCGATTACCGCGATGGACTAATAACGATCAAAATGTTCGATTATTGTCAGCCATTCGAGGATATTGTTCGAGAATTTGATCGATTAAAAGAAAAACATATTTTATGGATCGATTATAAAGATTTGATTGCTTTATATGCTCCATATCTTTATGCCGCTCTCGTTTCGTTCTCGTATAAATTCCATGCATATGAGGATGCATACGGCTTCGAAACATGCAGAGCTGATGTGAAAGGAACGCCAATTGAATAAGAATCATAAATTCATTAAAAAGTTTCTAACATTAATACTCGTACTCGCTTTTCTCGGGATTGCATGTATTCTTCCCAAAGCAAAAAAATCTGAAGCTCCAGCGCAATCGATTTATGGTGTATATTCACAGATCTATCATGATAACCATTGCGATGATGGATCATCCGAATGTACTTATGAGATCATATTGACTGAAAAGAATATAATCGTATATTATACGAACTCGGTTAGTTCGACAATCATGTGGCGAGGTTTGATAGCCATGAATGATCTTGAATCGAATGATATTCGCATAGGATCGGTACTTGATCCAGACTTTGAGAATGAACACAATACGTCCAGCGCCATGTTCACCTATAATGGAAACCACAAATGTTTCCATTATATTTCCAGAAATGGAAAATCATATCTTCAAACCGATGTTCCGGTAAGCGATTCGACAACATTCCGAACACATGATATTCTCTTGCCTTACAAGACACAGGATGTTGTTTGAAATCGCAATAAAAACATGGCACATAATGAAAGATATTCAAACCTCTCACAAAGGAGTTATCATGAAGGAAAAGTTTGAATCTGCTAAGAAATTCGTCAAAGATCATAAGACCGATTTCATTTGTGGCGGAATCGTGCTGGGTTGCATTGCAACTATCGCATTGATTCAGGCCTCTGCTGAATTGGTATCTGACGATGACGATTCCGCAGATGTGAACGATACCAACGTTAACGAAATTACCGAGGACTGAATAATCAGTCGAAACTTATAGGTCTCATGGAAACATGGGACCTATATTTTGTCTAAGGAGTAATCATGGAAATCCCTCATTCGATCAAAAAGTTTATTTCTGAAAACGGTTCAAATATTCTTACGGCTCTGGGGTGTGTCGGAGTAGTCGGAGTGGCGATTGCATCCGGTAAGAATTCGCTAGAAGCGGATAAGGTTCTGCGAGCAAAGAAGTATGAAACCGATAGGGAGCTTACCCCGAAGGAGAAGACCAAGCTGGTCGTTCCGATCTATATTCCGACGATCCTGATCTCCAGTGCGACGATCATGTGCCTCGTGGCATCGAATCGTATATCTGCTGGACGAACCGCTGCATATGCCGGAGCGCTCGCTCTTGCCCAGGAGGCAGCACGCACCTATCGAGAAAAGGTCGAGGAAACTGTTGGTCCAAAGAAGGCAAAGGAAATCGACGACAAAGTCGCTGACGAACAGATCAAAAAGATCGATGGAAAGAATCCAACAGTCTTCGGAACTGGACCTTATATTTGCTATGACAGCCTGACTGATCGAAAGTTCGCATCCGACATGAACAAGATCGAGGCCGCTCAGAATCGTAAGAACAAAAAGATCCTGTCCGAAGGATGGTGTTCTCTCAATGAGTTCTACGATGAGATTGGTTTACCTCCGGCTCAGATCGGAGAGGAACTTGGATGGGATTATGATACTATGATCGATATCACGTTCTCGTCTCGTCTCGATGAAGATGGCAATCCGAATATCGTAATGAACTTTCGAAACCCTCCCTTCCCCGACACACTACGAAAATACTGATATTTTCTGGAGTGAATTCGCAGAGTTGATGTCGCAGTAAAAACATTGCTTATAATGAAACCATACGTTTTATTATAAGGAGTTATTATGGCAAATGTATTTTCTATCGCAGCGAAAGCTCTTGGAAAGACCAAAACTCTGGAGGACATCGCTCTCGGAGCGAATGCCGGAAACGCAGTCCTTGGACTTGGTGTTCTCGCAGTAAGTGTTATTGCGGAAACCATTGTCAAGGTTCGTGTATCCGATATCGTTAAAGAGAAGATGACCAAACAGAAGTCGAAGGATATTCCAAAAGCTGAAGTTGCTGAAGATAACGAATCCATCGACTCGGAAGAATCGAACGAAGATTGAAAAATCTAAGAGCTCATGTTCATTACATGGGCTCTTATTTTAAGGAGCTTATAATGAAACATTATGGTATTATGAATTTTCTGTTTGACCTTTTAATGATTGGTCTTACAGGTGGCTTGTGGTTGGTATGGATCGTACTCCGTTTCTTCCGCAAGAATAGTTAATAAATATTGAAAGGATAATTACAATGGCATACAAGACTACTATTCAGTATCAGGATCTTGACGGTCGTAACGTTTCCTACGACCTTATTTTCCGTCTCTCGATTAATCAGCTTCTCGACATCGTCAACAATGAAGATCTTATGAAGAAGATGCAGAATTTCTCTCCGAATTCTTCCACGGAAGATCTTATGTATATTCTTAAGAGCTTTGTCGACATGTCGATTGGCTTCCCGGTTCATAAGGATAGTGGATTCACCGAATTCCGCCCGATGACTGAAGATGAAAAGAAGTATTTCTTCGAATCCGATGGTTGGGACATTCTGTTCATCGAGCTCACTGCTTCCGAAGGTGCGATCATGAACTTTATGCGTTCCGTTATTCCGAACCGAGCGGTTCTTGAGAAGATCATGCCGAAGGATGAGGATCATAGCAAGACTCTTGATGCCGTCTTTGGTCAGATCCAGGAATCGGATTCCAAGGCTTACAATCCGTTCCAGAAGTGATTCGCGATATTTTCATCGCTTAATATGAGGAGCTGTGACTATATTTTAGTCATGGCTCCTCATTTGGAGTTTTCATGAACTATTCCGAAAGGTTTTATAATGTCTGAAAATAAAGACATCGATATTTCCCGTAAAGCTCTTGGTCTCGAAGATTCAACCGAAGATCGAAAAGTAATTGGTAACAATTTCGTTGAGAAAAAGAAGAACAAAGCCCAGAAGGTTGCGGAGACATTTCTGGGTGGAGATGTCAAGGATGTGATGACGTGCATCGTTTATGATGTCATCATCCCGACTGGCAAGGATCTTCTGCATGATATTGTCACCAAAGGTATGGACCGTCTTATTTATGGAAACGATACACCGACACGTGGAGCACGTTCGAGTCGTCGTGAATTCACAAGCTATGGTCAATACTACAGCAATCGTCAATCGTCGCAGCGCGGATTTCGCGAACTTACTCAACGTGAACGCGATACTCACGAGTTCAGTAATTTCATTGCTCCGTCTCGGGATCAAGCCGATGATGTTCTGACATATTTGACAGAACTGATTGAACGTAAGGGACAAGCCACGGTTGGCGATTTTCTGCACGCAATTGGTAAAGGATCCCAAGCGACATTTACTGATGAAAAGTGGGGATGGCGATCGATGGCACGTGCCCAGATCCGTCAGATCCGAGAAGGATGGCTAATGGAACTTCCGCCGACCGAGGAGGTATGATGGTAAGTGCTGAACAAGCCCGAGCAGAGTTGACTAAATTCTATAGCGCACCCAGCTGGGCTCATAAAGTAAATCACATGTCAGATAAGCAGGTATTTGCAGTTCTCATGCGATTGCAGAGTGCTCGCAAATACCGGAAGGAGCATCCAGAAGGATGATTACTGATAGTAAAGTATCGACAGTACCAGGTGCATATGATTTTCTTGCAGAAACATATGAGGACAAAACTGAAGAGAAACTTCTAAAGATTTGGAAAGATCGATTCGCATCATATTTTCCGGAACTTGTTCCAAAAGCAAGAGAGTATCGCTTTCGTATTTATGATCCGAAGAATTTTCCAAGATCTTTGGTTATTCTTACCTATGATGGACGGATCCTTGAATTTAAAACGACCGAATATGGTTCGGCAGAATTAAAGACGCTCAACTAAGGAGATATATTTAAAATGAGCATCAAACAGCAAATGGTTCTTGGAATCAATCGAGTAATCCTCGTCACAAAGAAGTACTCTCCCGAAATTCTTACTGCTATTGGCATTGTAGCTGGCATCGGTGCCACTGCCACTGCAGTTAACTCGACGCTTCATTGTGATTCCATTCTGGATACACATAAGGCGAACATGAATAAGATTGAGATGGCTAAACAGGCTGTCGAGAATGATGATACTCTTACATATCCTGTCGAAAAGCAACGTTCAGACAAGACCGTTGTATATATGAAGAGCGCGATTTCCTTCGCACGTCTTTATATGCCGACCGTTATTCTGACTGGTCTGAGCATCACCTGCATTCTCTCGGCTCATAATATTATGTCGAAGCGTAATGCGGCTCTGAGTGCGGCATTCGCAGCTGTCTCGAACAAGTTCATGGATTATCGCGCTCATGTTCGTGACGAGTATGGTGCCGAAAAGGATCATGAATTCTATAATGAGATCGTGACTGAGGAAGTAAAGGATGAGAAAGGTAAGGTTGTCGAAAAGAAGAAGACTGTCGACAATCATATGACAGATTTCTCCCAGGCATTCTTCGATGAATTCTCTCCATTCTGGTGCAAAAATAATCCTGAACTGAATGTTGCTCATTTGGAGGCAGTCGCATCCCAGGCGAACGATTATCTTTACGCTCATGGATATTTGTTCCTAAGCGATATTTATGATTGGTTGGGCATCACTCAGACTCCAGCAAGCCGTGTTGTCGGATGGCTGTATGATGCTAATCATCAGGACGCCTATGTTGATTTTGGTGTCATTGACGATTCCGGTCAGGCTTGGGATTCGGTAAACGATTGTGCATGGGACGGAAAGATGGGCATCAAGCTGAATTTCAATCTTGATGGCTCTTCCGTTATTTACGATCACATCTGATATATTTCAAGGGTCATGTGTTCACAAGAATGCATGACCCTTTTATTTTTAGAAAGGTTATCATGAACAAGCACGATCTGATTATGCTTTCGATTGGAGCTCTATCAGGGGCTGTGATCACCGGTGTTGGGGCATATTTGGTATATCGTCAGTATGTTCCGTTGAACAAGCTAAATGATTCGATCAATGAACTAGAGTCTCGCAAACGTGAGCTTCTCTCGAAGATCGAAAAGATTCAGAATTCGTATGATTCCCTTTCGGAATCCACGAAAAAGAGTACGGCTCGAATGGATAAAGAACTCGATTTTTACGAGTCCCAGCTTGATGCCGTAAAGGAAGAACTGAAACAGAATAATCAGTTGGTCGCGGATCAGGGGAATCCCGATGCCATCAACAGAGATAAGGAATATTATGAAAAGAAATTCGAAGAAACTCAATCGACTGATGAGGATTATTCGAACGATTACGAGACTGATCGATCGTCTGAGTCTGAACGCGGACTTCATTCTGATGATGCAGAAGAGCAATCAGAGAAAGAAATTGCGATGACTAAACGATTTTTCGGTGGATATGTCATCAATGATGGAAATAAGCGATGGGATGGACCATTGACTGATGATGAACAAGCTGAGTATGATAATGCAGGTGGGGATCCCGATATTGAGAACTCCATTCTGATGAATATCAAGGAAGAACGATTCATCAATTCCATTGATGAAAAAGAACCAATGTATCAGATCAGCGAACAAGAGCATCATGACATGCCCAAATTCCTTGATACTGAAGAACTCGACTATTATGAAGTGGATGATATTCTCGCACTTGGTAGAGATATTGTTCCAAATCCATCTCATTTAATAGATCTAACGGTTCTGAATCATTTTGGAAAGAATTCGATGTCGTCTGATCCAAACGTCGTATATTGTCGCAATGATGAACTCGAAACCGATTATATTGTTACAAGACATACCGGATCATTCCAGAATGAAGTTCTTGGCATTCCCGATGAAGATAGTCGAGTAGTCCCTCGTAAGTTTAACAAGGAACTAGCCGATGATATGGAGGAGACTCGTGGAAGGAATAAGCGTTAATAATTACAATAAGGATGAATCATATTTTCAGTGGCTTGAAAGTCTGGTTCATTTCGATCCAGTTCTAGACTGGGCAATTCATCAACATTATTTCTATTCGCCAATTCGTATGGATGAGAACAGAAATTCCGATGGATTGTATATGCGACAAACATATTTTGATTCTCATGGAGTCAAGCCAAGCGATGATTCTCCGAATGCGTCTGTTTTTGAAGCATTGATCGCACTAGCGTCCCGTTGTGAGGAAACATGCGGATACGTTCATGATATTTCAGAATGGTATGCGATGTTCATTGAGAACATGGGACTTTCATATTTCATCGGTAAAGATATCGATGAGTATGACGAAGCGATCGGAAACCATATTCGTGTGACATTGAATCATGACTATGATTACAATGGTGAACATGGTGGATTGTTTCCTATGAAGAAACCTCCGTGTGATCTTAGAACGATCGAACTATGGTGGCAGATGCAATATTGGATTACTGAGAATCATATTTCTGAGTGAAAGGAGTAACCTTGGATCAGGTAAAGATTCGTGTGAAGCCTACGACCAAAGGCCATGAACAAATCTATGCAGATCCGAAGGTCCGAGGGTTTCATGATTTGTTGGTAAAAGGAGGCGAGTTCTACGCTGTCTATGATCCTTCAACTCATCTGTGGTCTCAGAAACGTGAAACACTCAGTAAACTGATCGACAATGATATTCAGAACTTCTATGATTCCTATGAATCTAAAGATGGTGCTGTTGTTGCACCGATGTTCATGAATGATGGAAGCAATGGATGTTGGAATCGATATTTGGGTTTCCTGAGAAATCTTGATAATAGTCCTGGAACCCTGAATCAGAAGATGATATTTTCTGATCAGGTTCCAGAGCGTGAAGATTATGCAACACTGAAACTTGATTATTCAATCAAACCGGGTAAGTGCCCTTGTTATGAGGAACTTATGTCGACACTCTATGCTCCAGCTGAGAGACAAAAACTAGAATGGGGTATCGGAGCCATGATTGATGGTCATGATATTCAGAAGATCCAAAAGATGTTCGTGATCTATGGTGATCCTGGAACTGGTAAATCGACGATTTTGAACATCATTGAAGAACTATTTCCTGGATACATCGCATATTTCTCAGCTGAAGATCTCGGTAAAGGATATCAGTTTGCAACTGCTGCATTCCGAAATGCTCCATTGGTGGCGATTCAACATGATGGTGATTTGTCACGTCTATGGAATAACACGATTCTCAACCAGATAGTATCTCACGAAACTATACAGGTGAATGAGAAAGGTGTCAAACAGTATCCGATCGAACTTCGCACCATGTTATTCATGGCTACGAATCATCCGGTAAAAGTAACCGACTCGAAATCTGGTTTGATTCGACGATTGATTGATATTCATCCGACTGGTAAGAAAATAAAGCCGGATAAGTATTTCAAAGATCTTGATGGAATCAAATTCGAGCTTGAGGCGATTGCCGATCATTGTCTGAAGATTTATCGGAATCTCGGTCGATCATATTATGATGGATATATTCCAACTGACATGATTGCTCGAACGAATGATGTGTATAATTTCATTCAGGATGAATTCGAGATATTCGATACCGATGATCCACTGAGTCTCGCGATGTTGTGGAGAACGTATAAAGCATGGGCGGATGACTTCAAAGTCAATGTAATGCTTAAACGTTCCGACTTCATGTATGAACTTCAGACATATTTTGATACGATGGAACGACATGGAAGTAATGTCACATTCCAGGGATTCAAATATGACAAGTTCACATCGAAAAAGACAAAGGTTGAAACACCGACTAGCTGGATCCGTTTGGATACTGATATTTCTGAGTTCGATAAACTTGCTGCAGATTATCAAGCTCAATATGCCAGAAACGATGAATCCGGAGCTCCAAAGGAGGCATGGGACAATGTAAAAACCACATTGAAAGATATTGATACCAAGAAACTTCATTGGGTCAGAGTACCTGAGAATCATATTGTTCTCGACTTTGATGTACGAAGTGATGATGGAGAGAAGAATCTGGAAGCGAATATCAAAGCAGCTTCTGAGTTTCCTCCTACATATACTGAAGTGTCAAAGTCCGGAAACGGTCTGCATCTCCATTATATTTATGATGGTGATGTATCGAGATTGAAGAATCTTTACAGTACTCATATTGAGATCAAAGTTTACAAGGGCAAATCGTCTTTGAGACGACAGTTATCCAGATGTAATGATCTCGAAGTGGCCCATATTTCCTCAGGACTTCCGTTGAAAGGAGAAAAGACCTTGATCAATCAACAGGAGATTCAGGATGAAAGACATCTGAGGAACATCATAAAGAATGCTCTTCTCAAAAAGTACCAACCTGGAACCAAACCAAGTATCGATTTCATTGCAAAGGTACTGGATGAAGCATATGAACAAGGCTTGGTTTATGATGTCAGAGATCTCCAACAAAAGGTCATGCACTTCGCCATGGGTTCAACACATTGGGCAGATTATTGTCTAACTGTTGTAACAAATATGAAATTCCAATCTGAAAAAATGCCAGAGGGATTAAATCCGTCAAACACGGATAAAATCATATTTTACGATGTCGAGGTGTTTCCAAATCTCTTTATGATCTGCTTTATGGATAGTGATTCCGATATTGTCAGATCATGGATCAATCCACCTAGGGAATCCGTTATCACGCTTATGGAACAGAATCTTGTCGGATTCAATAATCGTAAGTATGACAATCATATTCTCTATGCTTGGGGTTTTCTTAATTACAGTAATGCCCAATTGTATGATCTGTCGAAACGTATCGTATCTGGTCAAAAAGATGCATTGTTTAGTCAGGCATACAACATCTCATATGCGGATATCTACGATTTCTCATCAAAAAAGCAATCGCTTAAGAAATGGGAGATCGAATTGGGAATCGATCATCATGAGCTTGGCATGGATTGGGATTCTGATATTCCAAAAGAGCAATGGCCATTGGTGGAATCATATTGTAAGGATGATGTTCGAGCTACAAAGGCAGTCTTCAATCATCTAAGCGGTGATTTCGAAGCTCGTAAGATTCTGGCTCAGCTTTCAGGTCTTACAGTAAATGATACCAATAACACGCATACAGCCAAGATTATATTTGGTGACGAGCGTAATCCACAAAGCAAATTTAATTATCCGGATCTTGCTGAACTATTTCCTGGCTATACATTTGATCCATATGCGCCAAAGGATCAGAAGTCCAAGTATATGGGCGAGTATCCGTCGGAAGGCGGTTACGTATTTGTGTATGGCATGGAGAATGGCGATGTCGATCAGGATTATATGAATATTAAACATCCATGGGAGGAATAATGAATTATCAATTAATCGAATATGCGGTTCGTCGCTATATCGATAAGAAGGGATATTTAAAACAGAAAAGAGATTACAATCTGTCCATCAAATCGAGTGGATATATTTGTGGGAATTACTATGCGTTTGTCGTAACAGATGAACCTAGTGACAATCGTATTTACGAAGTAACGCATCTGTCGAAATCGAATACCACTGCGGTTAGCAGTTATCTTCAAGACGATATAGCACCATTTTTCATCTAATAGATAAAAGGAGTTAATTATGAATGATCAAAATGATCAAAAAGATTATCAAGTATATGATCGAGAAATGATTCATATTTTCAATTCAGTTCGTCGTTATATCGAAGAGCAGGAATTTTTAAAAGAAGATTTCCATCTAACCATGAAAACATATAGAGCATGTCTTGGACATCATTATGCATATGTCGTGACGAACGCTAAAAGTGACCCACGTATCTATGAAGTGGATCATACCGATAATCCAGAGACCACCAAAGTTACCAGCTATCTTCGAGATGGCTATTCGATTTTAAAGTAATAGATAAAGGAGTTAATCATGACTGGTATTCAAGAAACCATTCCAGACATTTATAAGAATGTTACGAAATATATGGACAATGATTTTATCAGAGTCGCGCATCTTCGTAATTCCACAACATTCGGTAACGATATGTATGAAAAGACATTGAAAAAGGTAGTCGATTTCGGAACCATTCGTAAAGATCGAACAGGAGTTGGTACTCTTTCGACATTTGGTCTCCAGATGGAATTCTATCTGTCGCTATTTTTCCCACTGGTTACCACCAAAAAGGTATATTTGAAAGGTGTAATTGCCGAACTTCTGTGGTTCCTCAATGGTGATACCAACATCAAATACCTGAATGACAATGGTGTTCATATTTGGGACGAATGGGCAGACGAGAATGGAGATCTCGGACCGATCTATGGTAAGCAATGGCGTGACTGGAATGACGATCATATTGATCAGATCCAAAATGCCATCGATCTTATCAAGAACGATCCATATTCTCGCAGGATCATTGTGAGTGCCTGGAATCCATCCCAGATTCCAGATATGGCTCTTCCGCCATGTCATACGTTCTTCCAGTTCTATGTTACGGAATCCGAACGTCTTGATTGTCAGATCTATCAGAGGTCTGCAGACATGTTCCTCGGCGTTCCGTTTAACATCGCATCGTATTCTCTGTTGACTATGATGATGGCCCAGCAGACTGGTCTTGAACCTGGACGTTTGATCTGGACTGGTGGCGATTGCCATATTTATCTGAATCATTTCGATCAGGTTGAAACAGAGCTTCATCGAACTCCATATCCTTTCCCTACGATGAATATCGATAAAGCCAAGGATATTTTCAGCTACAAGCTTGAAGACTTCCATCTGGAAAACTACAAGTGTCATCCTGCAATCAAGGCTCCTGTGGCTGTATGATTGAAGAAATGTTTGAAAACTTCAGTGGCGAGACATTGATCGGTATTGCTATTATCGTGATATTTCTCGCCATTGCTCTATTTTTCGGAGATGAATCATGACTGACAAACCAATGCTAGGTGGTATGTTCGGTAATGTCGCATTGCTGGATATTGCTTCGATGCATCCGCATTCGATCATTGCTATGAACATGTTCGGACCATATACGAAACGATACAAGGATATTCTAGACACGCGTATCGCCATAAAGCATGGAGATTTCGAAACCGCCGAGAAGCTTCTGGACAACAAATTCACGGATGCTGAACTTCGTGAAAACCAGAAGATCCTGTCGACTGCATTGAAGATTCCGATCAATTCAGTATATGGTTTGACTTCTGCGCATTTTCCGACAAGGTTCAATGATGTCGCAGCTGGTCCGGGAGATCGAAATAAAGATAATAAGGTTGCCAAACGTGGTGCATTATTTATGATCACGCTAAAGCACAAAGTCCAGGAAATGGGTTATACAGTCGTCCATATCAAGACCGATTCGATCAAGATCGCAGATGCTGATGATTATATTATCAACTGGGTGACTGATTTTGGGCATAAGTATGGATACACCTTTGAACACGAGGCAACTTATGACAAGCTTTGCATTGTCAATAAGTCTACGTATATTGCTCATTCCGCATGGGGTGAACACGCTGGTGAATGGACTGCTACTGGGTTGCAGTTTCAGGTTCCATATGTATTCAAGACCTTATTTTCAGGTGAGCCAATCAGCCTATCGGATCTATCAGAGACTAAAAGTGTGCAGACATCACTATATCTTGACTTCAATGAAGATTTGCCAGCAGATGAGCATAATTACTCATTCGTTGGAAAAGTTGGCGCATTTATTCCAGTCAAAAGTGGTTCCGGCGGTGGAGAACTTGTCAGGAGCGATGGCAAAGGTGGATATTCAAGTGCCACCGGAGCTAAAGGTTATCGATGGAAGGAAGCATCAATAGTCCGTGATCGTAATCTCAATAATGAAATCGACATGTCATATTACGAAAAACTTGCCGATGATGCAATTGGAACGATTAATGAACGAGGTGACTATGGATGGTTTGTTTCAGATGAACCTTATATTTCACCGAATCCGGAATCAAACAAGACAATGGAGAGATTATTCAATGCTGTTAGATAGTTTTATTGTTGGGATTGCATTGCTAATCTTCGCAATTGTTGTATTATGGCTTTGTAATTGCGAATCAGCAATAAGCGATATTATTTGTTTTGTGATTCTAGTAATATGCGTATTCGTTATTGAATATGTATGCTCACAATAAAATATTGCTTTATATTGTTAGGAGTTTATTATTTCGAACGAATCAAATGGAGAGATTATTCAATGACACTAAATGATACTATTTGTTTCGTAGCCTTTATAATCGCTACGGTTTTTATTAGTTGGTTTTCATCGCGATAAAAACATAGCTTATAATGAAAGGATAATAAAAAGGTAAGACACGAAGGCGTGTGGACGTTTCCACACCTACCGCAATTAGGTTTTCGTTGGGCCGATTGCTGAATTCTTTCATTATATTTTTGGATTCATGGAAACATGGATCCTTATTCTTTGATTGAAAGGATAATCATGAAAAACGAATCTCCAGAAGTTGATGAATACAGTGAACTCATCGATGATATTCTGGATTGTGATTGCCAGGCACCTGTGAATTTTATCTCGAATTATGTATTTGAGAATTCCGATGGCGAAAAAGCATATGGAGCGATCCTCATGTGCACTGGCTGCCAAAAACTTGTACGAATTTCCGGACCGATTAACAAGATCGATGATATTACACTTCATGCTTATAATCGTATGGAAATTGAGGAAACGAAATGAAATTCGAAGTAAACATTCCAGTTCGTAAAAATCTGTTTAAACAAAAGGAGAACAAAATGGAAAACAACGAAACCATCAATGCCAATGACATGGTTAAGAATGGAAAGACCGCGGTTCATGAGTATATTTCGGATCATCCAGAAGTAATTCTGTTTGGAGCAGCTGCTGTGTTCTATATTGGTTACCAAACCGGTAAGAGCCATCAGCTTAATGAACTGCTCCGTGCCAGCATGGGCGTCCAATGATCGATCGTATTCTATTCATACTAATATTAATAACGATAGTCACTGTGTGTAATGTGATTATATTCAAGCAAATCAATGATATTCCAGAAAGGAAAAACAAAAATGGCAAACACTGAAATCGAAGAGCTCGTCAAGTTCGATCCGGATCGTAGTGGAGTTGCGATCAAGAATGTTCCGCTTCTTTGGAAGAATTTCTCAGGAGCAAAGGGTGTTTACAATAACGAAGGCAATCGTAATTTCAACATCGAATTGACTCCGGAGATTGCAAAGCAGCTTAAAGATTATGGCTTCAACATCAAGGAACGTGTTCCTAATGATCCGGAGCTTCCAACCCGTCTTACGATGAAGGTCAATGTCCGTTATCACGATGACAATCCCGAACTTGATCCGAAGATCTATATCCACGGATCCCACGGACGTCGTCTTCTGACTTCGGAGAATGTCGCGATCCTGGATTCTCCGAGGGAGTTCGGTATCGGTGATATTTCGTTCAATGCCTATCATAACAAGGATCGTGAAGGCAATCCGACCGTCACCGCATATTTGAGGATTCTTCATGTTGAAATGGATGAGGATCCGTTCGAGGATGCATATCAGGACGAACCTGATTCATTCGGTAACACGATGACCTTCGCTGCTGTGAAGTCCATCGAAGACTGATATTTTAACAACAAAGGGCTCTGCGAGTATCGAAAGATCTCCAGAGCCCTTTATACATGGCTTTATATTTTTAGGAGTTTATCATGTCAAACGAATTCGATCTGTTCATATATGAAACTAATGAATATTTTCCGACAATCCAATCATTGATGAACCAATATGGTTCTGGTCGTCAAGCTATACGCAATGCCCTTATGTGTCGCACCAACACCTGGCATGGATGGCATCTTATACCATATGAGAAATCACGCAGAGATCGTTACACACGATATTTCCCAAGTAAATGGAGTTCGGAACCTGATAAGAAAGACTGGCGTACATTTCTAAATGATTATCGAAATGGAGATCATGATGAAGCTTTCAAGGATAAATACGCAATAATGACTAATGAACAACTCGTAACAATGTATCATATGGCTCGAGAAGAAGAGAAGTTCTTCAATGCCAATGAAGCCATAGATCTATATTATACATTACCACATCCCTGTTTCAGCGCTATCGGACGAATAATTGGCCTTGATTCCAGAACGGTTGCCCGTTATATTCGTAATTTTGATAAAATAGAACTCGATAATAAATTGATGCATGGACTAATGTGAAAGGAACCATCATGCAGTTTGATCCAACAAAACTAACTCTCAAAGATCTTGATCAAAACTATATTCGCAATAAGATTGAACAGGATCATGACGCCAAATGTCCGACAGATAATCCGATTATATTTGTCGATTGGGATCGTTCGATCGATAAAGGACGACTGAATTTTATTCATCATGACTGGAGAGATCCAGATTATTGGACACTTGATCTATATTGTGAGTGTCAATCGTGTGGTGCATCCGGCTTTACATCAGTAATTGTAGATGATAAATTCTCAAAGAGTGGAAAGATCTGATTATGACAAAGTATCAAATGTCTGATGTATACGACAACAGCAAACGAGATGAGTTCAAGATCGGCTATGATTATGGAAAACTCGATGCTTATCATGATATTATGGACTTTTTCTTCAAACATGTAAACGCATGGGAGGCAGACTATTTCGATAAGCTATATTCAAAGTTCGAGGGATTCCAAAAACCGATTTGTCTTCGTCAATCTGATTTCTTCAAGATGGCTATAGATTCCACTATCGAGATCCGTGAGATCATGCAGAAGGAACTGGATAAGCGTTATAAGAATACCCGTAAGGATCTGGAACAATATATTGACTTCAAAGGAGAGAACAATGACTGATATTTACAGTTTTCCGCTGGATCCTCCGCTTCCTCCGAATACTGTCGAGGTTCGTATTGCAACTCCAAGCGGTCGTGATATTCTCATTTATGGATCCAAAGACAAATGTACCATTACCAAAAGAGTGAATGATAACGGAAGCATTCAGTTTCTGATAACCGGAGCGTATAATATTTCTTCAGATACTGTTCCTGGTACTATGATATTTACGTCCGAGGATACTGATCCGTTTGGTCGGTTCCAGAGATCTGATGGACTTTATAGGGAGTTCTAAATGGTAAAGTTAATGCCCGAACAACGAGAGGCAGTAATGCGCCTTCGTTCTGGAAAGATATTGGCCGGAGGCGTCGGTTCTGGTAAATCGCTGACGTCTCTGGCATATTATCTGTCACGTGAATGTCGAAGCAAATCTGTCGAAAACAAAGACGGAGTATCTTATATTCCAGAGAAGGGATCTCCGGATCTCTATATCATCACGACTGCAAAGAAGCGTGATAATCTCGAATGGGAATCGGATATGCTCAAATACCACCTGAAATCCGGCGAAAACCGAAAAATGGGTGGTATCAATATCACGATCCAGTCGTGGAACAACATAGGCCATTTCGTCGATGTACGAGGTGCATTCTTCATATTCGATGAACAGCGTCTTGTGGGTAGCGGCGAATGGGTCAAATCGTTCTACAAGATCGCGGCGCATAATCATTGGATATTGCTCTCTGCAACGCCTGGTGATACCTGGAGTGATTATATTCCGGTCTTCGTGGCCAATGGGTTCTATAAGAACAAAACACAATTCATGAATCAACACGCGGTATATTCTCGATATGCGAAGTTTCCGAAGGTCGATAAATGGATTGAGGAAAACCATCTGAAACGTCTTAGACAAATGATCCTGGTTCCTATGGAGATCGAGCGTGATACCCATAGGAAAGTATATCAGATCATCTGTGACTACGACAAAAATCTGTATAAATCGACTCTGAAGGGCGTTATACAGCCCGATGGGAGCATATTCAGGCTGAATCCCTATACGAATGAGCCTATTCAGAACATATCCGAGCTTATGATCGCATTACGTAAGATCGTTAATACGGATCGTTCACGCATCAAAGAGTGTGTGAGGATCTGCATAGAACGCAAACGTACGATCATATTCTACAATCTCGATGCCGAACTGGAGGAACTCAGGAGGCTTCATGAGCTCACCGGGATCAAGGTGGCCGAGTGGAACGGACATAAGCATGAGGATATTCCGGATAGTGATGAATGGATCTATCTGGTGCAATACACAGCTGGATGCGAAGGCTGGAACTGCATCACGACAGATACAATCATATTTTACAGTCTGAATTACTCATATAAGGTGATGGAACAGGCTTCTGGACGCATTGATAGAATGAATACGAAGTATAAGGAGCTGAATTACTACCTACTCCGGAGCTTTGCACCTATCGATGTGGCCATACTTAGGGCTCTTAAGCTCAAAAAGAAGTTCCAACCCATCAGATTCCTTAAGAAATCGGTCGGAGACAGCTTCGGAAAGGCCGCATAGTGAAGTTTCAGATGGATTATGATGAAGTCGCGGGCGCATATCGTATGGCTAGGACCCTTTTGGGGTGTAAATGCCCCTTCAATACGGTGTGTGCCATAACGATTCCGGATATTTATCCTGAAGATTTTGACCCAAAAGACCCAAATGACTTCGAAAATCTGGTCGGAATGTATGGAAATGATGGTTTTGAGATGCGTGCATACTGTATTGGGTGCCATAAACGCACGAAATTCGTATGCGGAATCGAGGAATTACCGTATATTTCAGGTATTGCTATCGATTGTGTGCGTGATTTTGTAAGTAAAAACCACTGTTTTCATTGGAATCAGCTGGATATTTCGCCAAGATTGCTGCCTTGGGGGGTGTCTAGATCCGAAATTTCTAGCATGAATGACGTATATTTGGTACATAAAGTATACTGTCATAAGTGTAGAAAGGTGTTTGATGTGCCGATTCCTACCGATTTTTCGGTCGATTTGGAGCCATTTATGACGTCAAATGCATGGTGATTTTTATGATTTCATTTGTGCACGTGCACAAATGAGGGCCTTTGAAAAATGAGTGTGCACAGATGAGCATTTTTTAGAACTTCGAAAATGATGGAAAAATCTGAGTTTTTCCATCGAGTTAGGGGGTATTCGAAAAATGCTCATCTGTGCACAACTTTGATTTTTTGGACTTTTGGGCTTATTTTTCGAGGATGGTTTATGGGTCTCGAAGGTGCTGAAAACGTTGAAATTCCAACGTTTTTGGGACTTTTGAGGCTATTTTTCGAGGATGGTTTCTTTTTACTCAGTATATTATAGCTTTTACTATTAGAATAAAATAAAGTAAAATAATAATAATATAAGAAAAATACGTAATATAAGAGAACCAATATAAAATGCTATCATATACCGAGTAAAACTTTCTGAAAGGAGCAAAATGGTAGAATGGCGACAGATTCCGGGTTTTCCGAATTATGAAGCATCTGATGAAGGGGATATTCGCAGAATCAAAACCGGAAGGATTTTAAGCAAGTTCAAACGAAATGGACGTTCGCACGCAGTATGCATCGGTGGATCCAATCGACAGGTATCTCGTTTAGTATATTGGGCATTTCATCCAGAGTTCGAGTTTGATGATCCATACTATGTGATCATGCATGACGACATGGATCCTGAGAATGACGAGCTTTCAAATCTCGTCGCAATGGATCGAGCCGATCTTATTTATGAGATAGAACCATACAACACAGATATTTGGCCAAGCAAACCTAAAGGTCGAGCAAGTATCAATTACGGACTTCATCACAAAGAACCAAAACATAAACCAATTCCAATCAAATGCATTGAGACAGGAACCATATTCGATTCGGCAAGAGATGCCATGCGATGGCTCGAGAAGAAAGGACTTGGCGATTGTTGCATCGGCTATCTGGCTTATATTTCAAAAGAAGGAATAGATGACATACATGGATACCACTTCATACGAGTCTGATTAATCTGTGCATTAATCGGATTCAAATCATCGCACTATATGAGAGATGTTTTTGTTCGCATTGCCCATTTAAATAAGAAACGATCTATATATTTAGTAAGTCGGACCCATAAGATCATCTAAGATGCGCATCGAAAACATCTCTCCTTTATTTTTGTTTAGAAAAGGAATTTGAAATGAGTAAGGAAGTCTATGTAATCGAGGATCAGAAGACGTTGTCATCTCCGAAGTCTGCAGCTTTATATCTGGAGACGACCGAAGATGCGATCCTCAAAGCCCTCAACCATCCTGGTAATCGAGGAGTCGTCAATAGCATCCATATTTGCTGGAAGGATAGTTGGAGAAGCAAGTCTCACAAACCGGTTCGTATCATCGAAACCGGAAAGACATACACCGATGTGACCACAATGTCATATTTGCTTGGATGCAGTGCCAGTGAGATTTACGATGTCCTCAAAGGAAGGAAGCCAAACTTCTTTGGATACCACCTTGAATATTGCTGATTCATCTGTGCACGATTCGGATTCATAACATCGCACATAATGGAAGATAGGCATACAATATGCTCTTTTTCGGAGCATTTTCCTAGCTTCTATATTCTTTGAAAGGTGAGTTTCATGACACTCGAACGAAGATTTCAGCCAAAGGTAATCAAAGAGCTGAAACAACGAATACCTGGATGCATCGTTATCAAGACAGATCCAACATATTTGCAAGGTATTCCAGATCTGCTTGTTTTACATCATGGTCGATTTGCTGCTCTTGAAGTTAAGAATGATCCGAATGCAAGGCATCGACCGAATCAGGATTTTTATGTCAAGATGATGAATCAGGATGGTTTTGCATCATTCATTGATCCTTCCAACATGGATTCTGTAATTGATCAGACGATAGCATATTTCAAGGAGTCGTAATGCAGTTCAATGATCATCATAACCTCGAAGGTATGCACGCATTTTTGGGAGCAAGCAAATATGCTTGGACCAATTACGATGACGATCATCTTCTAGAGGTTTATCACTCGAGCATGGCTGCCCAAGAAGGAACCGAACTCCATGCGATCGCAGAACAACTTATTCGTAAGAAAATCAAGCTTCCGAATACTCATAAGACTTTGAACATGCATGTTAATGATGCTATTCGATTCCATATGAGTCCAGAAGTTGTTCTGTTTTATTCTCCAAACTGTTTCGGCACATCGGATGCTATATCCTTTGATGGTCGACTTCTTCGAATTCATGATCTTAAGACTGGTTCACATCCAGCCAAGATGACTCAGCTTTATATTTACGGTGCATTGTTCTGTCTTGAATACAACATCGATCCAAAAGATATCAGAAGTGAATTCCGCATCTATCAGAACGATGATATTTTTGTAGACGATCATCCAAATGTAGATGAGATTCATGACATTATGGGTCGCATCATTCATTTCGATGATCTGATCAATCAAGAAAAAGAACGAATGCAAGAAGTTTGATTTAGAAAGGGCGTATGATGCTTGAAGAATCATATTTGATGCACATCGGTATCAAACGTCGTTCCGGTCGATATGAATGGGGATCAGGTGAAGATCCGTATCAGCATGAGCCTGGATTTTTAGGTCGTTCTCGAGAACTTGCAAGCCAAGGTCTTACTCAGACTGAAATTGCACGAGCTCTTGGAATGACAACAACTCAGTATAGGGCCCAAAAATCCATTGCGCTCGCAGAGGAACGTCAAGCGAATATTTCTATGGCATATCGTTTAAAGAAAAAGGGATATTCTAACGTTGCCATTGCTGAGCGAATGAATACCAACGAATCTACAGTTCGTAATTGGTTGGATCCTTCTTTGAAAGTTCGTACTGATGTCGCTCAGACGATCGCTACCAATCTTAAAGATACGATTGGCGAAAAAGGATGTGTCGATATTGGTAAGTCAACTGAGTTATATTTGAATAGTTCAGCAGACAAACTTAAAGTAGCAGCCGAAATGCTTAAAAATGAAGGTTACCATGTCGGTCATCTTTATGTTAAGCAACTTGGAGCGAAAGGACCCGACAATACCACGGATATTAAGGTTCTGTTGGCTCCTGGAACGACTGTGAAGGATGTCTGGGATAATCCATCTTTATTTAAATCGATCGCAAACCCTCTTGATGAAAAGCATCCGGAAGGACAAGGTTCGAAATTCCAAAGGCCGATTGCCGTTGATCCCAAACGAGTTAAAATTCGTTATAACGAAGAAGGCGGAATTGAGAAGGATGGTGTTATGGAGATCCGTCCTTCGGCTGCCGATCTTCGTATGGGAAATATGCTATACGCACAGGTCCGAATTAATGTCGGAGATAAGTCATATTTGAAAGGTATGGCTGTCTACGGTCAGGAAAAGGACTTCCCTAAAGGCGTTGACATCATATTCAACACAAACAAACATCGAGTCGATCCTAAAACAGGAAAGACAAATGAAATCGATGATGTTTTGAAGCCTTTGAAGAAAGTCAAGAATCCTGATGGTAGCCAAGGTGATATCGATTGGGATATTCCATTTGGTGCAACCTTTAAGAACTATCATTATATCGACAAGGATGGAAACCAGAAGCAATCCGCTATAAATCTTGTCAACGGAGAAGGTGTTTGGTCAGAATGGAAGTCTGTGCTTCCATCTCAGATGCTTTCAAAACAGGACAAGAGTCTTGCCAAGAAGCAATTGGATATTGATTACCAGGTTCGTAAGAGTCAGTATGATGATATTATGAGTCTGACAAATCCGATTGTAAAAGCCAAGATGCTTAAGGAGTTTGCAGATGAATGCGACACAGCAGCTGTAGATCTAAAGGCAGCAGCTATGCCGCGTCAGGCGACTAAAGTTATTTTGCCAATCACCTCTTTGAAGGACAATGAGATCTATGCTCCCCATCTTCGCGATGGTGAAGATGTGGTTCTTATTCGTTTCCCACATGGAGGTAAATTCGAAATTCCAGAATTGAAAGTCAACAACAAAAATGCAGAAGCAAAGCGAGTTATGGGAACTCATCCAAGTGATGCAGTAGGTATTAATTCGCATGTTGCTGAAATTCTTTCTGGTGCAGATTTCGATGGTGATAATGTTTTGGTTATTCCAAACCCAAGACATGAGATTAAGACTCGAGCTCCGCTTGCTGGTCTTAAAAACTTTGATCCTAAAGAGGCATATCCTGCCTATGAAGGTATGAAAGTAATGACCAAAAAGCAAAAGGGAACTGAGATGGGTAAGGTTTCAAACCTTATTACAGACATGACCCTTAAAGGTGCGGAATGGTCTGAGATCGAAAGGGCAGTTCGTCATTCGATGGTGGTTATTGATGCAGAGAAGCATAAGCTTAATTGGCGTCAGTCTGAAATCGATAATGGAATTGATGCTCTTAAGGCAAAGTATCAGCCCAAACCTGGTGGTGGAAAACCAGGTGGTGCTTCGACTCTTATTTCTAGAGCTAAGTCTGAGATCGATGTTCCCGAACGTCGTCTTTGGAAAGCTTCTGAAGGTGGTCCCATCGATCCAAATACTGGTGAACTTCGCTATAAGAATACAAATCGTTCTTATGTGAAGAAAAAGTATGACAAAGATGGGAACATTATTTCTGAAAAGACGATTCCTTATCTTACAAAGACCACTAAGATGGCTTATGCAAAGGATGCATATTCTCTTTCAACTGGTACCCAGATGGAAAATATTTATGCAGACTATGCTAATAAAATGAAGGCCCTGGCAAATCAAACCCGCAAATCATATCTGTCTGCCGGTTCTTTTAAGTATGATCCAGCAGCTAAGCAGAAGTATGCGACTGAAGTTCAATCGCTCAATGCTAAACTTAACATTGCAGAAAAGAACTCTCCTTTGGAACGCCGAGCCCAGTTTGTTGCAAACCAACTGTATAAAATCAAGTTGGATGAGCATCCAGAATATGATAACTCTGATAAGAAACGTCTTAAAGGACAGTGTCTTACAGAGGCTCGTCAGAGAACTGGTGCTAAAAAGCAACAGATTGACATCAGTGATAAGGAATGGGAAGCCATACAGAATCATGCAGTCAGTGCTAATACACTTAGTAGAATACTGGCTAACTCAGATCCTGACAAGTTGAAGCAATTGGCTATGCCACATACTGAGACTGGTATGTCAGCATCTATGCTTAACATGGCTGAAACCTTACTCAAACGTGGCTATACACAATCACAGGTAGCAGAGCGTCTTGGCATCTCTACATCCACTCTCTATAGGAACCTTGAACCTAAGAAGGCTGGAACTTCTGATGACAAAGACTAACAATCACACAGATGAAAGGAGTTGATGATGGCAGATAAAGAATACATGCTTACTACTATTGACAATCCTTTCAATCCATGGATCGACTATGATGGTTGGTATGCATACGATGAACGTATGGGCTATCATACATGTGCTTACATTGCTCGATTCATCACATCATCTATCGAGATGACAGATGAAGAACAAGAGTATGAGTACAATCAAGCAATGAATCGAATCATAGCTCATGATCCTTTAGGTATTTACATTCGAATATCTAAAGATATGAAAACAAATCCAGAAAATATTCAAAAATAAATATGTTTTGAATATAAAATGATTAAAAGAGGGGGTGGGGTCATCCAAAAATCGCACCCCCTCCTGCATCGCCGCTTCCTTCGAAAATTCTCCGAGGGTGATTTTTCTGGAAAGTCGTTTTCTTCTCGGGTGTGATTCGGGCTACTAAGCAGGGGTGTGGATGCTTTGATAAACAAAATTCCACGTCATGACGGCTTAAAAACCGGTGGAAACTCCTTTCAATCATAGCATAAAGGCATCCACACCCCTGCTTAGTAGTCCGAATCTTATTTGAACTATTACAAAGCAATTGAGAACTGGAGATGATTTGGTATGGCTCGACGAGCAAAGTCGAACGAACCTTTATCCCTAAGAGAACCTCCGGCTAAAACAGTTGCCGGACGTGAGAATCAGTTGATCAACATGACAATTGATCTAGTTGAGAAACAGATTCGAGAGGGAACAGCCTCATCACAGGTCCTTACACATTTTCTGAAACTTGCTTCTACACGCGAACAGCTTGAGCAGGCCAAGATTCGGTGTGAAACCAAAATGATCGAAGCTAAGACCAATGCCGTACAGGATTCTGGAGACTACACACGCATCGCTAATGAAGCACTTGAAGCATTTAAGACATATTCTGGTGCTGCGACGAATCAAACAATTGAAAGTAGTGCTGAGTATGATTCTGAATGATATTTCCATTGATGATCTATCCATTCATCATGAACTTATCTCTCCTTATGATCCAAATAATCTTCAACCATGTAGTTACGATGTGACTCTTTCTAAGTCTATCATTCGTTATATCGGAAGTGGCGAGATTAACGCTTCTGATAAGTCACTTAGGGATCTTGAATATTTTAAGTTCATCATTCCAGATGAAGGTTATGCTCTTGAGCCAGGAGAATTTATTCTCGGTTCGACAAATGAATCCGTTAATATTCCATCCGATCTAGCGGCTCGATATGAAGGCAAATCTTCGATGGGTCGAATCGGTTTGGCGACTCATATCACTGCTGGATTTATTGATCCTGGTTTCTCAGGAGATATTACTCTTGAGATAAAGAACGAGAACAACCACCCGATTCGCATATTCCCGGGAATGAGAATTGGTCAACTGTGTTTCTTCGAACTAACCGGAGCAGTGGCTCGCATATATGGTTCTGCCAATCTTGGATCACATTATCAGAATCAATCAGGTCCAACTCCTTCTAGTAACATTTAGGTGGTGAATCTTCATGGTATTTTCCAATACTGCAACACCAAAATATTATGGCGAGTTTCGTCAGAAAGTAATGCGTGGAGAAATTCCAGTATGTCGTGAGATTTCCATGGAGATGAATCGAATCGATGATCTTATTCGAAATCCTGGAATTTATTACGATTCAGAACCGGTCGAAGGTTTTATTAAATTCTGTGAAAACGAACTCACTCTTACAGATGGTTCCAAGTTCCACATGCTTGATTCATTCAAACTATGGGGCGAGGAATTATTCGGATGGTATTATTTCGTTACTAAGTCAGTTTATGTTCCGAACAAAGACAAACCAGGTGGTCATTACGTAAATCGTAGGATCAAGAAACGTTTGATTAACAAACAGTATCTGATTGTTGCCCGAGGTGGCGCGAAGTCTTTGTATGATGAATTCGTTCAGGCATATTTCCTAGTCATCGATACATCCACCACCCATCAGATCACGGTTGCTCCGACAATGAAACAGGCAGATGAAGTAATGGCTCCATTGAGAACCGCAATTACTCGTTCGGTTGGTCCATTGTTTAAATTCCTGACTGATGGATGCGCTCCAGGAATGGGACCGAAATCAAAACAGGCTAAACTTGCTTCTGTTAAGGAAGGAATCAAAAACTTTCTTACAGGATCCAAGCTTGAAGTTCGACCAATGTCTATTGATAAACTTCAGGGTCTTCGAAGCAAGATAAACACCGTCGATGAATGGTTGTCGGGCGATATACGCGAGGATGTTATTGGGGCTATCGAACAGGGTGCATCTAAAATCGATGACTATGTAATCATTGCCACATCCTCAGAAGGTACCGTTCGAAATTCCGCTGGTGATACCATCAAAATGGAATTGATGTCGATCCTTAAAGGCGACTATGTCAATCCACATGTTTCGATTTTCTATTATCGACTCGATGATGTACAGGAAGTATCGAACCCAGATTTATGGATTAAAGCAAATCCGAATATTGGCAAGACTGTAAGCTATGAAACTTATCAGTTAGATGTCGAACGTGCTGAGAATGCACCAGCGACACGTAATGATATTTTGGCCAAGCGTTTTGGAATTCCTATGGAGGGTTATACATACTTCTTTACCTATGAAGAAACTTTACCTCATAGGAAACGTGATTTCTGGGGTATGCCTTGCGCAATGGGTTGCGATCTTTCACAAGGTGATGATTTCTGCTCATTTACATTCATGTTCCCATTGGGTAATGAAACATTCGGTGTCAAATCACATAATTACATTTCTGAATACACATTATCAAAGCTTCCTTTGGCAAGTCGTCAGAAGTATGACGAATTCATCAAGGAAGGTTCGTTGATAATTATGGACGGAACCGTTCTTGATATGAATCTAGTGTATGAGGATCTTGAACGATTCATTCTTGATAATGAATATGATGTCCGATCGGTCGGTTATGATCCATATAATGCCAAGGATTTCATTGCACGTTGGGCTTTGGAAAATGGTGATTTTGCTATTGAAAAGGTTATTCAGGGCGCAAAGACCGAATCAGTTCCGCTTGGTGAACTGAAGAAATTGGCAGAAGATCGTAGATTGATCTTCGATCAGGAGATTATGTCATTCACTATGGGTAATTGTATTGTCCTTATGGACACCAACAATAATCGAAAGTTGGCGAAGCTTCGTAGAGAGGCAAAGATCGATTCAGTTGCTGCCATGATGGATGCTTATATTTCTTGGAAACTTAATCGAGATTCTTTTGAATGATTGGATAAATTATGAATAATAAAGAAGATTATCTCGAGCATTTCGGCGTCAAAGGCATGAAGTGGGGTGTTCGAAGATATCAATACGCTGATGGAACTTATACTCCATCTGGCAAAAACATTATAGTGTTTCGAAAAGTAATGCTCAAAATATTTCAAAAATTATGGGTATGCGAGTAAAAGATGCAGTTAATAATGCAAGAACTCAAGCTACCGGAAGACAGTACATTGACACATATTTGAAAAAAGGTATTACATTATCTAGAATTCAAAATTCTAAAGAGTTTGAAAATTTTGCATTTTATGCAACTTATAAGAAGTCCGATTCAGATAAATACATGGGGCTGTTCGGAAAAAATTTAACTAGTCGTGCAGATCGTGATGCAAAACAAGCTAAAAAAATAGCTAATGCTTCTGGAAGCAAAAAAGACATAAATGTAGCAAAACAACTTAGGACAAAAGCTGATAATATTAAAGTTTATCAACTTAAATTAGAAACAACTAAGAAATTAAAAGTCCCATCTGATGAAAACGCTAGTAATATAACAGCGAATTTACTTAAAGATCGTAATTTTAAGAAAAACGTAATTGCTTCAATTAATGATTCTAAAGAAAAAATGCGTCGCCCGACTCAGCAAGTTTTGTTTAAGCAAGCCCAAAATGCTTTGAATATTGATCCTGTTAAAATGACATCATCTGAAAAAGTTGCAGTATATAAAGCTTTCAATTTATCTTTGACAAATCATAATAAAGAAGAAGTACAGGCACAGAATAGGTTTTATTCAGAATTAAAAAAGAAGGGTTATAATGCACTTCTTGATTATAATGATAAAGATTATTCAAGTTATCATGCTAAGCGACCTATGATCGTATTTGATACTGATTCTGTAAAACTTAGATCTGTAACTGAAACTGATCCAAAGATTGTTGACAAAATGTATACCAAATATAATACAGAACGTATTATAAAAGAAATTGGTGCTAATACAATCGGATATGTTGGAAAACTAGGAAGTAAAAAAGTATCAGAGTGTGAAAGCTATGTAAATCGTAAAATGAATAGTTATTTAAGTTAATAAATATGACTAGAACATATTCTGGTATACCATGAGATCATTGATGATTTGAATGTTCAGGCAGAAGGAGGATTCGATGGCTGACGAACTATACCATTTCGGCGTCAAAGGTATGAAGTGGGGCGTTCGACGCGCTCGTAAGAAATACTCGAATAAATCCATGCGTCAGTACAAAGCCAACGAGCGGAATGCAAAATCATTGAAACGTGATTTGGATTCTAATCGCGATTCCACTACTGGTTCCCGTCTTGATTCGCAGACTCGTACCACGTATCAGCATGAGTACGATCGTGCGGTCGAAACTGGACGTCAGTGGTTACAGACACGACAGGATATTCAGAAGATGACCACTATATCCGACATCAAGAAGCGTTACGAGAATACTGCCAGAAACAACGTATATTATCCATTCGCATGATTAGAACATATTCTGATCTAAAGCAAATGTCTTCATTCGATGAACGATTCAATTATCTAATGCTTCATGGACAAGTTGGTAAACCTACTTTTGGATCCGAAAGATACATGAATCAAAAATTCTATCGTTCTCGTGAATGGAAACAGATTCGTGATTATGTGATAGAACGTGATGGCGGTTTTGATCTTGGATGCCCAGATGTCCCGATACCGGGACGAATAATGGTTCATCATATGTGTCCTCTATCTCCCGAATCATTGGAGAATTCTGACATAACCATCTTGGATCCAAATTATCTGATCTCATGTTCTATTCTTACACATAATGCTATACATTATGGCGATCAATCGATTCTCAAATTACCGATTGAACGTCATCCTGGAGATACATGTCTTTGGACTCCGATCTCCAAATGAAAGGTCAAAATGGAATCAAGTATTCTTAACACTATAAAAAAGATGCTTGGTGTCGAACCTGAAGATGATTCTTTTGATGAAGAAATCACCAATCATATAAATGGTGCATTTTATAATCTTTGGCAACTTGGAATAGGACCTAAAAATGGTTTTTTGATTAATGGATCTGAAACCACATGGTCTGATTATAGCGATAATCAATGCATCATAGCTGCATTGAAGCCATATATTCAATCCAAAGTCCGTCTTCTTTTCGATCCGCCAAGCAATTCATTCGTCACCGAAAGCATCAAGAATAATATTTCTGAGTTTGAATGGCGCTTGAATGTTCAAGCAGAAGGAGGATTCGATGATTGACGAACTATACCATTTCGGCGTCAAAGGCATGAAGTGGGGTGTTCGACATGATAAGAAGCGAGTGGCAAGTGAAGACTACACTCGTTCTAGAGACATCATGAAGAAAAAACCTTATGAAATGTCTAATCGTGAACTTCAGGAAGCGAACAATCGTTTGCAACTTGAAAACACTTATAAAAACAATAGAAGTTACAAAGGTATTGGTAAGAAATTTGTTGACCGTTTCGAACAGACTTCGGTTCAAAAGATCGCCGATATGGCTGCGGGTGCTGTTATCGCTTATGGTGTTGCCAAAGGTGGATCTTTGCTAAAACAGTATGGTCCAACACTATTAAACAATTTAAGGAGATAACAGTGATCATTAATGAAGACGATTATCTCGAGCATTTCGGCGTCAAAGGCATGAAATGGGGCGTTCGAAGAGAAGCCCGCAGAGATGCAAAGGAATCAGCGCGTGCCAAAATGTATTATGGCGAAGGCGCAGGTGTCCGAAGACGAAACATCAATGCCATTGTAAAGCAAAAGTCCAAGGATCCGACGTATAAAGCTGAATACGAAAAGGCATATGCCAAACAGGATCTGAGTAAGGCTCGAAGGTCTGCGCAACGTCAGCGAACGGTTACTGATAAAACCAAAGGTTTTCGTCAAGGTGCTGGAAATGTCGGACGTGCAATTACCAGAGAGGCAACTGCAGCTGTCGGATTTGCGGCGGCTACAGCAGCTTCAGCTGCTATTGGATATGCTATCAAAAATCCGAAAGAAACTAAGGCATTTGTTCAAAATGCGGGTCGTATGGCCCAAGCTGAAGTCAAGATTGGTGCGACGATCGTCGAAGCTTTTCTGAGAAATCACGGTTTCAATCTATAAGGAGGTGCCAATGTGCCAACATTATCGGACAGATTAGTTCACGCCTGGAATGCTTTTCTTCAACCGTCTTCCGATTTTAGGCCATCAATTGGATCGTCTAATTGGGCTAATCCTGATCGTCCATATTTTTCCGGCGGAACTGAACGATCGATTATTACATCATTATATAACAAAATCGCAATCGATGTTGCGGCACTTCCGATTCGTCATTGTTATGTCAATGATGATGAGGAATATGTCAAAGACGTCAGTAGCGGTTTGAATGATTGTCTTCACTTCGCAGCGAATAAAGATCAGACATCGCGTGATTTCATTCGTGATGCTGTTCTTACAATGTTTGATGCTGGAGCTGCTGCAATCGTTCCAGTTGATCTGGACAATAGTCCAATCAACAATAATAGTTATGATATTCGATCTCTTCGAGTCGGACGTGTGAATCAATGGTTTCCGGATTATGTTGAAGTTCAGTTGTATAACGACAGAACTGGTGAAAGTGAAAAAATAACTCTTCCGAAGAGCATGGTCGCGATCGCCAATAATCCATTTTATACGATAATGAATCAGCCGAATTCGACACTTCAACGTCTTATTCATAAACTGAATCTTTTGGATGAAATAGATGATAAGACGGTATCTGGAAAATTGGATATGATAATTCAGCTTCCATTTGTTATTAGATCGGAAGCACGAATGCAACAGGCCGAGAAACGTCGTAAACAGATCGAGGACCAGCTTGCCAAGTCCAAATATGGAATCGCGTATACCGATGGTTCTGAAAAAGTAACTCAGCTGAATCGACCAGTTGATAATAATCTTCTCGATCAGATCAAGAATTTGAAGACAGATCTTTACAACAATCTTGGTTTTTCTGAGGCAATTGCCAATGGCACTGCCGGAGATCAGGAGATGCTGAATTACCATAACGGAACCATTGAACCAGTCATTTCAGCGATAACGGATTCCATGCAATCGACGTTTCTTACGAAGACTGCTCGAACCCAAGGTCAACGAATCAAGGCATTTCGGGATCCGTTCCGGCTTGTTACTGTAAACGATCTCGCCAATTCAGCATCGGTATTTCTATCATCTGAAGTCATGACATCCAATGAAGTACGTGCTATTCTTGGACTTAAACAATCCGATGATAGCAATGCTGATCAGCTTCGTAATGCGAATATTAATCCGATTAATGAGGAACAAAACAATTCCGAAAATGACGATGATATTTCACAGGATGAGTATGATTATGCCAATAATCAGATGGATGACATTGATAGCCAATTGGATGAATTGACAAGGACGGTTCAAAATGCATGATACATTATCACATTATGCAAGTCCTTATTATGATCCGAAGAAAGCTCACGAGTACTACGAGCGAACTAAGAAGCTCAAAGGCCGAAAAACCGGAACATCTTTGAATGATGCCGGTAAGGAAGCTAAAACTTATGTTCGAACTCAGATCAATTCCAAACGAGATCAAGACCTTAAGAATGCCGAATCTCAGTCCAAGAAAAGGACCGAGGAACGTAAGAAGAGCGCTGAACGTGAAACGTATGAAAATATACGTAAAAATTCTCAAGAACTTGGTCGACAATTGGATTCTTTGATTTCGTTGACATCCAAACTCGACGGTCCAACACTTAGAGCCAATAAAGGACGAATATTGAAAATCGTGAATTCATTAGCATCTAAGAATAAACAATCAAGAAGCCAATTAGTTTCTTTGTATAAGACTAAGAAGTCTCAAATCAGTTCTGAAGAACGTAAGAATCTTACCGCTGAAAAGAAGAAGATTCGTACCAATGCTACAGACACATATAATTCTGAACTTCAGAAGATTCAAAATGATTCAAAGTTCCAGAAAGTTAAGAAGACAAAAAGGTCAACAAAGAAATCCACAAAGAAAATATATTCTAAGAATAGTTCAAAATAAAGGAGTCTAACCAATGAAGAGTGATTTCAGCGGTTACGCGACTAAGAACAACATTCGTTGCTCGGATGGTCGTACGATCATGCATAATGCATTTGCTGAACAGGATGGAGACGTGGTCCCCCTTGTTTGGCAGCATGATCATAATTCGCCGGATAACGTTCTCGGTCATGCATTGCTCGAGAATCGTGATGATGGTGTTTATTGCTATGGCGTGTTCAATGATACGCCGACTGCAAAGCAGGCAAGGGAACTCGTATCCCATGGAGACATCAATTCCTTGTCTATTTATGCAAACCATCTGAGTCAAAATGGTGGTAACGTCGAGCATGGTGTTATTCGTGAGGTCAGTTTGGTTCTGGCAGGAGCGAATCCGGGCGCTATGATCGATAATGTTGCCGTTCAGCACTCCGATGGGAATGTTGATGAATTGGATGATGAAGCCGTTATTTATTCGGGAGAAGAACTCAACCATTCGGATATTTTTGATATCGTACAGATGGATGATGAATACGAACCCGAATATGAAGATGATATTTCTCATGCTGATGGTTCTGATGAAGATTCCGATGGTGAAACCATTCAGGATGTCTTCAATACTTTGACCGATAAGCAGAAGAATGTAGTCTATGCTCTTATCGGAATGGCATTGAACAAAAACTCCAGTGGCGATATGGAGCATGCTGATTCCGATGAAGATTCCGATGAAGATTCTGAGGATGAAACCGTCCAGGATGTCTTCGATACTTTGACCGATAAGCAGAAGAATGTAGTCTATGCTCTTATCGGCCTTGCTATTGATAATGCCACTGGTAATAAAGAAAATAACACTGCCGAGCATTCGGCTTTTGAAGGAGATGCAATGAACATTTTTGAAAAGAACGGTATGGCAATGAGCACTGCCGATTATGTTTCCCACGAGGATCAGGAAGCATTCATGACCGCTGTAGCGAAGGAGAATCCGACTTCGTTTAAGGACTTCGCGATCGCTCATGCCCAGGACTATGGTATTAAGGATATTGGTATTCTTTTCCCGGATGCCAAGGCTGTTGAAAACCAGCCCGAACTCTATAAGCGCGATACTGAATGGGTTTCCACTGTTCTGAGTGGCACTCGTCATACCCCGTTCTCGCGTATTAAGACGTACTATGCTGATCTTACTGAGGATACGGCTCGTGCTAAGGGCTTTACCCTTGATCGAGATAAGAACAAGCGAAAGATGGATGAGATCTTCAAGGTCGCCAAGCGTCAGACCACTCCAACTACGATCTATAAGAAGCAGAAGCTGGATCGTGATGATATCATCGACATCACTGATTTCTCTGTTGTGAATTTCCTTATGTCTGAAATGAAGGTCATGCTCGACGAGGAAATCGCTCGTGCGGTTCTGATCGGTGATGGTCGTTCTGCAAGTGCTGAAGATCATATCAACACTGAGAACATTCGACCGATCGTTGGTGATGATGAAATGTATGTTATCTATTCTGTTGCTACTGCTGCAGATGAGGATATGACTGCATTTGTCGATCGTGTTCGTACCTCCAAGACCGGTTATCTCGGCTCTGGAACTCCGACCATGTTTATTTCTCCGTCCAAGCATGGTCAGCTCATGGTTCAGCGTGATAAGGTCGGTCGTCGTTTGTATGACACCGATGCATCTCTTGCAGCCGCAATGGGTGTGTCTGCTATTGTTGAGGTTCCGCTGTTTGAGAATCTCGTCGATCCGAATAAGCAGAGTAACAATGTGGATGCTTTGATCGTTAATCTCCGTGACTACACCATCGGTACCGATAATGGTGGTGCTGTTACTTCCTTCGAGGACTTCGATATCGATTATAACCAGAAGAAGTATCTGATGGAAACCCGTATGTCTGGTGCTCTGACGAAGCTCAAGTCTGCGATTGTGATCGAATCCCCAAAAGCATGACGCCTCCGGAGTCTGAGAAGCTCGGAGTCCTCACTGTGACAGCTAATGCCACCACTGGTGGTCAGATTGTTAATGTGAGCCCGGAGGCCGCTGCTGGTAATTCCCTTCGTTATCAGATCACTCCATCTACTAGTAAGCCGACTGTGAACTATAATACAACGTGCGCAGTTTCGGATCACTGGGTGAATTTCACTTCCGGTTCTAAGGTGACTGGAGCGACTGGTAATATCATTACTGTGGTCGAGGTCGATTCCCTTGATAAGGCAGTCAAGAAGGGTGAAGCCACTCTTCCAGCACCGACTAGCGAGTGATGATATCGCATGAGGTTTCATGGAAAGATTGGTTACGGAATCGATACTGAAACCTCGCCTGGTGTATACGAAAAGAAAGTATTTGAGAAAAGTTATTATGGTGATGTCAACCGGGATACACGTCGAATCCAAGGAGGAGATACTGTAAACCAGAGCATCACCATTAGTAATACAATAAGTATCATCGCCAAAGACGATTATGCCTATTCACATTTCTATGATATTCTCTACGTCGTATGGCGCGGGTCAAAATGGAAGGTAGATTCCGTCGAAGTCCAAAGACCTCGTTTGATTCTTACATTAGGGGAATTGTATAATGGGGACTAGACTTGAATTACACAGTCGACTCGTTTCAATTATGAAATCAGTCGATCCTTCTTTGGCTGATCATGTATATTTTCAGCCACCTTCTAATATTAAAATCAAGTATCCTTGTATTGTTTATAATAAAAACTATGGGGATACCAAATACGCGGATGATAGTCCGTATATTTATCATGTACGTTATCAGATTACAGTGATTGACAAGAATCCGGATAGTAAGATTCCTCGTCTTATTGCTATGATGCCTATGTGTTCATCAGATAGGTGTTATGTTAGCGATAATCTTAATCATGACGTATTCAACATCTACTATTAAGGAGTTTGCTAATGGCTGGCAAGCAGATTGTTTGGGATGCTCCTGGTTCTCGTTATTTTGAGAACGGTGTTTCCAAGGGCGTATTGTATCCAATGACTGAGACTGGTGATTACGGTGTCGGTGTGGCCTGGAATGGTCTTACCACTGTCACCGAGTCTCCGTCTGGTGCAGAAGCCAATGATATTTATGCCGATAACATTAAGTACGCTACACTGCGTTCCGCTGAGACCTTTGGCGGTACGATCGAGGCATACACTTATCCAGATGAATTCAGTGTTTGTGATGGATCCGTTTCTCCGGCCAAGGGTGTGAACTTTGGTCAGCAGAAGCGTCGAGGTTTCGGTCTGTCCTATGTTACTAATGTCGGCAATGATACCGCTACCGAATCCGATGATGGTTACAAGCTGCATCTGATCTATGGTGCGACTGCTGCTCCGTCCGAGCGTAGCTACACCACTACTAATGATTCTCCGGATGCGATGAGTATGTCTTGGGAGATCTCGACTGTTCCGGTTTCCATTACTAATGATGATCTTCGACCAGTGTCGACAATCACAATTGATACGACGAAGCTCGATGAAGTGGGGAAGACTGCGCTGAAGTCTCTTGAAACCATGCTTTATGGCAGTGCAACTAAGGATCCGAAGCTTCCGCTTCCTGGTGATGTATATGCTCTGTTCAAGGATGCGACTACTCTTCCGGAAACCAAATTGAATAATGAATCTCATTGATAAGGATCTTTAATGCTTGAAATCGATGTTCCAGAAATGGATTATTGGAATGATGTAACCGATAACGGAATTCACTGTCCACCAATGCATCTTCGATTCGAGCATTCCTTGCTCTCAATTTCAAAATGGGAGTCAAAATGGGAAAAACCGTTTCTCGTCGATACGCCTGAAAAAACAGAAGAAGAGTTAATCGACTATTTTGATTGCATGTGTTTGGAGCATATCGACGAGAACCTAAAACAACTGGTATATTCACAATATGCCACTCAGATATTCGAGTGGATGAATAGTACACAATCAGCGGCTCGAATCTATAATATGAAAGTCAGCAATCATCGTTCGGTAATTACTTCTGAAGATATTTATTACTGGATGATTGTAAATCATATTCCATTTGAGCCTTGTGAACATTGGCATCTTAATCGTTTGCTTAAACTTATAGAGTTCTGTTCTGTCAAAAACTCTCCTCCTAGAAAGATGTCAAATTCTGAAATTTATGCTCAGAATCGAAGATTGAATGAGCAACGAAGAGCTCAAAATAAATCGAAAGGTTAATCATGAAGTCTTGGGAAACTCTTGACGCTGATAAGGTCAAGATTATCAATACTCATTTCACTCCGGGACGTTCCGGAAATCCAATTCGTTATATTGTTGTTCATCACAATGGCGGTAATCTGACCACTGAAGGCTGCTACAATGTTTGGCAGACTCGTGAAGCTTCCGCCCATTATCAGGTTGAAGCTAATGGAACCATTGGTCAGCTTGTATGGGATAAGGATACCGCCTGGCATGCCGGAAATTGGAATGCAAATGTTGAGTCCATCGGTATCGAACATGCTGACGATTCCATTTCCCCCTGGCATATTTCCGAGGCGACTTTGGACAATGGTGCACACCTCGTCGCTGCCCTCTGCAAGTATTATAAGCTTGGTCGACCGCAGTGGGGCGTCAATGTCTTCCCGCATAGTCACTTCTCTTCCACCACCTGCCCGGCATCCATTGCTGGAAATCAGCGCGATGCCTATATGGCGAAGGCTCAGGCATACTATGATTCGATGACTGGCTCCAAGCCTGCTCCAACTCCTGTCAAGCCCGCAACTACTCCAACTGCTTCTCAGACCGGTTCCATTAATGCTGGTTCTTACACAGTTGTTGTTGATCAGCTCCACGTTCGTTCTGGTGCATCGACTTCGGCGTCTGTTGTTGCAACCTATACCCGTAATCAGATTGTCAATCTCGATGGCTGGATGACTGTTGCCGATGGATATAAGTGGGGTCGTTACACCGCATACAGCGGTGCGACTCGCTACATCGCTCTCGGAACGGCTGATGGTTCTCAGACCTATCTTTCAATTGGATCCGTTCCGTCTGTTGCCAATACTGTGAGCGCTGGAACCTATCGTGTTGCAGTTGAGGCTTTGAATGTTCGTTCTGCCCAGTCGCTGGCATCCACTGTCGTTGCTACCTATCGTGCTGGTCAGACTGTGATTCTCGACGGTTGGAGTGAGATCCGTGACGGATATCTTTGGGGTCGTTACACCGCATACAGTGGTGCACTTCGTTACATCGCAGTAGGAACGGCCGATGGATCCATTCGTTATCTGACGAAGATCTGAAAGGGTCAAAATGGGAGTAGATTTTCAAATAAGTGGTAACTTTAATAATCTTGAACGCTTTTTGAACCGCATGAAGAGTCAGCCATATTTGAATGTCCTGGATGATCTGGGACGACAAGGTGTGAATGCGCTTGCTGCGGCTACTCCATCAGATTCTGGTAAAACCGCTGCCTCTTGGGATTATGAAATTCATAAAGGTAAATCCCAGACTGAGATTGTTTGGACAAATTCCAACATTAATGAGGGTGTTCCGATTGCCGTGATCATTCAATATGGTCACGGAACCGGAACTGGTGGTTATGTACAAGGACGAGATTATATTAATCCTGCTATTCGTCCTATATTTGATAAAATAGCGGAAAGAGCATGGAAGGTGGTGGTTGAATCATGAGCAGTATTGATGAACGTGTAGTTAAGATGAAGATCGATAACTCTCAATTTCAATCGGGGGTAAAATCAACATCTTCTCTGCTCGAAAAACTTAAGCAAAGTCTTAAACTTAAGGGTGCTACTGATGGCATAGATAAAGTTTCGTCAGCTGTCAGTAAATTTAATATGTCCGGAATGCAGGAAGCTGCCATATCAACTGGATCAAAGTTCAGTGCAATGGCAGCAGTTGCATTTTCTGCAATCCAAAGACTTACAAATGCCGCAATTGATTGTGGTCAAAAGATTATCTCTAGTACTACTGAGGGTATTCGAGACGGTTTCGCTGAATATGAACAGTATATGGGTTCTATTCAGACGATTATGGCGAATACTGCAAATAAGGGAACAACTCTTACTCAGGTCAATTCTGCTCTAAATGAACTTAATACATACGCTGATAAGACTATTTATAATTTCCAGGAGATGACAAGAAACATCGGTACATTTACAGCTGCCGGTGTTGATCTGAAGACTTCTGTTTCTTCTATTCAGGGTATTGCAAACCTTGCGGCAGTTTCGGGTTCTACATCTCAGCAGGCATCGACTGCAATGTATCAGCTTTCTCAGGCAATTGCAGCCGGTACAGTTAAGCTTATGGATTGGAATTCTGTCGTCAATGCCGGTATGGGTGGCGAAGTATTTCAGCAGGCACTTATTCGAACTTCCGAGCATCTCAAGACTGGTGCAAAAGCAGCTATCGAGGCTAAAGGTTCATTCCGTGAATCTCTTCAAACTGGATGGCTCACAACTCAAGTTCTTACTGATACCCTTAAGCAGTTTGCACTTACAGTCGATACTGCCGAAGATTATAATAATGCCATAAAGGATCTGGTTTCCCAAGGATATACCCAAGAAGAAGCCAAACAAATTGCTGATATGGCAAAAACAGCCATGGATGCAGCCACCAAGGTCAAAACATTTTCACAGCTTATTGATACTCTTAAAGAGGCTGTCGGTTCTGGCTGGACAACATCCTGGCAGTTGATGATTGGCGATTTTGAGGAAGCAAAGGATCTTTGGACCGGAATTTCCGATAGTCTTGGTAAAATCATCAGTGATTCTGCAAATGCAAGAAACGCATTACTCGGAAATCTTAGTACTGGTTATAAACAATTTGTTAATGAAGGTATTGAGGATACCGCAAAATTCAATGAATCCTTGACTAAGGTTGCAAAGAATCACGGTGTCAATATTGAGAAACTTATCAATGATACCGGTTCTTTTGAAAAAGCATGTAAACAGGGTTGGGTAACCGGAGACATGCTTAAGGAATCCGTCAATGATATGGCTGATTCCTACAATAAGATGTCAGATGAGGAACGAAAGAATAATGATATTTCCGCATCGACAATCGATAAGACAAATAAGCTAGCTCAAGCTCTTAATGATGGTTCAATCTCGGCTGATGAATTCGCAAAGAAATTTAATCGTAAATCCGGTCGAGAAAATATAATTGAAGGTTTGTCTTCAGCCTTTAGTTCTTTGTGGAAGGTTATACAGTCTGTAAAGGGCGCATGGACTGATATTTTCCCACCGATGGCTGGCGAAACTCTATATCAGTATACGGTTCAATTCCGTAATCTTATGGAGTCAATTAAGCCATCATCTGAACAACTTGATTTGATCAAACGATCGTTCAAGGGATTGTTTGCGATCCTGGATATTGGTAAACAAGCCATATTTGCAGTAATCGGAGCAATCGGAAAGCTTGCCGGAAATGGTGCCATGGGCGGATTCGTCAATAGCATTCTTAAAGGTACTGCTTCCATGGGAGATTTTCTTGTCAAGATTGATAAGATGATCAAATCTTCCGGTATATTTGTAAAAGTTGCTAATGGAATTGCGACTGGAATTCAGATTATAATTAAAATTGTACAGTCCGTTATCAATTATTTTAATGATCTTGGAAGAAGCATAAAATCTTCTACTGATGCATTTGATGTTATTGGTAATAAGATTGAATCGCTTAAGGATAAACTGAAGTCGGTTCTGAATTCTTCAGGTAATTTCAAAGATAAGTTCTCATCCATATTTGATTCGGTAGGTGACGTAATCACCAAGGTCGTCACAACCATAACACATGGATTGGGTGAGGCAATCAAATGGATCGCAAATAACATAAGTCTCGGTGATATACTTGCCGGTCTTCTCGGCGGTGGCTTATTTGCAATGATCCAGAAGATATCCAAAGCCGTTGATCAGGTCAAGGATGTATTTGAAAAGATCAATGGAATATTCGAGAAGCCAAAGGAAGCTGTATCTGATGCAGTTGGTCTTAAGGATATTCTCAATGGTGTTAAAGATGCTCTTTCTGGATTCACACAGGGCCTTAAGGTTGCATCGATTGTCGCAGTTGCAGTTGCCATAGGTATTCTTTCTCATTCCCTTAAGACATTGTCTGAGATTGATGTCCTTTCCCTTGGAACGTCTATCACGGCCATGGGTGCCATGATGGCTATGCTGAATCAATCCTTTAAGTCTTTGGTGAAGTCGGCCAATACCATCGCTAAGGGTAAGTCAATCGTCAAATCGGCAGCTGCATTGGTTATTTATGCCAAGGCGATACAGATGCTCGCCGATGCAATGGTCACTCTTAAAGACCTTGATGTTGAACAGATTGCCAAGGGACTTGTTTCAATTGGCGTAATGATTTTCGCTTTGAACAAGTCGATGAAGGGTCTTGATAAGAAGGTTTCTCTCAAGACTGCGGTTTCTTTGATCGCGATGGCTAAAGCCATTCAGATGCTTGTTCAGCCGATTCAGCAGCTATCGACCCTTTCTTGGGAACAGATAGCCAAAGGTCTCACTGCCGTAGGCGGTGCACTTGTCGAGATGGCCGGCGCTATGAAACTTCTTAGTTTCTCGAAGGTGGGTCTTAAGAATTCAGTCGCAATGATTGCAATGGCCAAGGCAATGCAGATGATGGCGCAGCCGTTGATGCAATTGTCGAACCTTTCCTGGGAAGAGATCGGACATGGTCTTGCAGCCATGGGTGGTGCTCTTGTTGAGATGGGCATCGTACTCGCAGCTCTTGGAAAGATCGGTGGATTCTCCAGCATCTTTGCGGCTGGATCTATTCTTATGGTGGTTTCCGGTCTCGGTGACATAGCAGATGCGCTCAAGAAATTCGGATCAATGTCCTGGGGAGAGATCGAACACGGTCTTGCAGCCATGGGCGGTGCTCTTGTTGAGATGGGTATCGTTCTTGCAGCTCTCGGAAAGATCGGTGGATTCTCAAGTATCTTTGCGGCTGGAGCCATTCGAATAGTTACCAATGGTCTTTATGACATTTCCACCGCTCTCCTCAAAATGGGAGGAATGTCTTGGAGCGAAATCGGTCGCGGTCTTTCTGCCATGGGCGGTGCTCTTGGCGAGATAGCTATTATTACTGGAGCTCTAGGTAAATTTGCAGGATTGTCATCACTCATTGGTGGCGGAGCCATATTACTGGCAGTCCAGTCTCTTGGCGATATTGCAGATGCACTTAAACAGATGGGATCAATGTCCTGGGATGAAGTAGGACGAGGTCTCGTTGCCATGGGCGGTGCTCTTGGTGAGATCGCTATTGTTACCGGAGCTCTTGGAAGTCTGGCAGGTCTTCCCGCTCTACTTGGCGGTGGAGCTATTCTCCTTGCAGTCCAGTCTCTCGGTGACATAGCAGATGCGCTCAAGAAATTCGGATCAATGTCTTGGGACGAGATTGGTCGTGGTCTTGCGGCCATGGGTGGTGCACTTGGTGCGGCTGGTCTTGGTTCATTGATGAATTCTCTTTCGGGATTCGGTGCTGGTGCCATTGCAACATATGCAAAACCATTGGGCGATCTTGCTGATTCTGTTGATAAATGGAACGGAGTTTCGGTACCTCCGAATCTTGAATCTGATCTTTCTGCTCTTGCTTCCGGAGTAGGAAAATTTACATTTTCTGGATGGGGTGCTGAGAATATTCCGGCAGTTGCCACAGGTATGTCTAATCTTGCTCCAGCAATTTCTGCATGGAGCGGTGTTTCGGTACCTCCGAATATCGAAAGTGATTTGTCCGGTCTTGCCTCGGGAGTTGGTAAATTCACACTTTCAGGTTGGGGCGCTGAGAATCTTCCAACAGTTGCAACTGGTATGAGTCAGTTGGCTCCTGCGATGTCAAAATGGAATGGTATTTCAATTCCACCGAACATCAGTACCGATCTGCAGAATCTTGCCAATGGCGTTAAATCATTCACTTTATCTGGTTGGGGTGCTGAGAATCTACCAGCAGTTGCTACTGGTATGGGACAGCTTGCTCCGGCAATAAATAAGTGGAATGGAGTTTCGGTACCTCCGAATATCAAGAGTGATCTCCAGAATCTTTCGGATGGCATCAAGTCTTTCACTCTTGCATTTGCTGGTGGATGGTCTCTAGGTCAGGTAACTGGTCCTCTTGGTGATCTTGCTGGTTCAGTTAAGAAGTGGAATGGAGTTTCAGTACCTCCGAATATCGGAACCGACCTTGCAACTATGGCAAATGGTGTCAAGAATTTCGCAGGTTCGACCGATGCAGCGAATGAAATGAATACAGTCGGTAAATCTCTGGCTGTGTTTGCTAATGGAGTCGGTGCACTTTCGGGTATTGATTTCGCAACCAATGCTTCGAATATTGTAAGTTTCGTAAACACTCTCAATACAATTCCGAATGTCACGACAACTATTGGTGAGCAGCTTGGGACTTTAGCTGCTCAGATTCAGACTGCATGTGCATCGATAAATGCGTCGCTGTCAACTGCGAATATCAGCGGATCATTTATGCAGATCGCTACGTCTGTTTCGGCAAGCACTGGAAGTATAAATGGATCTGTGAATTCTTTGTCTAGTGCATTTGTCACAGCAGCGAATAATGTTGCCAGTAGTACATCCAGAATAAATACATCCACTCAATCGAATCTCAATGCGGCATGTTCAACGATAAATGGAATGATTGGATCTTTCAAGCAAGCTGGTAGTAATCTTGGAAACGGACTTAAGAATAGTTTTATTTCTAAGATTAAGAATTTAGGAAGCAGTTCATCCGATGCAATTAGTCAAGCCGTTTCCTCACTGAATTCATATTATCAATCTTTCTATTCGACTGGTACGAATTTGGCTCGGGGTATCGCAAATGGTCTTTCTGATGGTTCTGGAATCATAAATAGGGCCGCGGTATCAGCTGCAAAGCAGGCATTGGATGCTGCGAACAGGACACTTGGAGTTCATTCACCATCTCGTGAATTCTTCAAGACCGGTCGATGGTCAGCAATTGGTTTGGCCAATGGTATGAAGAAATATTCTGATCTTGTGAAGATTGCAGGAACCGACATGGCTAAAAATGCACTCGATTCTGCAAATCAGGCTGTGATGAATACTGATTTCATGTCTGGATATTCTCCGATCATCACACCCAAGATTGATATTTCAAATATTGGAAGTTCTATAGATACGATATCTAGTAATTATCGAATGTCTGTAAGTTCTAAAATGGCTCGAAATATAATGGATGTCAAGAGCGATCAGAATATTCTGCGCCAATATCAGTCCGACATGATTGCAAGCAACCAGACGGTCACCGATGCGATCAATTCGCTGAGGGATGACGTAAGTAATATCGATCTCACCAAGCAACCTCCGACTGAGCTTTACATCGATGGCAAGAAACTTGCCTCGACTATTGCGAAGCCGATGGATCAGGCTCTTGGTCTACGCCAAAGGAGAGGAATTTAATCATGCAGTATCCAGGTTTGCCAAACAATCGTTTGATTGTAAATGGTGTTGACCTTTCTACAGAGTACGGCATGATCCTTCTCGATGGTTACACTTTGTCCCCACCAGAACCTAAAACCTATACGGTTGATATTCCTGGTGGGGATGGTGTGATCGATCTTACAGAAGGACTTACCGGAGATGTTGCATATAATAATCGTGAACAAGAATTTACATTTGCAATCATTGATGTAGATAATTGGGAACGTAGTAAAACAATGATATCCAATTTCCTTCATGGTCGTTTATACGATTATAAGATGACCATGGA